>ERZ1292630.122-Hain-H41-02um-R3-122-length-86225-cov-6_pt1 | contig 86225 bp, 96 predicted proteins | sample MGYA00564408_ERZ1292630 | MGnify/ENA primary metagenome ERZ1292630 (study PRJEB36523, sample SAMEA6512641) | groundwater metagenome | collected 2019-01-08 | study: AquaDiva: Metagenomics assemblies of 32 groundwater samples
GATGTAAAACCCCCAAGGCTCGATCCGGGAAAACAATACCGCCTGTCGCCAGGGCAAAAGCCCGACCACGATGCGACCACCGTCCAGTGGGGGCAATGGAAACAGATTGAAAGCGAACATGACCACGTTGGTCAGCATGCCGGCCTTGCACATTTCAAGAAAGAAGCGTTCGGTGATGCCGCTGCCAGCCAGCACATACAGCAGCACGCCCCACAGCAGGGCCTGCGCCAGGTTGGAGGCGGGGCCGGCCAGTGCCACCCAGACCATGTCGCGTTTGGGGTGCCGCAACTGGTCAAACCGCACCGGCACGGGTTTGGCGTAGCCAAACAAAAAGGCGCCCCCGGTGCTGAAGTACAACAGCAAGGGCAGCAAGATGGTGCCCAGCGGATCGATGTGCGGCAGCGGGTTGAGCGTCACACGGCCCGACATCGCCGCGGTGTTGTCGCCCAGGCGTTGTGCGGCATAGCCGTGGGCAGCCTCGTGCAGGGTGATGGCAAAGATCACCGGCAGGGCATAGATCAGGACGGTTTGGATGAGTTCAGACATGTTCACGCTTTGATTGTCTCAGACCTGGCCGATCCTTCAGTGCCCTGCCGCATCGGTAAGCTGGTGCCGTGGTGTCACAGGCCAAGCCGTGCTGGGTCGCCCTGGCCGTACCGCAGCACTTGGGGCGCGTCACCGCTCATGTCGATCACAGTGGTGGGCTCCAGTGAGCAGGCACCGGCGTCGATGACGGCGCCCACCTGGTGTTCCAGGCGCTCGCGGATGTCTTCAGGATCGTTCAGCGGCATGTCTTCGCCGGGCATGATCAAGGTGGCGGCCAGCAGGGGGGCGCCGTGCAAGGCCAGCAGTTCTTGCAGCACTTTGTGATCGGGTACACGCAGGCCAAGGGTTTTGCGCTGGGGATGGCTCACCCGGCGGGGCACTTCCTTGGTGGCCTCCAGAATGAAGGTGAACGCCCCGGGTGTGGCTTGTTTGATGGCGCGAAACTGCCGGTTGTCTACCCGTGCATAGTTGGCCAGCTCGCTCAGGTCGCGGCACAACAAGGTCAGGTGGTGCTTGTCGTCCACCCCGCGAATGCGGCGCAACTGGTCGACGGCATTTTTGTCGTCCAGGTGGCACACCAAGGCATAGCTGGAGTCGGTGGGCACGGCCAGAACGCTGCCTTGGTTGAGCAGTTGCACGGCTTGCTTGAGCAAGCGGGTTTGCGGGTTGTCGGGATGAACGGTGAAAAACTGGGCCATGGTGTTTTGCGGTCAGAGGCGAATGGGGTGCAGAAGTCCGGCAAATGGGGCGGCGATCAGGATTCTGGCGGCTGGATGACGATGCGGTTTTCTCGCACGGTGAGCCAGGCCCCCAAAGCGCCGCACAAGGCCACCAGGCCCATGCCCAGGAAGGTCCACTGGTCGGGCAGGTGGTCGAAGACCAGCCAGCCGGCCAGAACGGCAAAGCCAATTTGCGTGTACATGTAAGGCGTCAGTGTGGCCGCCGGGGCACGGCCATAAGCCAGGATCAGGAAGAAATGGCCAATGCTGGCCAGCACGCCCATCAGCAACAGCTGCAGCCAAACCACCCAGTCTGAGGGCATTTCCCAGACAAAAGGCAGGATCAGCGAGGACAAGCCAGTGCCAATCCAGCCGGTGTAAAAGTGCACCGTGATCGGATCTTCGATTTTGGCCATTTTGCTGGTCAGGATCTGGAAGCCCGAATTCGTGGCGACCAGCATCAGCGGCAAGATTAAGGTCCAGTCAAAGTGCTGGCTGCCGGGGCGGATGATGACCAGCGTGCCCAAAAAACCACCGGCCACCAGCAGCCAGCGCAGAGGGCGGATTTTTTCTTGCAACATCCAGGCTGCCAGCAAGGTGATGACCAGGGGGGCCAACAGCGCGATCGAGGTGAATTCACCCACGGGCATGTATTTCAGGCTGTAGAAAGCCAGAATGCTGCAGGCGAACAGCAGCAGCCCGCGGGCCAGTTGAAAGCGCGGGTGCTTGGTTTGCAGCACGGCCAGGCCACGGCCCGGCAAGACCACGGCCGTGGTGATGACGGCCTGAATGGCATAGCGAAACCAGAGCGCAACCAGCACGGACATGCCTGCGCTGATGTGTCGAGTGGTGGTGTCCAGCGTGGCGAAGCAGGCCGTGGCCAGCACGGCAAAGCCGATGCCGTGGAGTGTGTGGGCGTTGGCTTGGTTCACTGAATACGGTCGGTCAGCAGTTCCCAGACCGGGGTCAATTGCCCAGGCAAGAAGGGCAGGGTACCCAAATCGATGCGGCTTTCGTCGGGGCTGTGAAAGTCACTCCCGCGAGACGCCGCCAGGTCAAATTCCAGTGCGGTCTCGGCGTAGCGAACAGCCTCTTGCGACGAATGGCTGCCGGTGATGACTTCTACGCCACGCCCGCCGTGGGCCTTGAATTCGCTGAACAGTGCATACTCTTCGTTGGGGCTGAAGCCGTAACGTGCGGGGTGGGCAATCACGGCGATGCCGCCTGCATCGGTGATCCATTGCACAGATTCTTGCAGGCGCGCCCAGCGGTGGGGCACATAGCCGGGTTTGCCTTCGGTCAGGTATTTGCGAAACACTTCGGAGGTGTCGCTGCACACACCGGTTTCCACCAGATGCCGTGCAAAGTGGGTGCGTGAAATCAGTTCGGGATTGCCCACATATTGGAGGGCGCCTTCGTAGGCGTTCGAGATGCCGACTTTGGCCAAGCCGTCCGACATTTCCTGGGCGCGTTCGCTGCGGCCACCTCGGGTACGGCGCAAACCTTCAATCAATGCAGTGTTGTGGGCGTCAAAGCCCAAGCCGACGATGTGCACGGTCTGGTGGGCGAAAGTGACCGAGATTTCGGTGCCCGTGAGGTATGGCAAGCCTTGCGCGCGGGCAGCGGTCAAGGCGCGGTCTTGTCCACCGACTTCGTCGTGGTCGGTCAGTGCCCAGAGTTCCACCCCGTTGGTTTTGGCGCGTTGGGCCAGGACTTCGGGGGTGAGCGTGCCGTCGGAGATGACGGAATGGCAGTGCAGGTCGGCGTTCATGATGGATTTCACAAATGCATTTTAGGCGCATGCAGGACAGCGTTGGCCTGCGGGGGGCAAAGACCCGGTGCCATGAACAGCCCTGCGCTGCTTGCGGCTGATCCGGGTGGCCGATAATTCACCCATGACAACGATGCAGCCCTTTGCGGAGCCCTCAAGATGGCACTGATGATCACCGACGAATGCATCAACTGCGATGTGTGTGAGCCAGAGTGCCCGAACCAGGCCATTTACCTGGGCGAAGAGATTTATGAAATCGACCCGTCCAAATGCACCGAATGCGTGGGGCATTTTGACGAGCCGCAATGTGTGCAGGTGTGCCCGGTGGCCTGTATTCCCATTCACCCCCAACACGTCGAGAGCCAGGAATCGCTGTGGGCCAAGTACCGGCGACTGCAGGGGCAGTGAGAGGCGGCTGAGCGCCCGAATCATTCGGGCGTGGTGTTTTCCGTTGCAGGCGCTTTGACTGGCCTTGGGGGTTTGGGGCGAGGTGGCTTGCTGGTGTGAATTTGCGCCATGGCTTTTTCCATCTCGCCGCCCAACAGTCGCGGCAAAGCCTTCACCGCGCGGTGGATGCTGTCGTCAATGGCCTTTCGGTGCTCCAGCATCGGTTTTTTCAACACCCAACTGACCACTTCGGACTTGTCGCCCGGGTGGCCCACGCCAATGCGCAGTCGCCAATAGTCGGCCGTGCCCAGTTGGGCATGGATGTCGCGCAGCCCGTTGTGCCCGGCGTGGCTGCCGCCCAATTTGAGCTTGGCTTCCCCGGGGGCAATGTCGAGTTCATCATGGGCCACCAGAATTTCCTGGGGCTGGATTTTGAAAAAACGTGCCAGCGCGCTGACCGATTTGCCCGACAGGTTCATGAAGGTCTGGGGTTCGAGCAACCACACCGTTTGGCCCTGGACCGTGGTGCGGGCCACCAGGCCATGGTAACTGCGCTCGGGCACCAGCGACACCTTGAGTTCACGGGCCACGGCATCCAGCCACCAGAAGCCGGCATTGTGGCGGGTGTCTTCGTATTCGCTGCCGGGGTTGCCCAGGCCGACTAAGAGTTTGATCATGGTGCGTGATTATCCTTGCGCGCGGTGCCTGGTCTTGTGAAAACCGGCACGCCAAAGCAAAAGGCCCGCTTGCGCGGGCCTTGGGAGAGAGGTTGCTTCCAACCTCGGCAAGTAAATTACTTCTTGCCTTTGCCCTTGCCTTTGGCGTCTGCGGGTGCAGCAGCCACAGGTGCTGCCACCACTTCTTCCACGGGGGCCACCGCAGTCACGAGGACTGGGTTTTTCTTGCCATGGGTCACAGGCTTGCAGCCTGTGGGCAAAGTGATGTCGTTCAGGTGCAGGGACACGCCTTTGGTCAGGCCCTTCAAGTCCACTGCAATGAATTCAGGCAGGTTGGCTGGCAGGCAGGCCACTTCGATTTCAGTCACGACGTGGTTGATCAGGCACTTGTCGGTCTTGACGGCTTCGGACTCTTCTTCGCCGCTGAAGTGCAATGGCACTTTCATGTGCAAAGTGGTGTTGGCGTCGACGCGCTGGAAGTCGATGTGTTGCACCAGTTGCTTGTAAGGGTGCATCTGGTAGTCACGCAGCAAAACCTGGCTGGATTGGCCGTTGAATTCCATCTCCAGGATGGAGGCGTGGAAACCTTCTTTTTTCAGGGCATGCCACAAAGCGTTGTGGTCCAGCTCGATGAGTTGGGGGGCCGATGTGGAACCGTAAACGATCCCTGGTGTGCGACCGGAATTGCGGAGACGGCGGCTCGCACCCGTACCCTGCTTGGCGCGCTCAAAAGCGACGAATTTCATACATTTCTCCTTCTAGGGTCCACCGCGACCAGTGCGACCCTGACTCAAAAAAGCCAGCCAGTCCACAAGGACGGCTGGCCGCTGTTGGCCTTTTTCCCGATCAGGCGTGATCGGAGAACAGGCTCATCACCGACTCACCGTGCGCAATCCGGTTGATCGTTTCTGCGATCAGCGGAGCCACGGAGAGTTGGCGAATCTTGGAACACGCTGCGGCTTGGGCCGACAGCGGAATGGTGTTGGTGACCACGACTTCGTCGAGGGCTTCGCCCTTGGCGATGCGGTCGATGGCCGGACCCGAAAAGATGGGGTGTGTGCAATAAGCGTAGACCTTTTTGGCACCACGCTCTTTGAGCACTTCGGCTGCTTTGACCAAGGTGCCTGCGGTGTCGATCATGTCGTCCATGATCACGCAGTTGCGGCCATCGATCTCGCCGATCACGTGCATGACTTCGCTCACGTTGGCTTTGGGGCGGCGCTTGTCGATGATGGCCAGGTCGCAACCCAGCTGTTTGGCCAGTGCGCGTGCACGCACCACACCGCCCACATCGGGTGAGACCACGATCAGGTCTTCGTAATTTTTCTGGCGCAAATCGCCCAGCAGCACCGGCGAGGCGTAAATGTTGTCAACCGGGATGTCAAAGAAACCTTGAATCTGGTCGGCGTGCAAGTCCATGGTCAGGACGCGGTCCACACCAACGGCTTGCAACATGTTGGCCACGACTTTGGCCGAGATGGGCACACGGGTTGAACGTGGGCGACGGTCTTGGCGGGCGTAGCCAAAATAAGGAATGACGGCGCTGATGCGACCTGCCGATGCGCGTTTGAGCGCGTCGACCATGATCAACAATTCCATCAGGTTCTCGTTGGTGGGCGCGCAAGTGGACTGAACCACAAAGACTTCGCGGGCCCGGACGTTTTGCTTGAGTTCGACAGTGACTTCACCATCGGAAAAACGGCCCACATCAACAGCGCCAAGCTGTGTGCCAAGGCAGCGGGCAATTTCGGCTGCCAAAACGGGATTGGCGTTGCCGGTGAACAGCATGAATTCGGGGGGGAGTGAAGCAGGCTGCATGTGCATTCCAGCGATCAGAAAAAAGGGCCTGTACGATTGAACGTATTTGGCAGGGGAAGAAGGACTCGAACCTTCGAATGCCGGAATCAAAATCCGGTGCCTTAACCAACTTGGCGACTCCCCTACACGGGTTGACTGCTGAAACAGCAATCTACCGATCAACTATCGCTGGAGGCCCAACCTATCAGAGGATGAACTTCCATGTTGCTGCATTTGCGCACTTGCCAGTGGTCTGGGACCGGACTGGGCGATGTGCCTGTTGTGCAATGTGCGAACACTGCACTGCCAGAACCCGTCATCTTGCTGTTCAGGCCTGCATCAGAAAGTGCTTGAAGCGCTTTTGAAATGTCAGGACAAACTACTTGGGCAACGGGTTGCAGGTCATTGTGACCGAAGTCATATGGCGCTGCAGCGAAGACCGAAATTGTAGCAGGCTTTGTGGCCCTTTGAAGCGTCGGGTGCATAAAAATTTGAGAAGTTTCGACGCCGGTTGGGGGCTTGATGACCCAGAACTGGGCCGCGGGTAAATCCAAAGGGGTGATTTGCTCGCCCACGCCTTCGACCCAGGCATTGCGCCCGCGCAGAAAAAAGGGCACGTCGGCGCCCAATTGCAAACCGAGTTTTTCAAGTGTGGGCAAGCCCAGCTTCAAGTTCCAAAGCTGGTTGAGCGCGAGCAGGCAGGTGGCCGCATCGGACGAGCCACCCCCCATGCCCGCTTGCGCCGGGATCTGCTTTTCGACCGCGATGTGCACGCCTTGCGTGCAGCCCGTGTGTTGTTGCAGCAGTTTGGCGGCGCGGGTGATCAGGTCTTCTGCGGGCAGCTGCAGCGTCAGGTCTTCCCGACTGATGCTGCCGCCTGGGCGTTTTTCGAAGTGAAGCGTGTCGCACCAGTCGATGAGCATGAACACCGATTGCAGCAGGTGGTAGCCGTCGGGGCGTCGACCTGTGATGTGTAAAAACAGGTTGAGTTTGGCCGGTGCGGGGACGTCGTACAGCTGTTTCATGGGGACGATTATCGCCAGCGCCCGCCAGCGTCTGGTCAACGGTCGAGCAGGATGCGCAAAATGGCTTCGGGCGCCGGGGTGCTTCTGACTGCCGTCAGCCGGCCTTGCGGATGGGCCGACAAGTCCACTTGCCAGCCAGGCGCATTGGCGGTGTGACCCGCCAGCCAGTCAAACAGGGCGGCGATGGGCAGGTCCGTGCCCGTCAGGCGCTGGCTCAGGCTGGGCAGGTTGCTGAATTCGGTTTTGTCTTGCCCTTGCTCCAGCACGGCGGCGTGGGGTGTCCAGCTCAGGCGTGCCAAAGTGGTGCCAATGGGACTGAACAGAACCATTTGGCCTTGCTCGGCTGAGCCTTGTAACTCGAAGCTGGCGCTCCAGTTTTGGGGGGGCGTGCTTTGCAGTTGCAGCGCCAGACGGCCAGACCAAAAGGCCGATGCATCGGTGGGTGGCCTGCGGGGAGGGCTACAGCCAGCCAATGTCAACAAGCCCCCAACGCAGAGGCTCAGGCAGGTGCGGCGTGGCCACCTGTTGGATGTCATGGTTTGAAGTTGAAACGTTGGAGGGTTTCGACCAGGGTTTCGTTGTCGGCTTTGAGCAGCAGGCCTTCGCGCCAGATGGTGCCGGCTTCGCGTGTTTGGCCCGTGGCCCAAAGCACTTCACCCAGGTGGGCGGCTATTTCTGCATCGGGTCTGGATTTGTAGGCGGCTTGCAAAATCCGCAGGGCCTCTGGATGCCGGCCCTGGCGAAACATGACCCAACCCAGGCTGTCCTGGATGTAGGCGTCCTGAGGCGTCAGTTGGACCGCTTTTTCGATCAGTTGGCGTGCCTCATCCAGCCGGATGTTCCGGTCTGCCAGCGAGTAACCCAAGGCGTTGAAGGCGTGTGCTTCTTGCGGGGCTTTGGCCATGAGCTGGCGCAGCAAGGCCTCCATCTCGTCAAAGCGCTTGAGCTTTTCGCAAACCAGCGACAACTCGGTCAGCAGCTCGGTGTCGTCCGGCTTTTTGTCCAGGGCGGCACGGACCAAGGTGTAGGCCGCCTGGACTTCGCGGTGTTCACGCAACCAATGGGATTGGGCCAGGATTTTGCGCAGGGCTTGTTCGGCGTTGGCGGGCTTGACCTGTGCTAACACGCGGCGCGCTTCGTCCAGATGACCTTGTTGGGCCAGCAGATCGGCTTGTCGGCTGGCCAGCTTGATGGGGTCAGTACCTGCCGGCATTTGGCTCAGCCATCGGTTGGCGCGGTCCAGCTGACCTTGCTTTTGCGCCATGTGCGCCAGCGACATCAGGGCTTCAGCCAGTCCGGCCTGGTGTTCCGGGGTGCGGCTGTTGGCGATCAGGCGCACGTATTGTTCGAGGCGTTTTTCGGCTTCTGGCAGTTGACCTTTTTCCTGCAGAACCAGGCCGTGAATCAGCCAGCCTTCGGCAAATTGGGGGTGCCTGCCGTTGAGTTGGACCAGCTGCGCAATCGCATCGGGGTAAAGCTGCAGCGAGACCAGCGTGCGGGCATAGCCCAAACGCAATTCGGGGTTCACGTCGGTGGTCATGGCCGCATCGACCATGGGCTTGAGCGTGCTGTTGCTGCTGGCCATCAGGCTGAGCGCCAGCACCAGTGGCCCCGTGGCTTGGGGGTCTGTGGCATGGCCTTGGGTGGCCGCGGCAACCGCCTTGGTGATTTGACCTGCTTCGCGGCGCATGCGGCCGACGGTGGTCCAGGCAGCCGCCGCGGTGCGGGCTTGGGTGAACGCCTGGGTCAATGCTTTTTCAACCACATCGGCCGCCAGGGACTTGTCTTGCACCATGCCAAACAAACGGGGCACCGAGGCGATGGCCCCCGGCTGTTCGTCCAAGGGCAGTTCGTTGATGGAGACCGCCAGGGCTTTGCCTGCGTCTTCAATGCGGTTGAGCGCCAGCAAAATCTGCAGCACATAACGGCTGGCTTCGGTTGCGGAGGGGATTTCTCGTTTCCAGCTTTGCGCTGCCTGCAAGGCGGCGTCGCCCGAGCGGGCCTGAAGGGCCATGTCAACAGCGCGCTGAAACAAGGCCGGGTCGCGGGTTTTGCGGGCGGCGTCCAGCATGATCGAAAAACCACTGCCGGGTGAGCCTTGGCGTGTGTTCAATTCACCCAGCAAAATTTGGTAAAACAGGACCGCGTCCAGTGCAGATTGTGGGGGAGGGGGCTCTGCTGTGGGCGCTGTAGGTTGCGCCCAAGCACCGATCACGCAAGAGGACAAGACAGCAAGTCGAAACCAGAATTTCATGTGGGCGATCATAATCCAGCCACTTTTTTAGCCCGTGCGTCCAGTGCGGATTCCCCCTCTTTGATGCCGGACCCTTGCATGCCCGAACTCCCCGAAGTTGAAGTCACGCGCCGCAGTTTTGCCGACCGCATCGCCTCAGCCCAAATTTTGGCCTTGCACATGGGCAAGCCCTTGCGCTGGCCTTTGGGGGTGCCGCCCCAAGCGCTGGTGGGCCGACAAGTTCAGGGCGTGCGCCGCCGCGGCAAATACCTGCTGCTCGACCTGGATCAGGGCTTGTTGCTGCTGCATCTGGGCATGTCGGGCAGCTTGAACTTTGCGCCCACCCAAGCCGCAGCCGGGCCGCATGACCACATGGATTTGGTGACCGACCGGGGCGTTCTGCGGCTGCACGACCCGCGTCGGTTTGGTGCCGTGGTCTGGGCGCCATCGGAAGACGCGCCCGAAGCCCAAAAGCTGCTGGGGCGTTTGGGTGTGGAGCCCTTGAATGGGCAATTTGATGTGGCAACCTTTGCCGATGCGCTCAAAAAACGGAAGTCCGCCATCAAGCAGGTCTTGCTGGCCGGGGATGTGGTGGTGGGCGTGGGCAATATTTACGCTTCGGAGGCGTTGTTCATGGCCGGCATTCGCCCAACTACCCAAGCCGCGCGTTTGTCCCGCCCGCGTGTGGCCAAACTGCATGCCGCCATCGTTCAGGTGCTGACCCGTGCCGTCGCGCAAGGTGGCAGTTCGCTGAAAGATTTTGTGAGCGCCGAAGGGCGCACGGGCTATTTTCAGCTGGAGGCGGCTGTGTATGGCCGTGCGGGCGAGCCTTGCCGCGTGTGCGGCACCCCCATCCGATCCATGCTGCAAGGCCAGCGCACCACCTTTTATTGCCCCACATGCCAGAAGCCTTGATGTCTGTTTCCGACCGCGTGCCCTATGGGTTTGCCCGCTGCCTGGTGGACTGGCAGCGCCAGCATGGCCGCCAAAGCTTGCCGTGGCAGAACACGCAAGACCCTTACCGTGTCTGGTTGTCCGAGATCATGTTGCAGCAAACGCAAGTGAGCACGGTGCTGGGTTATTTCCCCAGGTTTTTGGCGCGTTTTCCGGATGTGGCCGCTTTGGCTGCAGCGCCGCAAGACGATGTGCTGGCGCTGTGGAGTGGCCTGGGCTATTACAGCCGTGCACGCAATCTGCACAAGTGCGCGCAGGCGGTGATGGCGCGTTTTGGTGGCGCTTTTCCGCGCCGTGCTGAAGACCTGCAAACGCTGCCCGGCATTGGCCGCTCGACTGCGGCGGCGATTGCGGCTTTTTGCTTTCAGGAGCGTGCGGCGATTCTGGACGGCAACGTGAAGCGGGTGCTGACCCGTGTGCTGGCTTATGGCGGTGACCTGGCGCTGGCCAAAAACGAACGCACGCTGTGGTCATTGGCGCAAGACCTGTTGCCAGAGCAAGCGACCGACATGCCGCGCTACACCCAGGCCTTGATGGACTTGGGCGCCACCGTCTGTTTGCCGCGTAAGGTGCAGTGTGCGGTTTGCCCGGTCAGCACGCTGTGCCAGGCCAAAGGGCAGGGCGAGCCGCTGGCGTATCCCGTCAAAATCCGCAAACTCAAGCGCAGCAGTGCCACCCTGTGGCTGTTGTGGGCCGTCAATGCGCAAGGGCAGGTGTGGCTGCAAAAGCGACCGGACAAGGGCATTTGGGCGGGCTTATTCAGTTTGCCCGTGTTTGATTCAGAAGCCGAATTGCTGGCCGCTTGGGCGCATGGGAAAGATCCGCAATACATTGCGCCCTGGAAGCATGTGCTGACGCACCGTGACCTCCATTTGCACCCTGTGCAGATGACGGGCAGTGCGCGAAAATCACCCGCTTGTGAAGGCCAATGGGTCGATGCTGGTGTGTGGCCTGAACTGGGCTTGCCTGCGCCGATCAGGACCTTGCTGGCCTACTGAGTTGGCCCACACAGCCTGCTCACTCGGCCGCAGTCGCTGGCGCGTTCAGATCGCGTCCAGCTCGCGGTGCCGTTTGAGCGTGAGCCAGCGTGCGGCAAAGCTTTGTGTCAGTTGCTCGACCATGAAAACCGAGCGGTGCTGTCCGCCGGTGCAGCCAATGGCCACCGTGACGTAACTGCGGTGGTCGCGCTCGATGGCAGGAATCCATTGCTTGAGAAATCCTTCTATGTGCAATTGCATTTGCACGAATTCTTCGGACTGCCGCAGGTAGTCTTGCACCGGTGTGTCGCGACCAGTCAAGGGTTTCAAGGCGCTTTCGTAGTGCGGATTGGGCAGCATCCGGATGTCAAATACGTAGTCGGCATCGGTGGGAATGCCACGTTTGAAGGCGAAGGATTCAAAAACCAGGGTCAGTTGCGCCAAGGGGGCACTGACCAAGGTTTTGATGTAGCTTTGCAATTGCGCCGAGCGCAGCAAACTGGTGTCGATGACGTGCGCACGTTCACGCAAATTGGCCAGCAACTCGCGCTCGAATTGGATGGTCTCCAGCAGCGCTTTGTCGCTTTGAGGTTTTGACCCACCCGACAAAGGATGTTTGCGGCGGGTTTCTGAATAGCGGCGCTGCAAGGTGTCCGAGGTGGCGTCCAGAAAGACCGATTTCACCGTCATGCCCATGTCGCGCAGCAAGGCCATTTGCTCGGGCATCAGGTGCAAGGAGTTGGCGCTGCGCACGTCGATGGCGATGGCCAGGCGTTGCTCTTTTTGCTGCTCTTCAAGCTTGACAAAGGGAATCAGCAACTCGGGGGGCAAGTTGTCAACGCAGTAGTAGCCGGCGTCTTCCAGCGCATGCAGTGCAACCGATTTGCCGGAGCCGGACATGCCGGTGATCAGGATGATGTCCATGCTCAGAGGGGTGTGGCTTTGCGGCCAGTGGATTTCATGGGGGTATCGCCCAGCATTTCACGTGCATGGGCCAAGGTGGTGGCCGAAAGTTTTTCGCCGCCCAGCATGCGGGCAATTTCGCTCACGCGCTCTTCGCCGTGGACTGCACGCACCTGGCTGCTGACTTGTCCGTTGACCGCGGCTTTGCTGACGAGCAGGTGGTGGTCGGCGCAGGCCGCCACCTGAGGCAGGTGTGTGACCGCCAGCACTTGGCGGTGTTGGCCCAGTTGCTTCATCAAGCGGCCCACGGTTTCGGCCACAGCGCCACCGACGCCAGAATCCACCTCGTCAAAAATCAAAGTCCCGGCTTCGCCCAATTCGCTGGTGGTGACGGCGATGGCCAGCGCGATGCGCGACAGCTCGCCGCCAGAGGCCACTTTGCCCACCGGGCGCGGGGTGCTGCCTTCGTGTCCAGCCACCAGAAAGCTGATTTCTTCGAGGCCATGCTGCGAGGGCGTGTCGAGGGTTTGCAGCTGAACCTCAAAACGGCCGCCTTGCATGCCGAGTTGTTGCATGGCGCTGCTGACGGCTTGGGCCAGTGGCTTGGCGGCTTGCTGGCGCTGGCGTGAAACTGCTTTGGCCATTTGCAGACAAGCGGCGTGTGCGGCATGACTGGCTTTTTGCAGACTGTCCAGATCGGCCGCGGCATCGAGTCGGGTCAAGTCCTGGCGCCACGAGGCCAAGGTCAGCGGCAATTCATCGGGTGTTTTTTTGTAGCGCCGTGCCAGCGACACCCACAGGCCCATGCGTTCGTCCAGTTGCGCCAGGAGTCCTGGGTCCAGATCGGTTTTGCGCAAATAACTGTGCAGGCTGTGGGCCACGTCTTCGGCCTGGGCATGGGCCGATGCCAGCACCTCGGCCAACGCATGGAACTCGGGCTCATATTGCACCAGCGATTGGAGTGTCTGGATCGCCCGTGACAACTGACTCAAAGCGGCCCCGTTGCCTTCGTGGTCCTTGCCTTCGAGCAGTGCTGTGGTTTGGTGCGCACCCTCGATCAGGGCTTGCGCATGGGCCAGGCGGCTGTGCTGGGTGCTCAGCGCTTGCCATTCGTCCACCTGCGGGTTGAGTTTTTCCAGCTCGCCAATTTGCCAGGCCAGCCGTTCGCGTTCGTTGGTCAGGGTGCTTTGTGCTTGTTGTGCATCGGCCAGCGTTTGCTGTGCCTGGCGCCAGCCTTGCCAGGCGGCCTTGAGTGGGCGGGTGTCTGTGCCGGCATAGGCGTCGAGCAGGCCGCGCACGGCGTCGGGCCGTGTCAGGCTTTGCCAGGCGTGCTGGCCATGGATGTCCAGCAATTGTTCGCCCAGTTCGCGCAGTTGCGTGGCGGTGGCGGGGCTGCCGTTGATCCAGGCGCGGCTTTTGCCCAAGGTGTCCACCGTGCGGCGCAGCAGCAAGGGAGTTGCAGCGTCAAAACCCGCTGTTTCGAGCCAGTCTTGAATGGCGGGTGTGGGCTCGAACTCGGCACAGACCTCGCAGCGGTTGGCGCCTTCACGGACCACGCTGGATTCGGCTCGGGCACCGAGGGCCAGCTGCAGGGCGTCGATCAAAATGGATTTTCCCGCGCCTGTCTCGCCAGTCAGCACGCTGAAGCCGCTGGTCAGATCCAGCGCCAATTCGCGCACGATCACAAAATCGCGCAAGGTGATGTGCGTCAGTGCCACGGCTTAAGCGCCCTCATTCCAGTGCATTTTTTTGCGCAAGGTGTCAAAGTAGTTCCAGCCTGCGGGGTGCAAAAAGCGGACTTTGTGTTCTGAGCGCTGCACCGTGATCCGGTCGCCCAGCATGAGTTCGGCCAGCGATTGCATGTCGAAATTGGCGCTGACGTAGCGCCCGGCCACAACGTCGATGCTGATCTCTGAAGATTCGGGCAGCACGATCGGACGGTTGGACAAGGTGTGCGGCGCAATGGGGGCCATGACCCAGCCGCCGATCGAAGGGTGCATCAAGGGCCCGCCGACCGACAGGGAATAAGCGGTCGAGCCCGTGGGGGTGGCGATGATCAGGCCGTCGGCGCGTTGCGTGGCGACAAACCGGCCATCGACCTCCACCCGCAACTCCACCATGCCTGAGGTGCCGCCCCGGTTGACCACCACATCGTTCATGGCCAGTGCGCTGAACATGCTGCGCTGGTCACGCACCACCTGCGCCTGCAACAGGCTGCGGTCTTCTGTTTGGTAGTTGCCTTGCAGCATCGGCTGCAACACATCTTGGTAACTTTGAATGGGAATGTCGGTGATGAAACCCAGGCGGCCCTGGTTGATGCCGATCAACGGCAGGGCGTAGCGGGCCATCTGGCGGCCAATGCCCAGCATGGTGCCATCACCCCCGATGACCAATCCCAAATCGCACTGCTTGCCGATCTCGGCCATGCCCAGCGTGGGGTAATGGCTCAAGCCGGTGTGCAAGGCGGTTTCTTGGTCTAGCACCACGTCGCAGCCTTGCCGCGTCAGGAATTGGGCAACGTCGTCCAGCACCAGGCGTGAACTCTCCAAGGCCCCGCCATGGTTGGTGGCGTGGTATTTGCCAAACAGCGCGACGTGACGGAATTGGGATCTCATGCGTAAATTACATCATTAAAATGGTCCCATGCTAGATGATCGTGCCAAGTTATTGCTCAAAGCGCTGGTTGAACGCTATATCGCGGACGGCCAGCCCGTGGGCTCGCGCACGCTCTCCAAAGCCTCTGGGCTGGACCTGTCGCCCGCCACCATCCGCAACGTGATGTCCGACTTGGAAGAGTTGGGTCTGATTGCCAGCCCACACACTTCGGCCGGGCGCATTCCGACCAGCCGGGGCTACCGTTTGTTTGTGGACACCATGCTCACGGTGCAGCGCGATGGTTTGGAGACTCCGGCACTCACCCCTGATCAGCCCCAAAAGGTGATTGCCAGCGCGGCCAACCTGTTGTCCAACCTGTCGCACTTTGTGGGCGTGGTCATGACGCCGCGCCGGGCTTCGGTCTTCCGGCACATCGAATTTTTGCGTTTGTCCGAACGGCGTTTGCTGGTCATCATCGTCTCGCCCGAAGGCGATGTGCAAAACCGCATCCTGTTCACCGAGACCGATTACTCCCAAAGTCAGTTGATCGAAACCTCGAATTTCCTCAACTCCCACTACGCGGGCATGGCCATTGAGCAAGTGCGCAGCCGGGTCCAGCAGGAACTGGTCAGTCTGCAAAGCGAAATTGCCACCCTCATGCAGGCCGCAGTTCAAGTCAGCACCGAGGCGCTGGCCGATGACCAGAATGAGGTGGTGATTGCGGGCGAACGCAATTTGCTCTCGGTCAGCGACTTTTCTGGCGATATGGGGCACCTGCGTCGGGCTTTTGAGTTGTTTGAGCAAAAAACCCAACTCATGCGTTTGCTGGACGTGTCCAGCCAGGCCGAAGGTGTGCGCATTTATATCGGTGGCGAAAGCCAGATCGTGCCCATGCAGGAGCTGTCGGTCGTCAGTTCACCCTATGAGGTCGATGGCCAGATCGTGGGCACACTGGGTGTGATCGGCCCCACCCGCATGCCCTATGACCGGATGATCCAGATCGTCAACATCACCTCGCGGCTGGTCAGCAATGCGCTGAGCCAGTCCAAATAAGTGGCCTGGCCAGGCCACTACAATCACCACTTCGGTTGGGGCGTTAGCTCAGTTGGTTAGAGCAGAGGACTCATAATCTATTAAAAAAGTTCTCGAAATCATAAAATACCTATATAAATCAATAGGTTACGTGAGATAAAGCGGTGTGAAAAACACTACACACCGGCTGCACACTTTTTGACTGATTTGAGCCAGCTTTTTGGGCTGTTTTTTCACCCAAAAACCCGACCACGTACAATCGTTTTTTGAGGGGCGTTAGCTCAGTTGGTTAGAGCAGAGGACTCATAGAAATTGTGCACCGAGGCAGGAAACTCCTCGCGTGAATGACGTCAAATTCGGTGAAACCTAAGTGTGGCAACACATATGGCAATGCCGAGCCAAGCTCAGTGAGAAATCACTTTGAAGGTGTAGAGACTAGACGGCGTCCACCTAATGCGAAAGCTATGGTGAAGGCATAGTCCAGGGAGTGGCGAAAGTCACACAAACCAGAATCCTTTGGTCGACAGTTCAAGTCTGTCACGCCCTACCATTTATCTCCCGCGAACTGCTCTCTACGCCGCTCGCGCATCGCGCTGCAGCCCAGTGTTAGCGCCGTTCCTGAAAATGTCTCTTGGCCGTGGATGGCCAAAAATCCGAAAAAGTACTCGTTTTCTCTGCCCGAAATTCTCTGTTTCTACGTTTTCTCTTGGTCGCACCAAAGGACGAACCTAGGATTCATGCGGGTTGCAGCCCGATAGTTTGATGTGAATCTTGGTCCTCATGATTGACTAAGTTTCTTTTGTTTTCTTTGGTGGTACGAGAGATCGCTGTTTTGTAACGCTTGCGACGCTGTCTGGGCGGCGTCGGCGGGGTTTTGAGGCCTTTTTCGGCTCGGAATCCGAGTGCAGGAAGCTTTTCAGGAACAGAGAAAGCGTCTGTACATTGATCGAAATTTGGACCTGATCCGGATAGAGAACTACGCGGCCGACCAACTGTCTGATCACGTCGGCAACCATTTGTGGGATGAAATAACGCCATGGTTTGTCCAGTTTTCTCAAGCTGGCTTTGACATGTTCGGGATCAAACTCGGGCCAGCTTTTCCATTCTTCGGGCAGATCATCGAGCCATGGCTGTGGGTCTTTAAATCGCTCTCGCAGGTGATCAATGACCACCTGGTGCAGTTCATGAGTCGGCAGCGTCACAGGGCCAGAGCTATCGGTGTGGCCGGAAGTGGTTTTTGGTGCCTTGTAATATCGATAGCGTTGCCCTTTGCGGTTGCTGGACTCATACACGGTGTAGGCACTGCCGTCGTGCCAGAAAACCAAACCAGCCAATGGGAAATCTTCTACATATCGGTTTCCAGTGGGTCTACCTGTGCGCCGGGCGCGTTGACTTCTGATGGCCTGCACTTGATCCCAGAGCGCGCGATCAATGATGGGTTCGTGCTTGCCAGGGTGCCAAGCGTCCTCATAGAAGACTTCTCCGACGTATGCATGATTCCTGAGCAACTGATTGAGCGTATTGCGATCGAAGTGCTTGCCTCCATGCTGATTGCCATTTCGGCTGATGTGGCTCTTCGTCCGGTAGTCCAGAGCGCTGAGATCCTCAAGAAGTTGGGTCATTGAATCGGCGGCCAGAAAGCGCTGAAAAATATCGCGCACCACGACCGCCTCGGTGGCATCGACCTGCAGCTCTTGTTGATCGGTGAGCGTGTAGCCCAGCGGTATGCCACTGCGCTGCCATCGACCACTGGCGCGTGTGATGGCGAATTTGTCACGAACCCGTTCGCCCGCCAGTTCCCGCTCGAATTGACCAAACGTGGTTAGCAGGTGCAAGGTGAGCTTGCCCGTGGGGGTCTCACTGTCAAATGCCTGTGTCAGGCTGACTAAAGAGGTTTTTGTCTTGCTGAATGAGGGCAGAAGATCGCAGATGTCTCTCACATTGCGGCACAGGCGATCGAGGCGTTGCATGATCACAGCATCAAACTTCTTGGCTTCAACATCCAGCATGAGTTGAATTAAGGCAGGGCGATCAAGATTTCCGCCGGAGTAGCCGTCATCGATATAGGGTGGGGTCACCAACTCCCACCCCATGCCACGTTGGGATTGGATGTAGCTCTCACAAGCCTGCACTTGGGCCTGTAGCGAGGTCAATTGGGTGCGGTTGTCTTTGCTGCTGACCGAGACGCGTGCATAAATCGCACAGCGCCGAATTGCCGTTGCCGGTTTGTCTGATTCAGCAGAGGGCACATGAATGATTGGCACATGGCTCATAAGCTCGCATCATCTCAGATCGAGGGCCATGGCCCATCCAGATCGGTGCCCAGTGGCATTGCAAGCTGATCGGTACAGATCGGCAACTGCTGTGCGGAAATTGATAGGCTGTAACCCACCGAAGCTGGTAACGTAGGCGGGTCAGCATTTCCCACGACAAGTAGCTCCAAACATGACCGCTCCGTCGCAGTCCTTAATTGACACTCAGCGCTATGTCGCATTGGACCTGGAGTACAACCAGCCCAGCGGCACCATCATCCAAGTCGGCGTGGCCATTGGCAGCGCCGCACATAACCAGCAGGAATATGTGGTCCGGCGCTGGGACTTGAAAGTAGATGAGCCAATCAGCTAGTTCATCACGCAACTGACAGGCATCACCGATGAGGATTGCCAGGCTGGTGTGAGCCTGGCGCAATGCGCGGCTGAGCTGGGCGAGCTGCTTGACGAGCATGCGGTGTTCGTCAACCCGGTCACATGGGGTGGTGGTGACACCACTGATCTGTTGGATGCTTTTGCCCAAGCGCAAGTTGAGTTCCCTCACTTCGGGCGCCGCTGGATTGACGTCAAGACCTGGGCCACCTTGCTGTCTTTGGCTCGGACGCCGACCGGCAAGGTTCAGCAGGGTGGTCTGTCCAAAGCCATGGCACGCTACAAGTTGCAATTTGTGGGGGAGGCCCACCGTGCTGACGTGGATGCCTTCAACACACTGCGACTGTTTTTTGCAATCTTGGCCCGTCAGCGGACATTGGAAGCATGTGCTGCGCAGATGAAAGGTCTGTGAATCCTGGCCATCAATTAGCCAAAAAACTCATTGGCTTTTGCTGTGGCATTTTTTAGCGCGGCATTTGGGGGTTCAGGTGATAGCAAAGCTTTGGCAAATGCCTCTTGGTCAGCATGAGACAGGTGGATGTCATCCACCTGCTCAATGGCTGATGTGGGCAGGACCTGATTTTGCGCTGTGCTGTCAGTAGCGATAGCATTCATGGCCTTTGGTGCCGATTTTTTGATCTGAGTGAGCTGGGCTATGGTCAGAGCCCCCTCATCAGCCTCGTACGCTGCATTGATTTCCTTGTTGAATTGCATCATTAATTTATTGGTACGAGTTGATTCAGCCGCTTCCAAAACCGCTTCATCGCATGCAGGACAAAAATCGCCCGTAACTCCCTCGATGGTGGTGGATGCACCCTTGTAGGCGTAGGGCATATCCCTAGTGTCGCGAATCAATTCCGCCGCGCCGCATACAGGACATTTCATGTTCAAAGCTCCTTCCGCGCTTTAGGTTGCGCGCTCATATTGCAGGAACCTACCGTTGAATCCAATTTTGCGGCTGATTCGTTGTTTGCCAATGTTAACGACGACACCCGTAGGGACCTGGACAGTTCGGCCAGAGTTGTACGCTGCAGTCTGAAGCGATTGGCCCAGACGTACGCCGAGTTTGGTCAATGCTTGTGGGCCGAGCACCTCGAGAGGCTGAACAGGGATAGGTTTGCCTGAAATCACGCTAGGTTTGGCCTTGGCATAAATGCCCACGCCAAGTCGCACCAGTACGCCAATGTTGGTCAGCTTCTTGATTGCGCGCCTGACCGATGTTTCACTGCCAAATCTCATGAAGTCAGCAGGACGAAACACGAGGTCGTTTCGACGATGAACGGAGCATCTAATGCGGTCAGTGATATTCATTGTCGATCAGGCCCGTATACAGACAGTAGAAATTCCACGATTTCTGCAATTCTCATTGGCCTAGCGGGATTTTCATAATTTTCAATTGCCGCAAGCGTGTACTGGATCTTCATGCCAATCTTCAAATACTCCGGTCCAAGCTGAAGGGCTCGCCACCTTTGAAGAGTTTTGGGCTAATGGACCATCGGGCAGCAAGCTCGGTTTCGGTCAGGGTAGTTCGCATGGTGCATGCTCCTTGTAAGGACGGAGCTGTATTCACGCGTGTTTTTGCCGATAAGTCGAGGGACGCACAAAGAAAAGGTCTGTGAGGTTGCACAGACGAAAGCGTTGTGAGGCTACGATTTCCAGTCGGTCCGGCTGCTGGACACGAGGGCCGCCCAGTCGTCAGGTGGGTGACCTTGTTTCAGCATCCTCTGGAAAACAGCGTAAGGGTCACTCTTGCTGCCTGATGAGCGCAAGGTATTCTCGTCATTGACCCAGGCAAAAATGATGATCCGGGACTTCGAATCAAATCGAAAAAACAACCGAAACCGCCGACCGATCTTCGCGCGTCGCCAATGACGAAACGCGCTGCCCATGGTGTTGCCTTGTCGATACTCCTCGCGATTAGGATCACTGGGCACAGCGTCAAAAATTAACTTTGACAGCGCAGCAAACAGCCGGAAGTTCGCGTTGGACTCATAGCCTGCGGGGTCTTGCTGCTTGGCTCGCTCGGTTGCGGTATGCAGCTTTTGCAGCTGCTCTGTGAGGCACTCGTGGAACAGCAGCGTCCACCCATGGCGCTGAATCACAGCGCCACTTCGCCGTCAATATCGGCTCTCAGATCGGTCGGCTGGCGCAGCGTTGCCAACATGGCTTGCGTTAGGTCGTCTGGCAAGCTGGTCAGGTGCTTGCCGGTGCGGATGTCTGCCTCCAGCAGATTCAAGAAGCAGCTGATGGCCGGATCATCATGGGACGACTCTTCCACGCGGGTGACCACCACCTGGGATCCGCGCAGATCAAATGCAACTTTCCCCCCGTAGTCCACCCCGAGGGCTTGACGGATAGGCTTGGGCAAGGTGATTTGCCCCTTCGAGGTGATCGTGGCCACTTCGTGGACAGCAGGCATAGCAATTCTCCTAATGCAGCACGCATAGTAAGGAATAAACCTTACCATGTCAAGTCCCTTAATGCCGACCAGCCGAAGCCCGTCAGCTCGCAAGGGCCAGAACGTGGCCGCAAGCTCGCAAGGGCCAGAACGTGGCCGCAAGCTCGCAAGGGCCAGAACGTGGCCGCAAGCTGGCAGCGCCGATGGGGCGATGCAACCCTAGATTGACCCCTGGCTCAATCAAGTGTTTTTTGCCGCTGATTCACTACCTCGCACTATTGAGTCGAAATAGAGGCTGGTGCCCGGGACCAATCACTTGGTTCTGTTCATGATTAACTTTTCTACCATTTATCACCCGTGAACTGTTCTCCATACCGTTCATGCATCCTGCTGTGGCCCTGTAATTGCGCCATTCTTGAAAAAACCTCTTGGCCGTGAATGGCCAGGAAATCGGGAGTGGGCCATTTTTTGCCCAGAAATCTCTCTCTTTCTCTGTTTTCTCTTGGTCGTATCCAAGGGCGCGACCCAGGATTCATGCGGGTTCGGACTAGGGAGTTTGATGTGAATTTTGCGTACCGTAAATGACTAGGGTACAAAATTCATCGCTGATTTAGGACGGCAGAGCCCGAACAGGCGTGTTTAGGCTGCGAGCGGTCGTTTGCCAACTTAAGCTCAATTCAAACAACCGGCCCCAAAGCGGTCGGTGGGCACGATTGAGGGCAGACGTTCAACGTGCGAGGCGAGGTGGGTCGCCTTGCCGTCGGTCCGACCTCGCAGGAGGGGTTAGGCGCCAGCAAGGCCAAAGTAAGCGGCAACAGCTTTGGCCACTGCCGTGGCGGCCACCTCAATGCCAACGCCAGTAGCGCCGGATGCAGCTTTGCCAGCAAGGCGCCCAATCCATGTGCCAGCGGTCGTCTTTCGTTCCTCATCGCTGGACGCGGCAAGTGCACGTTCCAAGTCTTCCTTTAGTCCCAATGTGTCCGATTCAGTGAGACCTAGTTCGAACAGTCGGGCTTGGAGTGACTGCCATTCGCCCTGACGAACAACTACTGTCGAGGACTGTATGAACCCTGAACTAGCGTTGGCGATATTGCCAACGTTGCCTGTGATGTTTGTGTTGAAGATCTGAGTCATTTTCTCGGGACTTAATGGGGGCTGGCTTCCGATTGGGAGTTCACCTGCGTTCGGGGCCTCTCGCTCAAGATCGATTGCAAAGCCAAGAACTCTTGTCTTCACAGAGTCCATCAAACGAACGACCGCCCCGATCGGTATCTCTTTCCATGCCGCAATGCACTGCATATGCGGTGTGAGCTTGGATGCATGGTGGATCGCTAGCGCAACTGGCCAAGGCTCCTGGACGCTGCCGGACTTCCCTCCCTCTATCAATGCAGTATATGCACTGATACTGTTGCCCATGTAAGCGTTTTGGTATTGCTCCTGAATCTCCTTGGGTAGAACCGAAACGGGAATTTGCAACTTGCCGGCCTGCTGAAATGCGCCTACGAAAGTGCCGTAAGAGTCCGCCCGCACAACGCGATAGTCCGGCAGTTCATCGACTGTGGGGTAGCCATTGAGTTCGAGATCCACCCAGTGTGCGAACTCTTGATGCGAGATTCTCGCCGCCAAGAGTTTGCACATGCGGAGCATGGTCGGGATATCCGAATTCTGGGCGATTGAAGCGGCTTGTATGTCGTGAATAAGTGACATCTGAGGCCTAATGTTTGAGCAGAACAGAAACTCGCAATGCACGCGAACGCACTAGTGCGTCCGCGTTGACGACACATTTATTTTGCATGGCTGTCGTGCTCCTGAATGGCTTGACGATACATAAACGCGTAATGATGTGCGGCAGTTGCAGGAGCATCACCGAGGGGCAATTGTTGAACGGCATCCGAGCGCAAACGGTTGTACAGGAAAGCACTGCTCTTGCGAAGGAGTCTCATTCTCGGAATGTTCATGACTCGCTCTTCGTCAAGGTGAGCGACGAACTTGTTGCGATAACGGAGAACGGATCTCACGACTGCGCGATACTCCTTGTCCGTCACTTGAAGGGCGGCGTAGAGATCCTTTAAAAATGCGCTGTGATCTGCAACTACCCGCCTCCAGTGATGTTTGCTTTTGCGATCGGCAAAGAGCTTGCACCAATCGAGGACCGCAACGTCGAGGGCGTTCGCGTTTGCGCCAATCCAGAATTGACGCGAAATGCGCAGCGCCCCATGTTGCCACCCGGCTCGATAGAACGCAATGTTTCGCAGACAGTGACAGCAAAGAAGGGCCACGCGGCGCACGCGCTCCGGGTGTTCCATGTGACCTAACCTAATGTAGACCGTACAAGCCTGCAGCCTAAAACCGAGAGCATCGGTCTGGCTTGGCGGATCCCGTACGCCCATTTTTTTGATATCAAAGCAATTTTTCCCATTTGCTATTTGGTGTCGTCCTCTAGAAAGCCCGACAAACGCTGCTGCAGACTAATGAATGTAGCACTGCATACCCATCCCCCAAAAAGGGCATCCAATGTCCGATTATGGGAAGACTCTTGGAAGTCAGCTTTTGGCCGATGGCTGCAGTTCAACTTGCAACGGTCGATGACTGCATCCGCTGCAAACTTGTCGGCTATACCGTGATGTCCGCTACGATCCTGGCAAAGGAAGCGTGTTGCCCGCACGGGTGAGAAACTCAATATTGCAGCGGCGACCGTGCCCAAGTTCAGCGCGAGTGCAGCCTTCAAAGCTGCTGTGAAGAAAAAGAAGTGATTTAGCTTGCTCAGATGTGCTGCCCCTCGGGGCCGTTTCTACTGGTGCATTTGCTTGGCGCGTAAATACCATGCTGCAATGCGTGTACCCGACCGCAGACCGAGCAGGTCACCGGCTCACTCAGTTGTCGGCGATGGCCTGGAACTTTGCATGCTGCTCACTCCACAGGGCCGGAATGGTGTTTTTGGTGAACCAGTGCAAGTTCAGTCCCATGGGCTGGGTGCCTTGAAGGATGCTGTCGATGATTTTGGGATCCAGTAGCGTCAAGCGCATGCATTCATTGACTGTGGCCTGATCCAGGCCCTCCTGCCGTGCAATATCAACGCCACTGCGCACGATGCCCTCGTCGATGAGCCGCTGCCAGTAAAAGGCCCTTGTGAGCCCTTCAACCAGTTTGGTGTCCGGTAGCTGGGCGTGGTCTTTGATCACCTGGTCGACGTTTTCCGGGGGCTCAACAACGCTGCGCCCACCGCGTTTGACGAACTTCAGTGGGATGAACGTGCTGAACTCCACGTGATTCGAGGTGGTGGCTACGCTGTTGCCCATCGACTGTGCGTTATTCATGCAATCTCCAATTCACGCAGGTCATATTCCAGTTGTTCGTATCCGGCCAGGTTCTTGGGCGGAAGGCCGATCAGTGCGCCCCAGGCTTCAAATCGCCAGTCCACATGCAGGCCTTCCGGGGCAACGGTGATGCGCTTGATCAGCGTGCGCACGATGTCCTGTTTGGCTTGCGTGGCCAACTGGTCCCATATGCCAGCTGTGTTTTTGAAGAAAAGCACCATGGCTTCAGGTTCGGTCAACTTGGGGTTGAGGCTGCACACCTGCTCCCAGCATTTGTGGACCATCTGCCCGGATCGCAGCACTTCGAGCACATTCTCTATCACGGATTTCTCAATGCCCGCCGCAGGCAGATTGGCAAATTCCACGGTGCCAGCTCCCATTTTTTGGTTCTTGTTGACCATGTAGTAGCGGTAAAGCTTGCCGCTGGTCTTGCGTGTGGCCATCGGCAGGTAGAGGTCCCCATCGGCAGTGAACATCATCCCGCGCAGCAAGAAGCCGTGCCTGCATTTCTGACCGAAGGTGTCGCGAGCCCGGTCCCGGCTGTTCTGGGCCATGATCTTTTGCACACTGTCCCATTGCGACTGGTCAATCAGAGCCTCGTGTTGGCCTGGATAAAAGTCGCCCTTGTGTCCAATATCGCCGATGTATAAGCGGTTGTGCAGGATGGTGTACAGAGCCTGCTTGGTCAGTGGCTTGCCGTTTTTGCTCGTGACGCCTTGCTCTACGAGCTGTTTGACCATGAGGGTGGTCGAACGTGTGGCGACAAACGAGTCAAAGATTTGCCGTACCACCTGGGCCTCCTCTGGCACCACCACCAACTTTCGGTTGTCCACGCAGTAGCCCATCGGCACTGGTCCGCCCATCCACATGCCTTTGCGCTTGGAGGCGGCGAATTTGTCGCGGATGCGCTCGCCGGTTACCTCGCGCTCAAATTGCGCAAAAGACAGCAGAACATTGAGCATCAGGCGTCCCATGGACGTGGCCGAATTGATCTGCTGGGTGACCGAACTGAAGCTGGCCTTGTACCGATCAAAGAGCTGAATCATCTTGGCAAAGTCAGCCAGTGAGCGTGAGAGGCGGTCGATCTTGTAGACCACCACGATGTCGATCTTGCCGTCCTGGATGTCTTGCAACAGGCGCTTGAGGCCCGGGCGGTCCATATTGCCGCCGGTGAACCCTGGGTCTTCGTAGTTGTCCTCGACTTGCTCCCAGCCTTCGGCGCGCTGACTGGCGATGAATGCCGCGCCAGCTTCACGCTGCGCATCGATGGAGTTGAAGGCTTGATCTAGCCGTTCGTCCGAAGAGACGCGGCAATACACCGCACAGCGCTTGGGAGTAACTTGTTGCGTCTCGCTCATGCCTTCTTGCCTTTCAAGCCAAAGAAGGCCGGTCCGGACCATTGCGTGCCGGTGATCAACTTGGCAATGGCCGACAAACTCTTGTACCGCTGGCCGTCGAATTCATAGCTACCAGTGGGTAGCACCGTGACCTTGTATTTGTGGCCATCAAATTCACGAAAGAGCGTGGTGCCCGGAAGCAAGGTCCGGGTGGATGGGGCAGCAGTCTTGATCTTCGAGAACCGGGCACCGTAGTCAGCCAGCATGTCGCGGGTGCCGCTGGGCAGGGCGCCATAGGCCTGCTCTTGCAGCTTGTAGATCAAGCGTGACTCGATGTGCGTGCGGTTGGGCCGGGCAGGCCGATGCACAAAAAATTGATCCCACAGGGCCCATAGCTCGGGCATTTTCATGTTCGGGAGCGCGTGAAGTTGTTCAGATATTTGGCCGGTGCGCAGGATGTCGCGCATCGGCGGGGCGGTGTTTTTCAAGGCTGTGACTCCAGGTGTGTAGACGGGTTTGCATTGACGCTCTGGTGGGCATGTAAGTCGAGGAACTTGTCTCGATCAGTCGCATATACCCAACTGCTGTTTGCCTGCGTAAGAGCCTGGTGTTGATCGACGACCGCTTGTGCGATCAGGTGAGCGATTTGCGCGAGGGAGAGGTACCCACTTTTCTCGGCCGGATTGCCTTGGACTGGGGTTTGAAAGTGGTTCATCGAGGGGCTTTGATTGATCAAATCTGACCTCGGAAATCGTAGCCAAAACACCCAAATTCGAGTCGTTGTTTTAGAGGGCCATCAACGCGCTTGAGAGCACAACGCCGCATGAATCCTGGCTTTTTCTGAAACCTCCCAGCAGCCATGCGGCTTGGCGCGATGGTTTTGACAGATTTTCAAAAGGCTGTATATTTATCCAGCAATCCGGCAAAAATCACCAAAAGCCCCAGGACGAAGGACCAGGGGTTCAGACGCCTCATTGCCCAACGAAAAACTACTAGGAGACATTCGTGAGCAGAAACCAAACTTACGCCGACATATTGCTGAGCCTGCCTGTCGACGACACCCTCAAAGCCTTCATTGAGCGCCACGCTTTGCCCATGCCTGAGGGCTGGGCATGGAGCGACACGGTCCAGACTTCAAGACGCCTGATCGGGCTGATTCAGGCGCACTCCGTGGTTGCCATGCGAGACCGCATCGTGGCGGGGTTGCATGCCTGCACGCTGCTGGCCCACCCACTGGGCAAACAGGCCATGTTCCAGGCTGCCCATGACCGACCGGCCGAACTGGTGGGGCTCATTGCCTGCAAGAGTGATCTGCACCGGGCCTTCTGGCTGTACGTCCACCACCCGGCGCTGTTCGAAGCCGCAGGGGAAATCGAATATCTGGACCACCATGGCCAGCAAGCCCAGCAGCATGACCTGGGCCTGAAGCGAACCATCAATCGTGACGAGGCATCGATCGCCGCATTCGGTGATGCCATCAAAGGCTTCTACCAACGAGAGCTGGGGTGTGGTGAGGTGTGCGTGGTCAATGTATTGGACCGCGCGCGCGGCACACAGCTGATTTCCATCCATGCCAAGGACCTGGCCACGGCCAAACTGGAGTTTGAGGGCAGCCAGTTACAGCGCCGGGTGGGCAGTCCGAACATCCACATGGTGCTGGAATACGCCCAGGCCACCGGTGTGGCTCGCACTATCATCCGTGGCGGAGCCAAGTACCACGCTATGCTGTGTGAGGCTTTTGCCAGGCATCTGCTGGGTGTGGATGCCGATGCGCAGCGGATCCAGGCACCGCGCCTGAACCTGTCCACGCTTCGCTTGGGACTGAACATCCCACAGGCGATTGATGACGGATTCGTTGGCCTGCAGGTCAAGAGCGTGACCGTGGTCAGTGAATGCCGGCAACTCAAGATGGAGTGCACGGCCAGTGCGGCCAGTGATCAGCGCTGCGTGACAGACCTCCTGCACGACTACTTCGGCGCAGAGAATCCGCTCGCACGCGGTTGGACTATCCAGGCCGCTGTGCTCAACTTTTACCTGGCGCCGATGCAGGGCAAAAGCCGCTGTCAGGTGGTCAGTGTGGAGGTCACCAGCAAAGGGCGACTGAACCTGCACAAGTTCGATGAGAAGCTGCGTGCACAGTTGGAGGGTTACCTGGTTCAGCTGGGCATTCTGAAGGCGCAGCAGGTGCTCAAACCCGGCCGGGAGCAGGAACAGCCTCAGGCCGTGGCCAGCAGCTTGTTCGAATGAGGCGTGAATGGATCTGACACCCAATCAGCAGGCCATCAGCTTGGCCGCTTTGATGTTCGTGCGAGGCAATCCATCCTTTGAGAGCAGCCTGCACGATGAAGAAAAAGCTGCACTGCAGCTTCTCAAGCAAGCGAAGGCCGTGGTGGCTGGTGTCGCCAACAGCCGGGATGCCGAATGCGCTTTCTGCGGTCTGTACCGTGGTCCGATCTTCAGGAGCGATGAAGGACTCATGGTGCAGTGCCCGGACTGTGGGCCGTTTGCGCTGGATCCGGCCAGTCAGCGCAGTTGGCGGCTGGACGACGAGTGGTTGATCCGCAAGCTGCGCGGCGCACTGGACATATCGCCACACGCCACCACGACTCAGATCGTCGAAGGTGTGTGGGACATTGGGCGGCACAAGAAGCGGCCCGTGGTGTTGGCACGCCGTATTGACCTGGTGGAGCGCCATGGGTTGAGAATTTTTCATGGACCAGAGCCGCGCAGTCAAAGCTGGGTGATCACGCCACGGCCCTTGGTGCGAGTCTCACTGCAGCCGCTGGCCGGGACGGCTACTTGGTGGCAATTGGAAGACCGGTTTGCCCTCCATGGCTTGGCATTGACGTTGCTCGATCAGGACCAGGGTGAAAAAGCCGACGACATGCAAGACAACATTCCAGGCGTCGCTGTCCATGGGCCGTTCAGTGAAGACTTCTCCTGGGTGCATTTGGAGGACTGGTCGCACGGTCCCATTCGCTTGACCGACGCCCAGGCGAAATTTTTTGCGGCACTCTGGAAGCATCGTCACCTAGCGCAGCCTGCCGAGTTCCTCATGAGAGAGGCTGGACTGGGCAGTGAGCGTCCGATAGATGTCTTCAAGTTGAAAACATCTAATCGAGGTGACCCACGGTATGAGGGGCCATTGCACGCATATGAAGAACTAGTAGTGCGTCAGCGCCGTCAAGGGTTGTATCGGTTAACGCCTCTATAACGTAGATTTTTGCAGAACAACGGCGGTGCTGATGACAGCAAGGTTAGCCGCGAAGCATTGTCAGCAATTTCACCAACTCGACAATGGCAGTGAAAGGTTCTGGATCGGTGTGCGCAGAAAACCGCCTTGCCAACTGCTCGGCACGATGCGTGGCGATTGCCAAGTGTGCACCTGTGATTGCAAACGCATTGCCCGTACCTTTGTCATAGCCTTGAATGTGAGTCTTCAGACGCCGCATTACTTCGTCACGATGTAACGGAGCCTGAATGTCCTCAAAATGCAGCAAGAGCCAAAGCTCAAAACTGGGTACGGACGCAATGGCTTGAAAACGGATCAGTTGCTTGGCATCGTTCTTGAGGTTTCCATCCAATGAGGCCGCTAGTGCCAATGCGTCGTGATAACTTTCATGATCATCACGGTCAAAAACTGCGTAGACCTTCTCAAACGCGCGGCGCTGAATGTTCCTGTGCCGGTCGCCACCTTCGAATAACGACTGTGCATATTGCACAACTTGAATCGGCGCAGTGCCCAATTCGCTAGGACGGACTTCAACATTAGCCGTATGCAAACGATAGGCAGCACGAATTTCCCGAAAATAGTTCGGCTCCGTCTTGCTGCCTTCGGAAACGATCAGGATGCGGTCGTAACTCGCGCGTCGATCTAGCTTACGCTCCAGCTGCTTTTTCTGGCGCTCTTTCGGTGAGTTATCGCGAGCCATCAGAGTTTCAGCCCGAGGGTATGACTGAGAAATGGCACTCCTCCGTATCTCCCCATGAGGTAGCCACGCTCCAGCGCTTCGTTTTTACGCGGGCTAAATTCGGACAAACCAACCAATGTCGAAGTTTGATCGCGGTCTTTCTCTACGAACCATACCTGATCACGCCGGAACAGATCAGGCGCATCCAGCAATGAGGTGTCGTGAGTTGTAAAGATCAGCTGTGCGCCACCGGTGTTAATTTCCGGGCTGTGAAACAGTCGCACCATTTCGCGAACCAGCAAAGTGTGCAGGCTGGTATCGAGTTCGTCGATGACCAGTGTCAGTCCTTTTCTAAGGATGTCCAACACGGGGCCTGCAAGGAATAACAAATTGCGCGTACCGTTGGATTCATCCATCAAATCAAACACGGCTTTGCCTTGTTCGGTGATGTGATGGAAGCGTAGCTTGTGCTCCTCCATTTCTTCTGTGCGCACTTCGGTTTTTCCAGCCACCAAATCGAAGTGGACCGCTTGTCCCGGCACCTTGCGAGTTTCCACATCGATGTCAGCGATGCTGATGTCGGCGGAAGAAAGGAAGTTACATATCTCTTTGCGCCCATCGGCCTGCTTGAGCATCTGGATTGAGATTTGTGGATTGAGCTGGTTTTGTTCGTTGAAGATGACCAGCCGATTCACAAACCAATCGAATACTGGGCGTAATGCCTCGCTGTTTAGTTGAACGGCCATCGACAGGAACAGTGAGTTCGGCCGCGTAGCACCTTCCCATAGGTTCTTGGAGCCCTTGAGGCCTGGACCGAAGTCATAAACGTCCTTGCCAGCTTCGATGTCATAGCGGCGTTCAAACCAGCGTTGAGGCTTGAAAGCCCTGTAAACCAACAGGTGTTCGCTGATGATGCGCTGAGCCGTCATGGCAAATCCGTATTGATAGCGCACACCGTCAAGCAGGAATGTGATTTCGAATTCACTGGGCTTGCTGGCCGAGTCAGCATCAAGTCTAAATGGCTGAACGGCAAAGGTCTGACCGGGCTGGATCGCTGTCGCCGACTCTGTCACCACCCCTCGCATGTATTGCAGTGCTTTGATGAGATTGGATTTCCCGCTCGCGTTGGCACCGTAGACCACAGCACTCCGCAGCAGAGCCGGTGCTGCGCTGATGCCAGTTGCTTGGGTGTGGGTGTCTTGCAGGGTCTTGTCCTTAGACGCAACAAGACTTAGCACCTGCTCATCACGCAGACTGCGGAAGTTCTTGACCCGAAACTCGATCAGCATTTTTTCACTCAAGAGTCAATAAATAAAGTCTCATTATGCATGAATCGAGCAAAAATCAAAGATATTTTTCTGATCAAGCGCTTTTTATTTGGAGATCTTTGCAGTGGGCACAGCTGATTTCGCCAGGTCCAGGCGTTTACGGTGCATTTGGCAAGGGCCTCTCATGAGGGCCCTCGAATCGTATGCGGCGCAAGACTGAACACTGCCACACAGGATTAAAAACTGGGGGATTAAAGAACTGGAGATATCGCCAAAGTTCTTTATTCAGTTCCTTATCAGTTCTTTATTGATTTCCTGAAATAGCAGCGTTGTCCCCCAACTCTTCGAAAGGAGTTACCAATGCTGCTAGCAACACCAGCACTCGAGGCGCCAGTCTTCCTGAGCGCCACTTCCCCTGAATCCACCATGCCCAAGCAGTTGGTGCTGACCGAGGCTGACTTGGCCTCGCGCTGGGCCATGAGCCCTAAAACCCTGCAGCGCTGGCGTATGACTGGCACAGGGCCGACCTATCTCAAGCTGGGCAAACGGGTGAGCTACCCCCTGAACGCCGTGATCGCTTTCGAGAACTGCGTCCAGCATGTCTCGACCTCCAAGCGTATCCCCGGGAAGGCAGGTGCGGCATGAACCACCTGCAATTGCAGCAAGCTGCGCTGCCAGACCTCTCCGTGAGCCAGATCAGCCGTCTGCCCAAAGACCAGTTGGCCCATTTCAGCAATGCGGTGCAGCAGCTTAATGACTGGACGGTGGAGATGCGTGGCCGGATCAACCGGGCCATGGAAATCCGCTACGCCGATCAGATCCGCCATGCCGAAAGCCTGGGCCAGGAGGAAGCAGCCAGGTTCCGCATCGACGACGGTGACCTGCAGATCGATGTCTCGCAGCCCAAAGAAATCGTCTGGGACCAGCAGCACCTGTCTCAGATCGCTGAGCGAATGGTGGTGGCCGGGGATCGGGTGCAGGACTTCATGCAAGTCCAGTTCTCGGTGGCCGAGCAGGACTACGCCCGCTGGCACCCACTGTTGCGAGCGGCCTTCCAGCCAGCCCGCAAAGAACTGATCACCGAACCCACCTTCCAGATCCGCTGGGTCGGCGAAGTCCAGCTTTGAGCGGACTGCCACTTGGACAAACCAGAACACAACCCCCACACAACAGGAAAACCTTCAATGAACAACGACACCTACAACCAGGCCGCAACCTATGGCCAATCCTCCACCCACGGCGCCCCAGGTGCTTGGTGTGATTTCAATGACGCCGATGCACAGCAAGGCGAGTTCAACCTGATTCCTAAGGGCACCCAAGCACTGGTGCGCATGGCCATCAAACCTGGTGGCTATGACGACGCGAGCAAGGGCTGGACGGGCGGCTATGCCACGGCATCGGATGAAACCGGCGCGGTGTTCCTGTCCTGCGAGTTCGTGCTTCTCACCGGGTCGTTTGCCAAACGCAAGATCTGGAGCAATGTTGGTCTGCACTCCAACAAAGGGCCTATCTGGGCGCAGATGGGGCGCAGCTTCATCAAGGCCGTGCTCAACAGTTCGCGCAACATCCACCCCGATGATGGCTCCCCAGAGGCGCAGCGTGCCCGCCAGATCCGCAGCTTCGGTGACCTCGATGGTGCCGAATTCGCAGCCCGGATCGGCATTGAAAAAGATGGCCAGGGCGAGTACCGCAACATCATCCGGTTGGTGATCGAGCCCGATCACAAGGAATACGCAGAGCTGATGCGGGCCAAGTTGCAACGCGACGGTGGCACGGGTGGAGGCTCCGGTGGGGCCCCGGCAATGGCCTCTCCCGCATCAGCCGCACCAGCCCCACAGTCCGGGGGCAGCTACACCCCTCGTCCTGGCAATGCGCAGGGTCGGCCTGCATGGGCGCAGTGATGGCGGCTTTGCATGAAATGCTGGGTGTGTTCCCGTCAAGCCAAAGGCTTCGGTCATGTGGATCTTCGCTTCAAGGTGGGGCACCTCAAGCGGTACCCCATCGACTGGATCTTTTGCTCACTGCGCTGCCAAGCCTGTTTCCACCGACTGTACGCGGCCGGTGTGCGGGAACTCGAGCGCGAGGGCACTTTGCCGACGGGAGCTGGCGTGATTGATCCGACGGACGCCGAACTGGCTGCCATGCAGCAGTGCCTCAAGCCGTTGGGTGAGGCTGCCGGTGAGATCGGTATGGACCGACCACTGTCGAGCTACACCCAGCAAGAGGCCCTTGCGTTGATCAATGCCGTGGTCACGACCTATGTCGAGGCCATGGTGCAAGAACACGAGCGCAGCAAGTACCCACCTGTTCGCATGCAACTTGATCAATCGCCATAGAGGCAACTATGGGTCGATTGACCTGATTCCACCGCAGGACGCAGCGTCCTGCGGATTCCAACTTCTACCAACCGATGCGGGTGTACCAGATCACCTGCAGGGGAGACTATTTCATGAATGAACCTGTATCTTTGGCTTCGCCATTGAGCCTGCAAGCAGCAGGCGATAACGACTTCAGCGATGAGCCGCTGCTCACAGCCAAACGAGCATCCAAGGCACTGAACCTGCCGCTGTACTACTTCACCAAAACTGCAAAGCGCAAAGCCCTGGGGTTGCCGTTTTACTGCGTCAATCGACTGGTCCGCTTCAGATTGGGTGAACTGCACCAGTGGCAGATTGCCTATGCCCATAAGCTGCTTGAGGAACAAGACGCAGCTCTCAAAGAGGGAGGTGCGCATGCTTGATTTCAACGATGCCCCCACATCGATCACGCGCAAAGCAGCGGGGGATGGCACCGATGCCAATCGTGAAAAATCCGAAATCCGAACAGCCCTCAATGACCAGCTGGCCCTCCTGGCTGTGGATATTTGGCCTTCGGGCAAGCGCCGCCAGAACAAATACCTGGTGGGCGATGTGATGGGTGGTCCGGGCGACAGCCTGGAGTTATTGCTCTCTGGCCCCAAGGCCGGGCTGTGGACAGATCGGGCCACAGGCGAGGGCGGAGACATCTTCGATCTGATCGCCCGCTACTACAGCCTCAATGTTCAGACCCAATTCCCACAGGTGCTGGAGAAAGCCCGGGAATGGCTCGGCCGTGTCTCGACCATGCCGCCCAGCGCCGTGGCAGCAAGCAAGGCCAAGGCACCAGTGGTCGATGAGCTGGGGCCCCCAACAGCCAAGTGGGACTACCAGGATGCCAGCGGCAAGCTCATCGCGGTGGTGTACCGGCACGACCCTGAGCCTGGACGCAAGGAGTTCAGGCCCTGGGATGTGCGTCGCCGCAAGATGATGCCGCCCGAGCCCCGTCCGCTGTACAACCAGCCCGGCATGCTCAAGGCCGATCAGGTGGTTCTGGTCGAAGGAGAAAAGTGCGCACAGGCCCTGCTCGAGTTCGGCGTGTGCGCCACCACGGCCATGCACGGTGCCAACGCACCTGCCGAGAAAACCGATTGGTCGCCACTGTCGGGCAAGCACGTCCTCATCTGGCCCGATCGGGACAAGCCCGGTTGGCTGTACGCGGACCGCGCCTCGCAGGCCATTTTGCAGGCAGGGGCCAAGTCGTGCGCCATCTTGCAGCCTCCCGCAGAAAAGCCCGAAGGCTGGGATGTGGCCGATGCTCTGATCGATGGCTTTGACATTGCCGGGTTTCTGGCCGTGGGCGAGCGTATGCCGATCACGCGTGAATTCGGCGCGAACGACATCGCCATGCCGATTGAGGGCATCGACTATTCCACAGAGGATGGGCTGGCTCTGGCGTTCTCGCACCAGTTCGCCGAAGACTGGCGTTACTGCGCCCCGTGGTCCAAATGGTTGGTCTGGAATGGCGTGCGCTGGAACGTGGACAAGCAGCTGCACATCATGCACCTGAGCCGCACGGTGTGCCGCAGCGCCGCCATGTTCGCTGAGACACCGCGCATGAAAGCCCGCATGGCCAGTGCAGCCACCATCTCGGCCGTTGAGCGTCTTGTGCGATCGGACCCCCGACAAAGCGCCACCGTTGAAGAGTGGGATGCCAATGCCTGGCTGCTCAACACGCCCGGCGGCATCGTGGACCTGCGAACCGGTGCGCGTGGACCGCACGACCGCGATCGTCGCATGACCAAGGTGACCACGGCTACGCCGCAAGGCGAATGCCCGGTCTGGCGCAATTTCCTGGTCAACGTCACAGGGAGCGATCAAGAACTGCAGGACTACCTGCAACGCGTGGTGGGCTATTGCCTGACGGGTGACTTGAGCACCCACGCCCTGTTTTTCCTCTATGGCACGGGGGCGAACGGCAAGTCGGTGTTCGTGAACGTGATCTCCACGGTGCTGGGCGACTACGCGGCCAATGCGCCGATGGACACCTTCATGGAGTCGCGCACCGATCGTCACCCCACCGATCTGGCCGGTCTTCGCGGTGCTCGCTTCGTTTCGGCGACAGAAACCGAGCAGGGCAGGCGCTGGAACGAGTCCAAGATCAAGGCGATCACAGGTGGTGACGACATCACGGCCCGCTTGATGCACCAGGACTTCTTCACCTACAGGCCGCAGTTCAAGCTCTTGATTGCCGGTAACCACAAGCCTGCGATCCGCAACATCGATGAGGCCATGCGCCGCCGCATGCACCTGATCCCCTTCACGATCACGGTCCCTCCAGAAAAGCGTGATCCGCTCCTGACCGAGAAGCTTCTGGCCGAGCGTGACGGCATCTTGGCTTGGGCGCTGGAGGGCTGCTTGCAGTGGAAGAAGCTGGGACTCAAGCAGCCCCAAAGCGTGGCCGAGGCCACCGAGGAGTACTTCGAAGCCGAGGACGCCATGGGCCGGTGGATCGCTGAGCGCTGCAACCAAGGGCCCGGCCACAAGGCACTCACGGCCACGCTTTTTAACGACTGGAAGCAGTGGGCCGAGCTCAGTGGCGAGTACGTGGGCACACAGCGCAGGTTCTCGGATGCCTTGCTCACCAGGCGCCTTGAGAAGTGGCGCAACTCAATGGGCGTGCGCGGCTACGTGGGCCTTGACCTCAAACAGCCCACCTCGCTGCCTTCACGTGCCTATCCCTACAACGACGATTGAGAGACAAACCCAATGAAAAAGATTTCAAAACCCGAGCTGATTGCCAGTTCTCTGACACAACTGACTCTATTGAACATTTGTTCTTTACGCGTATACGCGTATGCAGATAAGAGTCATAGATGTTTGAGTGCGGCAAAAGTGTCGGCCACATTGTCAAAACCGGACAAGTCCGCTTTTGACTTCCCAGCGGCGCATCGGAATATTTCGTTTGGAGGGCAGGTATGAAGATCCCTCCAGCGCGATACCCATCGCCCCTTGGGCGGATGCAAGCCACGCCCATGGATGTCGAGGCCACCAGGCCTCGTGGGATGCCAGTTTCCCGCGCCGTGAGTCGGCCAATCTTCCAATCCATCCATTTGGCGATGGCTTGGGCGACAGCAGCGTTGATCGAAAGTCCACCGGCCTGTCCATCTCGGACCGAATCGGCGAAGTGCCTGCCTTGCTTGCTGTCCAGGAATGCCCGGACCGATTCAAGAGGTTCGCCTGTGACCTCGGCGATTTGTTGCATGGCGACGGGCCAAGCTACGCACGCGTGATCACCCATCGTTCCCCAAAAGCCCCAGGCCTCGTTTTGCGTTGTCGGTGTGGTGATGATGTGCATGGGTTTTCCTTGTTGCGATGCCTCTATGAACGCTTCACTTGGGGACGAAGTAAAGCGATTCATCAAATCTTTTTGATCAGTTGCTTATCTGAGACTGATCAGCCAAGACGCGCCAGATAGCGGACGTTATCTCCGCCAGACGGATCAATGAACAGGTAGGGACGACCGGGCGCATGCACTGCAACACACAGCCTGCCATCACCGTAATAACCTCCTTTGCCCTTGAGCCAGTCGCGACTCTTGTGCAGGTTCATCGTGAAACCGTCGAACTCTTCAGGCTCCATCTCGCGGATGTCGGTCACGTAGACCGCGTCGGCACCGACAGCGGCGATTTCAGAGATGTCTGATGGCTTTCTGCCAAAGGGCAGCGGGATGCTGAGCTTTTGAACCTGCAATTCGCGGCCATCGAAGTTGATGGTCGTAGGCTTGGATTCGATGGTGATAGTTATTGGGTTCATGAGGTCCTCAAACGGTTGTGGTGGTGATGCGGTAGACGCGGTCTGCGCCGGTCTGCTTCTCTGATGTGATCGCGAGCCCCAGCTTCTTTTTGAGCGCGCCTGCCATCGCGCCGCGTACGGTGTGAACCTGCCAGCCTGTGGCCTCAGTCATCTGGGGCAGCGTGACGCCCTCGGGTCGTTTGAGCAGGTCAATCAATACCGCCTGTTTGGTGCCCTCACGTGTTGTACGTGTGGCCTGGGTTGTGATCGGTGTTGCCGGTTGTGTTGCGATGCCGATTGCTTGCATGCCCGTTTGCGTGGCCATGTACACGTTGGGTTCATCGGCGCAGGGTTCAATCAACTGCGTGTTGATCATGGCGGTGATCACTTTCATGCGAGCTCCTCCTTTGAGGTTGTCCGGAAAGTCCACCAGTTTCTTTTGTGGATGCTTGGCGGCTGCTTCGAGTAGCGTGCGCTGGGTGTCAGTCAGTTGCATTGTTTGCTCCTTGTTGCTTTTACTTTTTTTCCTGCTGCGATACCTTCTGCGTAGGCTGCGGCCAGCGCGCACTTGATGCCCCATACCGCCACCTCGTGAAAGTCCAGCCGGTCTCTGTGCTGGGTCTCCAGGGTTTCGATGTAGAGGTGTTCGTTCGCGATGCGGTTGAACAGCTGGTCGATTTCTTGGCTTGATTTCATGCGCTTTCTCCTTGTGTTGATTGGATGTGGAGCATTGACGCTCTGAATCAAGATGAAGCCAAGTCAATTTTTGAAGCTGTCGCTTATTCCTTGAAAGCCGATTGAGATGCCGCGAAGTGCGCCCACTCCATGCAGATATCCGGGTTGCGCGCAGGTGCTGAACGTGCCCGGCTATTGCGCTAATCACCAGCCCCAAGTGCACCGTGAGTACGGGCGTGCGCGGCGTGGGTTCGACACAGAGCTGGGCTTCTATCAATCGGCCAGGTGGCGCAACACGCGCGCAGCGGTGTTACGGGATAACCCGCTTTGCTGCAGGTGCCAGGCCAAGGGCGTGCTGCAGCCCGCCAAGGTGGTCGATCACATCGTTCCAGTGAAGCTTGGCGGTGAGCGCTTTGAGCGAGCGAACCTGCAGAGCCTGTGCGTGCCCTGTCACAACGCCAAGACCGCCTCAGAGGCGGCATCCCTGCGCAACCAGGCCCCGTCCTGAGGAGGTAGGGGGTCTGAATCTCTACAGACTGGCGCCCAAGATGCGTGGGCTTGCGCAAATTTTTGTGCGTGCAAATTGAACAAGGGGGGGTATCCCCCTTTCCAAAGACTCTGCGCAGCAAAGGCCGTGCATCAAATGAACATCAAACCAAGCGGGTGATTTATGGGCGGACGCAAGCCACTGCCGACTCAAGTCAAGCAGATCAAGGGGACCTTGCAGCCATGCCGGACCAACTACCACGAGCCCATCCCAGAGGGCTTGCTGGTCGAGCCTCCGGACTACATGCCAGAGGGGGCCAAGGCTGCTTGGCGCTACGCGCTTGAATGCGCGCCGCCCACCCTGATTCGCAAGCTGGACATGTCCGTGCTGGAAATCTGGGCCTGCGCGGCAGACCTGTACCGACAGGCCCAGGCGGGTATCGGTAAAACGGGGCTCTTGGTGAAGGCGCCCCACAGCGGTGTGCCCATGCAGTCGCCGTACCTGGCCATTGCCAACAAGCAGGCACAGATCATGACCAAGGCTGCGATCGAGATGGGGTTCACGCCTGCATCGCGTTCGCGCATCTCCATTCCAAACGAGCGGCCGGGCGAAGAGCTCGATCTCTGGGAGGACATTGTTGGGTAGAACCGATGAGCACATACGCTGCGAGCGCCAAACAATATGCACAGCGCGTCGTATCGGGAGAGATCCTGACCTGCGAGTGGGTTCAGAAGGCCTGCAAGCGTCAACTTGATGACCTGATCCGCTTCAAACGCAAGAGCAGCATCTACCAGTTCAACCCGGAACTGCTTGACCGGTACGGCAGGCCTTACAGACCAGCCGACAACTTGTGCGCTTTCATTGAGCGCCTGCCTCACGTCAAAGGACCACTGGCCAGCCGGATGATTGTTCTGGAGCCTTGGCAGGTGTTCATCCTGTCCACGGTATTCGGATGGGTCAAATTGGACGGCAAGCGCCGTTTCAGGCGGTCGTACATCGAGGTGCCACGGGGCAATGCCAAGTCCACGCTGTCATCGGCGGTGGGTCTGTACATGCTCGCGGCCGACCGCGAGGGCGGCGCTGAGGTGTACTCGCTGGCCACAACCCGCGATCAAGCCCGCATCGTCTTTGGCGATGCGCAGACCATGGCGCGCCTGAGCCCGGGATTTCGGAACCGGTTTGCGGTGAACGTCGGGGCACACAACATGCATGTGCTGCAGACGGGCTCAAAGTTCGAAGCGCTCTCGGCTGAGGGCTCGACGCTGGACGGCTTGAACATCCACTTCGGTTGTATTGACGAGCTGCACGCCCACAAGACCCGAACTGTCTATGACGTGGTAGAGACCGGTACCGGCAAGCGGGACAACTCACTGCTGTGGGTGATCACAACGGCTGGCAGCAACCGCTCGGGGATTTGTTATGAGGTCAGGAGCTTTGTCACCAAGCTGCTCAACCGAGTGTTCGAAGACGACTCTCAGTTCGGGATCATTTACGGCCTCGATGAAGGGGACGACTGGACCATCAAGGACTCCCTCATCAAGGCTAACCCCAACTGGGGCATCTCAGTGCGCGAGGAGATCCTGGTGCCCCTGCAGGCCAAGGCCATGCAGTTGCCCAGCGCGGTCAACAACTTCAAGACCAAGCACCTTAACGAATGGGTGAGCGCGGACAAGGCCTGGATGGACATGCGGGCCTGGGACGCGGGCACCAACCCGGATTTGGAGCTGGACCAGTTCCTGGGCCAGCCCTGCTGGGTGGGCCTGGACCTGGCCAGCAAGACGGACATTGCGGCGCTGGTCATGGTGTTTCAGTATCCCGATATACCCGACGCATATGCCGTGTTTGGCAAGTACTACCTGCCCGAGGACACGGTCCAGGCTGCTGGCAACAGCCAGTACGAGGGCTGGGCCCATACCGGACGCCTGTCTGTGACGCCGGGCAACGTGATCGATTTCAGCTGGATCGAGGCCGATTTGCTGGACATCGCATCCCGGTTCTCAGTGGAAGCCGTGGCCTTCGATCCGTTTCAGGCCACACAGCTGTCTACCCGGATGCTCTCCGAGGGCCTGCCCATGATCGAGGTTCGTCCGACGGTGCTCAATTTCAGCGAACCGATGAAGACGCTTGAAGCCCTGGTCCTGCAAAAGAAGCTCGTCCATGACGGCGACCCGGTATTGGCCTGGATGGCCAGCAACGTGGTGGCCCACACGGACGTCAAAGACAACATTTACCCGCGCAAGGAGCGAGCAGAAAACAAGATCGACGGCATCGTGGCACTGATCATGGCCCTTTCACGGGCGATCAAACCGGGGGACTCGGTGGTGCTGGGATCCGACTACGAGCTGATGCTGCTTTAACGAGATGGCAGGCGCGTTTTCTGACACTACCGATGGGAATCTTCAACCTCTTTGACCGATTCAAGGCTTCCGCAAATGATCGCTCCCCATGGGGCGATTTCTTTTTTGAGCCTGTATCGGTGCGCAGTGTCTCGGGCATGCGCGTCTCGGCCGATTCTGCCATGCGACTGGCAGCGGTCTATGCCTGCGTGCGCATCCTGTCAGAGACCATGGCCTCGCTGCCACTGGTGGTCTACCGCGCTCGAGCAGATGGCGGCAAGGACCGGGTGACGGACCACTGGCTCTACCGCTTGTTGGGCAAGAAGCCCAACCGGTACCAGAACCCGTTCGAGTGGCGCGAGATGCTGCAGGGGCACTTGGCCCTGCGTGGCAATGCCTTCTGCCAAATTCTGGCCAACGGCCGGGGCGAGATCACCGAGCTGATCCCTATTCATCCGGACCGGGTGCGAATGGAACTGCTCACTGAAGGTGACTACCGATATCGGATTCAGAACCAGGCAGGCCACGAAATGATCCTGCCTCGTGGCGAGGTTTGGCACCTGCGGGGTTTGTCCTCGGACGGCTTGCTGGGCCTGAGTCCCATCGAGCTTTCCCGTGAGAGTCTGGGCATGGCGCTGGCCGCGCAGGACTATGGCGCCCGGTTCTTCAACAACGATGCCAAACCCACGGGTGGCTGGATCGAGTTCCCGGGCAACTTCAAGGACGCTGAGGCCAAGAAGGTATTTCGTGAGTCCTACCAGCAGGCGCAGTCCGGTGCAAACCGGGGCAAGGTCTTGGTTCTGGAAAACGGCATGAAGTTCCATGAGGTGGGCGTGACCAACAAGGACGCCCAGTTCCTGGAGCTGCGCAAGTTTCAGATCACGGACATCGCTCGCCTGTTTCGGGTGCCGCCACACATGATCGCGGACCTGGATCGGGCGACATTTTCGAACATCGAGCAGCAAAGCCTGGAGTTCGTCATGCACACCATGACGCCCTGGGCCGAGCGCTGGGAGGCTTCGATCGAAGCGGACCTGATGCTGGACGGCGATGAGCTTGAAATCGAGTTTGACTTCGCCAACCTGATGCGCGGTGACGCGGCCAGCCGCTCGGCTTACTACCAAAGCGGCATCCAAAACGGCTGGCTCACCCGCAACGAGGCCCGCATCGCCGAGAACCTCAACCCGATTTCTGGTCTGGATCAACCCCTTCGCCCGCTCAACATGGTCGAAGAGGACGCGGCCGAGGCATTGGAATCACAGAGTGTTGAGGTAGGTGAAGAGGCAGACGCACAGGCCGCACCTGACGCAGACCCCGGGTCCGATCAAGCCATTCGCCAGAGGCTGAGGGGTTTGGTTCATGTCAATGCACAGCGTCTGGCCCGTCGAATCAATAGGACCGGTGTGATCGGATCCAAAGAAGTGAATTTGATCTCTGAGACCTTCGGCTTGACTCCATCACGGGTTGAGCAGTGGGCCGCCCATATTGAAACACCTACCGATGAGCATGCACTGGCGCAAGCGCTCATCGAACTTGGAATGCACGAATGAACAAGCAACTTCTGATCACTGAATTTTTGACCACGCCCTGGGCATTGATGCCCGAGCGTCTGCAGGCCATGACTGCCGTCCTCACCCGTTGGTCTTCTGACGTGTCCCCCAGCGACGAGACGCTGTTTCAGATCAATACGGACCGGGTGCTGCGGGATACGCGCAAACAGTTCGCAACAGACCGTGCCTCTTCCCATTCCGGCGCTGGCATCGCTGTATTGCCTCTGTATGGCGTGGTCACGCAGCGCGGCAACATGGTCGATGACATCTCGGGGCCGGGCAGCACCAGCACTCAGAAATTCACAAGCGCATTGCGCCAGGTCCTGGCGGATGACACGGTGGGTCAGATCCTGATCGACATCGACAGCCCCGGCGGCAGCGTCTACGGTGTGGCCGAGTTGGCCGCTGAGATCGTCAAAGCCCGAGCCCAAAAGCCCGTGGTGGCCGTGGCCAACAGCCTGGCCGCCTCGGCCGCCTATTGGATCGGTTGCTCAGCCGGTGAGTTTTATGTCACCCCGGGTGGCGAGGTGGGCTCCATCGGTGTCTGGCAGGCCCACTTTGATTTCTCGAAGGCGCTGGAAGAGGAGGGGGTCAAACCCACCCTGATCTCGGCAGGCAAGTTCAAGGTCGAGGGCAACCCATATGTGCCGCTGGATCCTGAGGCACAGGCCTTTATGCAGTCCCGTGTGGACGATTACTACAACGCCTTCATCAAAGCTGTGGCCAAAGGCCGAGGCGTCTCAGTTGCCGATGTGCGTGATGGCATGGGCGAGGGTCGGGTGCTGGGTGCCGATGCGGCGCTTACCGCCAAGATGGTGGACGGCGTTGCCACCTTTGACGATGTGCTGGCCAAGATGCAAAAGACTGCCGTCTCTCAAAAGCCACTAGGAGCATCCCGGCTTGCTCAGGCCCGAGCAGCCCTCGCGCTGATCTGAATCTTTTTCTCAAATTCAGCAGTCCTCCGTTGAGGGCTGCCGACCACCTGCGACCCGTTGGTCGCGCCTCAAACCGCCGCCCCGTGCTTACTGCCTGGGCGGCATTTTTATTTCTGGAGCAACACCAATGAGTAAGCAATTGCGCGAGCTTCAAGCTCGCAAAGCCACCTTGGTCAAGGACGCACGTGCCCTGACCGATATCGCCGCATCTGAAGAGCGCGACATGACCGATGAGGAGTTGAATGCGTTCAACGCCCTCAAGGCCAAGATCGAGGCAGCGTCAGCAGCCATCGACCGCGAGGCTGCCCTGATCGCTGAAGAGGCGCATATGGCCAATGTAGCCCACTCGACAGTCTCTCATGGCCACACAGCTACGGTGATTTCCGTCACCGACAACCTCGAAGCCGACCCCAAGCACGGCTTCAAAACCGTGGGCGACTTCCTCAAAACCGTGCGTCAGGCGCAAAACCCCGGCAGCGCCATCGACGAGCGCCTCCTGATTGGCTCCGGTCGCGGTGCCGTCGCCCCTGCCTCTTTTGGCAACGAAGGCTCGGCGCAAGACGGTGGCTTTTTGGTGCCGCCCCAATTCGCTCAAGAAATTTTCCAGCTCTCCTTGGGTGAAGACTCCTTGCTGCCGCTGACTGACAACGTCGAGATCACGGGCAACACCATGGCCTTCCCCAAGGACGAGACCACGCCCTGGGGCACCAACGGCATCCGAGCCTACTGGCAAGGCGAAGCCAATCCGGCCGGTGCCACCAAACCGGTGCTGGGTCTGTCCACCTTGCGCCTCAAAAAGCTCATGGCCCTGGTGCCAGTGACCGACGAACTGCTGGACGACACCAATGCGCTGTCGACCTACCTGCCCGACAAGATCGCCACTTCCATTCGCTGGAAGACCAACGAGTCGATCTTGTTCGGCTCGGGCACCGGCCTGCCTGTGGGCTGCATGACCAACGCGACCACGGTGACGGTGGCCAAGGAGTCGGGCCAGGCCGCCCAGACCCTTCTGGCCCAGAACCTGGCCAAGATGATCTCGCGTCTGCCGCCGGGCTCGTTTGGCAAGGCCGTGTGGATCGTCAACAACGACGTGTTGCCAGCTCTTTTCACGCTCATGCTGGGCAACTACCCGATTTACCTGCCCACGGGATTGCCCGTCGGGGGTATCCAGGTCTCGCCCTACGGCACATTGCTCGGCCGCCCGGTGTTCGTCTCCCAGCACGCCAACAGCTTTTCTGCGGCGGGCGATGTGTTGCTGGCCGACCTGTCGTACTACCAGACCATCACCAAGGCCGGTGGCATGCAAACGGCCACCTCCATGCACCTGTATTTCGACTCGGACCTCACCGCCTTTCGGACCACCTTCCGCATGGACGGCCAGTCCAAGATCGCAGCGCCCATTGCACCGGCCAAGGGCAACGCCACCTTGTCGCCCTTTGTCCAACTGGGCGCACGCTGATCGTCGCCCTACTTTGAAGGAGAACCCTCATGTTTCCCAATGCAAAAGCCAGCGAGCAGCTGTCTATTTTGGCCACGCTCGACCCGGGCAACCAGGCACCGGGTGTCGCCAACACCGGCTGGGTGCCGCTCAGCGCCCATCATGGCCTGTTGGCGCTGGTTCAAACCGGCGCTTTGGCCACAGGTGCCACCGTCGACGCCAAGCTGCAACAGGCCCAGGACGCCAATGGCACGGGTGCCAAGGACGTGGCAGGCAAATCCATCGCGCAACTCACCCAGGCGAGCAACGGTGCCAACTGTCAGGCGCTCATCAACTTGCGCCCTGAAGAGCTCGATGTGAACAATGGCTTTGCCTTCGCCCGCCTCGTGGTCACGGTGGCTGCTGCTGCAGCCAACACCTCGGCGCAGTTGCTGGGCGTCAACCCGCGACTGGCTTCAGCCGAAACAGCCAACCAAGCTGCTGTGGCTCAGATCGTTTGATCTGAAGGGGAGAGCGGTGCATGCCCATGCAGTTGATCACCCCGCCAGCGGCCGAGCCCGTCTCGCTGGCCGAGGCCAAGCTCCACCTGCGTGTGGACTTTGACGAGGACGATGCCCTGATTCAGGCCCTGATCTCGGCAGCCCGCCAGGCCGCCGAGATGCTGACCCAGAGGCAGCTGGTCACGGCCCGTTGGCGCGTGGTGCTCGACAGCTTTCCGGGCTGCGGCCTCATGGGGGTGCCTGCAGGGCAGACCTTCACGCTGCCCGGGCACGCCATTCTGATTCCCAAGTCACCCCTGCAATCGGTGTTGGAGATTTGCTATCGGGACATGGCGGGTGTTTCGCAAGTCATGCCATCGGCCCATTACACAGTGGACAAGGCCTGTGAGCCTGCCCGCATCACCCCGGTGTTTGGACAAATCTGGCCTGTGGCCTTGCCACAAATCGGTGCCGTCTCGGTGACCTTCGATGCCGGGTATGGCAGCGCAGCGGATGTGCCCGAAGGCCTCAAAAGCTGGATCAAGTTGCGTCTGGGCAGTCTGTACGCCCACCGCGAGGAAGTCGCGTCGATGGCCCGAGGTCGGATTGACCCCTTGCCCTTTGTCGATGGCCTGCTCGATCCCTACAAAGTACCCCTGATATGAGGCCTTTATGAACCCGATCGGAGCAGGCGCATTGACGCGCCGCATCAGGATCCAGCGACCCAGCACCACCAAAGACCGCCAGGGTGGCCCATGTCGAACCTGGCTCGATGTGGCGACCGTCTGGGCTGACATTCAGCCGTTGTCCGGGCGTGAAGCGGTGATCGCTGGGCGGATCTCGGCAGAACTCACCCACCAGATCACGGTGCGTCACCAGAGCCTTTTTGACAACCCCCACCAAGTGGCCCAGATGCGGGTGCTCTACAAAGCCCGGGTGTTCAACATCCATTCGGCTCTTGATGAGGACGAGCGCCGGGTCAAACTCATCTTGTTGGCTTCCGAAGGGCTAGACGATGGCTAAACGTGAAACCGTAAAGATCGAGGGCCTGACAGAACTGGGCAAAGCCCTGCGCGAATTGCCAGATCGTGTTGCCAGAAACGGCCTGCGTGTGTCGGTGTACGCCGGGGCCAAGGTCGTGCGGGACGAAGCCCGCGCCCGGGCACCCAAGGCGCAGCAGTCTCTGGGGCCGAACCAGCCCCCACCGGGCACCCTCAAGCGCTCGGTGATCATGAAGCACATCCCAGAGCTCTCCAGCCTCACGCGCCAGACCTTCTTCGTGACGGTGCGCCACGGCAAGAAGTACCGCAAGCAGGGCAAAAAGGGCAACCTGTCCCAGGACGCTTGGTATTGGCGGTTTGTGGAGTTTGGCACCCGAAAGATGGCGGCACGCCCATTTCTGCGTCCGGCGCTCGAGGCCAAACGGCGCGAAGCCGCTCAGGCCATGAAAGAGCGCTTGCAGCAGCGCGTGGCGCTAGAAGCCAAAAAATTCAGCACAAGACCTTAGGACACAGCGGTGCAGGACTTCTTTGACGCCATCCAGAACTTGGCCGGTGGTGAGGTGTACGCCCTTGTCGCTCCAGAAAGCACCCAGTACCCAGCCATCGTTTACACGCCCATAGCGCAAGAACACATCTTCGGCATCGATGGACCAAATTTGTCAGCAGGCCTGCAGCGCGTTCGCGTGCAGGTCGACACCTACGCCAGAACCTACCAGGAGGCCTTGCACCTGCAAGACCAGGTCCTGGCGGCGCTTTTGGCGGACAAAAGCACCATCGCCGATGTGCGCATGGGGCTCAGTGAATTTGAAGCGCAAGCCCGGCTGTACCGGGTGAGCGTGGACTACACCTACCACCGCTGAACCCGTTTCAGCCCACAACAGTTTCACCGCACAACAGGAGCACGTGCATGAGCAGCACCGCCATCACCGCACAGGGTATTGCCATTGCCCGCTTTGGCACCACCACCTTTGAAATCATCCCCAACGTGGTCTCCTTTCAGGGGCCCGGAGGCCAGGCTTCGGTCATTGACGTGACCAATCTGGCCTCAACCTCCAAAGAAAAACGCGTGGGCCTGCGCGACGAAGGTCAGCTTTCGCTGAGCCTTCACTACAACCCCGAAGACGCAGTGCACCAGGGCCTGCGTACCGACCGCGCCAACCGCACCCGTCGCCAGTTTCGGATCACCTTCACCGATGTGGCTGCAGCCACTTGGACGTTTTACGGCTATGTCACGCAGTTCAGCGTGCAAGGCGGTGTGGACGCGGTGGTTGAAGCCAGCGTGACCATTGAAATCGACGGCGACATCACAGAAAGCTAAACCCATGAACCTCCTGTCCAAAGAAGCCATCCTGGCCGCAGACGACCTGCCGCGCGAAATCGTGAGCGTTCCCGAATGGGGCGGCCAGGTGTACGTGCGCACCATGACCGGCACCGACCGCGACGCCTTTGAAGCCAGCCTGATCACGAGGGATTCAAACACCTCGTCTAACGATCAACGCATGCACAACGTGCGCGCGCGCCTGGTCTCGCTCACCCTGTGCAGCGAGTCGGGCGAGCGCATGTTTCATGATGGTGACATCGACGCCTTGGGCCGCAAAAGCGCTCGGGCGCTCGACCGGGTCTTTGCTGTGGCCCAGCGCCTGAACGGCATCGGTACCGATGAGGCACAAGCCGCAAAAAACGCCTGATCGCCAGCCCGGCCCGGCGCTTTGTGTTTCGGCTGGCGCTGGCTTTGGGTCTGCCAGTGCGCGAGTTGCTGGCGCGCATGGGCTCTGACGAGCTCACCGAGTGGATGGCGTTTTATCAGTTGGAGCCCTTTGGGGATTTCCGGGCGGACTTGCGCTCGGCCATCGTCGCGTCCACCTTGGCCAACGCCCACCGCAGCAAAGAAGGCAAGCCCTTCACGCCCGAAGACTTCATGCCCTTTGTGGACAAACACCACAAAGATCACCACAAGCCACACCGTTCAGATCAACCCAAGGCATCTGAAACAGATGCGGCACGCCTGAACATCGCCCGCTTCAAGGCCATGTTCGCGCACCGCGTCAAGAGATAAGGCAACCCCCATGGCTGATATCGGCTCCTTGGTCATCAAACTTGCAGCCGACACCGCCGAGTTTCAGGCCGATCTCGGGCGCAGTGCACGTTTGCTGGACAAGCACGCCTCGGACATGAAAGCCTCGCTGCAGCAGGTCGCTGGCGTTGCCCGAACCGCTTTTGCGGTCGTCATTGGCACCACCTCTGTAGCAGCACTGCGTGACTTTGTGACCCAGACCCTGGAGACCTCGGCAGCGCTGCAAGGTCTGGCCGAGCAAACGGGGGCGAGCGCCACGGCGCTGTCGGGCTTTGCGCCCGTGGCCACCATCTCGGGCACCGCGATGGACGCCATTGGCGGGAGTCTGGCCAAACTCTCCAAAGGTCTGGCGGGTGTGGACGATGAAACGGCCGGTGCCACCAAGGCGTTGCAGTTTTTGGGGGTGAGGGCCAAGGATGCCAGCGGCAACCTGCGCGATCCTGCCGAGGTCATGAACGATGTGGCCTTAAAGCTCTCCGAATTTGAAGACGGCGCGGGCAAGACGGCCCTGGCCATGGAGCTTTTTGGCAAGTCGGGCGCGTCCATGCTGCCCTTCCTCAAGGACCTTGCAGAAAACCAGGACCTCAACATTCGGCTCACGGCCCAGCAGATCGAGGAAGCAGACAACGCCTCCAAGGCGCTGGCTCGTATGAAGGCCGAGACGAGCTTTGTCGCTCAGACCCTGGTCACGGCTGCGATCCCGTCCATGACAGTGCTCGCGCAGGAGCTCAAGCAGGTGCTCTTTGGCACCCAGGACGCGGTGGGTGGTATCCAGCGCCTGCGCACCGAAGGCTCGCTCACCACCTGGGCGCAGAACACGGCGTACGCCATCGCCGTGGTCATCGACGCCCTGCGCGGCATCGGCCAGACCATCAAGTCGGTGATCGGCAGTTTCCAGGCGGTGTGGGCAGACATTGAGCTGGCGGGGACGTTTTTAGCGGGGGGCGAGGGGCTCAATCCATTTTCTGAAGAGAACCGCGCACGCCTCAAAGCGGCGCTGGACAAACGCAACGCGATTGTCGAGCAGGCCAACCAGAACTATGTCGAGCTGTGGGACATGCCGCTCTTGGCCAATGCGGTCACCAAACGCTTTGATGACATCCGCAAAGGCAGCGATGCGAGCAACTCTGAAACAACTGCACCCGCGCCCCGCAAGCGCCTGAACTACAGCACCGCCACCACGGCCGTCACAGCCACGGCCATGGCGGGCATCGACAGCGAGCTCAAACGCCTGCAAAGCCTGGTGGATGCAGAGTCGGGCATTCTCAAGGACCGCCAACGCATCATCGACCTCTATGAAAACCAGGGCTACCTGAGTTTCAAGGAGGCCAGTGATGCTCGCTTGGCTGCGCAGCAAGATTTCACGCAAAAGCTCTCTGCCTTGTCCTCGGATGAAGAAGCTGTTTTGCGCAAAGGTCTCGACACGGTCGCTAAAACCAGCCAGGAAAAATTGAAGCTCCAGGACAAGCTCCTGGAGATTGCCCTCAAACGCCAAAAGCTCGAGCGCGATGCCCAGCAGTCGGACCTGGAGCGCCAGATCCGGCTGCCGGGCGAATCGCTCAAAGACCTGCAAGAGCAGGCCTCGCGCGGTCAGGCGCAGTTGCGTGCCAGCGAAGAGCAGATCAAAACCCTGCGCGAGACTGGTGCCATCAGCGAGCTGGAGTCGCTGCGCCGTTTGGGCGAAGCCCGTCAGGAAAGTGCGAGCCAGCTGGCCACACTGGCCGAGCAAGCGCGTGCCCTGGCAGACGCCGCCCCCGGTAATGAAAAACTCGCCGAAGCCCTTCGCAAAATCGAGGAAGCCGCCCGCCAAGCGGCAGATGGCGCTCAACTGTTGACGCAACGGGCCAAGGAACTCTCGGATCCCGAAGCCGGATTTGCCAAAGGCATGCGCGCAGTGGCCGAAGAAGCTGAGCAAATCGGCAAGCAGATGGAAGCGGCAACTATCCGCGCCTTCAACGGCATGACCGATGCGCTGGTGGCCTTTGTGATGACGGGTAAGCTCGACTTCAGGTCGCTGGCCAACTCCATCATCTCGGACCTGATCCGCATCCAGATCCAGCGCGCCATCACGCTGCCCCTGGCCAAGGCCATGAGCAGTTTCTTTGGCTTTGCCGATGGCGGAGTCATGACGTCAGAGGGGCCATTACCTCTGCGGGGCTACGCCAGCGGCGGGATTGCCAATTCGCCGCAACTGGCGGTGTTTGGCGAAGGCTCGCGGCCAGAGGCCTATGTGCCGCTGCCCGATGGGCGGACCATTCCCGTGACCATGAGCGGTGGCGCTGCTAGCCCCATGGGCTCAGGCCATGTGTTCAATATTTCTGTGAGTGTCAGTGATGCTGGCGCAGCAGCGCGAGGCGACAACGCAGGCGGTCGTGACCTAGGTCAGGCGGTGGCCAATGCGGTGCGCCAGGAGCTGCTGGCGCAAAAACGGGCCGGTGGCTTGCTCGACAGCAGGAGGGCTTTGTAAATGGCGGTGTTCACATGGATTCCATCGCTGGGTGCCAGTCTGGCCATGCGGCCCAATGTGCGGCGGGTGGCATTTGGCGACGGGTATGAGCAGCGCTTGGCCTTTGGCATCCACATCCAAGCCGAGGTCTGGACGCTGGAGTTTCGTGGGCGGACCACACAGGACGCTGGAGCGATCGACGATTTCTTACGCGCTCGCGGGGGCGCGCAGGCTTTTGACTGGACCACCCCGGCAGGCACCGCTGCCAAGTTCACCTGCGAAGAGTGGAGCCGCTCGGTGGATGAGCCCAACGTCGAGACGGTGCGGGCGACTTTTAAACAGGTGTTTGATCTGTGATGACCGAACAAGCCACGACTTCCCAAGCGATCACCTCAGAAATCCAGAAACTCGCCCCCAGCGCCGTGATCGAGCTCTTTGTGCTGGACCTGTCGCTCTTTGGCCAGGGGCCGGTGCGCTTTCACGCGGGCACCAACGCCCTCATGCAACGCGTGGTCTGGCAAGGCCACGCCTATGAAGCGTTTCCGATCCAGGTTGAGGGCTTTGAGTTCAATGGCGGCGGTCAGGTGCCCCGTCCCCGGCTGCGGGTGGCCAACGTCACGGGCTCGATCACGGCGCTGGTGCTGAGCTACCAGGACTTGGTGGGTGCAAGGATCACCCGCAAACGGACCCTGGCCAAGTACCTCGATGCGGTCAATTTTGCGGGCGGCGCGAACCCTACAGCAGACCCCTTGGCCGAATTCGCCGACGACGTTTACTGCGTTGACCGCAAGTTGCGTGAAACGCGCGAGGTGGTCGAGTTCGAGTTGGCCGCGTCCTTTGATCTCGAAGGCGTCAGCTTGCCGCGCCGTCAGATTGTGCAAAACGTCTGCCCTTGGTCCTACCGGGGTGCCGAGTGCGGCTACACGGGCAGTGCGTATTTCAATGCGAATGACGAGGTGGTGAGCAGCAAAGCGCAAGACGCTTGTGGCAAACGACTGGCCTCTTGCCAGCGGCGCTTTGGTGCACATGCCGAATTGCCTTTCGGGGGCTTTCCGGCGGCGGGCTTGTTCCGGTGATGAATGAAATCAAGACATGAATGAAATCACTGCATGAATGAAATCAATCAATCTCTGGCCTTGGCCCACGCCGCCAAAGAGTTTCCCCGTGAAGCCTGTGGGCTGTTGGTCATTCAAAAGGGCCGCGAAGTCTATTGCCCTTGCCGCAACATCGGTGTGGGCACTGACCAGTTCGTGATCCACCCCGAAGACTATGTGGCAGCCGACCGCCAGGGGGAAATCGTAGAGGTGTTCCATTCCCACCCGAACATGCCCCCTGAGCCCAGTCAGGCCGACCGTGTGGCTTGCGAAGCCACAGGGCTGCCGTGGTCCATCGTGTCGTTCCCCGCTGGTCAGTGGGCACAAATCAAGCCCGTGGGCTATGTCGCGCCCTTGGTGGGCCGTCAATGGGCGCATGGGGTGCTTGACTGCTACGCCCTGGTGCGCGACTGGTACGCGCAGGAGCGTGGCATTGAATTGCCCGATTTTGAGCGCTTTGACGAGTGGTGGAAGCGGGGCATGAACCTGTACCTGGACAACTTTGGATCCGCCGGGTTTGGGGTTACGGATCTGACGGATCGGACGAGTCTGAAAGTGGGGGATGTGCTCTTGATGCAAGTCGCTGCCTCTGTGCCCAACCATGCGGCGGTGTATCTGGGTGATGGGCTGATCTTGCATCACTTGCAAGGCAGGCTATCGAGTCGCGATGTGTACGGCGGTTACTGGCAAAAGGTCACCACCCACGCGCTGCGGCATCCAGACCTGCATCCGCATCTTTAACCATTTCCTTTACCTCTCTTACAGCTTGCAGCACGAGTCTCGCGATGGCCACAATCCTTCTTCTCGGTGAACTGGGCAGGCGCTTTGGGCGGCGCCATCATATGGCAGTGGCTTCGGCCGCCGAGGCGGTGCGCGCTCTGTGCGCCAACTTCCCGCAGTTTGAGCGCGAGTTGGTGTCCTCTGGCGAGCGGGGTGTGGGCTACAGGGTACTGGTCGGGCGGGACGCCCTGGCACTGGAGCGCTTGCATGAGCCCACCGGCCAGCAGCGCATCACCATCGCGCCTGTCGTCTCTGGGGCTGGTGGCAATAGTTTAGGTCAGATCCTGCTGGGCGCAGCTTTGATTGCTGTGTCCTGGTGGAACCCGATGGGCTGGGCAGCCGCTGGCTCATTCTTGTCGCAAGCCACCCTGTATTCGGTGGGAACATCCATGATTTTGGGTGGGGTGGCCCAGATGATTGCACCCACCGCCAAAGCTTCAGATCCGTCCGAGCGCCCAGAAAACCGCCCCAGTTATGTGTTCAACGGGGCCGTGAACACCACTGCTCAAGGCCATCCCGTGCCCGTGGGCTACGGCCGCATGATCGTGGGTTCGGCCGTGATCAGTGCGGGCATCGATGTCGATGAAATTCCTGTCCTTTAAATCCCTGTCGATGAGATCACTGCATGAATCTGATGCCAGCTTCAAATCCGTTGATCATCGGCGCAGGTGGTGGGGGCAAGTCGGGTGGTGGCAGCGCCCGTGTGGCTCAAGAAGCTGCCGACAGCCTGCGCTCCAAAGCCTACGCCCGTGTGGTCGACTTGGTGTGCGAAGGAGAAATCGAAGGCCTGGTCCAGGGCCTGCAGTCGGTCTTTTTGGACGACACGCCGATTCAAAATGCCGATGGCAGCTACAACTTTTCTGGGGTGACGCTTGAAAGTCGCCCCGGCACCCAGCAGCAGGGCTACATCCCTGGCTTTGCCTCGGTAGAGAACGAAGTCTCGGTCGGCGTGGAATGCAAGTTTGCCCAGCCGGTGGTGCGCGCCATCACCGACCCCGACGTGGACGCTGTGCGCCTTAAAGTGAGCATGCCCGCGCTCACCTTGCAGGACACGACCAACGGCGATTTGAACGGCACATCGGTGAGCTATGCGATCGACTTGCAGTCAGCAGGCGCTGGTTTTGTGCAGGTGCTCACCGACACGGTCTCTGGCAAGACCACTTCGCGCTACCAACGCAGCTACTACGTGCCACTGTCCGGCGCAGGTCCTTGGGATGTCCGCCTTCGCAGGCTGACCGAGGACGCGACCCAAAGCAGCCTGCAAAACAAGACCTTTTTGGACTCGTACACCGAGGTCATCGAGAGCAAGTTGCGCTACCCCAACAGCGCCTTGATGGCCCTACGGGTGGACGCCTCGCAGTTCAACGCCATCCCCCGGCGCAGCTATGAGCTCAAACTCCTGCGTGTGCGGGTGCCGTCCAACTACGACCCCGAGTCCCGTTCATACACGGGTGTCTGGGACGGCACCTTCAAGGTGGCCTGGACGGACAACCCGGCTTGGTGTTTTTACGATCTGGTCACCAACACCCGCTATGGCTTGGGGCATTTCATCCCTGAGTCTCAGGTTGACAAGTGGGCGCTGTACCGGGTGGCCCGTTACTGTGACGAATTCGTGCCCGATGGCCTGGGTGGGTACGAGCCTCGCTTCACCTGCAACCTGTACCTGCAAACCCGCGAGCAGGCCTACAAGGTGGTGCAGGACATGGCTTCGGTCTTTCGGGGGATGGCCTATTGGTCGGGTGGTGCCATCACCGTCACGCAGGACGCACCCCAAGACCCGGTCTACCAGTTCACTGCTGCCAACGTCATCGATGGCGAGTTCGCCTACCAGGGCTCGTCCGCCAAGGCTCGGCACACCGTGGCCCTGGTCAGCTGGGTCGATCCGGAGGATTTTTACAGGCAGAAGGTGGAATACGTTGAGGATGTGGCGGGCATCGCGCGCTACGGCGTGGTGCAAGCCGATGTGGTGGCCATGGGCTGCACCTCGCGCGGGCAGGCCAACCGGGTGGGCAAGTGGCTGCTGTACTCCGAGCAGTCTGAATCAGAAATCATCACTTTCCGCACAGGCTTGGAAGGTGCTGTGGTGCGCCCGGGCGATGTCATCCAGGTAGCTGACCCAAGTCGGGGCGGCATGCGCCTTGGGGGGCGCGTCGCAGCAGCCACCACCACCAGCGTTACCCTGGATCAGGATTTGCCAGCCGATTTACCCTGGCGGCTTTCGGTGATCTTGCCCAATGGCAGTGTAGAAGAGCGCCTGGTCGGAGCAACCTTCGCTGCGTCCAGCGGTGATGCACACGCTCGGCGAACCCTCACGGTCAGCATCCCCTTCAGCATGGCACCGCAAACCGATGCCATCTGGGTGTTGGCTTCCTCCATCATCGAGCCGCAACTGTTTCGGGTGGTGTCAGCGGCCGAGCGCGAGCCCGGTGTGCATGAAGTCACGGCCCTGGCCCACAACCCAGGCAAGTACATGGCCATCGAAGAGGGCCTGGCGCTGCAGCCGCGCGCCATCACGGTGCTGTCGGACATGCCTGCCGCCCCCACAACCCTCAGCATGCAAGTGAGTCTGTACCGGGTCAAAGACCGGGCGCAGGTGCTGGTCCAACTGTCCTGGACTGAGGTGCCTGCGGCCATTGCCTACCGGCTTGCTTACCGGGTGGGCGGTGGCAACTTCGTGAGCTTGCCGCTGGTGAGCGCCAATTACGCAGAAATCCGCGATGCACAGGAGGGTGAGTACGAGTTCAGCTTAAGGGCCATCGGCATCACCCGTAAAGAAAGTGTGCCCGCCACACTCAGCGCTACAGTACTGGGCAAGACACTGCCTCCCTCGGATGTGACCGGCTTTACCGTGCAGCGGCGCATGTCCGATCTGCTGCTGAGCTGGGACGAACTGCCCGATGCCGACCTGGCGGGCTATGAGGTGAGAGTGGGTTCCGGCTGGGACGACGCCAGATTGGTCGCCAAGACCTCGGGAACCCAGATGGTCCACGACCAGGATGCTGCAGCGCAGTACCCGTACCACATCCGCGCTTACGACACCTCGGGCCACTACAGTGCGCATGTCACCACCTTTGTGCTGACCTTGCTGGCCCCGGCCACGGTGCGCCAGTTCGATGTCGTGCAGTCGGCCAACCGGCTGGAGTTTCGCTGGCAACCCAACCCAGAGCCCGAGGTGGTGGGCTACGAGCTGCGAGAAGGTGCGGCATGGGACGCATCGCTCTTTGTGGCCGAGGTCAAGTCCACCAGCTACACGCTGCCCTCAGGATTTGATGGCGAGCGCAAGTTCTGGATCAAGGCGATCGCCTCGCCCGGCATCTACAGCGACACGCCCACCTTCGTCTCGACCGTGGTGGCCCAGCCGCAAAACGCTAACCTGATCCTCGAGCGCGACGAGCAAGCAGGGGGCTTTGCTGGCACCAAGCACTTCGCCTCGGTGGTCACGGTCAATGGAAAAAACGTGCTGCGCATGAACACCGGCGCGCAAGTGGCCGAATACCTGTTCGAGTTGGATCTGGTCTCGCCCATCCGGGCGCAGAACACTTTGCTCAGCAGCTTGGGCGCTTCGGTCGATGACCGCACCACCTGGCAGGAAGCTAACTTTGTCTGGAGCGGTGACGCCGCTCGAAGGCAGTGGACCTACGACGGCGCCATCGCCAACGTGGATGCACGGTTTCAGATGGCGCGAGAGGATGTGCTGCACCCGGGTGAACTCTACGGTTGGCGGCTCAGCGGCTCGGTGATGGGCATTGGCAATGCAGTAACGAGCCAGTCGGCGGGCGTGAGTTACGGCGATGGCCGCTATGGCAAGGGGCTGATGGTCAAGGACACCACCCAGGTGGCCTGGACTGTGAACATGCCGCAGGTGTTCCACACCTCGTTCTGGTTTATTCCCCAAGAGGTCACGACCTGCGTGATCTGGAAAGCAACGGGACCGAGCGGCGCGTTGCTGCTGGGCTATGACGCCCAAACGCAAGACTTCTTCCTGGAAGACCACCTGTCCCGGCGCGTCACGCTGACATTTGGGCTGGAATCATCCGATCGGGTCTGCCTGGGGGTGTGCCAGACCAGCACAGAACGCCGCCTCTTTGCCGCCCGGATGGGCGGCGGTGTCCAGTCGGCCAGCGCACGGCTTGAGCCCGTGGGCGCGTTCAGCAGTTTGCGGCTGTACTGAGCCGGGGCTGTTCACACAGTCTGCTTTTGCAGATTCCGCGTAGCCATCACAGGCGCTGCTTTCAAAAGTGGTGGCGCTTTTTTTTAAGCACTTCACATTCCGTGAATTTTTTAAGGCACCACATGATTGACGAAACCATGCAACTGCAGGGGGCGATGACCCTCATTGTTCGACGCGCCAGTGGCGACATCGAAACCGTTCACAAAGACAACATCATCGTCAACGTTGGCTTTGATTTCATCGCCGACGCCATCGGCAAACCCGCCAGTCGTCCCTCGGTCATGGGTTTCATCGCCTTGGGCACGGGCACCACGGCGGCTGCGGCCAGCCAGTCGGCCCTGGTTTCCGAGCTCGATCGAAACGCCGCCACCTACGCCCACACAGTTGGCACCAAAGCCTTCAGCTTTACGGCCGACTTCCCTGCAGGTGACGGCACGGGAGCGATCACAGAAGCCGGGGTGTTCAATGCCGCATCGGGCGGCATCATGCTCGACAGGGTGGTGTTCCCGGTGGTGAACAAGGGGGCGGATGACAGTCTGACGGCCGTGTTCACCTTCACCATGAGCTGATCACCATGGCCGAGACAGTCACTGTAGGCGAGTCCCAAGGGCCGCGCTACACCTGGGCCAATGCCAGTTTCACTTGGCATAGCGCCAGTGCAGGCAAATCGTGGCTCACGGCTTACCCCGCTGTCTATGTGGTCACAGTGGCTGCCACACTCGCTTGGGTTGAGGCTTCAGGCCGTCAGCATGGCAAACGCCTGACTGAAACTTTATCATTCGCAGAAACCCGTCGGCATCAAGCCGCACTGCAAAAGGCAGAGGCACTCGGATTTGCCGACACCTACTACGACCTGATCGCTTATGTCCTGCGCTGGGTTGAGTCGCTGGGGGTGGCAGATGGCGTTTCCAATTCCAGCCGCAAGTCCGTTCAAGAAAACCTCCAAACGCTGGATGGCTTGGCCCGGTCACTAGCCAAAGCCCTGCAAGAAGGCTTGCCTGTGACCGAAGGCCTGTCGCGCCAGATGCGCCAAAAGCATGCCGAGAGCCTGCCGGTGGCATCGGTATCCGCTCGGGTATCTGCCAAAGCATTCACTGAAAAGGTGGTTTTGACCGATGGCCTGGATCAAGGTTTCAGAAAACAGGTCTCCGAAGCGCTGAAATTTGCTGAAACTTATTACGACCTGATCGCCTTCTTCCTGCGCATTGGCGAAGGTTTTGCTGTGAGCGATCAGACCGCCAGGCGGCTTCAAAAGCCAGTCGCTGAGGCTCTCAGCACAAACGATCAGCTTACCCGCAGATCCGTCAAGCAAGTGGTCGAGGCATTGGCGTTTGCCGAAACCTTGGGCCGCACAGTGGCGTACAGGCGGCTCTTGCAAGAAGGGCTGGGTGTCTCGGATGCCCTGCGCCGGGCGATGCGCCTCAAGGCTCATGAAGCCTTGGCGCTTACCGAGCAGTACCGCCGCCACGCCAACGGTGTGATCAGCGACATGATCGTGGCCAGCACTGAGATCACCGAGGCCGACTTCGCAAGCATCGTCGAAGCGGGGCATCCACCGGGCTACACGGATTTCCGGGACTTCATTCAGGGTGACTACACCTATCAGAAGGCCTTGTTTCGGGCCATCCTGAAGTCCAGAAACTCCGACCGGGGCTTCATTGATGCGCTGCGCGTGACGGTGGATGTGCCCGATGTCTTTGACCGGGGCACTGTGCAGATCACCGATGCGCAGGCAGGCGCTGTGATTGGTTTTGCCCGAATTTTTAGGGTGCCGCCTGAGGTGACCATGACCCATAAGGGCGGCACGGTGGTCGCCATCCCGCGTCTTGCCAGTGCGGTCACCCGGACAGGCTTTACAGCAGCTTTAGAAAACACTTCTGGCGCTCGCGTGACCGGCACGTTCACCTGGATTGCGCAGGGCTACTGAACCGCAGTCTCTCAAGTCATTTGCCCACCCATTCACCATGCAAAACTTCACCGACATCCCGTCGTCGCGCACGCTGTCTGACTCGCTCATCGAGATCCTGAACAACGACAAGACGGCGATCTCCTGCAACAGCGGCACCACATTTCCGACGACCAACCAACAAGTGGGCATGCTGTGCTACCGCACGGACCAGCTCAAGCTCTATCAGCTGATCGGCACCAACCCGGATAACTGGCGCTTCATCATGGACTTGGCCAGTGGGATCGATGCCCAGTTTGCAGCCAAGCTCAATGCCGCCGCCTACACCGCTGCCGATGTGCTGGCCAAGCTGCTGACTGTGGATGGCTCCGGCTCCGGGCTCGATGCCGACCTGCTCGACGGCCAGCACGCCAGCGCTTTTGCATCGACTTCGCACAACCACAACGCGGCCTATCTGGGCATCAGCGCCAAGGCGACGGACGCGGACCGATTGGACGGCTACGACGCCTCGGCCTTTGTCCGCACGGTTAACGGTGGTGGTCCTGACGCGAACGGCAACGCCACGGTCAACATCGATTTGTCGGGGCGGGTAGCGCGCACTGGCGACAGCATGAGTGGGCGCCTGACACTGCCCAGCCAGACCGTGCAGAGCACTGCACCCACGATCGACTTTTACGACACAGATCAAGGCAGTACCCGTTATCTGCACGTCAACAGCAACCTGATGGGGTTTTTGAAGACCGACGGCAACTGGGACATGTACATGAACAACGGCGGCTCCATGTGGACCGCCAACTATGGCTGGCTGCACGACTACTTCTTCCGGTCAACCGCCAACTGCGCAAGCCAACCCGGCACGGGTGATGTGGCCATCAATTGCTATGGCAGCGGCAACGTCAACTCTGGTCGTATTCATGAGCTGATTGATGAGGGCGGCCAGATTCGACTGCGATCGGTCAAATATTTCACCAACTGTGATTGCAACTGCAATTGTTGCGGCTGCTGATGTGGAGCTTGTCCATGAAAACCATCCGCATGCCCTATCCTTGGCAAAGTCCAGCTAGCGTGAACAACGCGCAAAGCACCAACAAAATCCGCATCGAACTGATCGATGGTGATTTCTACATCGAACATCTGCTGCCCGCTTACGAGTTGGCGCTTGATGAGTCTGGTCGTGTCATTGACGAATCTGCGCAGCCCACCCTGTCAGGTCATCAAAGTGCATTCGTTCATGCCCTGCGGCAAGCTGACATGCATCAGTTGGCCGGAGACCCCGGCAACGGCTACACCGTCTGGCTCTTTGCCTTGCGCCAAGGACAGAGCGAGCCGGTGTGGATCAACAAATTCGCACAGACTGCTTTGTCCAAAGAGGGGTTTCGGCAGTACTGGAACCAGCAGCCCATGTTGGTCTTGGCCCAGCTTTGGATCCCACCGCTGGGCTTAGAGCCTTCGCTGGTGCTCATGTTTTCTCCCCAAGCGGGTCAGACCGAGGTAACCGGTTTTGAGTTTGACCAAGAGTGGGAAAGCAATTCGGTTGCCATGGCTCTGGCATTTCCCTCGTTTCGGCTGGTCGATGAGGGGGGTGAGCCACGGCGCATCCGCATCACGGCGGTCAATGACCAGGGGATGGTGCTCCCGGCGTCCGGGCAGGTGCTGCTGAGCACTACGGCCGGAGCCCTGAGCAACAGCCGCCCAAACCTGGATCAAGGGCAAGCCCTTGTCACGCTCTTTGGCGCAGATCCTGGTGCTCTGGTCAAGATCAAGCTGGGGTTCAAGTGGTTTAGCGGTGTCGAAGAGCTGGAGGTGCGGGTGTGAGCGGTGCTGAAATAGTCTGCGCTCGCTTCGTGCAGCGGGTCGATGAATTCAAACAGCCGCTGGCCGTGGAGGTTCTGGCTGAAGCGGATCGCCTGACCTGGCGGCTGTGGGAGCCATTGGAGACGTTCCAGCCAAATTACCCTGTCGGCAAGGTGACCCAAAAGCAGTATCAAGTCCATTCTTCAGGCGCCTCAATCCTAGCTGCGCATTCATTGCCTAGACGAGGACAGTCCAGCCCATTTATCTTGCCAGTCAGATTGGACATGCCATCCGGCCACACCGAGACCATTGAAGGCGTTCAGTGGGGCCTGGTCGATGAAATCGCTCTGGACCCACAGGCCATGCGCGCCAAGCCCCGCATGTACGGCGAGCACCTGAGTGATTGGGCCGCCTGGATGTTTGTGCTGTGCACAGATACCTGGCGTTTCATGACACCCTTCAACCGCCATCTGCTAACCCGCAGCAGCCGGGTAGACAGCGAGGGCTTTACCGCCTTGTCTTTGTCGCTCACCAAGGCGCGCCCGCTGCACTTGGTTGCCGGGTCATGCCTTGTGCCATGGCATAAATCGCCGCTCAGCGCTCAGATGGTGCTGCGCATCAACGCTCACCCAGGCGGACCACTTTGGACCAACCTTCAAGTGGATGAGCACGTGACTTATGCCAAGCCAAGTGACGCTCTGGCCGGGCATGCCCACACCATCACCCGGCTGCATGAACACATGCCCAAGCTCACTGTGCAAGCCCCACCAGTGGTGACAACAGACCAGTGGGTGGAGTTGGAAATACGGGCTTCAGAGCCCGCCGATGCCTGGCTGCATGTGCACGCCGTCTCGGGCTATGTCCCACATCAGCGCGTTCGCATGGTTGCAGGAAGGGCCCAAATTCGGGCCCTGGCCCTGGGCCTGCGTGCCGGAGAAAACCTGCACCTTCAATTTGGATTAGGGGCCGTCACCGCACTGGCCCAAGGAGTGATTCATGTCATTTGATGCATCAGCGCACGCCCCGCCACCCATCATGGCGGTGGCCACACAAGCCAGCCCACACCCGCCCTCATTGACTGTCGCCTCAGAAAACCACCCAACGTCACTCCAACGTTGGGTTTTTTCTTTGTGGCCCAGTACCGTGTACGTCCAGCCCTCTGGCTTGCCTCGAGAGCGGCTTGAACGACTGGCGACGGCCGTCTTTCGGGAAGACGCCGAACATCGCTGGGGTCCCGAGGCTTGGCAGTGCCGCAGCCACGACCTGTTGCAGGGAGGCGTATCCCCGGCGGATGGTCTGGATGACATGTTGGCGGTGGTCCGTGAGCACCTGCAATCCATCTGGGGCACATACCGATACCGGCTGAGCGCCCACATCATGCGCTGTCAGCCGGGATTTCATGTGGCTGAGCACATCGCCAGCTCGCGTGCGGGGCTCAACACGGTGCTGTTTTTGCAAGCGGACTACCCAAGGACCGACAGCCCCAATGTGCGAACGCCGGGTTGTATGGTCATTGGCAATCCGGCCAAACGCGTCAATGAAACCCTGCTGCCCTGGGAAACACCGGTGCATTTCCCGATCACGCCGCAGCCGGGCTTGCTTGTGACCATGCCCCTGTGCACGCCGCATGGCTACTTTCCTCTGCGCAGCCAGACACGCGACACCCTGGCCATCGAGTTTCACTCGGTCGCAGAACCGGAGGCAGAACATGCTTGACGCCCGCAGTCCCGTTTCATTCGCAGATGGCGTTCTGGATCCGGGCGTAACGCAGGAGCTCGTCGATTGGCTGCAGCACCTGCAGTACCGCTACTACCGCATCACCAACAAAAACGAGCCGGAGCCGTTTCCGATCTGGCACCGCGAATTGTTGGGTCGGGACTGGCCCATCAACCAAGCTTCGGACTACAGCTGCACGCCGCAATTCCTGCAGGATCAAACCAGCGTGCTCTCTGATGTTTGGCTGTCATGCATGCGGGCGCTGCAACTGCCTGTCATGACCCAGTGCCATGGCGTCTACGCCAATGCCAACACCCACGGCAATGAAGGCAATGTCCACATTGATAGCCAGCATCCGCTGGACAGAACCCTGTTGATCTACGGCGTGCGGCACTGGCAAGCAGGGTGGGGCGGAGAGACAGTGTTCTACGACCAGGAGGGTCGCCTGTTGGGATCGGTCATGCCCGCGCCCGCTCGGGTGGTGTTCTTTGCTGGGCACATCCGCCATGGCGTCAACCCCATCTCCCGTGCCTGCCGCGATCTGCGGCCGGTCTTGGTGTTCAAAACGCGGCTGCAGGAGCCGCCAAAGGTTCTTTCATGAAGTTTCAGATTCACGCCTTGCGCCAAGACGGCAAGAAAGTTTTCCTGCACTACGACAACCAGTTGTCCACGCTGACCTGGCAGGACGGCACACCCGTGGTGCCGGTTCAGCCCGGCAGTTTCCGAGGTGCCACAGTGGTCTCGGTCAATCAACCTGGCCGTAAGGGCCAGGTGCGCATCCTCAAGATCAGCCTGGGGCTGTCCTGCAATTACGAATGCAGTTACTGCAACCAGCGCTTTGTGCCGCATGCGGATGCGAGCAACCCGGATGACATCGAGCCGTTCATCAGTCAACTGACCGATGCGCTTCTTGAACCACCCGAGCGCATCGAATTCTGGGGTGGCGAGCCCTTGGTGTACTGGAAGACGCTTAAGCCGCTTGCTGAACGTTTGCGTGGTTTGTATCCGGATGCTCAGTTCAGCGTCATCACCAACGGCAGCTTGCTCGATGCTGGTAAGAACGAGTGGCTTGACCGCATGGGGTTTTCTGTGGGCTTGTCGCACGACGGTCCAGGCCAGTCGACCCGTGGCCCCGATCCATTGAGCGACCCTAAGAAATTCGCCGCCATCATGGACCTGTATGCCCGCTTGCATCCTCAGGGCCGTATCAGCATCAACGCCATGGTCCATGCTGGCAACCAAAGTCGGGCGCAGATTCAGGCCTGGTTGCAGCAGCGGTTTGGCCAGGACGTGAACATCGGGGAGGGTGCTTTCATTGATCCCTACGACGAAGGCGGATTGGCGGCAACCTTGCAAACCCAGCAGGACCATGTGCGGTTCAGGGCCTTGGCCTACAAAGAACTGCGCCAGGGCTTGGCTTCGCGCATGTCGGTGGCGCAGCAGCGCATCATGGACTTTGTGCAGTCTATCCGCTCAGCTCGACCAGCAACCTCGCTGGGTCAAAAGTGCGGCATGGACAAGCTGAACAACCTGGCGGTGGACCTGCACGGCAATGTGCTCACCTGTCAGAACGTCAGCGCAGCAGCCACTGCGCCCAATGGTCAACCTCACCAGATTGGCCATTTGTCGAATCTGCAGGCGGTCAAGATGCGCAGCGCTACGCACTGGAGCCACAGGCCCGATTGCCTCAGTTGCCCGGTGCTGCAACTGTGCAAGGGCTCATGCATGTTTTTGCAGGGGCCGCTGTGGGATGCAGGTTGCGACGCAGCTTATTCGGACAACGTGCCATTTTTGGCTGCGGCCATCGAGTACCTCACGGGTTGCATTCCGTACTACATCGACGGCGACTTTCGTGAAGACCGCAAAGACATCTTCGGGCAGCTCCATGGAGTCCCCGAACAAAGCACCAAGCGCGTGATTCCGATCCTGGCCTACGACCGAACTGTCGCTGCTTGAGTCAAAACACAATTAGTTCGACAGTCAATTCAACAGTCCATTCAACAGTCTATTCAACAGTCAACCCAACACACACCCGCCTAGCTTCGGTCAGCGCGGGTTTTTTACTTTGGAGAAACGTATGCCCGAACCGACAAGCTCAGGCGTGGCAGGGGCGGCCGTCGCCTACAAGGCCTTTGGCGGCACTGCTGCGGCGGTGGCCAGTGGGGCCACTTTGGCTGCGGTGGTGGTCATGCTCATGACGCCACCGCGTGACAAACGCGAATGGGCCGTAGGGCTCATCAGCACCGTGGTTTCCAGCATTGGGGGCGGTGCCATCACGGTCGAGCATTTTCATTTGCACCATTGGGCGTTTTCTACGGTAGGCCTGTGCGCCCTGGGCGGGCTCATGTTCGCCTGCGGTTTGCCCGGCTGGGCCATGGTGCGCTGGGTGTTTAACTTCATCGGTCAGCGCCGAGACGCTTCCATCGACCAGGTGGCCAAGGACGTGAAGGAGATGCTGTGAAACCGCAAGACTTCATCGCGCTCATCGGCCCAGCTGCCCAAGCCAGCCGCTTACAGACAAACATCCCCGCCAGCTTCGTGGTGGCCCAAGCCGCTCTGGAGTCCGGCTGGGGTGAGTCGGGCCTGGCCAAGCGGGCCATGAACCTCTTTGGCATCAAGGCCGACCGCAGCTGGACGGGCCAGCGCATCACCCTCAACACCCGAGAGTTTCTGAACCAGCAATGGGTGGTCATCCCGGCGGACTGGCGTGCCTACCCCGATTGGCATGGCTGTTTGGTGGACCATGGGCAGTTTTTGCGCCGCAACAAACGCTACGCCGCCTGTTTCGCCTGCACCACAGGCAAAGCCTTCGCCCAAGCCGTGGCCAAGGCGGGCTATGCCACCGACCCGCGTTATGCCGACAAGTTGATCACCATGATCGACAAGTACCAGCTCGAAGCGCTGGACCTGCCGCTGAACCTATCACCGGGGGCCACATGAGTGCGTGGCTATTACCCTGGCTTGGCGCCTTGCCCCTGCGATGGATCGTCTCAAGCCTGTTGGCTGCGGGCCTGTTTTGGGCTGGCCACCGGCTGGGGCAGCAGGGCGTTCAGCAGGCGTGGGACGCAGAGAGACTGCAGCAACAAACCACCGCCTTGCAGCAATCCCTGCAGGTGGCCCAGGTTCAAAACCGGCAAGAACAGATCAACAAGCGTATCACCTCCGACCATGACACTCGCAAAATCCAACTTCAGCGCCTGTGGCAACCCCCAAAGGCTTCCGCCATTCCAGTGGCTGTATCGCCTGACTCGCCCAATTCGCAGTCTGTGCCTCCTGTCCTGCGCACTGACGCTGACCGCCTGCGCGACTCAACCAGCACCAGCAGTCCCGGCCCCTTGTCCGCCCATGCCCAGTCTGCCACCGGTGTTGATGCAGCCGCCGCCCACGCTTTACCTGATCTCACCAGCGCTCAGATCCCCGTGAGCTGCGAACAACTGGCCAGTGATGCTGCCGAGGCCACGCTCATGGTTTTGTCATTCCAGCGCTGGTACGCCGAACAGGCCAAAGCCGGAGAAAAGCCATAGAACGGGGGCAACAGCCACACCCCTTTAAAACAGCGCTCCCATTCGCTTGACTTGTGTGCCCACCAGAGCGTTCATGCTGGTATGACACTCATAACAAGCGATGTATGACCCCCAGGCTGCTCACCACGCAAGAGGCCGCTGAGCGCCTGGGCCTCACCCCCGGCAGTTTGCAAAAGCTGCGCTGGCAAGACGATGGCCTGCCCATCTTTCAGCAAGGGCTTGCCGTTCACTACCGACTTGAAGACCTGGAGGCCTTCGAGCAGCGTGAAGTTCGAAACCTCCTCAGGCAAGTGCTGCAGCACGAGCGGCCATTGCCGCTCATCCGCTCAATTGCCCGATCGCTTGACCTGGCGGTCAACACCCAGGGCGTTGAATCCGATCCCACGGTCTTCAAGCCAGCGGTGCGTGAAGACCTCAAGCCCGCGCCCAAGGTGAAGGCGCCGATGCCTATGGCTGAGCCCAAGCTGCCAATGCCATCCCTGGTCAGTCCACCTCAAGACCTCAGCCTGCAACCCAACCACGCCTGGTACCTGGTCCACACCAAAGCCCGCCAAGAAGACACAGCCACCACCAACTTGCAGCGGCAAAACTTCCGTTGCTACATGCCAATGCTCTATGTGGAAAAGGTCCGCCGGGGCAAGCCGGTGGTGGTGGCCGAGCCCATGTTCCCCAGCTACGTGTTTGTGCAGCTGGACACCAGCGGTCAAGGCCAAAGCTGGTCGCCTATTCGGTCCACCTTGGGTGTGCGCGAGTTGGTCAAATTTGGCGGTCACCCGCCCAAGGTCGATGCAGAGCTCATCACGGCACTGCACGAGCGCGAGCAACTCCAGCAGTCCAATCCCCAGGCTCTCTTTGCCGCAGGCGACAAGGTCGTCATCACCCATGGCCCCTTCGCTGGCATCGAGGCGATCTACCAAACGGCAGATGCCGAGCGGCGCTCCATGATCTTGCTGTCCATGCTCAACAAGCCGGTGCCCATGCGCATCGAGCCAGGCAAGTTGCGTAAATGTGGCTGATCGCAAAAAGTCTGCAAGTTGGGTCCAGAAATGACTTGATAGCTCTGCCGCTTCGAAGCCAACATGGTCTGCACGAACAAAACCCAGCAGTACCCCAGACCTCCATGCACCCAGAAGAACCACCCAAATCATTCAGAGCTGCCCAGTACGTGCGCATGTCCACCGAGCATCAACAGTACTCCACGCACAACCAGGCCGACAAGATCCAGGAATACGCTGACCGGCGTGGCATCGAGATCGTGCGCACCTATGCCGACGAAGGCAAAAGCGGCCTGTCTATCGATGGTCGCGCTTCTCTGCAGCGGCTGATTCACGACGTCGAATCCGGCAATACCGACTTCAGCCTGATCCTGGTCTATGACGTCAGCCGCTGGGGCCGGTTTCAGGATGCGGACGAGTCGGCTTACTACGAGTACATCTGCAAACGCAAGAACATCCACGTGGCCTACGTGGCCGAGCAGTTTGAAAACGACGGCTCACCAGTCTCCACGATCGTCAAAGGCGTCAAGCGCGCGATGGCGGGGGAATACAGCCGGGAGCTGTCAGCCAAGGTCTTTGCCGGTCAATGCCGCCTGATTGAAATGGGGTTTCGGCAAGGTGGCACCGCAGGTTATGGCTTGCGCCGTGTGCTGATCGACCAAACCGGCACCATCAAAAGCGAGCTCAAGAACGGCGAGCACAAGAGCCTGCAGACCGATCGCGTCATCCTCATGCCCGGCCCCGAGCATGAAGTCGCCACCGTCTTGCAGATGTTTCGGTGGCTAATTGAGGAAGATGCCTCATTTGTGGACATCGCCAACCGGCTCAACGCGCAAGGCATTCGCACCGACTTTGACCGATCGTGGACCTACAGCACCGTGCGCCAGGTTTTGACCAACGAAAAGTACATCGGCAACAACGTCTACAACCGCCATTCCTTCAAGCTCAAAAAGCTGCATGTCAACAACCCGCCAGCCATGTGGATCCGCAAAGAGGGCGCGTTTGAAGGCATCGTACCGCTGGACACCTTCCTCAAAGCCCAAGAAGTGCTGGCTGAGCGCACCCGCCGTTACAGCGATGACGAGTTGCTGGCTCACCTCAAGCAGCTTTATGCCGATTGCGGCACGTTGTCCGGCCTCATCATCGACCAGGCCCCGGGCTTGCCATGCGCCATCACCTATGCCCACCGCTTTGGCAGCCTCACCCGCGCCTATGAGCTGGTGGGGTTTCATACCTCGCGCGATCAGGGCTTCATCGAGATCAACCGGCGGCTGCGGCAGCTCCATCCCGAGATCGTACGCCGCACCGAAGAGACTATTGCCGAGCTGGGCGGCAGCGTGCACCGCGACGGCAAGACCGACCTGCTCACCCTCAACGACGAGTTGGTCATCAGCTTGGTGCTGGCTCGCTGCCAGACCTTGCCCAATGGCCAGCACCGCTGGCGCATCCGGTTTGACACCGAACGCTTCAACCCAGACATCACCGTCGCGGTGCGGCTTGACCCGCAAAACGCGAGCGAGCTCGACTACTACCTTCTGCCCCGTCTGGACTTGCCCGAACAGGAGATCCGGGTCTGCAACCGCAACAGCGCCAATTTCGAGTGCTTCCGCTTTGACGACCTGAACTTCTTTTACGGCATGTCAGAGCGCGAACGATTGCAGCGTAAGTTTTAAGCCCCCCCTCCATAAACCTGAAAGGACTCACTCCATGCTCACCACCCCAACACACTCATCAAGGAGACCTACATGATGACCGACACCCCAGAAAACGTGAGCTTGGTGCCCATTGCACGCATCGAGGTGCTCAACTCCCGCGACCGCAACATGAAGGTCTTTGAGGAGATCGTCGAGAGCATTCAGCTCATCGGCCTCAAAAAACCCATCACCGTGGCCGAGCGTGCCGGTGAGGATGGCCAACCCAAATACGTGTTGGTCTGTGGAGAAGGGCGCCTGAACGCCTTCCGCATCCTGGGCGAGACGCACATCCCCGCCTTGGTGGTGGACGTGAGCGATGAAGACGCCTTCATCATGAGCCTGGCCGAAAACATCGCCCGCCGGGGTTACCGCCCGCTGGAGATCCTCGCAGACATTGAGCTGCTGCGCGAGCGAGGTTACACGGCCGATGTGATCATCCAAAAGACGGGCCTGTCTCCCAAATACGTGCGCGACATCGTCTTTTTGCTGGAGCAGGGCGAAGAGCGGCTGATCGAAGGCGTACAGCGTGGCTCCATCCCGCTCACCACAGCCCTCGAGATTGCCCGGGCCAGCGCCAATGACCCGCAAAACTCCAACGGGGAGGGCGGCGAATCCAACCTGGGCGATCTGCTGCAAGAAGCCTATGAAAACGGCCAGCTCAAAGGCCGCCAGATCATCGAGGCCAAGCGCCTGATCGAAAAGCGTCAGGAGTTGGGTCCGTCATCTCCCAACGCGGCGCAGATCAAGCCGCCCACCTCCAGCTACAGCCTGGTGCGCACCTACCAAAAAGAGGTGGAGCGTCAGCGCAAGATGGTCCTCAAGGCCGAGCATGCTCACCAGCGCCTGCTGCTGGTGGTGCAGGGCCTCAAAAAACTCTTTGCCGATGAAAACTTTGTCACTCTGCTGCGCGCCGAAGGGCTGGACACCCTGCCCAAGTACCTGGCCGAACGCATCAACCACTTTGAAGGAGCCCAAGCATGAACCCCAGCAGCAACGCTAAACCCAAAATCGCCGAGATGTACCCCGGCATCTTCCAGCCCACCGGCCATACAGACGAGGGCCCCAACTTACCGACAGCTCCGCTCAACACCCTTCTGGGCTTTGAGCTTGAAACCTACCAGGTGCCGCTGGACCAGTTGCTGCCCAGCAAAAAGATCATGGACGGCACCATGAGCACCCGCAAATACAAGCAGGTCGTCTCGTCCATCCACGAAATCGGGCTCATTGAACCCCTGTCGGTCATCCAGCCCGACCCCAAAAAGTCAGAATTCCTATTGCTAGACGGCCACCTGCGGGTGCTGGCCCTCAAAGAGCTGGGTATGGAAACCGCGCCCTGCCTCATGGCCAAAGATGACGAAAGTTATTCTTACAACCATTTATTAAACAGGCTCTCAACCGTCCAAGAGCACTACATGCTGCGCCGCGCCATCGACCGGGGCGTCAGCCGTGAGCGTCTGGCACGGGCCTTCAACGTCAATCTCAGCTCCATCAACCGCCGTATCAACCTGCTCGAAGGCATTTGCCCCGAAGCCATCGATCTATTGCAAGACAAGCAGTTCACACCAGACGTCACCCGCATCCTGCGCAACATGAAGGCAGCCCGCCAGGTGGAGGCGGTGGAGCTGATGGTGGCCAGCAACACCATTACTGTGGCTCACGCCGAAGCTTTACTCAAAGCCACGCCGCCGGAGCAACGCGCCGACCTTAAACCTGCCGAGCGCGACAAAACCTCTCCCATTGAGCAGATCGTCAAGCTCGAAAAGGAAATGAGCCAGGTGCAGACGCAGTACAAAGACGCAGAGCAAAACTACGGCTCCGACCTGCTCAACCTGGTGGTCGCCAAAGGCTACCTCACCAAGCTGCTTGCCAACGAAGCCGTCAAAAGCTACATCCACCGCCACGAGCCAGAGATCCTGGAGCAGTTTGAACTGGTTGTGAATACCGTCAGCATGGAAGAGGCCGTGCAGCAGCAGGCAGATACAACCCCAGTAGACGCTAGCGAAGCGTCATAACCCTGATGTTTTCGATAAATATTTTGCTGTTGTCACAGAAAATTCATGGGATAGAACCTAAAATCATGCGAATTCGCACAAACGTTCCCCTGCGGAACAGCTCCTAACGCGCTTGCCGATCGTGACACGGCATGGCGGTAGCGTGGCCAAAACCCCCCTCACATGACCTCCCGCCGATCCCAGCTCCAAGAAGACACCTACTTCCGAGTCTTGCGCATGCTGCAAGACAACCCCGACATGACGCAGCGCGAAATTGCTGAAAAATTGGGCATCAGCACCAGTGGACTGAACTACTGCCTGAAAGCGCTCATAGATAAAGGCTGGGTCAAGGTGCAGAACTTCAGCCAAAGCAAAAACAAGTTTGGCTATATCTACGTACTTACGCCGCAGGGTATTGCTGAAAAAGCTGTGCTGACAGGCAGCTTTCTCAAACGCAAGATGCAGGAATACGAAAGTCTTCGAGCGGAAATCGAAGCGCTGCAATCCGATTTGGCAAAACCTGTAAGCCTTTAATTTATGAATCATCAAAAACAAATTGCCATTATTGGCCTGGGTTATGTGGGCCTACCGCTTGCCGTTGAATTTGGCAAAGTCCGCCCTGTCATCGGCTTTGATATCAACGCGAAGCGTGTAGAGGAACTGCAAGGTGGGCAAGACCACACGCTCGAATGCAGCCCGCAGGAATTGGCTGGGGCCAAACACCTGCGCTACAGCTGCAACGTACAGGAACTGCAGCAGGTACAAATCTACATTGTCACCGTGCCCACCCCAGTAGACCAGGCTAATCGCCCGGATATGACGCCTTTGGTTAAGGCCAGCGAGACAGTGGGCAAAGTGCTCAAAGCCGGTGACATCGTCATTTACGAATCCACCGTGTACCCCGGCGCCACAGAAGAAGTCTGCGTTCCCGTGCTGGAAAAGTTCAGCGGCCTTAAGTTCAACCAAGACTTTTTTTGCGGCTACAGCCCCGAGCGCATCAACCCTGGTGACAAGGAGCACCGCCTGCCCACCATCAAGAAGGTCACCAGCGGGAGCACGCCAGCAGTGGCAGAAGATGTGGATCGGCTCTACCAACAAATCATCACTGCAGGCACCCATAAAGCCAGCTCCATCAAAGTGGCCGAAGCCGCTAAGGTGATCGAAAACACACAGCGCGACGTGAATATCGCGCTCATGAACGAACTCAGCCTAATCTTTCACAAGCTGGGCATCGACACTCTGGAAGTGCTGCAAGCCGCAGGTACCAAATGGAACTTTTTGCCCTTCAGGCCCGGCCTGGTGGGCGGGCACTGCATTGGCGTGGATCCGTACTACCTCACGCACAAGGCGCAAGAGGTCGGCTACCACCCCGAGGTGATCTTGGCCGGCCGTCGCATCAACGACAGCATGGCTGGACATGTGGCAGACGAAACCGTCAAGCTCATGCTGCGCAAGGGCCTGCCCGTGCTGGGCAGCAAAGTGCTGGTGCTGGGCCTGACCTTTAAAGAAAACTGCCCCGACGTGCGCAACACCAAAGTTGTGGACATCGTAAAAGCTTTGCAGGGCTACAACACGCAGGTCGATGTGTACGACCCCTGGATCGACTTGACCGAAGCCGAACACGAACACGGCCTGAAATGCCTGGCCCAGACGCCTGCTGCCGGGCAATATGCAGCCATCGTTCTGGCCGTGGGGCATAAGCAATTTTTTGAGCTTGGCGAACAAGGCATCAAAGCCTTGGGCCAGCCGAACGCTGTAGTCTTTGATGTGAAAAGCATCCTACCCATGGGCGCTGCAGACGGACGCCTGTGAATATGACCCGCTACGAACAACTACAAGCCGAACTGCGCCAAACGCCCAAAATCTGGCTCGTCACTGGCGTGGCTGGGTTTATTGGCAGCAACCTGCTTGAGACCCTGCTCAAGCTCGACCAGAGAGTGGTAGGCCTGGACAACTTTGCCACCGGCCACCAACGCAACCTTGACGAAGTTCAAACCCTTGTCACCCCCGCCCAATGGGCCAACTTCCACTTCATCAACGGCGACATCCGCAAGCTGCAAGATTGCCAAGTCGCCATGGCCTGGCACGACCCTGTAGGAGCTGCGTCCTCGCCGCGATTGCCCGTCGACTACGTCCTGCATCAAGCGGCACTGGGCAGCGTTCCGCGCAGCTTGGCGGACCCCATCACCACCAATGAGACCAATATCTCGGGCTTTTTGAACATGCTGGTCGCCGCCCGCGATGCCAAGGTCAAAAGCTTTACCTACGCCGCCAGCAGCAGCACCTATGGTGACCACCCAGCCCTGCCCAAGGTGGAAAAAAACATTGGCAATCCACTCAGCCCCTATGCTGTGACCAAATATGTGAACGAGTTGTACGCCAACGTTTTTGCCCGCAGCTACGGCTTCAAGGCCATTGGGCTGCGCTATTTCAATGTGTTTGGCCCCCGGCAGGACCCCAACGGGGCTTATGCCGCCGTCATCCCCAAATGGACGGCGGCCATGCTCAAAGGCGAAACGGTGTACATCAATGGCGATGGCGAAACCAGCCGCGACTTCTGCTTTGTGGCCAACGCGGTGCAAGCCAACCTGTTGGCTGCCACAGCCGCAGACGAAGCCAAAGATCAGGTCTACAACGTGGCCGTGGGCGACCGCACCACGCTCAACCAACTCTTTGCCGCCCTGCGCGACGCGCTGCAGGCCGACGGCTTCAGCCCCGCCAAACAACCCAGCTACCGCGACTTTCGGGCGGGCGATGTGCGCCACAGCCAGGCCGACATTGGCAAGGCGCAGCTCCTGCTGGGTTTTGCGCCCACCCACCGCATCCAGGATGGCATTAGCGTAGCCATGCCTTGGTATGTAGCTAACCGCTAACAAGTTCGTATGACAAAACCCATCTTCGTAACCCAGCCCTACCTGCCCCCGCTGGAAGAGTTCACACCCTATCTGCAACAGATTTGGGATAACAAGATCCTGACCAACGGTGGCCCGTATCATCAACAGCTCGAAAAAGCCCTTTGCGAATATCTGGGCGTAGAACACATTGCGCTATTTTCCAACGGTACGCTGGCACTCATTACCGCACTTCAAGCCCTGCGCGTGACGGGCGAAGTCATCACCACCCCGTACAGCTTTGTGGCCACGGCTCACTCTTTGCACTGGCACGGCAACAAGCCTGTGTTTGTTGACGTGGAGCCCAACACCCTGAACATGGACCCCGCCAAGATCGAGGCCGCTATCACCCCGCAAACCACTGCCATCATGCCGGTGCACTGCTATGGCAACCCTTGCGACGTGGCCGCCATTCAGAAAATTGCCGACAACTACAACCTACGGGTCATCTACGACGCCTGCCATGCCTTTGGGGTGGAAGACGAGGGCGGCAGTGTACTGCGACATGGCGACTTGTCGTGCATCAGTTTTCACGCCACCAAGGTGTTCAATACATTTGAGGGCGGCGCTATTGTATGCCCTGATGCCAAAACTAAGCAGCGCATTGATCAACTCAAAAACTTTGGAATTGTGGACGAAATCACTGTGGTCGCACCTGGGATCAATGGCAAGATGAGCGAAATCAACGCCGCCTTTGGCATGCTGCAGTTGAAACACATGGACATAGTCATGCAGCGCCGCGCTGAGGTGGATGCCTATTATCGCGAGGGTCTTAAAGACGTCAAAGGTATCCGTTGCCTGCCGCAAACCGCCAGTCGAACGCGTAACCATTCGTACTTTCCAATCCTAGTAGGGGAGGACTACCCGCTAAGTCGCGATGCCTTACACCAAAAGTTGAAGGATTCCAGCATAAATGCCCGGCGGTATTTCTACCCCTTGATTTCGGAGTTTTCAATGTATCGCGGCTTACCATCGTCAGCACCGAGCAATATTCCGGTTGCAACACTGGCCGCGCAAGAAGTGCTTTGCCTACCAATTTACCCTGCATTGAGCGGTCAAGATCAGAGTCGTGTAGTCGATCTGATTGCAAAATTTTGAGGATTAATATATTTTAATGGCCGAATACTAAAAATTAAATATTATTAAAATAGCACGTTTAATAAAGAATAAAAATTGAGCTTTAAAAAAAATATCATTGCGAACTATGCAAGTCAAATATATGGAACTATCGTCGCTATCGTTACTGTACCTATGTACGTCAAGTACATGGGTGCAGAAGCTTATGGACTTGTAGGTTTTTTTGCGATGTTGCAGGTTGCCTTTAACCTGCTGGATATGGGACTGACTCATACGATGTCCCGTGAAAGTGCTCGTTTTCACGGAGGAGCAACCCACGCTCTGGAGTATCTTCGCCTTGCACGTGCATTAGAAGTTCTGTTTGGATTTATTGCATTGCTTGGAGGCACCTTATTGTTCGCTCTGGCAGAACCAATAGCGGAGCAATGGCTTAAAGCTAAATCATTATCAGCTAATGAAATAACTGCATCTTTGCAGATAATGGCTTTGATTGCCGCTATGCGGTGGATGAGTGGCTATTATAGAGGTATTGTAACAGGTGCTGAAAGATTGATATGGCTAAGTGGTATGAATATTATTGTGACAACAGGACGTTTTGTGCTGGTGTTGCCGTTGATTATGTTTGTCAGCAATGAGCCTTTGGTATATTTTTACTTTCAGTTACTTGTGGCTATTTTCGAGTTAGGAGGGATGGCCATTCAAGGACATCGGTTATTACCTGAAAAACCTAAAGATCAACGGATAAAAGTAGAATTAGAACCGATCAAGCCGGTGCTAAAGTTTGCCCTATCTATCGCTTTTACTTCTTCAATATGGGTGTTGGTAACGCAAACAGATAAATTGGTATTGTCTAAAATATTGCCATTGGAGGATTATGGCTATTTTACGGTTGCAGTCCTATTGGCTAGCGGAATTATGGTTGCAAGTGGCCCAATTACCAATGCTCTAATGCCGCGAATGGCAAGGCTTCAGGCTGAAGGCAGAAAAGAACAATTGATAGAATTATATCGAAATGCTTCACAAACTGTAACGATGGTAGTCGCACCAGTAACTCTAATATTGGCCCTTTTCTCAAGTCAAGTGCTTTGGATGTGGTCAGGTGATTTGGAACTTGTCAATAAGAGTTCATCAACTCTATCTTTATATTCAATTGGTTACGGATTTTTGGCTTTGGGCGCTTTTCCATATTATCTCCAGTATGCTAAGGGTGATTTAAAGCTGCACGTGATGGGTAATGCAGTATTTGTGGTGGTGCTAGTACCCTCTGTAATTTGGGCTTCTCAGAGATACGGAATGGTTGGAGCAGGCTGGGCTTGGCTTGTGTCAAATGTGGTTTATTTTTTCAGTTGGGTGCCACTCGTACATCATAGGTTAGCGCCGCACTTGCATTTGAAATGGTTGTTTTTTGACATTGTTAAAATAATATCTCCTGCGATATTGGTTGCTCTGTTTGCTAAAAATTTAAATTGGAGTCAAGATCGAGCTTTATTGGCAATCGAATTAATTTTACTCGGGGTTGCTTTGCTCATGATATGCGTGTCCATCAAAAAGTTGAAGGTTGGGTATAAATGAAGCCGGTGATCTCTGTATGTGTGCCAACATTTAATCAAGAAAAGTACATTGAAAAATGTCTTGAGTCAATTCTTGATCAAGATATAGAGGTTCCATATGAAATAATTGTTGCTGATGATTGCTCAACCGATGCGACAAGAGAAATCCTGATGGGTTATGGAGAGAGATATGAAGGCATAATTAAATTAATATTAAACAATGAAAATATAGGGCCAACCCAAAACACATTATTGGCAAGATCTCATGCGCGTGGCAAATATATATGTCATTGTGATGGCGATGATTTTTTTTACAGGGAAAAATTGCGCGTCCAATTTGATTTTTTGGAGCAAAATCCAGAATATGTAGTTGCATGGCATGATGTACATCTTTACAGGGAATGTGGTGATCTTCTAGATAATGATGAAGCAAAATTAAAAAAAAATATTGATTTAAAATTAGAGGATTTATTGGCATTTGGAAGTTGGGGGGCTAATTCATCGCTCATGTACAGGTACAATGGGATTCCTTTTGAAACAGATAAATACTTAATGTATGACTTTGAGTTTTCGCTGATTTTGCTTGATAATTCAAAAGGAGTCTTGTTGTCAAATAAACTTGGTGGATATAGAGTTGGTTCTGTTGGTTCATTAACAAGTTCTTTATTAAGTAATAGGGTTAATCGCCAGCGCTTAGATCAACTTAGGTTATGGGCTGCGTTCGTACGAAACAGAAAAGAATATAGAAAATTTGTCGGATTTTTTTCACTCATTACGCTTTTTAAATCTTTGTTAAAGCGAGAAAAAATATCAAAAAAATACTTTACTGGAATTATTTATTTGATGTATTTTGCGCATGGACCTTCATTAATAAATTCTGTATTGAAAAAAATTAGCAAATAATGTTTTCTTGGCTTGTTACTTTTTGGGCTTTTTCAATGTCTGCCACTCAGTTTCGATTGGCTGGTGTAGGTCTTTCTGAGTTAACCTTCATTATATTGATGATTGCTCTCATAGTTGATAGCAAAAATTTATTGAATTTAAATAAATCATTGCTAACTTTTTCTATTTTTTTTGCATCTGTTTTGCTTGCTGGATTGTTAACAAATTCGATTATTGAGAAAAGCATCTTGGGAGATTATAGGGATGTGTTTGCCTTGATGTATTCGATTTTTGGTTCATTTGTCATAATTTCATCGGGTAGATTTAATATTGACCACGTGATTTATGGGTCTTATTTGAGTATTCAGTTTCTTTTTGCTGGGTTTGTTTTATCATTATTGGCTACAGGCCTCCCAATCCCAATTGACTTTTGGTATGGTGGTGGTGAGGATTTAACCAGTTTGGCAGATGTGGGGCGATTTAAAGGGTGGTCGGAGAATCCAAATCAGCTTGGACTTTTTCTGATTGCTGCATTCTATTATAATTTTTATATATCCAATCTCAGGTTTAATTTTAAATTATTTTATTCGATACCACTGGCTATTATTTTGATTTTGGTTAATAGTAGTGCTACTATCATGAGTGTTTTTGTTTTGATGTTGGTGCCATACATGTTGGATTTAAATCTAAAATGGAGATCAAGTGTTGTTTTGTGGTTGTTTAAAATCTCATTTTATTTTGGTGTGCTAATTTTATTTATGTTTGGTGCTTTTCAATTTTTCAATAAAACTGGCGATTTTGATGGAAACGGAAGACTGCCATTATGGTGGAACTCAATATTGGCAGTTTATGAGTCTCCTGTCTGGGGTTGGGGGCCTGGTGGACATGCAGGTTACAGTGCGCCCTTCGAAGGATGGGAATCGCACAATATTTATCTCGACATTGCAACACAATCTGGATTTCTTGGATTATTTAGTTTTTTGTTATTGATAGGCCTTTTATTAGTGAATCTATGGCGCTTAGGAATGCACAAGCAGGTAGGCCTTGTGGTATCTTTTTTGGTGTATGGTTTTTCTCATTACATGCTTCGAATTCCATTGTTCTGGATTGTTCTCTTTGCACTATTTGTTTCATCCAACAGTGCAGCACTTGTGCGACCGCGCAATGTAGTTCATTCGAAATTTATTGATTAATCATGTGTGGATTTGTTGGGTTTCTAGGCAATTCTGGATTTAAAAATGATCCTGATTTTTTCATTAGGAGAATGTCAGATAAATTATTTCACCGCGGACCAGATGCTGAGGGTGTTTATGTTGATACTAACTCCGGAATAGCCCTTGCTCACCGTAGATTAGCTATTCTTGACCTGTCGCCTGCAGGTACTCAGCCTATGGTGTCATCAAGTGGTAGATATGTATTGACATTTAATGGGGAAATATATAATCATGATTTGTGTCGGTTTGACCTGATAAAATCAGCTGTTAAGTGGCGCGGACATTCAGACACAGAAACTCTGCTCGCAGGCTTTGACGCCTGGGGTATTGAAAATACCATTCAAAAGTGCATTGGTATGTTTGCCTTTGCTGTTTGGGATAAGCACACCAACACCTTGACTTTAGGGCGCGACCGGTTAGGTGAAAAGCCGCTCTACTACGGTTGGCAAGGGAAGGGTAGTGAAGCAGTTTTTCTCTTTGGCTCCGAACTCAAGGCATTGCGAGTACACCCTGCTTTCGATGCATCAATTTGCTCTGATGCACTGGCTTCTTTCATGCAAAACATGGTCGTGGCAGGCTTCCGGAGCATTTTCAAAGGAATCTATAAGGTTGCGCCAGGAACGCTATTGACGGTGAGCCTGAAGTCACCGGAGCCGGTCGTAAATCGCTATTGGTCTATTGAAGATGTGGCCACGCAAGGTGTTAAGCAGCCGTTCGAGGGTACTGAGTCAGAAGCAGTAGATGCCCTAGAAGATTTGCTTAAAGATGCGGTGGGCCAGCAAATGATGGCCGATGTTCCTTTGGGTGCCTTCTTGTCTGGCGGGGTGGATTCTTCCACCATTGTTGCGCTCATGCAGGCCCAAAGTAGTCGACCGGTTAAGACATTTTCAATTGGCTTTGCGGAAGAAGCTTTCAACGAGGCGGAACACGCAAAGGCAGTAGCAAATCATCTGGGAACTGACCACACCGAGTTGTATGTCACCCCCCAGCAGGCGCTCGACGTGATTCCCCGTTTGCCCTCGCTTTACGACGAACCATTTGCCGATTCATCCCAAATCCCCACCTTTCTGGTGAGTCAAATGACCAGGCAGCACGTTACAGTGGCCTTGTCGGGCGACGCGGGCGATGAAATTTTTGCCGGCTACAACCGTTACCAAATCAGCGCCAGTCTCTGGCCTCGTTTGTCAAAGGTTCCTGGGCCATTGCGTCAAGCCGCTGCATGGGGCCTGACCCGTTTTTCTCCGGCCACCCTCAATCGCTTGGCCGGTCATCTGCCTGGGTCAGGGCGTTGGGCAGGTGTGGGGGACAAGTTGCACAAGGGTGCATCGGTCATGTCGGCAGATTCTATCGATGCCCTTTACCAAGGATTGGTCGCTACGGGCTGGCCTGAACCGCGCAAGCTCTTGAATGTTCCCGTTTCTCACGGTCATTTTTTGCAGATGCCTGAACTTTTGGGTCTGAGCGATGTGCAGCGCATGATGGTCCTGGACGGGCTCAACTACTTGCCCGACGACATCTTGACCAAGGTTGACAGAGCGGCCATGGGCGTTAGTCTTGAGACGCGTGTGCCTTTTTTAGATCATCGTGTGGTGGAGTTCGCTTGGCGTTTGCCTATGGCCTACAAGCTTCGTCCCACACAAAATGGCTTGGTCACCAAGTGGGCGTTGCGGCAGGTGCTCTACCGCCATGTACCGCAGGCATTGATAGAGCGACCCAAGGTGGGCTTTGGGGTGCCATTGGAACAGTGGCTGCGAGGGCCTCTGCGGGAATGGGCTGAAGACCTTTTGAGCCCTGCGCGCCTCAAACGCGATGGATATCTCAACTCAGGTCTCGTAAGACAGAAATGGACCGAACATCTGAGCGGCCGTCGTAACCACCAGCATGCCTTGTGGTGTGTGCTCATGTTCCAAGCTTGGCTGAGCAAGCAAAGCACGATGATGGGTAAACCAGTATGAGAATTCTGCTGGTGGCGGGCTTGGCCGATTCCTTGATCAATTTTCGCGGCCCTCTCATGGCTGCATTGCAAGCTCGTGGCCTAGATGTGCACGTAGCGGCGCCTGACATGCCTTCACAAAACCGCACTCGGCAGCAACTGCAGGCCTTGGGCTTGACCGTGCATGAAGTCCCCATGGCGCGCACTGGCACTAACCCTTTGGCCGACCTGCGCACTACCTGGGCGCTGTGGCGTTTGATGCTTCGCATTCAACCGGAAAAGGTGTTGGGCTACACCATCAAGCCTGTGATTTATGGCACTCTGGCTGCATGGCTGGCACGTGTGCCACAGCGCTTTGCACTGATTACTGGGCTGGGCTATGCCTTTCAAGGTGAGGGGAAACGCAGCAAGCTGCAGGCTCTGGTGCAGGTCCTTTACAAACTTGCCCTGGCTCGAGCCAACCTGGTCTTTTTTCAGAATCCAGATGATCTGGCTCTTTTTCGCCAGCGCGGCCTGTTGAGGCAAGACAGCAAGGTGTGCGTGGTCAATGGTTCGGGCGTGGACCTAAGTCGCTATGACTGTCGTCCCTTAGCTGCAACGAGCAAAGGCGTAAACGAGCCAAGCTTTCTGTGTATTGGACGCCTGCTTGGTGACAAGGGCATACGGGAGTACGCTCAGGCAGCAAGGATCATCAAGCAGCGTAACCCTGCGGTGCGATTTGTACTGGTGGGCGACATAGACAGCAATCCAAACTCTGTCAGTCAGACTGAACTTGATGCCTGGGTGGCCGAAGGCAGCATTGACTATGTGGGCAAACTGGCCGATGTACGCCCCGCCATAGAGGCCTGCAGTGTGTATGTGCTCCCCAGCTACCGCGAGGGCACACCACGCACCGTATTGGAGGCCATGGCCATGGGGCGAGCCGTGATTACTACTGACGCCCCGGGGTGTCGTGAAACTGTGGTTAACGGCGATAATGGATTTTTAGTCCCTGTCAAATCGGCCGATGCCTTGGCTGCTGCCATGGAGCACTTTATTCAAGAGCCTGGACTCGCCCAACGCATGGGCCAACGCGGCAGGCAATTGGCAGAAAATAAATACGATGTACACAAAGTTAACGCTGTGATGCTGCGTGAAATGGGAATCAATTGAAGCGGTTTTTTGACTTCACTGCTGCAGTCTTTGGTCTGGTGGTCTTGGCGCTGCCATTGGCATTTCTGACCTGGTACGTGCGCCGAAAACTGGGAAGCCCAGTCTTTTTTACCCAAGTACGTCCTGGGCTGCATGGCGTCCCATTCAAGATGGTTAAGTTCCGGACCATGACTAGCGAATGCGGCCCCGACGGCAAGCTGTTACCAGACGCCGTGCGTCTGACGTCCTTTGGCCGCTTTTTGCGCTCCAGCAGCCTGGACGAATTGCCAGAACTATGGAACGTGCTCAAAGGCGAGATGAGTCTGGTGGGGCCACGCCCGCTATTGATGCAGTACTTGCCACTTTACTCCCCAGAGCAGGCACGTAGGCACGAGGTACGACCGGGCGTCACCGGCTGGGCGCAGGTGAATGGCCGTAACGCCATCAGCTGGGAAGATAAATTCAAGCTCGATGTTTGGTACGTGGACAATAAGAGCCTGTGGTTGGACATAAAGATTCTCTGGCTCACCGTCAAAAAGGTGCTGGTGCGCGATGGAATTAGCGGTGCTGGTGAGGCCACAATGTCTGCGTTCACAGGATCACCGGTCATGAAGTCTTCTGAGCAATCAAAATGAAAAAAGTCAGTGCACGTCTTAAAGATATAGCGGTTTATTTGCCAGATACGGTCCTGGGCAATGATGAGTTGGCAAAGCTCTATCCTGAATGGCCTGCTGAGAAGATTCTTGAAAAAACAGGCATCAGCGAAAGGCGCATTGCCAGCGAACACCAAACGGCTGGAGATATGGCTTACGAAGCTGCTCGCAACTTGTTTGCGCAAGGGCAGGTCGCAGCGCAGGATGTGGACTTCATCATTCTCTGTACTCAAGCCCCTGACTACGTGCTTCCTACTACAGCGTGCGTGCTGCAAGATCGGTTGGGTATTTCACGCCAGGCAGGGGCCTTGGACATCAACCTTGGGTGTTCTGGGTTTGTCTACGGATTGTCAATGGCAAAAGGCTTGATAGAAACAGGAGCTGCGCGTTGCATATTGCTTTTAACAGCTGATACGTATTCCAAATACATTCACCCTCTAGATAAAAGCGTGCGCACCTTGTTTGGTGACGCATCCGCAGCAACAGCCGTTGTGGCAAGTGAGGATGCAGAAGAAGCGATTGGGCCATTTGTCTTTGGGACAGATGGGGCAGGTGCGAAAAATTTGATCGTTGAAGCCGGTATGTATCGGTTGCCCAAGTCTTGCGACACGTCAACTGAGCAAACTGACGACTCTGGTAACGTCAGAAGTCGTGAGAATTTGTACATGAACGGTGCTGAGGTGATGGCCTTTTCATTGAAAGAGGTGCCCAAAGCTGCGGATACGCTCTTGCTGAAGGCTGGTAAGAGCAAAGAGGATATTGATTTCTTTGTGCTGCATCAGGCTAACAAGTTCATGCTTGAAGCCTTGCGGAAAAAATTGAAGGTGCCTGAAGAGAAATTACCAATCACCATGGATGACTGTGGCAACACGGTTTCGTCCACCATCCCAATGGCGCTGTTCAAGTTGATCCACCAAGGAAGGCTCATTCGCGGGCAAAGGCTCATGCTGGTGGGTTTCGGCGTTGGGTATTCTTGGGCAGCGTGTTTATTGAATTTTTAACCTGGAGAAAAAGATGAGCGAATTTTATGAAGGCATGGCCGAAATTTTTGAGGTTGATGCAAGCAAGATTTCTTCCGAATTTGAGCTGCACTCGGGTGAGGCGGCCTGGGACTCGCTGGCGATTGTTTCCACCATTGCATTGGCGGACGATTGTTTTGGGGTCATGCTTGAAGGTAAGGCGTTGGGTGAGTGCAAAACCATTGCTGACATTGAAAACCTGATCGCTGCAGCCAAGAAAGGCTGAACATGACAGATCAGTCCAATGCTGTAGGGCGTACGGTACAGGTTTCGGGCGCTGCCATTGCGGGGGTTGTTTCATGTTTACCAGGTCGTAAAGTTGACAACTCCCACTTTGATGGCGAGTTTGGCGAGGCCGCCGTCAAAGACGTTGTCAAAATGATTGGTGTTGAAAATCGGTATTGGACTGATGAAAGCACATCAACAAGAAACTTATGTGCCAAGGCGGGCGCACATCTACTACGGCAATTGGATTGGGACCCCGCGTCGGTCGATGCGCTGATTTTTGTTTCACAAACGCCTGACTTCAGATTGCCTGCATCCGCGTGCGCTTTACAGGCAGAACTGCAGATTTCCCCAGCATGCATTGCCTTTGATGTGAACCTTGGCTGTTCGGGCTATCCGTATGCGTTATGGCTAGGAATGACGATGGTGCAGACGGGAGCGGCCAGTCGGGTCTTGTTGGCTGTTGGAGACACTATTAGCAAGATAGTTGATCCTAAAGATCGGTCGACAGCTTTGCTTTTTGGTGATGCCGGAACTGTTACAGCCATTGAAGCTTCAGTCGCACAAAAAGCCTCCTTCGTGATGGGGACGGATGGCCGCGGTGCGAAAAATTTGATCGTGCCTCGTGGTGGATTTAAAGATTATTCTCTCTGTAAAGACGAACGGTTAATTGATAAAGATGCAGATTGCTTGTACATGGACGGTGGTGAAATTTTCAATTTCACACTGAAGGCTGTTCCGGCATTGGTGAATGAAACTATTTTGTCTTCAGGTTTGTCGCTGGACAAGCATGATGGTTTTTTGTTGCACCAGGCCAATATGTTCATGCTCAGGCATCTGATCAAGAAGTCGAAGCTTGGTGCTGAAAAGGCTCCGATCAACATTGATCAATACGGCAACACAAGTTGCGCGTCGATCCCACTGTTGATGACTACCAATCTTCGAGACCGCTTATCTAGTGAATCTATGCGTTTAGGCATGTTCGGTTTCGGTGTGGGCTATTCGTGGGCGGGCGCTTCTTTGGATGTCGGCCCCCTTAAATGCGTGGAGACGATTCATTCATGAACTTGTTTAGAAATGATGTCCTTCAGGGGATGACGTTCCTGGTTACGGGGGCGTCCTCGGGCATTGGTCGTGCTACGGCCATGTTATTGGCAGAGTGTGGTGCTCGTGTAGTACTGAATGGTCGAGATGAAGAACGACTGAACGAAACTTTGACTTCTCTTATTGGAACGGGTCATCTGGCTTTTGCGACAGCTCTGGAGACTGCAGATCAAACCAATGATTGGGTGAAAGGTTTGCTGGAGACCACTGGCCCTTTGAATGGCGTATTCCATTCAGCAGGCATTGAGATGATTCGCCCTGTGCGAATGATCAAACAGGCGCAGCTTGAAGATGTGCTAGGCAGCAGTTTGTTTGCTGCTTTCGGGATGGCCAGGGCCTTGAGCGGAAAAAATGCGTTGGTTGATGGGGCTTCTTTGGTATTCATGTCGTCGGTTGCAGGGTCAACCGGTCAGGTTGGCATGACGGCATACAGTGCAGCTAAGGCAGCTATCGATGGCATGGTTCGTTCGCTTGCATGTGAGCTGGCGCCAAGGCAGATCAGGGTTAACTCTATTGCGGCCGGCGCAGTTCAAACCGCTATGCATGAGCGCTTGACCAAAGGCAGTGGGGACGATGCAGCTCAAGCCTATGCCAATTCACACTTGCTTGGCTTTGGTACTCCGGCTGATGTCGCACAGGCTGCAGTCTATTTATTGAGTCCGGCCAGTCGTTGGGTGACAGGTACGACCATGTTTGTAGACGGCGGCTACACGGTGCGATGATGGCAAAAAGATTGATCTTGGTGGGTTGTGGCGCATTTGCGCGCGAGTTGATCAACTGGGTTGAGGATCTCGTCGACTTAGGCAAAAGCATCTCTGTGACAGGTTTTCTGGATGACAACTCAAATGCTTTGCAAGGTTTTCCGTACTCTGTCCCTTATCTAGGAAGCATTTCTGCCTTTACCCCGCAGCCTGGTGATCAATTGCTGATGGCCATTGGTGACCCTAGGGCAAAAAAATCTCTGTTTTCGGAACTCAAGAACAAGGGTGCGACTTTTGCTACCCTCATTCATCCTTCTGCAGTTATTGCGCGTTCAGCCAGGCTGGGTGAAGGTGTAGTGCTCTGCCCGCAGGCTTTCGTGTCGGCCGATGCAGTCGTTGGAGATTTGTGTGCCATCAACGGTAATGCCAGTATTGGCCACGATGTTCGACTAGGCAGTTTTTCGACTTTGAGTTCACATGTCGATTTAACAGGGTGGGTCCAGGTTGAGGAGTGTGCATTTTTTGGAAGCGGTTCGCGTGTTTTGCCAAAAGTCAAAATTGGGACTGGTGCGCGCATTGGTGCTGGGGCCGTTGTGATGCGTTCTGTGCCCGCCGACACAGTGGTTTATGCACCGCCTGCAAAGAGGCTTTGATATGGACCTTGGAATTAAGCTGTTTCAGAAGTATTGGCACATGGTCTGCCATCGCAATGAGTTGCCCAACGATGGTGACTTTTTGCGGTTCAAGACGCCGATCGGTGATGTGGTAGTTTTCAATGATGGTGGCGATTACGTTGCCTTTGACAACCGTTGTGCACACCGTGGCACTTTGATCTATTTGACGGATTTTGGCAATCAGGCCAACACCTGCAAATACCATGGTTGGACATTCAAATCAGGCAAGTTGATCATTCCAGCGGTTGAGCAGTTCAAGGGCTGTGATATTGCCAAAGCAGATCTGAGGCGGTACAAGCTTGACTGGTGCGGTGACTTTTTGTTTTTGGGGGTCGCGCCAGATAAAGACCTCTACGCGCAGCTGGATGCGGTGGCGCAGTACATCGAGAATATTTCATTCAATATCAGTGGCAGAGTGGATTTGAGTTCATACGAGTACGAGTGTGCATGGCCATTGGCACTTGAGAATGCGCTTGAGCCCTATCACATCGGTATGGTGCACCCCGGAACACTTGCCACTTTGAAACTAGAAGATGGTGTAAATACCTTCCATGGCTCGAACTCCGTTTGGCAAGCGCCTGTCGGTGATGTCAGGATCAAGAAACAACTTGCAAGACTTGGCTCGTTATTTAACATCGACTATTCATATGAAGGTTACATGAGTATTTTCATGTTCCCTTTCACAATGATTTCGTCCACATTTGGGTACTCCTATTCTTTGCAGAATTTCTTTCCGCATCAGATCCGAAACGATCGGACAAATTTCATGAGTCGCTTGCTGACTTGCAATGTGAAAGATGAGCATGCGCAGAAAATTGTTCAGCCTTTCTTTGAATCAAGCGCCAAAGTCAATCGCATGGTGTTCGAAGAAGACCATTCCATTTGCAAGCTTATGCCCACTGATTCGTGGAGCCCAGAACCACTTGAGTTCATCTCCGAGCAGGAAGTAAAGATTGCGCACTTTAGAGACTTGTGTCGAGCTGGTTGAAATAATTTTTGATTGGAATAGTTGTGCTAAATACGACGTTTTCACCCTGGCCCAGTTTCACCTCCGAAGAGGCCAATGCAGTGCACCGTGTGGTGATGTCCAACAAAGTGAACTATTGGACGGGCACCGAGACCCGCGAGTTTGAAAAGGAGTTTGCCGCCTGGTGCGGCACGGCGCACGCGGTTGCGCTGGCCAATGGCACGCTGGCACTCGACGTGGCGCTGAAGGCTTTGGGCGTGGGGCCGGGCGATGAGGTGGTGGTCACGCCTCGCACTTTCATTGCATCGATTTCGTGTGTGGTCAATGCGGGCGCGGTGCCTGTTTTTGCTGATGTGGAAGCGGACAGCGGTAATTTGTCGGCCCGTACCATTGCAGCGGTGTTATCGCCCCGGACCAAGGCGGTGGTGTGTGTGCATTTGGCGGGTTGGCCGTGCGACATGGACCCGATCATGGCGTTGGCGGCAGAGCGGGGCTTGAAGGTGATTGAGGATTGCGCCCAGGCGCATGGGGCGCGTTACA
>ERZ1292630.125-Hain-H41-02um-R3-125-length-85562-cov-6_pt1 | contig 85562 bp, 73 predicted proteins | sample MGYA00564408_ERZ1292630 | MGnify/ENA primary metagenome ERZ1292630 (study PRJEB36523, sample SAMEA6512641) | groundwater metagenome | collected 2019-01-08 | study: AquaDiva: Metagenomics assemblies of 32 groundwater samples
CCGTTGATGGATGACCATGCCCTCGGCCACGATGTTATGGACGGTCATGCGTGGGTTCATGGACGCATAGGGGTCTTGGAACACAATCTGCAGACGCGCCGCGTGGCGCAAACGGCCGGCCGTGTCGTGGGCGGCAATGTCCTGATCGCGGTACAAAATGCGCCCGCCATCCACCGGCTCAAGGCCCAGCAGGCAGCGGGTCAAGGTTGATTTGCCGGAGCCGCTTTCACCCACCACACCCAAGGTCTTGCCCTGTGGAATGGTCAGTGAAACACCGTTCAGCGCCTGGTGCATTGGGCGCTCGCCAAACCAACTGGTCTTTGCCAGAGGGTACAGGCGCGAGATTGATTGAACTTCCACCAGATTCACGCGAACACCTCCGGCTGCACATGCACACAGGCAATGCGGTGGGTATCCGACTTGCCCACCAAGGCCGGTACGGCCAGGGTGCACTCGTGGCTGGCCTGAGCGCAGCGCGGAGCGAACCGACAACCTGGCGGCGGATCAATCAGATTCGGAACACGTCCGGGCAAGGTGCTCAAGGTGCCACGCTGAATGCCAGGCTTGGGCAAAGCCGCGATTAGGGCACGCGTGTAGGGGTGCTGCGGATGACTCAAGACCTCTTGCGTCAGCCCCGACTCCACCACATGCCCGGCGTACATGACCGCCACGTGACTGCAAATTTGCGCCACCGCGCCCAGGTTGTGCGTGATCATGAGCACGGCCGTTCCGCTGGAGCTGACCAACTCGCTGAGCAGCTTCAGAACTTGCGCTTGCAGCGTGACATCCAGGGCCGTGGTGGGTTCGTCGGCGATCAGCAGCTTGGGCTGCCCGACCAGTGCCATGGCAATCAGGACCCTTTGGCGCATGCCGCCTGAAAATTGGTGCGGATAATCCCGTGCCCGTTGCGCAGCATTCGCAATGCCCACGCGCTCCAGCATGTCCACGCCCAGTTTTTGCGCTGCTTTCTTGCGCTGCGATGCACGGGCAGTGGCCGTCAAACCCAATATTTCGGGTGCAATGCGACCAATCTCGTAGGCCACATCGGCGATTTGCTCGCCCACGCGCAACACCGGGTTGAGGTTGGTGGTCGGATCCTGAAAAATCATGCCGATCTCGCGCCCGCGCAGTTGGCGCATGTCGGACTCTTTGAGTTTCAACACATCCCTGCCATTGAACAGAATCTGACCGTCCAGGTAGCGTGCCGGTGGCGTGTTGACCAGGCGCGAGATGGACAAACCGGTGATCGACTTGCCACAGCCAGTTTCACCCGCCAGTCCCCAAATCTGGCCCTTTTCGATTTTGAGTTCAACGCCATTGAGCACATGGGCATCTCCCTCAAAGGAGTGCATGCTCAAGTGCAGGTTTTGAATGTGAAGCAGGGACATCTCAGCGCCTTGATCGAGGGTCGAGGACATCGCGCAATCCATCGCCCAGCAAGTTGAAACTCAGCACCGTCAGGAAGATGGCCAAGCCCGGAAAAATGGCCGTCCACCAATAATCAGGCAGGAAACCGCGCGCGGTGGACAGCATCAAACCCCATTCAGGCGTCGGCGGCTTGACGCCAATGCCGACAAAACCCAGCGACGCCACTGTGAGCACCGCAAAACCCACATCCAGCGACATCTTGACGATGATGGGCGAGAGGATGTTGGGCAGAATGTGACGCCACATGATGCGCACCGAACCCGCCCCCAGGGCGCGTGCGGCCAGCACATAGACTTCTTCACGCTTGCTGATCACCTCGCCGCGCACCAGGCGCGCAAAACCGGGCCACCATGACAAGGAGATGGCCAGCACCATGTTCATGGTGCCCGCACCCAGCGCAGCCGCCACGGCCATGGCCAGAATCAGGCCCGGCAGCGTCAGTTTCAAATCGGCCAGACGCATCAGGACTTCGTCGGTCCAGCCACCAAAATAACCGGCCACGGCCCCGACCATGGTGCCCACCACCGCGGCCAACACCACAACGGCCAGACCGCCAAACAGCGAGATGCGCGCGCCGCCGAGCACCAGCGACAACACGTCCTGGCCCATTTCATTGGTGCCCATCCAGTGCGCAGAAGACGGCGCCTGAAAGCGCATGGCGGTGTCCACGGAGCCGCTGATGTGTTCTGGGTAGGGGGCCAGCTGGTTGCCTGCCAGCGCCACGACCAGCAAGAACACCACCAGCACCAGGCCAACCAGAGACAACCAGTTTTGCCGCAGGCGGTAGTAGGCGCGGGCCCATGCTTGTGACTCGTTCATCCTAGACGCACCTTGGGGTTAATAACGCCATACAGCAGATCAATCAACAGGTTGAAGGTCACGAACAGCGTGCCAATGGTCAGCACCACCCCCATGATGGGCATGAAGTCCTGCATCATGATGGCCTTGGTGGCATACAAGCCAATGCCGGGCCAATCAAACACCGACTCCACCAGCACCGTGCCGCCCAACAACCAGCCAAAGTAAAGACCAATCACGGTCAGCGTGGAGGTCAAGGCGTTGCGCAGCACGTACTTGCGCAAGAGCTTGCCCGGTGGAATACCCAAGGCCCGGGCGGTCAGCATGTAATCTTGCTGCAGCACTTCCATGGTGGACGCACGCATCATGCGTGTGATGGTGGCCAAGGGCGACAAGCTCATGGCCATGGCCGGCAAGGCCAGGTACTGAAGGGCCAATAAGAAAGACGGCAAGTCCCCGGCGAGCAGGCTGTCGATGGTCAACATGCCCGTGACGAGTGGGGGCGGACTGGCGATCAGCGGAAACCTGCCGCCCAGTGATGCCCAGCCGAGCCACATGGCAAAGACCAACTGCAACAACAAGCCCAAAAAGAAGCGCGGCATCGAGATCGACGCCAGCGACACCAGGCGCACGCTGTAATCGATCCAGCCATTGCGCTTGACGGCCGCCAGCAAGCCCAACAGGATGCCGAACACCACAGCGATCAGCATGGCTGCCAGCACCAGCTCCAGCGTGGCCGGCAGGAAGACCTTCAGGTCCTCCAACACCGGTCCGCGCGATTGCAGCGAGCGTCCCCAGTCGCCGTGCAACAAGCCGGTCAGGTAGTTCCAGTACTGCACCGCAACCGGCTTGTCGAGCCCAAACTCCACTGCCAATGCCGCCACTTCTTCCTTGGTGGCATTGGGTCCTGCAGCCAACAAAACCGGATCGCCAGGCAGCAGTCGACCGATGGCAAACACCATCATCGACAGCCCCAGCAGCACCGGCAGCAGCAACAGGATTCTTCGAACAATGTAGTGGAGCACGGCGTTCTCTCCAGCCGCTTATTTGAGTGACAGGTTCTGCAACTCGATGGCGTTGCTGGCCACCGGCGTGAACACGAAGTTCTGCACGTCCTTGCGGTAGGCCAGGCGGCGCTTTTCGAGCACACCAAAGATGTCTGGTGCATCGTCCACCAGGACCTGTTGCAGTTCTGCGTAAATGGCGGCACGCTTCTTCGGATCGATCTCGCCACGTCCCTTGTTGATCAGTGCATCCACCTTGGGATTGTTGTACACCGGGTTTTGCCAGTTCCCATTGCGAGAGCTATGGTAAGAAGCAAAGGCCACGTTGTCCGGGTCAGCATAGTTCCCCGTCTGGTACACCGGGAAGAAATCTGCCGTTGTTTGCGGTGTTTTTGTCGAGGCCACCATGTCGGGCCACAAGGTGGGTTTGATCTCCAGTTCGATGCCGAGTTTTTTCAGGCTATCGAGCAACACCAGGGACCAGCGACGCTGCTGTTCAAGCCCGGTGACATACACCATGGTGAGCTTGATGCCGCCGTTGGGGTACTTGGATTTGGCCAGATAGCGCTTGGCCATCTCCAGGTCGGTGCGCGGCACTTTGAGCTTGGGATCATTCATCAAGCCGGGCGGCAGCGGCCCCACCATCAACTGCGCATAACCCGCAGCATCCAGCATGCCCTGGTAGTTGAATACATGAGAAATGGCCTTGCGCACATTGATGTCGGCAAGCGGGCCATGCGCCGTATTCATCTTGATGCTGAAGGTACGGAATTCGGGTTCCAACACGCGCACCACGGCGGGGTTGTCCTTAAGGGAGTCCATGTCTTCACTGGTCAGATCCACCGCGAAATGGACCTCACCGCGTGCCACCATCAAGCGCTGTGACGAGGTTTCGCGCACGATCTTCCAGATGGCGCCGTCCAGATTGCCACCGGCCAGCCATGGCGAGGCCACACGCTCGAACTCATACAGATTGCCCGCTTCAGCGCGTTTGATCTTGAAGCGACCCGAGCCGGCAATGTTCTTGCGCAGGAATTCCTGGCCATCGTCGCTGCCTTTGTTGGTCTCGACCAGCACCGGGTTCACGATGAACTGCCAGGGCAGGACCGACAGGAACGGTGCGAAAGGCTTGAGCAATTTGAAGCGGACGGTTTGCACGTCCACCGCCTCGATGCCATTGGGGTCGACCACACCGGCGATCATCCAGGCGTTGCCTTTGCCCAATCGCAGAGTGCGCTTGAAAGAGTAGGCCACCGCATGCGCCGTCACCGGGGTACCGTCATGGAACTTGGCGGCGGTGTTGAGCTTGAAAACATATTCCAGCCCGTTGGGAGAAATCGTCCACGACGACGCCAAATGGGGCACAACCTTGGGTGGCGCACCGACCACCCGCACCAGACCATCGTAGGTGTTGCGATGCAACATGGAAGCCGAATAACCGGTGGCCACATGGGGATCAAAGTTGGGGATGTCCTGTCCAGCTGCAATCACCAAAATCTTGCGGCCTTGCGCTTGGGCGATGGCCGGCAGACCCAGTGTGGATGCGATCACGGCGGATCCGGCTGCACCCTTCAAAATACTACGGCGTTCCATACGCTTGCTCCTTTTGTGTCAAGTTAACGGGAAAAAACACACACAACTTTCAGTGCTTTCGCGACTTCAAGTCTCACCATGATCGCGCGCTGCGGCATCGGAAGTAACCCAGCCCATCGCCACATCATGTGCCACATCGGCAGCAGCGCGTTTTGACGGATCGCCAAAACCAGAGCCGCCCGCCAAGACCAATTCCACGCAGGAATCGGTGTCATTCAGTGTCACCAAATCTCCGGACCCCACATCCAAAAGGGTGTTGCCTTTGGCGTCCAGAACCAGGCCGTGCGCGGGCAAACCCGGGCACCCGCCAAACAAGCCATCCGGGGACAGCCGTGCGCCTTCGGGGTAGATGGAGACTTGCATCGGCATGCCGTCGGCATCGCGCTTGCGAAAGCGCACGCGCTGCGCCAAACCACCACGGTAAGTACCCGGCCCGCCTGAATCGGTGATGAACGACTTTTCCGTGACGACAATGGGGACACGTGACTCCACCATTTCAATCGGGGTGTTGGCCGCCGAGGTGGGGTACATCAGCGCAGACTTTCCATCCGAGCCCGCACTGGCACCCTGGCCGCCGCCGGAAAACAGCATGTCCGAATAGGTGGCGCCTTGTGCGTCTTTGCCATAGATGCCCAAGGCCACGGGCAAGCCGGTGTAGGACTGGACTTGCAAGGGTGTGGCACTGGCCAGCGCCTTGAAAATATTGGGCGCGATGTACCAGCCTGTGCGCACGCGCACCGAGACGGACGCCGGGTAGACGCAGTTGAGGATGGAACCCTCGGGCGCCTTCACCGTGAACGGTCGGTAGCATCCCGCATTGCCCCGCACACTGGGGGTCAGAATGCACTTGAGTGGATACGTCGCGTGCGCGGCGGTGTAGTTCATGGTGGAGTTCAGTCCACCCTGCGCCAGCTGGGGGGGCGCGCCTTCGAAATCAATCTCGATGGCTTCGTCGGCCACCGTGAGTTTGAGCGGAAAGCGCATGGGCGTGCCCAGCGGATTGCTCCACATTTCAGACTGGTACACCCCATTGGGAATCTTGCGGATGGCATCGCGCATGGCTTTCTCGGAGCGCGCCTGCACAACGGTGGCCAGCGCATTCAAGTCTTGCATGCCGTAATCACGCATGAAGGACACCAGACGCTCGCCGCCCAGCGCGTTGGCGGCCATGAAGGAATGCAAGTCGCCCAGCACCTGTTCTGAATTGCGGACATTGTGTTCGATCAGCTTGACCAGCGTGGCATTCAGGGTGCCGGCCTCGCTGAACTTCATGGGCGGAATTTGCAGGCCTTCTTCGTAAATTTCACGGGCCCGCAAAGCGTCCTTGGTGCCGCCAATGTCGGCCACATGACCGACGGTGCCCAACAAGCCGACCAGCACATCGTCCGCAAACACGGGCGTGACGATGGCAATGTCAAACAGGTGGCCTGCACACAACCACGGGTCGTTGGTGATGAGCACATCGCCCGGCCGCAAGGTCTCGGCCGGATAGTGTTCGAGCAAGGCCTTGACCGCCAGGGGCATGGTCAAGTTGAAAACCGGCATGGCACGCGGTGAGTGCGCCAAGGTCTCGCCCTGCGGACTCAAAATTTCGCAGGCAAAGTCCTGTGCTTCGGAGATCACCAGCGAGAACGCGGTGCGGCACACCGTCAGCCACATTTCATCGACCACATTGACCAGCCGGCTCCACATGATTTCCAATGAAATTGGATCGGATTCGATGCGGGCCATGGCCTCTTGCAGCGGGGTGTCGTGCGTCACCGTCACGGCGCGTGCGGCGTGCGTCCCCACGGTGATGCGCAAATTCAGCTTCTCATCCACCGTGAAGCGGTCCAGCGGGCCCAGCACTGTGGTGGCTTCTCGCTCTTCAATGATGCAGGGGCCTGCCAGTTCGGCGCCAGGCAGCAGCGCATCGCGATCGTAGACCGTGGCCGTCAGAAAACGGTCCTCAAACCAGGCTTGGCGCGTCCCCTTGCGCGCATCGCGGGGCGCCCCCGATCCGAGCGCGCCCGATACGGCGAGTTGAGGCAACGGCCCGACACAGTTGACGCGGAAATTGATGGCTTCAAAACGTGCCGAGGAGGGCACCGTGGTGTAGCGGGTGCGGTACACCCGTTCGAATGCCTCACGCAGCGCAGGAATTTGCTCTGGGCCGATTTCTCCCAGCGGCAGGGGCACACGGATGTCGTGCATTTGCCCCACCATGCGCATATCGGCCCAACGCGAAACCGTGACATCGGCTTGCGTCACGCCGGCCTGGGTCAACTGCACACGCCCGTGCGCTTCCAGCGCAGCCAGCACCTGGTTGATGGCTGCGCCATCAACCAAGTTGGACAATTCGACAGGGAAAGACTGCACCTGCTCAAACGACAATGGGGCGGCCAGAAAACCAAAGGCCGAAGCAGCGCCCGAAGCGGGCGGAATGATCACTTCGCCCACGCCCAGTGACCTGGCCACGTCCACGGCGTGGGCCGGTCCGGCGCCACCAAAGGCCACCATGCTGAAGTTGCGGGGGTCTTTGCCATGCTCAACCAAATGCACGCGTGTTGCGGCTGCCATGCTGTCCACGACCAGCGCATGGATGCCCCAAGCGGCCTGTTCGGTACTCAAGGACAGGGGTGCGGCCACGGAGTTCATGGCGCGTTTGGCGGCTTCCATGTCCAACGACATGGTGCCTCCCAGGAAAAATCCCGGATCGTAGTAACCCAGCAACACGCAGGCGTCCGTCACGGTCGGCTCGGTGCCGCCCAGGCCATAGCAGGCCGGACCTGGTGCGGAACTGGCCGAACGCGGCCCGACCTTCAGGAGGCCCAAGTCGTCGATGGCTGCGATGGAGCCGCCGCCCGCGCCGATTTCGATCATGTCGATCACGGGGGTCTTGATGGGCAGTCCTGAGCCCTTGGTGAAGCGCTGCACGCGTGCGGCCTCCAGCATCGGCATGATTTCAAATTGACCGTCTTCGATCAATGCCGCCTTGGCCGTGGTGCCGCCCATGTCAAATGAAATGACATCCTTGTGGCCGGCCGCCTGACCAAACCAGACGGTGGCCAAGCCGCCACCCGCCGGGCCCGATTCCAGCAGACGAATCGGATAGGCACATGCGGTTTGTGGCGACATGAGGCCACCCGCCGAGTGCATCAGACGCAAGGCACCCGTAAAGCCTCGGGCAACCAGTTCACGCTGCAATTTTTCCAGGTAAGCACTCATCAGCGGCTGCACAAAGGCATTGGCTGCGGTGGTCACACAACGCTGGAATTCCGATATTTCCGGCACCACTTCGCTCGACAGGGAGATCGCCAACTGCGGGAACTCACGCGCTGCCAGCACAGCCACACGCTGCTCGTGCGCCGGGTTGCGGTAGGCATGCAAAAAGCACACGGCCACGGCATTGACGCCATCCGCAGCCAGTTGACGCAAAGCACCACGCACCTGCTCTTCATCCAGTTCGGTCACCACGGCGCCCAGCGCGTCGATGCGCTCGGCCACCTCCAGGCGGCGGTCGCGTGGCACCAGCGGTTCGGGGAATTTCAGGAACAGGTCGTAAATGTCGTAGCGCTGCTCGGTACCCATTTCCAGGATGTCGCGAAAACCGACCGTGGTGATCAGGCCCAGGCGGGCACCGCCTTTGCGCTCGATGATGGCATTGGTGACCAAGGTCGTGCCGTGCACGATGTCCTGCACATCGGGCAAGCCAATGGCCGCTTTTTGCAACAACTCTTCCAGGCCGATCAGCGCCGAACGGGATGGGTCATCGGCCGACGTCAGTCGCTTGTGCAGATGCACCCGTCCTTCTTTCTGATCGAACAGGACAAAGTCGGTGAAGGTGCCGCCGATATCAAACCCGATGCGCCAGCGTTTGGTGAACAGTTCGCTTGTATTCATTCGATACCTCGATATAAGCTCGCTTTGGTTTGTAGTAGTTGTTCAATCAGTTGGCTGCGCTCATGCGCGTCCACTGTTGCCCAAGGAAAAGTCAAGCAGATGCTGATGGGATCTGGTCCGGTGGCGTTTGGCAAAGCCACCGCAATCGCGCCGACCCCTTTGCCCGCCTCGTCATGGGACTCGGCATAGCCCTTTTCGCGCACCACTTTCAAGCGCGCCAAAAGGTCGTCTATGGATGCAGGAGACTGTGGCGAGACTTTGGACACTTGGTTGCGCAACAATTCGCGCACCTCTTCGTCCGCCATCAGTGCCAGCAACGAACGCCCGGTGGCACAGGCATCGACTGGCAGCCGTGTGCCCAAGCTCAAGCCGACTTGCAGCACATTGCTGCCCATGTGCTGCGTCAAGCCCACCATCGCTGTGCCCTCGCGCGCTGACACAAATCCTGAATGTCCGGTGGACGCCGAGAGCTGTGCAATCGCGCTGTCGGCTCGGACACCCCATGTCATACCCGCTGCGGCCACTTGCCCCAAACCCAGCAACATGATGCCCGGGCTGTAGCCACGACCTTCTGCGGCCTTGTCGAGCAAACCCACCTCCATCATGGACTTCAGCAGCCGCGACACATTGCTCTTGGGCCAAGACAGGCGCTGCGCCACCTCGGTGACCGTCAGGGCACCGATTTTTGGTGAAAAACATCTCAAGACGTCCACGACATCTTTCAGTGAAGCCATATTTGTGCCGTAAAATGGAACCGTAGGTCCGATAAGTGAAATTATCGAGGCATTTTTCCTTGCTGCAGCACGGTACTTTCCCTAGTGGCAAGCGATGGCGCACGGCGCGCATGGGGTCGGTGTAAACCCTGCAATGTCAATGGCATGACATTGTGTGCATCCGGGCGGGACTTACCATTTTTCGCTTGAGTGCATGCCCATGGATGCACCGTGCCACCAACGAAAGACGCCATGACATCCAGCAGCCAAAGCCTTGCCACAGCTAACCCCCCGAGCCTGAACGACCGCTACACCCAAACCATGGGCACCGTCTTCCTGTCGGGCAACCAAGCCTTGGTGCGCCTGCCCATCCAGCAGCGTTTGCTGGACCAAGCCGCCGGGCTCAACACCGGGGGTTATGTGTCGGGTTACCGTGGCTCGCCGCTGGGGCGCTATGACATGGAGCTGTGGGCTGCGGCCCAATACCTTGAACCCTTGAACATCAAGTTCCAGTCGGGCGTGAACGAGGACATGGCCGCCACCGCCATCTGGGGCACGCAAAACGTCGGTTCGTTGCCGGGGGCCAAAGTGGAGGGCGTGTTTGGCCTCTGGTATGGCAAAGGCCCCGGCGTGGACCGTTGCGGCGATGTGTTCAAACACGCGAACCTGGCGGGCACCTCGCCCAAGGGCGGCGTGTTGGTGCTGGCCGGTGATGACCATGGCGCCAAGTCATCCACCACCGCCCACCAGAGCGAGCCCGCCCTCATGGCCGCAGGCATGCCCATCTTGGCGCCCAGCAATGTGCAGGAAATTCTGGACTACGGCATCCATGGCATCGCCATGAGCCGCTTCACCGGCTGCTGGGTCAGCCTGAAGCTGGTGACCGATGTGGTGGAGAGTGCGTCGACCGTCGATGTCGACATCCAGCGCTTCAAGACCGTGCTGCCACCGGTGCCGCCCATCCCGGGTGGGGTGCACCTGCGCGTCCACGACCGCCCCCAGATGCAGGAGCCGCGCCTGATCGCCGCCAAGCTGCCGCTGTCGGTGGCCTATGCGCGGGCCAATGGGCTGAACCGCATCACGCACGAATCGCCCAACGCCCAGGTGGGCATCGTGACGTCAGGCAAGTCGTATGCCGACACCCTGCAGGCGCTGCACGAGCTGGGCCTCACGCCCGATGTCTGCAAAGCCGCAGGCATCCGCATTTTGAAGCTGGGCATGACCTTCCCGCTGGACCCGGAGGCCGTGGTCAAGTTCGCCGACGGCCTGCAGGCGATATTGGTGATCGAAGAAAAGCGTCCCCTGATCGAGCAGCAGATGAAAGCGGCGCTGTACGAAGCGGGGCTGGCCAAGCCGCCGAAAATCATTGGCAAGCCCGCCTTGCCGGCCTTTGGCGAACTGGCGCCCAACATCATTGCCCACGCCATTGCCAAGCTGCTGGGCAAGGACGACATGGCGCAGGCCATTCCGCTGCCGCCGCCACCCAAGTTCGATGCCCAGGGTCAACTGGTGCTGGGCCCCATGCGCATGCCCACCTTCTGCTCGGGCTGCCCGCACAACACCTCCACCAAGCTGCCCGACGGCAGCCGCGCATTGGCCGGCATTGGTTGTCACACCATCGCCATGCTGTCGAATCCGCGCACCATGACCGTGTCGCACATGGGCGGCGAAGGCATGCTGTGGGCGGGCCAGGCACCGTTCACCGACGAAAAACATGTGTTCGCCAACATGGGCGACGGTACTTATTTCCATTCCGGCCTGCTGGCCATCCGCGCGGCCATCGCCAGCCAAGTCAACATCACCTACAAGTTGCTGGTCAATGGTTTTGTGTCCATGACCGGCGGCCAGCCGGTGGACGGTGAAATCACCGTGCCCATGCTGGTTCAGCAACTCAAGGCCGAAGGCGTCAAGCACATCGTGGTCACCACCGAAGACCTGGAGCGCGTGCAAGCCTTGGGCCTGCCCAGCGACGTGCCGGTGTTCCACCGCCGCGAGCTCGACCGTGTGCAACGCGAACTGCGCGAGATGCCGGGCTGCACCGTGTTGATCCACGACCAGGCCTGCGCCACCGAACGTCGCCGCTTGCGCAAGCGGGGAAAGTGGGTGGACCCCCAGGTGCGTACCTTCATTCACCCCGAAATCTGCGAAGGCTGTGGCGACTGTGGCAACAAGAGTGGTTGTCTGTCCATCGAGCCGCTGGAGACGCCGCTGGGCCGCAAGCGCCGCATCAACCAAAGCAGTTGCAACAAGGACTACGCCTGCGTCGAAGGCTTTTGCCCCAGCTTTGTGACGGTGCACGGCGCCGAAGCCAAAAAGCCCGCCGTGGTGAAACGTGCGCAGCCGCTGATCGACGCGGCCATGTTGCCCATGCCCGACACCCGTCTGCAACGCGAATCACTGGGCGTGTTGATCACCGGCATTGGCGGCACCGGTGTCGTCACCGTGGGCGCGGTCACCTCCATGGCGGCCTACCTGGATGGCCTGGCCTGCTCCACGCTGGACATCACTGGCCTGGCACAAAAATACGGTGCGGTGATGACGCACATGCGCATTGCCAAGAGCCCGGACTTGCTGACCAGCGCGCGCCTGGCCATGGGCGAGGCCGATGTGGTGGTGGGTTGCGACCTGCTCGTCACGGCCGGTGACGAGTCCCTGAGCCGCTTGCGCCCAGGTTCGGCCCGCCTGGTGATCAACAGCGAAGAAGTGCCCACCACCGACTTTTCTCGCAACCCGGATTGGGACTTCGATGCCGCCACCCTCAAGGGTCGCCTCACGGCCATGGCGGGCGATCGATTTGAGATGGTGGAAGCCACGCAGCTGGCCAAAGACCTGCTGGGCGATGCCGTCTTTGCCAATATGCTGATGCTGGGCGTGGCCTGGCAGCGCGGCATGATTCCCGTGTCACTGGCCAGCCTGCAGCGCGCGATTGAGCTCAACGGCGTGCAGATCGGCAAAAACCTCGAAGCCATCACCCTGGGGCGTTTGTGCGCAGCCGATGCAGACAAGGTCAAAACCCTGCACGCCGCCGCCCGGCCAGCGCAAGTCATTGCCCTGCCGGTGACCGAGAGTGTGGAGACCCTCGTGCGCGACCGCATGGCGCGCCTTGCCAACTACCAAAACGCCGCGCTCGCGCAAACCTACAGTGCGCGCATCACCCGGCTCAAGGCCGTGGCCGACCAGGCGGGGGCGGGCGATACGGTCGTCAAAAACGCGGCGCGCCAGTACTACCGCTTGCTGGCGGTGAAGGACGAATACGAGGTCGGCCGTCTGTATAGCGACCCTGCATTCCGCCAGATGCTGGCGGCGGAGTTCGATGGTGAACTTCAAGTGCACTGGCACCTGGGCGGCGGGCCTTTCGCCAAAAAGGACGCGGCCACGGGCCAGCCCATCAAGTCGGAGCGGGTGTTTGCCATGCCATTTTTGCTGTCCGTGCTGGGCAAACTGCGGGGCATCCGTGGCACTTGGATGGATCCGTTCAAGAACTCATCCGAGCGCCAGCTGGACCGCCAATTGCGCGCCCAGTACGAAGCCGATCTGGACCGCATGGCGCAGCAGCTTGACGCGGGCAATGCCCAGAGCATGGCGCGTCTGGCCGCCTGGCCACAGCATGTGCGTGGCTTTGGCCACGTGCGTGCGGGCAGTGCCAGCAAGGCCTTGGCCGAGCGCGAGACCCTTCTGAAGCCCGCAGCCGTCGAAGCCGCTGCACAGCAAGCGGCCTGATGCCCATCCCACCGTTGCATTCCATTTCCCACGGGACCCTCACCATGAAAAACGTTGCCGACATTCTGTCCACGCTGCAAGTCGAATCTGTCACGCCGCACATCTTGCGCATCCCGCTGGACGAACCTGTCACCACCCCCATGGGCGTGGTGGACTCCACCATCGCCGTGCTGGTGAATGTCAAAACCACGTCTGGTGAAGAGGGCTGGGGCGAGGTGTGGTGCAACTTCCCGCGCTTTGGTGCTTACCACCGTGCGGTGATCGTCAACAAGGTCATCCAGCCCTTCCTCAAGTCGCGCAGCTTTGCCGGACCCAGTGAGGCCTTTCATGCCATGCACAAGGCGGCCAATGTGATCCGTCTGCAAAGCGGTGAGACCGGCCCTTTCTCGGCCGCCATTGCAGGCGTTGACATCGCCCTGTGGGACATCGTGGGCAAGCGCGAGGGCTTGCCCATCTGGAAGCTGCTGGGCGGCCAAAGCGGCAGCATCCAGGCCTATGGCAGCCTGGGCCGGTCCAATGGATTTGAGCCGCTGGTGGAAGAGGGCTTGCAGCGCGGCTTTCGGGCCTTCAAGCTGCGTTGCTGGGGCAACCCGGACCAGCACATCGACGCCTATGTCAAGGCGCGTGCCATGGTGGGACCCGATGTGGAGATCATGGCCGACGCCAACTCCTCATTCCCTTTGGAGCAATCCGTGGCGTGGGCGCAAAAGTTCAAAGACGTGGGCCTGGCTTTTCTGGAAGAAGCCATCCCTGTGGATTCGCCCTTGGCCGCCTGGCAGGCGCTCGCCGCTGCTGCACCCATGAAGCTGGCCGGTGGCGAAAACATGATCACCGCTGAGACATTGACCGAGGCCATGCACAGCGGCGTCTACGGTGTGCTGCAACCCGACATGACCAAATTCGGCGGCTTCTCGGGCTTGCTGGGTTTGTCGCAACAGATCGTTGCCAAAGGCATCCGCTTTTGCCCGCACATGTTCTCGGCGGCACCGGGGTTGTTGGCTTCTGCCCACTTGTTGGCCGCCTCCAACAGCCCCGATGGTTCACTCGAATACGGCATCGAGCACAACCCGCCGCGCGACGAGTTCATTCAGTGCGAGATCGTCAACGGCCGCATGGAGATTGGCGACGCGCCGGGCCTGGGGCTGACGTTGGACGCCGCCAAGATGGACCGTTACCGGGTGGCGGTGCCCACTTACTGACGCCTCGGATGATGAAAGACACATTCGTGCGCGCGGGGGCGCTCCCACAAGGCCCCTGGTTTTTTGTAGGAGGCCGCCCCTGCGGCCGAAGGTTTTTTCTTCACAGTAACAACACCTCCACCTGTTGGAGCGTGCCGCTGAACTCAAACGCGCCCTGGTAGTGCTGGTAGGCCACCGGCGTGCCCCAGTTGCGGCCGATCTGAAAACCTTCCACCACAAAGCTGTACATCAGCGGTGCGGTGCGGATGTCGTCCAGGCTGGCGGCCTGTTCTCCGTTGACCAGCAGGCGCCCGCTGCCACGGCCCAGCTCTGCGACATGGCCTGACAGTTCGTTGCGCCCGGCGGAGGAGATGGTTGCGCCGCCCGGTGGGGCGTTGAACGGATCAAACTCAAAACGCACCACGTTGCGACCGGGCAGCAGTGACTTATCGGATCGCAGCACATAGCAAGCCATGTGCAGGCAGTTGTGCACGTACCAAGCATGGCCGTCTTTGACAAACAGCGACCAGCCCCCCGTGGCTGCGCCTTCGCAGATCAGCACGCCTTCAGCCTTGGTATCGGGCATGTCCAGCGTGGCTTGAATAGCATGCTGGCGCCCGATCAGGCGCGGCACCGAACCAAAGGGCACGGGTGAGGTGCCGGGGTAGTAGGTGTAACGTTGGCGCTGCTGCATCACCTTGGGGCGCGTGGGGTCGATGGCTTTTTCGCGGCCCCGGTCGTCCAGCGGCAGCACCTGGTATTTGCGGGCTTCTTGCCACCACAGATCAATCAGTTCTTTGAGTTTGTAGGGGTACTGCGCGGCCAGGTCGTGGGCCTGGGTGTAGTCCTGGTCCTGGTGGTACAGCTCCCAGGGCTCGCTGTCCCAGTCGCGGCCCGACAGATGCCAGGTGACGGCGGTCCAGCCTTCGGCCCAGATGGCGCGGCTGCCCAGCATCTCGTAGTACTGCACCTTGCGGCCCGTGCTGGCACTGGCGTCGCTGAGGGTGGCCAAAAAGCTCAGACCTTCCAACGGCTTTTGCTCAGCGCCGTTGACCACCCTGGGCATGTTGATGCGGGCGGCTTCCAGCACGGTGGGGTAGATGTCGGTCACATACAGGTAATGCTGGCGGATGGCGCCGGGGTCGGGGATGCGCGCGGGCCAGCGCACGATGAAGGGGTCGGTGTTGCCGCCACGGTGTGTGTCGCGCTTCCAGCGTTTGAAGGGGGCGTTGCCCGCCATGCCCCAGCCGGCGGGGTAATGCACATCGCTGTGCGGCCCGCCGATCAGGTCGTATTCGGCCAGCATTTCTTGCACGCTCATGGGCACCACGTTGCGAAAGCGCTCGGTGTTGGTGGTGCCGTGGGGACCACCTTCCTGGCTGGCGCCGTTGTCGGACATGAAGATCACCAGGGTGTTGTCGGTCATGTCCAAGGCGTCCAACGCATCGAGCACACGGGCGATCTGCTCGTCGGTGTGCTCCACAAAACCGGCAAAGGTTTCCATCATGCGGGCGAACAGGCGCTGTTCGTCGGCAGACAGGTCGGCCCAAGCCTTGATGCCGGGGTTGCGCTCGGGCAGCACGGCGTCCTGGGGGATCAGGCCCATGGCCTTTTGCCGCAAAAAGGTTTCTTCGCGCACCTTGTCCCAGCCCTGGTCGAACTGGCCTTTGTAGCGGTCGATGTAAGACACATCCACATGGAAAGGACAGTGCGGTGCGCCAAAGGCCAGGTAGGTGAAGGTGGGCTTGCCGGAGGCCACTTGCTGCTGGTCGCGCAGCATGCGGATGGCTTGCTCGGCGATGTCTTCGCTCAGGTGATAGCCCTCACGCTCGGGCACCGGAATGCGGTGGTTGTCGCAGGTGAGCATGGGGTGCCAGTGGTCGGTCTCACCGGGCAGAAAACCGTAGAAGCGTTGAAAGCCCAGGCCCAGCGGCCAACGGTCATTCGGGCCGGCGGCAGAAATTTCGGAACTGGGCGTCAGGTGCCACTTGCCCACCGCACGCGTGTTGTAGCCGTGGTGCTTGAGCACTTCGGGCAAAAAGGCGGCACTGCGTGGCAGGTAAGAATTGGCGCCGGGGTAGCCAGCGGACAGTTCAGAAATGGACGCAAAGCCCACCGAATGGTGGTTGCGTCCCGACAGCAGCGCCGCGCGTGTGGGGGAACACAGGGCGGTGGTGTGGAAGTTGTTGTAACGCAAACCTTCACGCGCCAGCCGTTCGCAGGCGGGCATGCGGATGGGGCCACCAAAGGCGGACGACTGGCCAAAGCCCAGGTCGTCCAGCACGATGACCAGCACATGCGGCGCATCGGCTGCGGCCTTGGGTGCTTGCGGCCAGACCGGGCTGGAGTCTTTGTAGGTGTTGCCGATGTGCCCCGTGAACGCGCGCTCGTTGGGGGGCAGGATGTCTTCTTTGCTGGTGTTCATGCGCGGTCTCGGGTCATGGCTATAGGGCGTGGAGCTCAGTTGTTGACCATGCCCAGTTTCTTGACGATGGCACGCTGCTGGGTGAGTTCCTTGCCGATCTCGTCAGCAAATTCAGCCGGTGTGCTTTTGGCGGCCTTGATGCTGCCCGTGCGTTCGATGAATTGGGTCACATCCGGCGCGGTGAGGGCAACAGAAACCGCTTCTGCAAACACCGCCGTGAGGGCATCGGAGGCGCCGCCCGGGAGCATCAACCCTCCCCAGGGTTCGGCGCGGTAACCCGGCGCACCGGCTTCGGCGGTGGTGGGCAGATTGGGCATGAGGTGAAAGCGGGTGGCGCCGGTGAAGGACAGTACGCGCAATTTACCCGCCTTGATGAATTCCAAGCTGACGCCAGGCAGGGCAAACTGAAAATCGATTTCGCCGCCAATCAAGGCATTGTTGGCTTCGATGGCACCTTTGAAAGGAATGTGCGTGGCCTTGACGCCGGGAATGGCATCTTCCAGCATTTCGTACATCAAGTGTGTGGGCGAGCCATTGCCGCCCGAGCCCACATTGAGCTTGCCCGGGTTGGCCTTGAGGGCATTGACCAAGTCGGCCTGGGTTTTATAGGGCGAGTCGCTGCGAACCACCAGAAAATGCGGGCCGAAAGAGAGTTTGGCCACCGGCTTGAGGTCTTTTTGCATGTCCACTTTGGCGCCCATGGCCTGTGCGGTGAGCATGCCAGAGTGGGCATACAGCAAGACGGAACCATCGGCCGGTGCACTGGCCACCGCACGGGCGGCGATCATGCCTGAAGCGCCAGCTTTGTTGTCCACGATGACGCTGGTGCCCAAGTGTTTGGCCATGGCGTCGGCAATTTTCCGCGCCACCACATCCACGGCCCCTCCTGGAGGCAGTGGCACCACCAGTTTGATGGTGGCGGGCAAGGCAGGGTTCTGTGCAAAGGCCGTGGGGCACAGCGCGCTCGCTGCAGCGAAGGCCAGGGCGCTCAAGGTTTGGCGGCGGTTGAGTGAATGCATGGTTGTCTCCAAATTAAAATGCAAGGGATCAAGAGAGATCGGCTTCAGTTCTGCACGCCGTGGCTTGCGCCCAGGCGTTGTTGGGCCAGGTCTTCGCGCTGGTTCATGATGCTGCCCGGTGCCTGCGGCCCTGGGGTGATGGTGACGCTCTGGATGCTGCCGGTATAGGCAAAGGTGCCCCGGTCAGCAAAACGCGAAGACAGGCGTTGGCGGCGGTCCAGCCCCACGTCCATTCCTTCGCAGTGCACGCCCAGGATGGTGGGGGCAATGGGGGCCCAGTCCGGCGCCGTGCTCCCTTCGGACGCCAGACGGGCGCGGCCTTGGCGTTGCCCCAGGGCTTCGAATTCGAGTGTCAGGGTTTGCGCGCCGGGCGTGAGGGCCAGCAAGGGCAACTCCAGCGGATTCATCCAGCGGTGGTACACCGCCAGGGCTTGGCCATCGGTCACGTACAGACCCATGCCGGTGAAGGCTTCGCCCAGCGCCCAGATCACGCCCTCTTGGCCGGGCTGCCAGTCAAAGCGTGCGGTGATCTTGAAGTTGCGGTCGGCGATCAGCGGCGTGATGACCACGCGGCCAATGGTCTGTGCGCCTGGAAAGCACACCCGTTCGGTGTTCACGCTCTCCATCAGGTGCGGGGGCAGGGTGATGGCACGCTCCAGGGCACGAGCGTCCAGCGGGTACACGTTGTTGCTCCAGGCCTCGGCGTCAAAGGCGGCGGCCATCTCGCGCACCTTGTCGGGATGCTGCGCGGCCAGGTCGTGCATTTCTGTGGGGTCGTCTTGCAGGTTGAACAGCATCCAGTTGTCCAGGCTGCCGATTTTGTTGCCGCGTATTTGCAAGGACGCGATTTTCCAGTCGCCCAGGATGTAGGCCCGGTTGGCCTCCAGTTCGTAATGCTGGGAGGTTCTGCGGGTGCGTGCTTGCGGGTCGGCCAGCATGGCTTTAAAGCTCATGCCATCGGGTTGGCGTGCGGCCATGTCACCAATATGGTCCGGGTGCGTCAGGCCAATCACGTCCAGCAGGGTGGGGGCAATGTCGGTGACGTGAATCCATTCTTTGCGCACCGCACCGCCATCGGCGATCCCTTTGGGCCAATGCACGATGAAGGGCACGCGGATGCCCCCGTTCATCGGGGTGCGTTTGAAATAGTAAAAAGGCGTGTTGGACACCTGCGCCCAGCCGGTAGGGTAGGCGGGCAGTGATTGCGGACCACCCACCACGCCCGCCTTCAGTGCGGCCATGGCCTGGGGGTGCTGGGTGGGGCGTCCTTCGCGGGCTTCCATGAAACTCGGCGTGCCCTCCAGCCCGCCCACAGCCGACGCGCCGTTGTCGGAGCTGAACACGATGAGCGTGTTGTCCATCTGCCCAGACACTTGCAGAAAATCCAGCACACGGCCAATGTTCTGGTCGATGTTGTCCACCAGGCCTGCGTACAGCTCCATGTAGTGGGCGAACAATTCTTTGCGCTCATCGTCCAGATCGTCCCAGCGGGCCACGCCCGGCGGCATGGGGGCCAAAGGGTGGGGGCGGTCAAACAGCCCCAGTTCACTCTGGCGTGCCGCGCGTGATGCGCGCAAGGCGTCCCAGCCTGCCGCATAACGGCCTTTGTAGCGCGCCTGGTCTGTCGGCTTGGCCTGGATGGGCATGTGTGGCGCGTTGAACGCCATGTACATGAAGAAGGGTTTGTGCGGCTCGCTGCTGACGTGCGACTTCATGTAGTCCAACGCGCGGTCGGTCCATGCATCGGTGGAGAAATAGCCTTCGGGGTAACTGTCGATTTGCGCCACTTGGTTGCCGTCCAGGATGCGGTCGGGGCAGAAGTAGTTGGTCTCGGCGTCCAGAAAACCGTAAAAGCGCTCAAAGCCACGTTGCAAGGGCCAGCTGCTTTTGTCGGCCGCGTCGTGCACGTTGTGGCCCCAGGTGTTGTGCCACTTGCCCACCATCATGGTGGCGTAGCCTTGCGCCTTCAAGATCTCGGGCAGCGTTGGCGCATCGGCGGCGATCTCGCTGTTGTAGCCCGGGTAACCCGGTTGCGCATGGGCAATCCAGCCACAGCCCACGGCATGCGGGTTTTTGCCCGTCAGCAGCGCCGCACGTGCCGGTGAGCACATGGGCACGGTGGTGTAGTTAGAAAAGCGCAGGCCGCTGGCGGCCAGGCGGTCGATGTGGGGCGTGGCAATCTCGCCGCCAAAGCAGCCCACATCCGAAAAGCCCAGGTCATCGCAGTACAGCACCAGAATGTTGGGCGCGCCATGGGGGGGCTTGACCGGGGTAGGCCACCAAGGGCTAGATTCTTCGATCAGGCGACCCATCTTGCCCTGAAAGGCATCGGCCGGGTTGCCATTGCGCCATGGTTGGGAATTGCTCATGAACTGTCGCTCTCTTCCTGGTTGCATCGCATTCAAACTGGTCTGAATGCTAGGCTCCGGGCAGCGACAAAAATGTCAACAATTCGACAATTGAGAGTAGGGGTAAACCAACAGGTCGGCCCCCTGCTAATGGGCGTCGGTGGTGTCCATGAATTGGCGCAGCACCGCCAAGTTGCGCACCACGATGCGGCCATAAGACAGGCTGACCGCACCTTCTTTCTCCAGCGTGTGCAGCAACTGGTGGGTGCGCTGGCGCGACAGGCTGAGCATGGATGCCAGCGCCGACTGGCTCAACTTGACCTCAATGTGCGCACCCGTTGCTTGCTGCGCAAAGGCGTCAGGTTCCATTTGTTCCGCGTAGCGGTACAGGCGGTGCGCCAGCGTGGCAATGGCGGGGGCCATGCTGCGAAACTCCAGGTTGTCGGTCATCCAGCGCATGCGCCGGCACATGACGGCAATGATGCCGTCTTTCAGATCGGGTTGGATGTCGCTGATTTTTCGCCAGGTGTCTATCGGCACCACCAGGGCCGCCATAGCCTCGTGCGCCACCACGCTGGTGGTGTCTGGCGTTTCGGTGTAGCAGGGCACAAAGCCATAGCCTTCACCTGGCCCGATGAGGGACAAAATGAATTCACGGCCTGCCGCATTCACGCCCGTCACCGCGGCCAAGCCTTCGAGCATGATGATGATGCCGTGCGGCACCTCACCTTGGTGGATCATCACTTCGCCCGTTTTAAGGCGTTGGATCTGGCCGTGGGCCAGCAGCAAGCGGGCTGTTTCCGCAGAAACAGGCTCGGGCCATGCGTGCGCCATCGCGGCGAGCAAGTCCTGTGCATTCCAAGTTTTAACTGCTGTGCTCACATTGCGTCCTCTGGATGAGGAATGCTAACCGCAACGCAACGGTAGGGGTTGACCCGAATACGCAGGCCAATTGACAACTGCACGTCAATTCTGCGCGCCAGCGCGTCCTAAACTTTTTCGCATGAACACAATCCAAACCGTTGATTTCATCGTGGTGGGAGCCGGCTCGGGTGGGGCAGCCGTCGCAGCGCGCTTGTCGGAAAGCGGGCGCTACACCGTCTTGCTGCTAGAGCCTGGGGGCGTCACCAACACCTTCAACCACCGCCTGCCGCTGGGGGTGGCCAATCTCACCACCGACCCGCGCTACTGCTGGCAGTTGGCCAGTGGCCCGGAAACCGCGCTGGGTGGGCACCGGGTGTTTTCGCCACGCGGCCTGGGCCTGGGCGGCAGCAGTGCCACCAACGGCATGATCTGGGCGCGCGGCGACGCCAAGGGCTGGGACGAGTGGCGTGATGCCGGGCATGAGGGCTGGGGCTGGGCCGACGTCTTGCCCTACTTCAAAAAGCTGGAAAACTACCCCGAAGGTGACCCCGCCACGCGCGGCCACAGTGGCCCGATGCAGATCACCCGCCACAAGCCGGAAAAACTGGGCCAGGCCTTTCTGGACAGCTGTGCGCAGGCGGGCTACTCCGCAGCCCAGGACTACAACAACGGCAGCGTCGAAGGCTGGACCTGGCTGCAAACCAATACGCACAACGGTTGGCGCTGCTCCACTTATGACGCTTACCTGAAGCCCGCAGCGCAGCGCAAGAACCTGCACATCGCCTTGGGTGCTTATGCCCATACGCTGGTGTTGGAAGGCCGCAAAGTGGTGGGCGTCGATTATGTTCGGCGCGACGGCGACACGCCCGTTGGACGCGCCCAAGTGCGCGCATCGCGCGAAGTGATTCTTTGCGCGGGGGCCTACCACACGGCGGCTTTGCTGGAACGCTCGGGCATTGGTCGGCCCGATGTGTTGCAAGGCTTGGGCATTGAAGTTCGCATGGCCAATGACCATGTGGGCGAGCACATGCTGGACCACCTGCGCACCTGTGTCAGCTACCAGACCCAGGGGGCGGTGACCGTCAACGACATCGTGCACAGCTTGCCCATCAAACTGGCGCAGGGTGCCAAGTGGTTGTTCACCCGGCACGGCTGGTTGCGCACGGCCACCATGAATTCGCAGATGACCGTCCGCTCCAGCCCGGACGCCCCGCGCGCCGACCTGAAGCTGCAACTCAACGGGGTGCACAACGATTTCTCAGAGCGGGGTTCGCTGCACTTTCCCGTACCGAAGCCCAGTGGCCTTTCCTTGCTGAACTGGCCGGTGTACCCGCGCTCGCGCGGCCACAGCCACATCACCGGCAAACTGCCTTGGGACCATCCCGACATTTTTGCCAACTACCTGGCCGACGAATATGACCAGCGCGTCACCCTGGCCGGCTTGCGCTTGGGCCGCACCATCGCATCGCAAGCGGCGTTCAAAAAGTACATCGTCCAGGAGACTTTTCCGGGGGTCGACCACCGCTCGGACAGCGAACTGTTGGACTACGCCAAGGGCACGGGGCTGACGGTGTACCACCCCGTCGGCACCTGCCGCATGGGCCAAGCCGGAGACAGTGTGGTGGACACCCAATTGCGCGTGCACGGGTTGGTTGGCTTGCGCATTGCCGATGCATCCGTCATGCCCACGCTGCCCTCCAGCAACACGAACGCGCCCTCCATCATGATCGGCGAACGTGCCGCCGACTGGGCCCTGCAGGCCGCAGCCTGACCCACCCATCTTTGATTTCTTTTTTTACCGAGAACCACCACCATGAGCCACTTTCCCACCAGCCTGACCGAACGTCACCAGCACTTCATCAACGGTGCCTTTACCGCCGCCCCTGGGCAGGGCCGCATGGACTTGGTCAATCCCTACACCGAAGGCGTGTTTGGCGCCATTGCCCTGGGCACCCAGGCCGACGTGGATGCGGCGGTGGCAGCGGCCCGTGCCGCCTTTCCGGCTTGGAGCGCCCTGTCCCGCGCCGAGCGCGCTGGCTGGATCGGCAAATTGGTCGGCGCCCTGAAGCCCAAGCTGGAGACCATCGGCGCGTTGGAAAGCACCGAAATGGGCACGCCCATCAGTTTCTCGATGCGAGCCCATGCGCAAGGCCCGCTGATGATGCTGGCGGGGCACATGGAGTTTTTGGCCAAGGGCCCGCACGACGAGCTGATCGGCAATTCGCGCGTGGTGCGCGAACCGATTGGCGTGGTCGCCGCCATCACGGCCTGGAACTATCCCTTGATGCTGCTCATCGGCAAGATCGCCCCGGCCATCACGGCCGGCTGCACGGTGGTGGCCAAACCCGGCGAGATGGCCCCCCTCACGGCCATGATCGTGGCCGACGCGATGGCCGAAGTGGGTTTCCCAAAAGGCGTGATCAACATTGTCAACGGCACCGGCTTGGCGGTGGGTGAAGCCCTGGTCACTCACCCTGGCGTGGACATGGTGTCCTACACCGGCTCCACCGTCACAGGCCGGCGCCTGATGGCCGCAGCGTCTTCCACCGTGAAGAAGGTGTCGCTGGAGCTGGGTGGCAAATCGGCCAGCGTGATCTTGGACGACGCACCGTTTGAGCAAGCGGTGCGCGGCAGCGTGCAAGGCTGCTTCCTGAATGCCGGACAGACCTGCATTGCACTGACGCGCATGATCGTGCCCGCCCACCTGCATGCCCAAGCGCTGGAGATTGCAGCGGATGAGGTCAGCAAGTTGGTCATCGGCGACCCCATGAACCCCGCGACCACGCTGGGCCCATTGGCCTTTGGCAAGCACCGCGAACGCGTGCTGGACTACATCCGCATCGGCCAGGAAGGCGGTGCCAAGCTGGTGACGGGCGGCACCGACATGCCTGCGGGCATCGACCAGGGCTTTTTTGTCCAACCGACCGTGTTCGGCGATGTGGCCTCCAGCATGCGCATTGCGCAAGAAGAGATCTTTGGCCCGGTGCTGTCCATCATGCCTGCCAAAGACGAAGCGGATGCGGTGGCCATCGCCAACGGCACCATCTATGGTCTGAACGGTGCGGTGTGGTCCACCGACATGGCGCGCGCGGTGCGGTTGGCTCGCCAGCTGCAGTGTGGCAAGGTGGACATCAACGGCGGCGGCTTCAACATGAACGCACCAGCGGGTGGCTTCAAGCAGTCTGGCATTGGCCGCGAACGCGGGCACTATGCGATTGAAGAGTTCATGCAGGTGAAGTCGCTCCAGTTCAACAACGACGAGCTGGCCAATGCCTCTTCGCCCGACTGATCGGCGCGCTCCCACAAGGGGTCGGTGGTCTTTGTGGGAGGCCGCCCCTGCGGCCGATGGCTGTTCTTTCCCGTTAAAGCTGCGCCAACTGTCGCAAACCTTCGGCATCCACAATGGTGAAGGTTGAATAACTGACCCTGATGGTCTCCTGTGCAGTCAATGGTTGCAAGACCGTGTTGACGCTTTGCCGACTGACCCCCAGCCAGTCGGCAAGATCCGCCTGAGACACCTTGATTTTCAAAACCAGGCCACCTGGACGCTGTTCACCGTACAGGCTGGCAAGCGTCAGCAACAGGCGTGCGACACGCGCCCTGATGGGCATGCCCGAGTCGGCCGCCAAACGCTCGTGCAGCAAACGGCTGCGAAAAGCCAACTGCAATTCGAATGCCCGGCCCAGCCCGGGATCTTGTTGCCGAAATGCGCGCACGATGTGACCGGGTATGCGCAGCACCACCGTGTTGGATCCGTGTGCAATCAAATCATTGACGTGCCCCAAACCGTCCAGAACACTGATGATGCCGACCACATCACCGGGCTGCAAAAAGCTGATGAGATGGCGATGGCCATCCGGGTTGATGATGCGTGTTTCCAGTGAGCCTTGCAGGATCAGGCCCAGGACATCAAAGGGTTGGCCGCGCAATGCCAGTGCCTCACCTTTGCTCAAGCGGCTCACGCTTGCAGCCGCCACCAAGCCATCCAGTGTCTGTGGAAGACATTCTTTGAATCCCAGTATTTTCCCGAGGAGTTCGCGTGCAAGTTCCTTGAATTGGGGGGCGTTGGTTTTTGTCATTGATTTGACAGATTTAAAGAGGGCGGATTTCTAGACTTGGTCGATGGCTTGATCATATTCGCAAGCCGAACAGCAAAGGAATCACCATGGGTTTGAGCGAGCATTCCATCAGCGCGAGCACCGCTTTCGCGGCACTGCGGCGCAACCAGGTCGACCACGTCGTCACCGTCCCCGATTGGGTGCAGTTGTCTCTGCACGAACGCATCAACCGTGCCGACTCGGGCATCAAGGTCATCAACACCGCCAACGAAAACCAGGCGGTCACGGTGGCAGCAGGCCTGACCATAGGGGGCAAGCGCCCGCTGCTGATGATGCAAAACCAGGGGCTGTACAACTGCTTCAACACCCTGCGTGCGGTGTGCCTGGACGCGCACATACCCATGGTGTTCATGGTCGGCCAGTTCGGCCGAGAGTTCAGCAACATTGGCCACCCCATGTCCGAGTCCAAACGCAGCATGGTGCGCATAGCAGAACCCTTCCTCAAAGCCATCGACCTGCCTTTCCACATCCTCGACTCCGATGCCGACATGAGCCGCCTGGATCAGGCCTACGAAGATGCAGAGCGCTTGCGCACTGGCGTGGTCTTGCTGGTGGGCGCGCCCATGGCCTGGCGTTAAACCAAGGAGAAACAAAAAATGATGAATCTTGTTCAAGCGTGTGGCGTGGTTGCCAAAGGTCGGGGTGAAGCCATCCTTGTGGCCACCATGGCGTCGATGTTTATTCTGGACCGCATCGAAGGCGCTGATGGTGGCGCCACGGGTGTCCCACTCGTCAGCGGCAAGGCCGGCCTGGTGCTGGGCCTGGGTGTGGCCAAGCTCAAAACCGTGTTGAAGCCTGCGCATGCCCAAGCCGCCAAGGGCTCGGCGGCAGGGCGCATCAACTCGGTGCCCTTGATGGGTGGTGCGGCGTGCCTGGCTCTTGGCCTGGCTTTGGCGCAACCGCAAAAGAAAGTCATCGTTCTGGACGGTGATGCCAGCTTGTTGCTTGAGCTCGGTGGCTTGGCGACCGTGGCAGCGCAGCGACCCCCAAATTTGTTGCACTGTGTGGTGCACAACGGCACCCAGTTCACCGGGCTGGACAACATGCACATACCGACTGATGACTTCCAGTTCGCAGAAGTGGCGCGCAAGGCGGGTTATGCGCATGCGGAACGCATTCAAGACGGCGCCAAATGGGCAGAGCGCTTCCCGCAACTGCTGGCCATGCAGGGACCGGTGTTTGTGGAGCTCATGGTGGAGCCGGTTCCCAAGCAAACCAAGGATGGCTTCGAGCAGGCAGAGCTGCCTGAGAACCAGTACACCCGCATGGGCGACGAAGCCCTGGCGCTGCAAAACTGGCTGGCCCAAGAGGCGGCATGAACACCGATACCTATGACTTCATCGTGGTGGGCGCTGGCTCGGCAGGCGCGCCACTGGCGGCGCGCCTGAGCGAATCTGGCCAGCACAGCGTGCTCCTGCTGGAAGCCGGCCCACGTGACCGTAATGTGTGGACGCGCATCCCCTTGGCTACAGGCAAGGTGCTGGAGCAGGGCAAGGTGACGCGCAGTTTTTACACCCAGCCTGACCCGCAGATGCACAACCGCCAAATCTACTGGCCACGCGGCTGGGTGGTGGGGGGCTCCAGCACGGTTAACGGCATGATCTGGGTGCACGGCACGCCGCACGAATACGACAAGTGGGCGCAAGATGGTTGCCCCGGCTGGGCGCATGCCGACTTGCTGCCCTGGTTCAAAAAAATCGAAAACTTTGCCAGCGGAGACGAGCGCTACCGGGGCAAAGGCGGGCCCGTCACCGTGACGGAGTTCAAGCCGGTGGACGCGCTGCCCGACGCCTTCCTCGATTCGCTGCAACAGGCGGGTGTGGCGCCCCGTGTGAAGGATTACAACGAGCGCGGCTATGGCGGAAGTTATCTGCAATTCAACACCCGCAATGGCGTGCGTTGCAACACCCGCATGGCCTATCTGGACGATACGGCAGGCCGCGCCAACCTGACGCTGAAAACCGGTGTTCTGGTGCGCCGTGTGGTGATGGCGGGGGGGCGCGCCACGGGGGTGCAAGCCAGCGTCGATGGCCGCGAAGTCACGCTGCACGCCAAGCGCGAAGTGGTGCTTTGTGGTGGCGCCTTCAACTCGCCGCAACTGCTGGAGCTGTCGGGCATTGGCAGGCGGGATGTGTTGGCCAATGCGGGTGTTCCGTTGCTTCACGAGTTGCCCATGGTGGGCGAGAACCTGAGCGAGCACGTGTACAGCCCGGTCATGTACGAATCCAAACGCGAGGTGAGCTGGAACCGCGACCTGAACAGTCCCTTGGGGCAGGCCAAACTTGCCTTGCGCTGGCTGACCCGGCGTGATGGCCCCATGTCATCGGTCACCATCACCGCGCAGGCGTTTGCGGCCATGCAACCAGGCAGCACCGACGCCGACATCAAGTTGCAAATTCAGCAGGTGAGCAGCCCGGGCAACCGGGGCGCGGGCAAGATCGCGATCGACGACTTTGATGGCGTGACCGTCGCGTCCTTCCAGATTCGTCCGCGCTCGCGTGGGCACTCGCACATCGGCAGCCGCGACCCGGCGGCCGATCCGGTGATGGTCTCCAATCATTTCACCCACCCCGACGATCTGAGCACCTGCCTGGCCGCCTTGAAGCTGTCACGCAAGGTGGCCGAGACCGGCCCCATGGCCCAACTGCTGCAGCGTGAAGTGCGGCCCGGCCCGCAAAAAGCCAGCGATGAGGCCCTGGTGGACTACCTGCGCGCCACCGGCGCCACGGCCTACCACCCGGTAGGAACCTGCCGCATCGGCACCGATGCCGCGCAATCGGTGGTGGACCCGCAACTGCGCGTGCACGGCATCCGGGGCTTGCGCGTGGCCGACGGCTCTGTCATGCCAACCATTGCGTCCACCAACACCAATGCCATCTGCATCGCGATCGGCGAGCGGGCCGCTGACTTCATCCTGCGGGACATCACCGCTTAGACGGCCTGCTGTTCGCTGGTCAACTTCTCGCCGGTCAGTATTCCTTGCTGTGAAAGTTGAAGCATGACAGAAGACATCTTGCCCCCCGATGAGCCGCCGTTCGCTGGGGTCATCGGCACCAACTACCGGGAATCGACGCCAGCCTGGCCCGTGCCACGCCAGTCGGGGACGGGTGCCCCCAACATCCTCGTCGTGCTGCTCGACGATCTGGGCTTTGGTCAGCTTTCATGCTACGGCGGACCGGTCAAAGCACCCAATATCAGCCGGCTTGCGGAGGCGGGCTTGCGTTACAACAACTTTCACACCACCAGCCTGTGCTCCCCCTCGCGTGCGGCGCTGCTGACCGGTCGCAACCACCACAGCGTGGGCTTTGCCGCCATCGCCGAAATCGCCACGGGATATCCCGGCTCCAATGCCTACTTGCCCAAGAGCGCCGTCACCATCGCTGAAGTGCTCAAGCAAAACGGCTACGCCACCATGTGTGTGGGCAAGTGGCACCTCACACCCACGACGCAGAGCACGCCCGCGGGTCCCTTCGACCGCTGGCCGCTGGGTCAGGGTTTTGAACGTTTTTACGGCTTCATGCCAGGCGAGACCGACCACTGGCACCCCATCCTCACCTGCGACAACCACCGGATCCCATTGCCCGAGCGCGACAGTTACCACCTGAGTGAAGACCTTGCCGATCAGGCCATCCGCATGCTGCGCGAACAGCAGCAAGTGGCCACCGGACGCCCGTTTTTCATGTACCTGCCTTTTGGCGCGCCGCATGCACCGTTTCAGGTTTCGCCGGAGTGGATCGCCGACTACAAAGGCTGCTTCGACCATGGCTGGGATGCGCAGCGCGAAATCACACTGGCCCGCCAGATCGATCTCGGCATCGTGCCGCCGGATACGACGCTGCCGCCGCGCAACCCTGGCATTGCCGCGTGGGCCGACCTCGATGCCGACGCCAAGCGGCTGTATTGCCGCTTGCAGGAAACCTTTTGCGGTTTCATGGACCATTGCGATGCGCAGATCGGTCGTGTGGTGGCCGCTGTCGAACAACTCGGACAACTCGACAACACACTGATTCTGGTGCTGTCGGACAACGGTGCCAGCCAGGAAGGCCAGGCACACGGCACCACCAATACCGAGCGCTTTCGCAACCTCATGCCCATGGGCGTGCAGGAGATGATGGCTGATTTGGAGCGCATCGGCGGCCCCGACACCGATCCGCATTACCCGGCCGGCTGGGGTATGGCGGGCAACACACCCTTCAAGCGCTGGAAGCGCGACACGCACCGCGGTGGCAACACCGACCCGTTGATCGTGTATTGGCCCAATGGGGTGCATGACCACGGTGCTGTGCGCACGCAATACCACCACATCACCGACCTGTACCCCACGTTGCTGGAGGTGGCCGGTGTACCGGTGCCGTCGGTGGTCAACGGTGTAGCGCAAAAGCCGCTGGAGGGCTTGAGCCTGCGCTACAGCTTTGACGACGGTGCCGCGCCCACACGCAAGCAGGTGCAGTACTACGAGATGCTGGGTTGCCGTGCCTTGTGGCGTGACGGCTGGACGGCCGTGGCCTGGCATCAAGCTGGCAGCGACTGGGCTGCCGATGTGTGGGAGCTGTACCACCAGGACAAAGATTTTGCACAGTGCAAGGACCTGGCTCAGCAGCACCCTGACAAACTGCAAGCGCTGATAGACGACTGGTGGACGCAAGCCAAGCAGCACAACGTGCTGCCCCTTGACGACCGGCTTTACCTGCGGGCGTTCGACCCCAACTTGCCGAAGACGGCGTTGCCGAAGCCCCGCTACAGCTACTGGTCGGATGCCGCGCCGGTTCCGTTGACCGCCTTGCCACCGCTATTGAACCGGGCACACCGCATTGACGCGTTGGTCGACATCCCACCCGAGGGGGCGCAGGGCGTGTTGGCCTCGGTGGGCGGCGCGCAGGGCGGTTGGGCGCTCTTTGTACAGGATGGGTGCGCACACTATGTGCACAATTTTTTGCGCATCCGCTGCCACAAGGTTTCATCGTCTGCGTTGCCAGTGGGCCGCACCGAGGTGAGCTTTGTGTTTGAGCCCACTGGCAAAGGCCTGGGCACTGTGCAGCTGTTTGTCAATGGTGCGTCTCAAGGGTCGCCGCAGGCGGTAGAAACCGCACCCATCGTCTATTCCGCTGTGCAGGATGGCCTGCAAATCGGCCGCCAATGGGGCCCACCCGTGGCCTATGACGACTACCACGGCAGTTTTGCATTCACCGGCCGGATCGAGCGCGTGGATCTCACGCTGCCTGCACCGCCACCTGTCTGACAGCACAGGCGGCTTTTTGACGTCAGTCCACACCCTTCCAGCAACATGCCATCAAGCAAGGAGCACTCCATGACCTACCAGCATATCCAGGTGCAGCGCGCCACAAAAACATTGGCGCCTATCTCTCGGGGTTCGACCTCAACCACATTGAAAACGATGCGGTCTACGCAGAGATTCAACGCGCTGTACACGAATTCGGTGTGATCTTCATGCGTGACCAGCCTTTGGAGCAGGCGCAGTTCGTGCGGCTGGGCAAGGCCTTTGGTGAACTGGAAAGCGCCCACCCGGTGTTTGGCTTGGCGAAGGAACACCCCGAGATCCAGCTCATCACCTTCAACCCGGACGCGCCCATCGAAACCCAGGCCTGGCACACAGACAACACCTACAACGACCTGCCCTCGGCCTACACCTTCCTGCGTGCGGTGGACATCCCTCCCGTAGGAGGTGACACGCTGTGGGCCAGCAACGGCGCGGTGTATGACGATCTTTCCGAGCCCGTGCAAGAGATGCTCAGCCGTCTGGTTGCGCGGCACGATTTGTACTGGCGCTTGCGTGAATCCAACTACCTGCTGCGCGCGGGCAAGGAGGGCACCGACGCCCACTACATGTCGTTCACCGCCGACCATCCGGTGGTGATTCGCCATCCGGTCACCGGGCGAGCACAAATTTTCGTGCATCGCCACTTCACCAGCGGCATTCACCACCTGCACGAAGAGGTGAGCAAGTCGATCCTCGACATGCTGTTCAACATGGTCAAGCAGCCCGATTACCAGGTGCGCCTGACCTGGCAACCCAACACGGTGGCGATCTGGGACAACTGGGCCACGCAACACTACGCCACGCAAGACTATTCGCCCTATCCGCGCGCCATGACGCGCATGGTCGGCAAACCCAAGATCCGACCACAGCCGCTGGACGCTTTGCGCCTGTACGACTCGGGCGTCAATTGGCAACGCGCCGGGTTGATCAAAAAGTAGGGCCGGTTTGGGGGCGTCAGTGGTCCTTGTCGCTCAATTTCAGCAACTGTTGATCAATCGTTCAGCAACCAACCTTAGGAAATTTCCATGAGCAATTTGATGCATGATTTGGATGGCAAGGTCGCCATTGTGACGGGCGCGGGCAAGGGCATCGGGCGCGCCATTGCACTGGCCTATGCGCGTGCTGGAGCCGCCGAGTGCTGTGCTGCACGCACAGAAAACGAGCTGTGTGAAACCGCCGCACAAATCGTGGAAATGGGTGGCCGCGCCATCGCCGTCGCCACCAATGTCTCGCAGCTTGCGAGTGTCGAAGCCATGGTTAGGCAGACCATTGATGCATTCGGCGGGGTGGACATTGCGATGTTGAACGCTGGCATTGGCGGCAACCGTGCACCGTTGATGGACATCCCGCCCGAGACATGGCGCGAGGTTGTCGATGTGAATCTGATGGGCGCTTATTACTCTGTCCGCGCAGTTGTCCCAGCGCTGAAATTGCGCGGTGGCGGCAAGATCATCATGATGGGCTCCGGCCTGGGACACGTGGGCACACCGGGAACCTCGGCGTATGCCTGTGCCAAGGCGGGCATGGCCATGTTGTCAAGTGTGCTGGCACAGGAGTTGTGGAGTGATGGCATCACGGTCAATGAGATCGTGCCAGGCCCAGTGAATACGGGCATTGGCGGGCCGTCGATGCAAGCGATGTACGACCAGCTCACCAAAATCGGCGAATGGGTCAAGTTGGCTGACGACGTGGTGCCCATGGCGATGTTCCTGGCGACGCAGCCCAGCACGGGGCCGACCGGGCAAGTCTTCAGCATTGCACGCCGACCGCTGTAGGTCAAAGGTCGGTCATGGGCACTGGGCTCAGTTGTTGACCATGCACAGTCTTTTGGCGATGGCGTGCTCCAGGGGGCGGATGTCGAGCGGATACACGTTTCAGGCGGACAAGGTTTGTTTCAAGCTGACGACGCCTGCGCGCATGCGTTGAAACTGCAGATCCGGCAGCAGGGGTTGAGCTTGGTGCGCGCCCACCCGCGCGGGTGGGGGCGTTACCCTCAAGTCGACAAAGCTTGCACCGGTCTGGGTCAATAACTGTGGCAGCACCCGGATCAATTCCTGGAGATCATGGACCTCGAAGACATGCGGGTAGCCCGCACTTTGGGCCATGCCTGCAAAATTGCAGTCCGGCTCGGCAGCAGCCGTGGGCAGATTCACGATGCTGCTGAATTGGGTGTTGTTGTGCATCAGGATGTGCACAAAGCGCTGCGGCTTGGCGTTGGCAACGGTCACCAAGCTGCCCAATTCCATGAGCAGACTGGCATCGCCGTCCACCACAATGACCGGGAGGTCGGGCTTCATCAAGGCGATGCCCAGGCCCAGGCCACTGGCGCCGCCCATGAGCGGCACCGAGTCCAGGCGGTGCGCGGTGACGCCCAGGTCGTCGAAAGCATGCATGGCCGACATGGTCGATACCAGCGGTGCAGTGGGGCACAGGGCTTGACGGGCAGCGTCAATGGCAGCACAGGCTTCTTGGACATTCATGACTGTCCTCCGCAGGGCCGCCCCAAGGAGGACAGGGCCCCCTTGGGGGGCAGTGAGTACACGAAGTGACGAACGTGGGGGTTCATGGCATCTCCTTCAGTTCCAAGCCACATGGCGGCCAATCAACAACACGGCGGCGGTCTTGGCGTTGGCTGCGTGCTCAAAGGCATGGGCAACGTGGGGCACATCGGCGTCTTCGTCGATGTTCCAAAACCGCAAGTCCAGCGCTTGCAGCCAGGGCTCCATGATGCGAACCATGCTGCGGCGTGACGCCCGAGTTGGCTGGCCAAAGTTCTCGGCTTCTCGACCAAACTGACCGACCAGAAAGACCATGGGCACAGCGCAGTCCATGCAGGTGGCGCGCAAGGTGTTCATGCACTTGAACAGGCCCTGGTTCTGCACCATCACGACGGGTTTGCCACCGCCGATGTAAATCCCCGTGGCGGTGGTCAAGGCCTGGTCTTCGGTGCACGCCAGCACGTTCACCAGGCCGCTGTCCGCTGCCATGATGCGTTGGTGTAATGCAAACTGAACGAAATCGGGCACGGTCACGCAGTGCGTCACCTGTGCGGCCTGCAGTGCGGCAAGCAAGGCGGATGCGCTCGGCCCACCTGCCGGATTGGGGGTGTATGTCTCGCTCATGGGGTCTCCGTGGGGTGTGCCCTCTGACGTGTTCAGTGCGGCGTGTCGGTCAGTGCTGCGATCGCCTTGTCATAGCGTGTGGAGGCAAGAAAGAATGCGGCCGCTGAAGTCAGGGGAACAGCCGACACCAGCAAAAGCGCCGTGCTGAGTTCAAAGCGGTCGGACAACATGCCTCCGATCAGCGGCCCCAAGGCCATGCCCAGCAGGTTGTTGGCGAGTATGAGAACGCCAATGGCCATGCCGGTCATGCCGGGGTGCACCAGATCGTGGATCACTGCGAAGCAGGGGCCGAGGATGGCCGCCATAAAAAATGCGCCCACAAACAACAAGCCCAGTTGCATATTGCCCACCGGCAGCGCAAATGCCGCGCCAAATGCCAGCGCCGTACACAAAGGGAAACTGGCCATCAGGACCAGGCGACGGCGCGGCTTGCCTGCAGCGAGTTTGTCAGAGAGATAACCGAAGGCCATGACGCCGACCGACGCGATCAACAGCATGATGCCGGTGCGCAAACCGGCTTGGTCGGGGGCCAGCGCATGGTAGCGGTTGAAGTAGCTGGGCAACCAATTGCCCACCGTGGCGGTGAACATCAGTTGCATGGCGCTGCCCACAAAGATGGCGCGCAGAGCCCCCGAGCGCAGGATGACGCGGGTCGCCTGCTGCCAGCTCATGCCGGGTTCCTGTGTGTCCTGGTGGGGCTGTACGGCGATGTGGACGTTTTTGTAATCCCGCAGAAACAAAATCAGGATGGCAAACACAAAGCCGGGAATGGCCACCACGCCAAAGGCATAGCGCCATCCCCACTTGGCTGCAATCGCGCCGCCCAGGACCACGCCCAACACGCTGCCCAGCATGGTGGCCGAGTTCGCGATGCCCATGACCGTGCCGCGCAAGCGACGCGGGAAAGAGGCCGACAACAGGCTGGCGCCTCCGGCGGTATAGCCCGCCTCGCCGGTGCCAATGAAGAAGCGGCCGACCAGCATCTGTGCGAAGTTCCCGGCAAATGCGCAGGCCACGGTGGCGGCCGACCAAAGCACGGCCATGCCGCTGATGCTTTTGGTGCGGCTCCAGCGGTCCACCAGCACCGACACCGGAAATGCAAACAGCGCAATGGCCACGTTGACAATGCCCACTAGCGCCCCCAGTTCGGTGTCACTCAACTGCCATTCCACTTTGATGTAGGGCAGCAAGGCAGACAGCACCTGCCGGTCGATGAAGTCGAACAGCATGAGCATGTAAATCAGGAACAGCGCGCGCCATGCATGCCCTCTGGAGTAGAGGTAGCCGTCTTCCTGGAGGGTCTGGTGCATATGGGCTCCTGTGTGGTCGTGTCTGGTGTCTCGGTGGTGGCGCCTCAGCCCCTGAGTTCACGCCGCAAAATTTTGCCCACGGTGGACTTGGGCAGCGCCTCCACGAAGACGATTTGCTTGGGGCATTTGTAAGCCGTGAGGTTGGCGCGGCAATGGGCGCTGACCTGGGCTTCTGTCAGTTCAGGGTCGCTGCGCACGATGAAGACTTTGACGGCTTCGCCGGTCTTGTCGTCCGGTATGCCAATGGCGGCCAGCTCAAGAACCCCTGCACACTTGGCCACCACTTCTTCGATCTCGTTGGGGAAGACGTTGAAGCCACTGACCAGAATCATGTCCTTCTTGCGGTCCACAATCTTGACGTAGCCGCGTTCGTCCATGACGCCGATGTCACCCGATTTGAAGTAGCCGTCAGCAGTGGTCACGTTGGCCGTTTCATCTGCGCGTTGCCAATAACCCGCCATGACTTGCGGGCCGCGAATGCAAATTTCGCCACGTTCCCCCAGCGGGACATCTTGGTTGTCGTCGTCGCGAATGGCGATCTCGGTATTGGGCACGGGCAAGCCGATGGTGCCGGTCCATCCTTTGACATTGGCCAGGTTGCACGTGGCCATGGGGGATGTTTCTGACAGGCCATAGCCTTCCACAATCGGAACGCCTGTGGCCGCCATCCACCGATCCGCAACAGCCTCGTGCACGGCGGCACCGCCGCCCACGGCCAGACGCAATTCCGACAAGTCCAGATTCTTGAAATCCGGGTGGGCCAGGATGCCTGCAAACAGTGTGTTGACACCCGGGAAGATGTGCAGTTTGACGCCCGTGAGCCCTTTGATTGACGCGGCCATGTCACGCGGATTGGGAACCAAGTGGTTGTTCAGTCCATTGCGGATGCCCCACAGCAGGCAGAACGTCAGCGCAAAGATGTGGTACATCGGCAGGATGGACAGGGTGTTGAAACCCTTGGTTTCTCCGCCAGGAAATGCCGGGGCCACCCAGGCGTCCATCTGGATCACATTGGCCAGCACGTTGCGGTGCAAAAGCACGGCCCCCTTGGAGACGCCGGTGGTGCCACCGGTGTATTGCAGGAATGCCACATCGTCCAGTCCCACATCCACCGGTTGGCGAACCATGGCGGCGCCAGCGGTCATGGTCTCCATGAAGCTGACGTGCCCGGTCAGCGTGTAGCTGTCATTCGGCACCAGGCCAGACTGAATCACAACGATGTTTTGGATACCCGTGTCCGCCAGAACAGCGTCCAGTGTGGGCGCGAATGCGTCAAAGATGACGATGGTTTGGGCGCCGCTGTCCTTGAGCTGGTGCGCCAGTTCACGCGGGGTGTACAGGGGATTGACCGTCACCACCACCGCACCTGCGCGCAACACGCCGATCACTCCGATGGCAAATGGCAAGACGTTGGGCATCATCAAGGCGACGCGGTCGCCTTTGGCCACGCCACGGCTTTGAAGCCAGGCGGCAAACCGGCTGGACATCATGTCCAGTTCGGCAAAACTGGTTGCTTTGCCTCCGGCGGTGATGGCCGGTAGCGTCGCATGTGTTTGCAGTGACGCATCGATCAGATGGGTGAGCGATGCCGCAGGGGTCACGTCCACCATGGCGGGCATGCCGGTGGGGTATTGGGAGAGCCAAAGTTTGTTCATGTTGCGTCTTGATATGAATGGTTGCAATCAGGCTGTACGCATCTGCGCTTGCACGGCCGCTTCGTCCAGCACCATGGGTGAATCGGCGGGCTGTGCGCCGGGTTCCAGGCGCACCACGTCGATGCGCCCGGTGTAGGCAAAGGTGCCGCGTGTGGCGTAGCGTTCGCTGATGGCGCGGCGCTTGTTGATGCCCACGCTCAGGCCGCCCGATGGCAGGCGCACCATGGTGGGTGACAGGTCGGCGGCGTCAAAGACTACGCGGCCATTCAGGCTGAAGTGGCCCAGGCCCTTGCGGTTGCCCATCGCACGGTAGTCCAGCACAAAATCTTGCGGGCCGGGTGTCAGAGGCATGGGGGCCAGCTCGATTGGGCGATACCAAAGCTGGTAGGTGAAGTGCAAGGCACCGTCCATCACAAAAGCCACCATGCCGGCGAAGTGGTCGCCCATGGCCACGATGACGCCTTCTTGCCCGGTCTGCCAGTCAAAGCGCGCACGCAGCACAAAGTCGCGGTCGGCAATCATGGGCGAAACCGTCACACCAGGAATGGACTCGCCTTCGGGGTAGAAGTCACGCGGTTGCAGGGCCTGGGCCAATTCGTGCGGGGGCAGGGTGATGGCACGCCGGTCGTCGCGGTTGTCGATGGGGTAGACATAGTTGGCCGTGGCCTCGGCTTCAAACTCGGCGATCAAACGCTGCAACACCTCGGTCTCGGTGGCTGCCAAATCCTGCACTTCGGTCGGGTCGTTGGCCAGGTTGAACAGCATCCAGTTGTCCAGCTTGATGGCTTGCAGCGGGGGTTGCAGAGAGACAATTTTCCAGTCGCCGCTGATGTAGCCCCGGTTGCCCTGCAACTCGTAGTACTGGCGCTGGCGTTGCACCGGGGCATCGGCTTGGCCCAATGAGGCCGAGAAGCTCTTGCCGTCCATGGTGCGGGTGCGGTAACCGTTGCACACGGGGGGGTAGCTGCCGCCGGTCAAATCCAGCACGGTGGGCAGCACATCGGTGACATGAATCCACTGCCGGCGCAGGGCGCCCTTGTCGGCAATGCCTTGGGGCCAATGCGCCACAAAAGGCACCCGAATGCCGCCCGCCATGGGGGTGCGCTTGTAAAGGCGGTAGGGCGTGTTGGACACTTGCGACCAGCCACTGGGGTAGGCGGCGTAGGTCATGTCGTTGCCGACCTCGTTGGCCTGCAGCAAGCGCTGCACCAAGGCCGCATCTTCCGGGAAGCCCTGGCGGCGGTCTTGCAGGTTCATCACACCGGTTGGGCCGCCGATGGAGTTGGCGCCGTTGTCCGAGGTGATCATGATCAACGTGTTGTCGAGCTGCCCGCTTTTCTCCAGGAAGGCCAGCAGGCGGCCGACGTTCTGGTCGACGTTGTCCACCAGGCCGGCATAGCAGGCCATGTAGCGGGCATAGAGGGTCTGTTGATCGGCGGGCAGGCTGCTCCACTCGGGGATGCCGGGGTTGCGTAGTGGCAATACGGCGTTGGACTCGATCAGGCCCATGGCGCGCTGGCGCTCGAAACGCGCCAGGCGCAGGGCGTCCCCGCCGGCGTCGTAAACACCACTGTATTTGGCCTGGTCTTGCGGCTTGGCCTGGTGGGGCGTATGCGGCGACTGAAACGCGAGGTAGGCAAAGAACGGTTTGTCGGGGGCGCTGGCACGGTGTTCTGCCATCCACTGAATGGCGCGGCGGGTGTAATCGTCCGGCGCGAAGTACCCCTCTGGATACGCGTCCACTTTGGCCAGTTGATTGCCTTCGAGCATGCGGTCCGGTTGGTAATAACTGGTTTCGGCACCCATGAAGCCGTAGAAGCGGTCAAAGCCACGTTGCAGCGGCCAGCCGCTGTTGTCGGCGGCGCTGTGCAGGTTGCGGTCGTAGGTGTTGTGCCATTTGCCCACCGCCATGGTGGACCAGCCTTGTTGGCGCAACAACTCAGGCATCAGTGGCGCGTCTTTGGACATCTCGCCGCGGTAGCCGGGGTAGCCCGGGTCGTTGTGCGTCAGCCAGCCGCAGCCCACGCTGTGCGGATTCTTGCCCGTCAACAAGGCGGCGCGCGCAGGCGTGCACATGGGCACGGTGGTGTAGTTCGTGTAGCGCAGGCCTTGCGTGGCCAGTCGATCGATGTGGGGCGTTTGTATTTCGCCACCGTAACAACCCAAGTCGGAAAAGCCGAGGTCATCGAGCAGGATCACGATGATGTTCGGACTGCCCTTGGGGGCGTGCGCGTGTGCCGGCCAGCTTGGCGTGGACTCGGGCAGGGTGCGGCCCATGTGGCCAGAAAAATGGCTGCCTGGATCGGCAATCTTCAACAGGGATGTATCCAAGGACGACATGTTCAGAGCGCTTTCAATTTCAAACACCGTCGGATGCTGCAGGGCATCCGTCTTCAGATTTGACCTCTATCCTAGGGAGCGTTGGGCTGCTTGAATGTCGAAAACCAGACAGATTGATCCACCGCGACTCATGGTTAACCCCAGGCTGTTGAAGGCCTGGCCAGCGTTTGAATAGCGCCGTCGCACCGCCTTCAAAAGTGGGCGACAATGACAGCTATTTCTGAATACGATGGGAAGTTCTATGGTCAAAGTGACCAAAAAATCTGCGCGTGACCAAACCATTGCGGTTTCAGACAAGCAAATCGAAAAAGCCGCAGAAGTTTTTCGCGTGATGTCGGCGCCCATGCGTCTGCGCATCATCAGCTGTTTGTGCCAAGGTGAAAAAAACGTGGGTGAACTTTTGAGCGAGATCAACACCACCCAACCCAATATGTCTCAGCACCTGAACACACTGTATCTCGCCGGTGTGCTGGACAAGCGCCGAGAGGGCGTTCAAATTTACTACCGCATCGTGAATGACAACATCGTGAACATCTGTCGGGCGGTGTGCCAACAGATCGACGTTGAAAGCTGAGCGTCAGTTTCGAGTGGGGTTATTACGGGCATGGACTGTGCCCGCGAGCGGCTAACATCAGTCCATTAGGAGATACTGATGAAACGTTCCTTGTGGTTGATTTTTGGCCTGCTGTCTTGCACCTTGTCATGGGCTGAGATCAAAGTGGTTTACCACCTGAGCGAAGGCATCCCTCAGGCTTCTCGCGCCATCGGCAACATTCGCAACCATTTGGTTGCTGACCCCAAGGTCAAGATCGTGGTGGTGACACACGGTCTGGGCATCGATTTCTTGCTCGACGGCGCCACCAACCAGATGGATCAACCCTTTGTCGGCAGTGTGAGCGAGTTGGTCGGTAAAGGCGTCGAGTTCAGAGTGTGCAACAACACCCTGACGACACGCAAAATTCAGGCCGACAAACTGCTGATGGAGGTCAAAGTGGTGCCCTCCGGTGTGGCTGAAGTGGCCAAACTGCAAGCCAATGAAGGTTTCGTTTATCTGCGTCCCTGATGGTCGAGTGACTGTCCATCCTTATTTTTTTACCGAGGAGAACTCATGAAAATTCAATACGCTTTGGCGGGCGCCGCCTTGGTGGCGCTGTCGGGCCTGGCGCAAGCCCAGGTCGATCCGGCGCATGTGCGCAGTTGGGCCGCATCTTGTGCGGCTTGCCACGGCACCGATGGCCGCGCGCAACCCGGCATGGAATCTTTGGCCGGTGCCAACAAAGATGACCTGGTCAAGAAAATGCTGGACTTCAAGGCGGGTCGCAAGCCCGCGACGCTCATGCACCAGTTGTCCAAAGGGTATTCCGACGAGCAAATCGTTGCCATCGCCGGCTACTTTGCCGCTCAAAAGAAATAAGGAACACAGCCATGCAACGTCGTCATTTTTTGCAAACAGGCTCCGCATTGGGTGCCATGGGTTTGGTTTCGGGTTGTGCCACGGTGGGCGGCGGCAGCGGCCCCAAAGTGGTGGTGATTGGAGGCGGGTATTCGGGGGCCACCGCCGCCAAGTACCTGCGTCTGTGGTCTGAGCAAAAAATTCAGGTCACCCTGGTGGAACCCAACGATGCCTTCATTTCTTGTCCGATCTCCAACCTGGTGATCGGCGGCAGCAAAACCATCGCGGACATCACCACACCGTATGACAATCTGACCAAGCGCCATGGTGTCAAGGTGGTCAAGGACCGCGTCAACACGATCGATGCCGCTAAGCGCATTGTCAAATTGGCCGGCGGCACTGAGCTGGCGTATGACCGACTGATCGTTTCGCCCGGTGTGGATTTCATGTGGGAGAACCTGCCCGGCATGGCCAAGGCGGGTGCCAAAGACAAAGTCATGCACGCCTGGAAAGCCGGCGTGCAGACAGTGACCTTGCGCAAACAACTCGAAGCCATGCCCGATGGCGGTGTCTATGCGTTGGCGATTCCACTGGCCCCTTACCGTTGCCCCCCCGGCCCTTACGAGCGGGCATGTCAGGTGGCTGAGTATTTCAGCAAGGCCAAGCCCAAGAGCAAGGTGCTGATTTTGGATGCCAATGACGATGTCACCTCCAAAGGGCCCTTGTTCAAGAAGGCCTGGGCCGAGCGCTACAAAGGCATTGTGGAATACCGTGGTAAGCACCGCGTGACCGACGTGGATGCGGCCACCAACACCTTGAAGTTCGAGTTCAACGATGACATCAAGGCCCAGGTGCTGAACGTCATTCCCGACATGCGGGCCGGCGATATCGCGGTCAACGCGGGTCTGGCAACGGCCAATAAGCGTTGGTGCGAAGTTGACTTTTTGACCTTCGAGTCCAAAGCGGCGAAAAACGTGCACGTGTTGGGTGATTCGATCCAGATTGCGCCTGGCATGCCCAAGTCGGGCCACATGGCGAACCAGCACGGCAAGACGTGCGCTGCCGCCGTCGTTGCCTTGTTGATGGGCAAAGAGGTGAATCCTCTGCCGATTTACAACAACACCTGCTACAGCTTTGTCAGCTCGGAAGACGTCGTCCACGTGGCCAGTGTGCACCGCTACGATGCCGACAAGAAAACCATGCTCACGGTGCCCGGCTCGGGTGGTGTGTCCAGCGCCGCCAACGAACTGGAAGGCCGCTATGCGCTGGCCTGGGCGCGTAACATTTGGGCTGACACCTTGGCGTGAGCCTGATTCGAAAACGCCGCAGTCGGCAGACTGGCGGCGTTTTTTTTCGGCAATTTTTTTCAATCTGTGTAGTGCAAGGCAAAGTCAATCATGAAAAATAAAAACCCAACGCGCCGTCTGCTGCAGGCGGCCTTGCTGCTCGGTGTGGCTGTGCAGGCGCACTGGGCCATGGCCCAGGCTGATGAGGCGCGCGCCAAAAAAATTGTGGGCGGATCCTGTTTTGTCTGCCATGGGGCGGAGGGGGAGTCGTCGAGTGAGGTGTTTCCTCGTCTGGCGGGGCAGCATTGGGAGTACATCGCCAAGCAGCTGGAAAACTTCAAGAATGGCAAGCGCAAGAGCACCGCCATGGCCGACATGGTGGCCAAGCTGACGCCCGATGAAATGGCAGCGCTGGGTAAATTTTTTGAAAAACAAAAAGCCGTTGTGGAGCCACCCAAAGACGCCGATTTGGCTGCCGTGGGCAAATTCATTTACCACAAGGGCAACAAATACAGCGGCCTGGCCGCTTGTGCCAGCTGTCATGGCGCAGAGGCCAAGGGCACCCAGGCCTTGCCGCGTTTGGCCGGTCAGTATGCGGCTTATACCGAAACGCAACTCAAACAGTTCCATCAACGCGAGCGCACCAACGACAATGCGGTGATGCATGCGATCACCAGCAAGATGTCCCCCTTGGAAATGGCCGCTGTCGCTGAGTATTTGAGTGGCAAGTGACTGGGCTTGGATGAAGGGCGGTTTGAACCTCAGGCTGGCATGGCCTGCAAAGCTGGCTGGTGGCCCGATGCGCCGCCATCCAACCAGCGGTCAGTCAGTCCCGCGCCGACCCACATGCCGGCCAGACTCAGCCATGCGGTGAGCGCAAAAATGGCACCACCTGTGACGCCGGCACCGACGGCGCAGCCGCCCGCCAGCATCGAGCCAAACCCCATCAGGATTGCTCCACCGATGTAGCGCCGCATGCTGTAGCCATCGGTGAAGCCTTCCAGTTTCCAGTCTTTGCCGATCCAGGCCCCGATCAGCGACCCCAGGAACACGCCAGGCATCAAGCCAAACTCAAAGCCAATCGCAGGCCAAGGCCACTGCACCACGCGCATCAACCATTCGGCGGATGGGCCGCTGAAAGTCAAACCTTGGATTTGCACGGGCTCAAATGATTCTCTCGCCACCCACTGGCTAAAGCCCCAGGCGGCGGCCACCATCAAACCCGTTCCCACACCACCCACCCACATCCAGAGGCTTCGAGTAGGGCTGCGCAGAGAAAAATAAAGCGCGGCCACCAACCAGATGCCGCCCATGGCCAAACCCGCGCCATGCCCCAGGCCGGTGATGGCCAGCAAGTCGCGCGGGGCGCCGCCCGAAACAGTCCACCAGCTGCTGATGGCCAAGCGCACAGGAGACAAAACACCCGAGAGTGCCGATTGCGCTGTGACCGCGAAGATCAGGCCGGAAAGCAGCGCACGCAAATTGCCATTGGCCGACAGCACCAGCAAGCGGCTGGCGCAACCTCGCGTCATGACCATGCCGACGCCGAAGGTCAAGCCACCGATGAGCGCACCAGACAGGCTGCCGGTGGCGGCAATTTGGCGTGCGCTGTTGGTGTCCAGCCAGCCCAACAAGACCATGAGCTGTACGGCGATCACGGCAGAGGCAAAGGCCAGCAGCCACACCGACAGTTTGTCGCCAAAGCGGCGGTGCCAAAATTCGATCACAGCTGCGCGCAGACAAAAGCGTGAACGCTGTGCAAAAAATCCAAACAGGCCACCGATCAGCGCGCCACCGCTGGCCAGTACGGTGGAATTTCCGGCGGTTTCTAGCCATTGGGCCATGGACATGGCAGACTCCATATATATCACTGTTAATTGATGTATATCCTACTCGGCAAGATCGGGCCGGTGTTGACAGAGGTCAAGTGTTGAGATCGGACGACCCAGTTCATAATTAAACATGCACTTATATTTGATGTTGCTTACACTTGTCGGCAACAGCATCCTGTCTTCCTGGTTTTTTGATCGACATCCATGAATGAGTCCCCTTTGAACCTTGCCTTGCGCCGTCGCCATTTCTGGCTTTTGGTGGCAGGCTTGGCGACCCAAGGCGTTGCGGCACAGTCTGGCACGCCAGCGGTGTTGCCGACGCCGTCCTCTTTGCAGGACGAATTGGCCAAGGCTTTGCAGCAAAAGCAACCACTGACGGTCATGGTGAGTCTGGAGGGTTGTCCTTTTTGCCGGGTCGCACGCCGCAGCCATTTGAGTCCGATGCAAAAGGCAGGGCAGCCCATCGTTCAGTTGGACATGCGCAGCAGCCAAGGTGTGTTGGATTTTCAAGGTCGGTCGACCACGCACGACCAGTTGATCAAACAATGGCGCATTTCTGTGGCGCCGACATTGCTGTTTTTCGGTCCAGGGGGCAAGGAAGTAGCGGAGCGGATGGAGGGTGGCTACCTGCCCGATTTTTACGGTCCGTATCTGGACGAACGTCTGCTCAAAAGTCGGCAGGCACTTTGAATGCGTTCGTTCGGGCTTTGAAGCGCATGCGGTGCGCTTTGCACACCCTCACCATTTCTAACCACTGACCATGATTCCCATCCGCATCGATTCCCCTTGGCAGGGCACCTCTGATTGCCGCAGTTGTGGCATCCGTGACATGGCGTTGTTTGCTGATCTGAATGAGCAAGACTTCAGCGACATGCACACGCCGATCGACGACATGCGCTTTCAGTCGAACGCCGTCATGTACACCGAGGGACAGTCAGCCCAGGGGCTGTACACGCTGCGCAGTGGGACCGTGAAGTTGGTGCGTGCCACGATGGACGGCCGGGAACGCATTGTTCGGGTTTTGCGCCCCGGCGATGTGATTGGCCTGGAGGCTTTGGTGACAGGGCGCTATGACAGTGAAGCTGTTGCCATGGTGGAGGTCAGTGTTTGCCGGATTCCTTTGTCGGTGATCAACCATCTCTTTGCCAACTCGCCACGCTTGCACATGAGGTTGATGCAGAAGTGGCAGCAAGCCTTGAAGGATGCAGATGATTGGTTGGCCGAATTGAATTTTGGCTCTGCTCGCCAGCGCGTGGCCAGCTTGGCCTTGAAAATGCGTGACCCTGAACAGGCGCAATTCACGGCTCTTTTTGCACGTGATGACATGGGCGCCATGCTTGATCTCAAGCTGGAAACCGTGAGTCGGGAAATTTCTGGCCTGGTACGTGATGGTGCTTTGAAAGCGTGCGACAAGCAGGGAAGGCGTTACGAAATTTTGGATGAAAAAATGCTGATGGCCTGAGTGGGCATCCGGGATACTTCAGCGCATTCACGCGCCGGATTGAAAAATTTAGTATATTCGTGAAAACTTATGGAAATCCCCATGCATATCTCGCACGCTCATCGGGTCTTCGTTGTCGCCGCATCGTTTCTGGGCGCATGGGGCAGTCATGCTGCTTGGGCCGCAGATGCCAAGGCGGTGGTTGTGGACGAAATGTCGGCCTATCTGGAGTTTGTGGATTACGGGGGCGGCACGATTTTTTCGGAGCAAATTCCCAAAGACGAATACGCCAAGATGATGGTCATCGATACACGGGATGCCAGTCAATTTGGCAAAGACCACATTCCGGGGGCTGTTCATATCGAATGGCGGCAGGTGCTGGCCCAGTCGGCGCAGATTCCCAAAAACAAGACGGTTTTGCTTTATTGCAATACCGGCAGTCTGTCCGCACAAGCCGGTTTCGCCCTGCGTGTAGCGGGTTGGGAAAATGTGCGCATCCTTCAGGGCGGCTATGCCGAGTGGAAAGCCAAAGGCGGCATGGACGCGAATCTCAAGGCCGTGTCAGCGCCAAAACATTGAAAGATATCCAGATGAAAACAGCACATGATTTGGTGACTGAAGCCAAAAAACACACACAGGAAATTCCCCTGCAAGACGCAGAAAAGGCGATCCTTGCGGCCGATGTTTTGCTGGATGTGCGTGAAGCAGATGAGTTTGCTGCAGGGCATCTGTCCGGCGCGATGTTGGTGCCGCGCGGCTTGCTTGAATTCAAATTGAGTGGTTCGCCAGTACTCGAATCGCGCGACCTGAACGTTGTTCTGTATTGCAAGACCAGTGGCCGCGCGGCACTCGCAGCACAAACCATGCAGACGATGGGTTATTTGAATGTCCGCTCTATCGCAGGCGGCTTTGACGCTTGGCAGGCAGCGGGCAAGCCGGTTGTCAAACCTGAACCCACCTCTTTTGAGTGAACATCCGGCATGACAACGGTGGTTTGTGCGTGCTTCGATCAGTGAAATCCCTGAGCTGGCATGCCCGCAGATCTGTTGGGTTTGTCCGTGTTTTGCGCTAAATTAGCAGCTGTTTATATTTGACCCAAGGAGCTCTTGTGAAATTCATTTCTGCTTTTGTCGCCGTGTCTGCGTTGTTTGTGACGCCTGCCTTTGCCAATTTGGATTTGGCCAAGAAAAATGCGTGCATGGCCTGCCATGCCGTGGACAAGAAAGTGGTGGGACCTGCCTACCAAGACGTTGCCAAAAAGTATGCAGGTCAAAAAGATGCTGCGGCAACACTGGTCAAAAGCATCAAGGCCGGTGGTTCTGGCAAATGGGGCCCTGTCCCCATGCCCGCGCAAGCTGCTTTGAGTGATGCCGATGCCAAAACCTTGGCGGCATGGGTTCTGGCTGGCGCCAAGTGATGCATTTTCCAAAGGTAGGCAGCTGGATGCGAAGTTGAAAAGCGCTTTCGGTGCCTGTGATTTTTTTGCCGCTCCCTGGGTCACCTGGGAGCGGTTTTTTATTGGATGAATCCCATGCAAATTTTCACGAAATCCATGGTGTGGAGCCTGCTGGCCCTTGCCTCTGGGGCCCTGCACGCCCAAGCTTCCATCTTCAAAGATGCCGACCTCAAGTTGGGGCAGAAATTGATCGAAGAACACAAGTGCGTTGAATGCCACGCATCCAAAGTGCCGGGTGACGGCAGTGCGATTTACAAGCCGCAAGGGCGCATCAACACGGCGGGGCTGTTGCGGGGGATGGTCGAGCAGTGCAACACAGAACTGAACATGGGCATGTTCCCCGAAGAAGTCAACGCTGTGGCGGGGGTGTTGAACAGAGACCACTACAAATTTAAATAAATCATCGCTTATATAGGGTATTTCCTATATTTATCATTTTTTATGTATTGGATGATCCAGGTCAAGCGGTGTCAGTGCATGGGCATGGACGCCACGTTGACTTGCAGCACATCTGAAGGAGAAACACATGCGCGCATCTTGGACTTGGGTGAAATGGGGGGTACTGGCCAGTTCGGTTTGGCTGACGGGTTGCGGCACCATCGCGACCTTGGGAAAACTTGAAACAGGTGCCGGGGCTGAAGCCGGTCGCATGTGGGATCGTTGGATCGAAGGCAATGGCGACATTGCTGTGGCCACGACCTGGGAGCGCAAAGTCAAACCGGGGATCACGGCCAATGAAGTGGAGCAAGTGCTCAAGCAAGTCGCCACTGAACGCAACATGAAAGACGTGGGGACATTGCCGCTGTCCAAAGAGCTCGAAGCACGTACAGGTCAAAAGCAGAAATTGCTGACGGTGTATTCGTTTTGCACCCCCACCACGGCACGGCGCATGGTGGATTTCAGCCCCCACATGGCGGCCTATTTGCCTTGCCGCATCTCCGTGGTTGAAAAAGAAGACGGTCTTTGGATGTACACCCTCAACATGGACATGATGGTCAAGATGGGGCGCAAGTTGCCATCTCCTCTGAAAGAAGAAGCGCAAGCCGTGCGCGACACCATCTGGGAAATGATGGAGCGCGGCTCCAAGGGCGAGTTCTGATCATCTGAAAACAACGAGGAGACAAGCATGAAAAAAACACACACATTGCGCGCGACTGTGGTTGCGGCAGTCCTGGCAACTAGTTCGGCTGCGTGGGCGACCGATGGCTACTTTCCGCATGGCTATGGCATGCAGTCTTTGGGCATGGGCGGTGCTTCTGTCGCCGTGACGGGCAATACCTTTGCGGGTGCCAACAACCCCGCGTTGGCGGCATTCTCGGGCAACCGTTTTGAAGTTGGCGCGAATCTGTTCATGCCCAAGCGAGGGGCCACCCGGACTGGCGGCACGGGGCAGACGGCAGGAATGAATGGGAGTGTGGAAAGTGGCAGCAGTGCATTTGTCGTCCCTGAGTTCGGCTACAGCCGTCAGATCAGCCCCACTACAGCGGTTGGCTTGTCTGTCTATGGCAACGGGGGGATGAACACCGACTATGACGCGACAGGTTTTGATTGCACGGGTGGTGGTCCGGCAAACAACATGCTTTGTGGCGGCAGCAAGCTGGGTGTCAATTTGATGCAATTGATCGTGGCCCCCACCTTTGCATACAAATTGTCCGAAACCAGTGCCGTCGGCGTTTCACCTTTGCTGGTGGTCCAGCAGTTCAAGGCATCCGGCTTGCAGGCGTTTGCCGGCAACCCGCAGTGGACGGGTCAAAGTAGCTATGCCACCAACACCACGGACAACGGCAATGACGCCAGCAAGGGTTTGGGGGTTCGTGTGGGTTACACCGCGCAAGTGAATGACACCACCCGATGGGGTTTGTCTTACTCACCCCAAATCAACATGAGCCGCTTCAAAAAGTATGCGCAGTTGTTTGCCGAGGCGGGTGATTTTGACATTCCAGAAAACTACGCATTGGGTGTTTCCATACAAGCTTCACCAGCAGTCATGTTGGCGCTGGATTACCAGCGCATCAACTACAGCAAGGTCAAGGCCATTGGCAACCAAATGACCCAAGGAGGTCCTTTGGGGGCGGACAACGGGCCAGGTTTCGGTTGGGCTGATGTGAATGTGGTCAAAGTGGGGGTGGAGTGGAAACACAGCCAAAGCTTGACGCTGCGCGCGGGATACAACCACACCAGCAATCCCGTCAGTGGTGCCAACGTCACTTTCAACATCCTGGCGCCTGGTGTTGTCACGGACCACTACACCTTGGGTGCAACCTACCGATTGGATGACAAATCGGATCTGACTCTGGCCTATATGGTCGCGCCCAAGAACAGTGTCACTGGCACCTCTGCACTGTCTCAAACACCCGAAACCATCCGCATGTCTCAGCAATCGCTGGGTGTGCAATACGGCTGGAAATTCTGAGCCTGCATTTGTTTGCGTGTCTGATCGGGGTTTGTCCCGATCAGATCCGTTGGTCGGTGTAATTCCTGATTCAGGTTAATAATCTATCGTATATATTCGTAAATTCGAATATATTAACTTGATGGCAGGCGGCGCATAGGGGATGAGATCGACGAGGTTTTCGACGGGTCGGCAAAGCAATTTGCCGTGCTGTGTTTTCGCAAATCGACATCGTCGCGGTCGTGAATTGACAACTCAAAATGAGGAGTTCGTGTGAAAGAAGACAACATCAACTCGGGGAGGGTGCAAAAAGCACCGGAAAACTTCCTGACACAAGGTGGGATCAAAGAGGTCTTTGCCGAAGGCAAAAAAGGCCGTCGTGATTTCATTCGCCACGCATTTGCTGCAGCGGCCGCCGGTGCTGCTGCGCCCATGGCCATGGCCCAGGGCAATCCGGTGCCCACCGAGGGTGGTGATCCCCATATTTTGAATCTGCCCGAGCATGCCACGGGCTTGGGTCAAGGTGTGGCCGTTGAGGGCTATGGCAAACCGTCCAAGTACGAAGCGAACTTGCAGCGACGTCAAAGCCCTGGCTTGACGCAAACCACGCAAGCGTCCGTGTCGTTCGCGCCACTGCAGTCCTTGTTCGGTATCGTCACGCCCAGCGGTTTGCACTTCGAGCGTCACCACCAGGGGTGGTGGGACATTGACCCGTCCAAGCACCGTTTCATGATCAATGGCATGGTGCAAAAGAACATGGTGTTCACCGTGGACGAGATCATGCGTTTGCCATCGGTGTCGCGCTTTCACTTCATTGAATGTGGTGCCAACACCGCGGTCGATTGGGGCAATGTGGCCGTGCCCACCGTGCAATACACGCACGGCATGTTGTCGTGCAGCGAGTTCACGGGTGTGCCCTTGATCACCTTGCTCGAACTGGCGGGCGCTGATTTGAAGAATGGCAAGTTTGTGCTGGCTGAAGGCGGCGACGGCTCTGCCATGACCCGCACCATCCCCATGAGCTTGATCACTTCGGGTGAGGTGCTGGTGGCGTATGGTCAGAACGGTGAAATGTTGCGTCCAGAAAACGGTTACCCCTTGCGTTTGATTGTGCCGGGTGTGCAAGGCGTGAGTTGGGTCAAGTACCTGCGCCGCATTGAAGTGGGTGACAAACCTTATGCGGCCAAAGACGAGGCCGTTCACTACATTGACCTGCAGCCCGGTGGCCTGCACCGCCAGTACACCAACATCCAGGAAGTCAAGAGCGTTGTGACGACGCCTTCGGGCGGTCAGGTGTTGCTGGACAAAGGCTTTTACAACATCACGGGTTTGGCATGGTCGGGCAAAGGCAAGATCAAGCGTGTCGATGTCTCCACCGATGGCGGCCGCAACTGGCGTCAAGCACGCCTGGAAACGCCCGTGCTGTCCAAGGCGCTGACACGTTTCAACCTCAACTGGATCTGGGATGGCAAGCCCGCCATCATCCAAAGTCGCGCACAGGACGAAACAGGACATGTGCAGCCGACCTACCAACAATTGCGCGGTGTGCGCGGAACACGCTCGATTTACCACAACAACGCCATCCAGTCGTGGTTGGTTCAGGAAAACGGTGAGGTGAAAAATGTCCAGGTTTCGTAACGCCGTTTTGACGGCAGCTTTGTTGGCTGTGGCCAGCCTGGCTTCTGCACAGGCTTCCAAGTACCCGGGTGTGGGTCGTGATGCGACGCCCAAGGAAGTGGCCAAATGGGACATTGATGTCCGTCCTGACTTCAAAGGCTTGCCTGCAGGATCGGGTTCGGTCGCCAGTGGCCAGGATGTGTGGGAGGCCAAGTGCGCCCACTGCCATGGTGTGTTCGGTGAGTCCAATGAAGTGTTCAGCCCGTTGATCGGAGGCACCTCGGCAGAGGACATCAAGACCGGTCGTGTCGCCAATTTGTCGCGCACGGACTATCCTGGCCGCACCACCATCATGAAAGTGGCAACCGTTTCCACCTTGTGGGACTACATCAACCGGGCCATGCCCTGGACCAATCCCAAGACCTTGACGCCTGATGAGGTGTACGGTGTGACGGCGTTTTTGTTGAACCTGGCCAACGTGGTGCCTGAAAACTTCACGTTGTCGGATAAAAACATCGCGGAGGTGCAAAACCGCATGCCCAACCGCAATGGCATGCAAACCCAGCATGCAATGTGGCCCGGCAACGAGTTTGGCGGTGCCAAAAAACCCGATACCGACAACAAGATTTGCATGAATGACTGCAAGCCAGAGGCCAAAGTGGCCTCGTTCTTGCCTGACTTTGCACGCAATGCACATGGTAATCTGGCAGAGCAAAATCGCTTGGTTGGTCAACAGCGTGGCGCCGATACCACCAAACCAGAACCCAAAGCGGGAACGCCTGTTTCTGCGGTACCTGCCGCCACCGCGGTGGCGGCCAAAGCAGAAAATTCAGAGGGCAAAGCGGCGATGGCGCTGCTGAACAAACACAGTTGCACAGCTTGCCATGGGGTTGACAAGAAAATTGTGGGCCCCGGCTTCAACGAAGTTGCCAAAAAGTACGCCGGGAAAGTGGACTATTTGGCTGGCAAAATCAAGGCCGGTGGTTCTGGTGTCTGGGGTCCGATCCCCATGCCGCCACAGACGCTGCCCAGTGCAGACGCCCAGAAAATCGCCGAATGGATTTCCAAGGGGGCCAGCAAGTGAGACGGGATAACCCCGTGGCACGGTTGAACCAATTTCTTTAGCATCATTCAATCATCAAGGAGATTTCAGATGCAAACTCGTCGCGAGACACTCAAGCAAAGCGCTGTGGTGGCTGGCTTGCTGGCCACGGCTGGCTTTCCCCAGTTCGCTCAGGCCGCGTTCAACAAGGCCGGCTTCGATGCCAAATCGGTGCAAGATGCAGCCAAGGCCTATGGTGCAGCCAGCTTGGCAGAGAGCAAGGACGTGACCATCACTGGTCCGGACATCGCTGAAAACGGTGCCGTGGTGCCATTGGGTGCCAGCACTTCTTTGGCCGGTGTCAAGCAGTTGCTGATCCTGGTTGAAAAGAACCCGGCCGCTCTGGTGGCAATGTTCCATGTCAGCGATGCGGTTGAAGCCAACTTTGCAACCCGTGCCAAGATGGGGCAGTCGTCGGACGTTTATGCTGTGGCCATCATGGCCGATGGCAAGGCGCTCTTCGCCAAGAAAGAAGTCAAAGTCACTTTGGGTGGTTGCGGCGGTTAATCGCCCGACTGCTTTGCTACAGAACCACTGAAAGATTAGGAGAAAAAAATGGCAGATCCCATGCGCATTCGTGCCCAAGCCTCAGGCGGCAAAGCCACCGTCCGTGTTCTCATGAGCCACGAGATGGAGTCCGGTCAGCGCAAAGACGCAGCTGGCAAACTGGTTCCAGCCTGGTTCATCCAGGAAGTCACCGCCACTTTGAACGGCAAGCCCGTGCTGTCCGCCGAGTGGGGCCCGGCCGTGTCGAAGAACCCCTTTATGCAGTTCGCCATCAAGGGTGCCAAGTCTGGTGACAAAGTCGCCGTGACCTGGAAAGACAACAAGGGCGATACCCGCACAGACGAGGCGACGGTGTCTTGATAGCATTGGCGTGCTTCAAGGGGTGAAGTTTTTTGGGCTTCACCCTTTTTTCGTTTCAAGAATACCAACAGAGGTGACAATGAAAACAGCATCGACCCTTTGCGCAGCAGCGGCTTTCGCGCTGTGCACCCTGCCTGCACTGGCGCAAAAAACGGCCAGCCAAGGCATTGACGAATACCGTGCCATGTTGCAAGACGGCAACCCCGCCGAACTGTTTGAAGCCAAGGGCGAAGACCTCTGGAAAAAGGCGAGGGGGCCCAAAAATGCCACGCTTGAAAAATGCGATTTGGGCAAGGGTCCTGGTGTTGTGAAAGGTGTTTTTGTCGAATTGCCGCGCTATTTTTCCGACACCCAGCGGGTGCAAGACCTCGAATCCCGTTTGCTGACTTGCATGGAAACTTTGCAGGGTTTCAATGTCGCAGAGATCGCCAAAACGCCTTTCGGCAAGGGCGAGCAAAACAATGTGACCGCTTTGGCCGCCTGGATTTCCGCCGAGTCCAAGGACATGAAATTCAATCTGTCGCAGGCCCATGCCACTGAAAAGAATTTTTACGAAGTGGGCAAACGGTTGTTCTTCCAACGCGGTGGTCCGCACGATTTCTCTTGCGCATCTTGTCACGGTGAAGATGGTAAGCGCATCCGTTTGCAGGATCTGCCCAACCTGACCAAAAATCCGGGTGATGGCATTGGATTTGCCGCATGGCCTGCTTACCGTGTTTCCAACGGACAAATGTGGGGCATGCAGCAACGTTTGAACGATTGCTACCGCCAGCAGCGCTTTCCCTATCCTGGTTTTGCCAGCGATGCCACCATTGCGCTGGGGGTTTACCTGGGCGTGAACAGCAAGGGTGCCAAATCCATCGCCCCTGCAATCAAGCGTTGAATCCGAGGAGACACACCATGAAAAAGAACACGCAAATCGCTTGGGCCTCTTTGGCGGTGGCCCTGGCCGCTGTCGGCTGTGCTTCCGTGCCTTCGGTGGCTGAACTGAATCAATTGACCGATGCCGTTGTCAAGGCATCGTTCCGTGATCAGGGTGCTGTGAAAGTGGACCGCATCACGGCAACAGACGAAACCAACCGTGCCTGCAGTGCTGCCGATGTGGCAGGCCAACCGCTGAACGAGAAGACGGCCAAAGCCATCGAAGAGATGAACTTGAAAGCGATCAAATGGCCATCCAATGGCCAATTCATCGGTGACTGGAAAGAGGGCGAAAAAATCGCGCAAAGTGGCCGTGGCCTGACCTGGACGGACAAAGAGGGCAGTGCCAACGGCGGCAACTGCTACAACTGCCACCAGATCAGCAAAGAGGAAATTTCTTTTGGCACCATTGGCCCCAGTTTGTACAACTACGGCAAGATCCGCGGCGTCACAGACCCCAAGAGCCCGGCAAGCCAAGCCATCGTGACGTACACCTGGGGGAAAATTTGGAATTCCAAGGCGTACAACGCCTGCTCCAACATGCCTCGCGCGGGGCATATGGGCATCTTGAACGAGACGCAAGTTCGCCACCTCGTCGGCTTGTTGCTCGACCCCAAGTCGCCAGTCAACCAGTGACTTTTTTGAAACCCGGCTTGACCGGGTTTTTTTGCCGTCAATACATCAGTGAACGCAAATATGAATCTGACCAAACGTGAATTTATCCAAGTGATGGGCGCTGGCACCATGGCCGGCATGAGCATGGGCCGATTTTCAGAAGCCAGTGCGGCGACTGCGGCCAATGGCCTGTATGACATTCCCAAATTCGGCAATGTGTCTTTTTTGCACATGACCGATTGCCACGCGCAGCTCAAGCCGGTTTATTTCCGTGAACCCAGCATCAACATGGGCATTGGTTCCATGCAGGGCCATCTGCCGCACTTGGTGGGGGAGCACTTGCTCCATGTGGCCAAGATCCGTCCCGGCACCGCCGAGGCGCATGCCTTGACGTCTTTGGACTATGAAAAGGCGGCCAAGCGTTATGGCAAGGTCGGCGGCTTTGCCCACCTGGCCACCTTGGTCAAGCGCATGAAAGCCAGTCGTCCCGGTGCATTGCTGCTGGACGGGGGTGACACTTGGCAAGGCTCGGGCACCTGCTTGTGGACCAACGGTCAAGACATGGTGGATGCTTGCAAATTGCTGGGTGTGGACGTGATGACGGGGCATTGGGAATTCACCCTGGGCATGGAGCGTGTCAAGGAAATCGTGGAGAAGGATTTCGCTGGCAAGGTCGATTTTGTGGCGCAGAACGTCAAGACCAATGATTTTGGTGACCCGGTGTTCAAGCCCTATGTGATCCGCGAAATCAATGGCGTGCCTTGCGCCATCATCGGTCAGGCTTTCCCCTACACCCCGATTGCCAACCCCCGTTACATGGTGGCCGACTGGGCCTTTGGCATCCAGGACGACAACATGCAAAAGATGGTGGACGAAGCACGCGGCAAAGGTGCGCAGGTGGTCGTCGTCCTCAGCCACAACGGGATGGATGTGGACCTGAAGATGGCCAGCCGCGTGAGCGGTATCGACGCCATCATGGGCGGTCACACGCACGATGGCATGCCGGTGGCGACGCTGGTGTCCAACAAGGGGGGCAAGACCATCGTCACCAATGCAGGCTCCAACGGCAAGTTTCTGGGGGTGCTCGACTTTGATGTCAAAGACAAAAAAGTCAGCGATTTCCGCTACAAACTGCTGCCCGTGTTCTCGAACATGTTGCCCGCTGACAAGGACATGGACGCCTTGATCACCAAGATCCGCGCACCTTACGAAGCCAAGCTGTCCGAGAAGCTGGGCATCTCGGAAGGTTTGCTCTACCGCCGAGGCAACTTCAACGGCACAGGCGATCAGTTGCTGGTCGATGCCTTGTTGGATGTGCAGGGCGCAGAAATCGCCTTCTCGCCAGGATTCCGCTGGGGCACCTCCTTGTTGCCGGGCCAGGCCATCACCCGCGAATGGTTGCTGGACATGACGGCCACCACGTACTCTTATGCCACGGTGACCGAGATGACGGGCGAGACCATCAAGACGGTTCTGGAAGACGTGTGTGACAACCTGTTCAACCCCGACCCGTACTACCAGCAAGGGGGTGACATGGTGCGCGTGGGTGGTTTGAACTACAGCTGCAACCCCTTGGGCAAGATGGGGTCACGCATCGGTGACATGCGCCTGAATGGCCAACTGATCGAGGCGGGCAAAAAGTACAAAGTGGCCGGTTGGGCGCCTGTGGCCGAAGAGGCCCGCACGCAAGGCAACAAGCCCGTGTGGGAAGTGGTCGAGACCTGGCTCAAGACGCAGCCCGGTGGCCGCGTCAAACCCCGCAAGCTCAATGCACCCAAAATCACGGGCGGTTTGCCCAATCAGGGTTATGCGGCTTGACCCGCACACGGGTTGGCGTATCTTGAGGCTGAAAAAGAAGCGTTTTGATTTTTGAAGTGAAAGGGAGACACATGGCTGATTCCAACAGTTTGGCCTCTGGACATTCCGTGGCGTTGCTCTGGTTCAGAAGCCGTGACGATGTCACGCCATTCATCAACGACACCGCGGTTCGCATCCGCGCCGGCATCATGCTGGCCATACCGATTTTCATGGCGTTCACTTTGTGGGACATCGTGTTTGGCAGTCGCTGGATCGTGACCGGTGAAGTGATCAAAGACACGTTTGAACTCGACTTTGATAACCGCATTCTTTACATGGTGGAAGCCGTGCGCCGAACCTATGACTACACGGTGCAAACTTGGTTGCTGTTTTATGCCTTGTTTGAAATGCTCGCCGGCATGAGCGTGAAAACCTCTTACTTGTCCCCCACCATCTGGCTGTCCACGCTGCTGGCCCGGCGTGCGCGGCCTGTGTGGAAACCTTTGGCTCCCAAAAGATTTGCCTGGACCATTGGTGCGTCGATGATCAGCGTGTGCTTGGCGTTTTTTCACCCGGAAAAATTGGCAGCGGCCGTCAACTTCATTTTCCGAAACGAGATGTTGCCCACCACCGAACAATATTTGCCACGCTGGTTGCCTTTGGTGATGGTCTGGGTGTGCCTGGGCTTCATGTGGCTGGAAGCGGTGCTGGGTTATTGCCTGGGCTGCGAAGTCCACGCGTTGCTGGTGAAACTGGGTGTCTTCAAAGAAGAGTGCGAGGCCTGCAACAACCTCGATTTTGGTCAACCGCGTTGATGCGGTGCAAGCGCTCTCAGGGCGCAGACCAGCGCGATGCAGTGATGCACGTTTTCGCGCGTTAAAACACCAAAGAAAAAGCCTCTGCACGTGAATGCAGAGGCTTGTCTTTTTGGCTCCTCGACCTGGGCTCGAACCAGGGACCTACGGATTAACAGTCCGGCGCTCTACCGACTGAGCTATCGAGGAATAGCTTTGAATTATAGAGAGATTTTTGGCCTCTTTTGAGAGGAGGCGCAAGATTTTTTAAAAATCTTGTCGCCTCGATTTCAGAAGCTCGCTTTCACCCCCATGCGCAGCGTCCTGGGGGCCCCTGGGTACAAATAGTAATGGCCGAATTGCTTGGGCGCTTCACGCCAGTAATGGTGGTCGGCCAGGTTGTCGACGGCCAAGGTCCATTGGGTTCGTGTGCCACTGATGCGTGTGTCGTAATGTGCAGCGAAATCCAGCGTCGTCCAGCTGGGCAGGTTGATGCGGCCATCCTCGGTCACGCGGCGAGCGCCTTCATGGATCAAGCGCAAACTGGTGCGCAAGCCGGGCACATCGGCAAAGCGGTATTGGGCCATGGCACGCAGGGTGTAGTTGGGCACGTTGAGTGGCGTGGACCCATTCAAGTCCGTGTTGATTGATGTGCCTGAGATGCGTGCGTGAATCCATTGCATCTGGCCTGCAAGCAGCCACTGTTGTTGGTGCCATTGGAGTCCCGCATCCAGACCGCTGTGCGTTTGAGTGCCATCGACGATGCGTTCACCCGCGTAGTCGTATGCCAAGGGGCGTGCGATATGAAACAGTGCCGTATTCCAGCTCAGTGCATGGCCAACTTGGCCTTTGGCACCCAGTTCAGCCTGCTTGCTTCGTTGGACGCCCAAAAACTGACCCGCATTGGCATAGTTGGCGTTGTTGGGGGCCGCGAACAATTCGACCCCCTCGCCATAGGACGCGTAGACCGTTGACCCGTTGATGGTCTCGTGTGAAAGCGCAAGCCATGGCGTGGTGAATCCGGTGTTTTGGTTTTTGGGGTTCGGGTTGGAAGGATCGAGTGAGACGGTGTTGCGATCACTTTGGGTATGGCGCAGTCCGAACCATGCAGACGTCTTGGCAGAAAGTTCCAGCCGATCTGTCGCGGACAATTCGGTGCTGTACTCGCTGCGGTTGGTGTTGGGGTAGGTCTGGTCCAGCACTTGAACCGGGACAGCACTGCCGTAGGCAGCGCTGGTGCCCGCATAGCTGTAGAGCTGTGTCGGTTGAAGTCGGTCGAGTTGGCGACTTCGTTGTGCACTGAATGTGACGTGGTGTTTCAGACCTGCAAGTTGCAACTGCCCGGCCAGACTGGTCTGCAGAGCCTCTGTCCGCCGTTGTTCGTTTTCACTTCGGTAGTCGTAGACATCGAAACTGCCGTCGGCATAAAAGCGGTCACAGAGACCACCGCAACCGAAAGCAAAGGCAAGGCGGTCGTCGGTGTTCAGTCGTTGGGCACCGTATTGCGTGCTCCATAGCCATCCTTGACCGATGGCTTGCTTGAAGCGGATCGAACCCGTTGTTGCTGCAAAAATGCCTGGCAAGGACCACGACTGACGCGTCAGGTTGGTTGTTGCATCAACCACAGGCGGAAGACCCGTTGCACCTTCCCACAAGCTGTAACCATTCACACCCAACTGTTGGCGTTCGCTGCGCTCGATCTCCCATTCCAGTTTGCTGTCGGGGCTGATGCGCCAGTCCATGGCCAGGGCCCACAGGTGGCGGTGGCCTGTGGTGTTGCGGGTGTACGGGTCCAGGTCTTCGTAGGCCGCATTGAAGCGGTAGCCCAGAGCCTGGTCCTGGCCAAATCGGCCGCCCAGGTCCAGACCGATGCTGCTGCTTTGGCCGGGGCCATAGCTGGCGCTGACCGAGCGGATGGTCTCGTCCTTGGCCGATGGGGGGCGCTTGACCACGTAGTTGACCAGGCCGCCTGGTGCGCTGGTGCCTGCCTGGATGCCGCTGGTGCCTTTGAACAGCTCAATGCGTTCCTTGTTGTCCATGGGGATCATGGTCTCGGCAGAGATGGGCAGGCCTTCGCGGCGGTAGTTGTAGCGGTTGTCCAGCGTGTAGCCGCGCACGCTGAGCATGTCCCAATAGGCGGGTGAGTTGTAGCTGTCGGTCACGCTGGCGTCCAGGTGCAAGGCATCGGACACGCGTTGGGCGCCGATATCTTGCAGGGTTTGCTGGTCAAAGGCGACCGCGCTGAAGGGGGCTTTGCCCAGCGGCACATCGCCAAAGCCACTGACCTGTGAGGGCACGGTGTCGGTGATGGTGATGGTGCTGTTGGTCAGGCTTTGCGCATGCGCATGGCCCAGCGCAAGCAGGGTGATGGCACGGGCCATGTGGCTGGCACGAAATGTAAAACGGTCAGACGACCGGTTGGCGCAAGATGAAAAGAATGGCGAAAAAAATGCCATGACGTTTTTCCTATAACGTTATGGCAGGTCGGCTGGCTGGGAACGTGACGCGCCCGTCGAGATGAGTTCTTCGGGCACTGTTCTTTGGACTAGCTTCCCTGCGCGAGGATTACCTCAATCAGGTTCAAAGGGACTTTCTCAGTCGAAGACCTCACGGCCCTCAACACCCCTAGCGAATGCGCCGCAAAGCTGCGGCGCGGTATGGATTCTATGCGATGCCCAGCCGCTGGTGCAGCAAGGTGGATGTGGTCGTGTACTGCAGCAGGGCCTTTTCTGTCGGGCGCAGCAGCGCCACGGCGCCAAAGGCCGCCAGCGTGGCTTCATGGAAACCGCACAGGATCAGCTTCTTTTTGCCAGGGTAGGTGTTGATGTCACCGACCGCAAAAATGCCGGGCTCCGAGGTGGCAAAGGTTTCGGTGTTGACCACCAGTTGCTTGCGTTCCATGGCCAGGCCCCATTGCGCCACGGGCCCCAATTTGGGCGACAGGCCCAGGCAGGTTTGCAGTACGTCAAGCGCCAGCGGTTCGTTCTCCCCTTGCGGGTTGAGCAACTCCAGCGCTTGCAGGCGGCCATGCTCGGCATGCCAACCGGTCGGTTGACCTGCCACAAAGCGCATGCGCCCATCGGCGCAGGCCTGGCGCATTTGGGCGATCAGTTCCGGCGTGGCGCTGAATTGGTCGCGTCGGTGCAGCAGGGTGACGCTGGCGGCCGCTTGTGGCCCCGCACTGGCGTCCAGGCAGGTTTGCAAAGCGGTATCGCCGTCACCGGCCACCACCAGGTGCAGGCCTGCCCAGCGCGCGGGGGCGGGGTGTTCGGCAAACACCTGTGTGCCGTCAAACGCTTCCAGGCCATCGAGCACCATGCGGCGTGGCACAAAAGCGCCCACACCTGCGGCAATGAAGACGCTGGAGGCCAGAAAAGTCAGGCCGGTGTCGGTGCTGATGTGCAGGCGCTGATCGGCCTGGCGCGCGATGCGGCTGACCTGCTGGCCCAAGTGAAGGGCGGGCTTGAACGGCGCGATTTGCTGCTGCAACCGTTCGACCAGTTCGCTGCCGGTGCAAAAGGGGATGCCGGGAATGTCGTAAATGGGTTTGCCCGCGTACAGTTCGGCGCACTGGCCGCCCACATGGGGCAAGGCGTCGATGACGTGGGCGTGGATGCCTTGCAGCCCAAGCTGAAACACCTGAAACAGGCCGACCGGGCCTGCGCCAATGACCAGCGCTGTGGTGTCGATGGGTGAGGTCATGGGCGGTGTCCAGAAAAAAGGCCGGAAATTCCGGCCGTGTGCTGCATGGGGGGAGCGGTCAGCGGATCAGTTGGGACAGTTTGCCGGTTTTGTCTTTCCACTGCTCGGCGTCGGCCATGGGGGCCTTGCGCTTGGTGATGCTCTTCCAGCCGGGCAGCAAGGCCAATTCGGCGTTGACCTTGGTCATGTGCTGCTGGTCGGCAGGCAGGTCTTCTTCGGCATAAATGGCGTTGACGGGGCACTCGGGGATGCACACCGCGCAGTCGATGCACTCATCGGGGTCGATGGTGAGGAAGTTGGGGCCTTCGCGGAAGCAATCCACCGGGCAAACGTCCACACAGTCGGTGTATTTGCACTGGATACAGGATTCGGAAACAACGTGGGTCATGATGGACTCGAAATAAAGAGGGGCGCATGCGGATTTGCGCAAACGGGCATTTTAAGGGAGATCGGTCTGGGCTATGGGAGCGAGCCCCTTCTTACGCAGGGGTTTGGCGCGGCGTGCTTTTGGCCGCAGGGACGGGCTTCCAGGTTTCGTTTTTTGTGGGAGGTCGCCCCTGCGGCCGAAGCATTCGCGCGCGGGGGCGCGCTCCTACAGGATTCGGGTCGTCAATTGACCAACACTGCCCCCGAGGTCTTGTGGCTGGCCGTGTCTACCAGGACCAGGGCGCCCAGGATGCGCGACTGCGCAAACGGCAGCGTGACCAAGGGCTCTTGCAGGGCCAGGGTGACGTGGCCGATGGCGTTGGGCGCCAGCTCGGTCGCTTCTTCTTCGGCCAGGGTGTTCACGTCCAGGCGGTGCACCACGCGCTGCACTTTGACCTTGACCCAGCGGTGCCCGTGCAGCGCCCAGTACAGGCGGCCGGCCACCAGGGGCTCGTCGTCCATCCAGGCGATGGTGGTGCTCAGCTGGCGCTGGCCATCAGGCGCGCCTTCGGCGGCGAGCAGCCAGTCGCCACGCGAGACGTCCACTTCACGGTCGAGCACGATGCCGGCACTGTGTCCGGCGGCCTTGTTTTGCGGTTGGCGGGTGGCCGACAGCACTTGCGAGACCACAGCAGTCTGGCCACTCGGGAACACTTTGATGGTTTGGCCTGGCTCGATGCTGCCCGTGGCCACGCGGCCCCAGAACACGCGGCGGCCCTGGGTGGTCACGCCGGAATCGTGGAACTTTTCGACCCACTGCACCGGGAAGCTGAACGCCACATCGGTTTCTGCTGGTGTGACCGGCAGCGCTTCGAGGATGCTGAGCAGGCTGGGGCCGGTGTAGCCGCACCAGTCCGGCTGGTCGTTGTTTTCAGTGGTCACCACGTTCCAGCCCTTGAGCGCCGACACGGGCACCATGGCGGTGACGGTGATGCCGGCTTCCTTGGCGAACTTCTCCAGGGCCCCAGCGATGTTTTGGTAGGCCACAGTGGCGTCGGCCACGGCATCAAGCTTGTTGATGGCGAACACGATGGACGGCACGCGCAGCAGTTTGACCAGCAGCGAATGGCGGCGGGTTTGCGGCAGCAGCTGCAGATCGGGGTTGGCCCAATCGAGCTTGATCGCATCGACCAGCACCACGGCGGCGTCGGCGCTCGATGCGGCAGTGACCATGTTGCGGGTGTATTGCTCGTGGCCCGGTGCGTCACCGATGATGAACTTGCGCGCTTCGGTGTTGAAGTAGCGGTAGGCCACGTCGATGGTGATGCCTTGCTCGCGCTCGGCGCTCAAGCCGTCGGTCAGCAAAGCCAGGTCGGTCTCGCCCGAGCGCTGCACGCCCGCCAGGTGGTCTTGCAGCACGGCCTTGGTGTCGACCAGCAGGCGGCCAATCAACGTGCTCTTGCCGTCGTCGACCGAGCCGCAGGTGATGAATTTGAGGGCGGAAAAATGGTTTTCGTTGTGCATGGTGCTTGTTTTTTGTAGGAGCGCGCCCCTGCGCGCGAATGGGTTGTGTGAGTCTTGGGCGCTGATTCGGTCGCGGGGGGCGACCTCCTACAGAGAGAGGTTCAATTCAGAAATAGCCATCCTTCTTGCGCTTCTCCATCGAAGCCTCGGACGTCTTGTCGTCCATGCGGGTCGCGCCGCGCTCGCTCACATCGGCGGCCAGCGTTTCGATCACGATCTGCTCGGGCGTGGCCGCGTCGCTTTCCACCGGGCAGGTGCAGGTGATGTCGCCCACGGTGCGGAAACGCACGTCGCGCACCACGACTTCTTCGCCGTCTTTGGGTGGCGTGAGTTCGGTCACCGGCACCAACAGGCCACGGCGGTCCACCACCTCGCGCTTGTGCGTGTAGTAAATCGACGGCAAGGCGATCTGTTCACGGGCAATGTACTGCCACACGTCCAGCTCGGTCCAGTTGGAAATAGGGAACACGCGGAAGTGCTCGCCAGGTTGCAAGCGGGTGTTGAACAGCGTCCACAGCTCGGGGCGCTGGGCCTTGGGTTGCCATTGGCCAAAGCTGTCGCGGTGGCTGAAGATGCGCTCTTTGGCGCGGGCCTTTTCTTCGTCACGGCGCGCACCGCCAATCAGCGCGTCAAAGCGGAATTCTTCGATGGCTTCGAGCAGCGTCACCGATTGGTGCACATTGCGGCTCTCGCCCGGGTGGGCCAGGCGCACGGTGCCGCGCTTCATCGAGTCTTCCACGTTGCGCACGATCAACTCGGCGCCCAATTCCTTGGCGCGCGCATCGCGAAAGTCCGTCACTTCTTGGAAGTTGTGCCCGGTGTCGATCATCAAGAGCGGGTAGGGAATGCGGCCTGCGCCAAAGGCCTTTTCTGCGCACTTGAGCATGACCAGCGAATCCTTGCCACCCGAAAACAGCAAAGTGGGGCGCTCAAAAGCGGCGGCAACTTCGCGCAGGATGAAGATGGTTTCTTCTTCCAGCGCGTCCAGGTGGCTGTTGCTCAGGGTGTGCAACTCGGTTTGTGTCATGGCGTTCATTCGGTTCTCTCGTAACTCAATGCTATGTTCAGGTGTGTCCAACGACGTTTGACGTGGTGTGTGACGGGTTCGGGGGTGCAGGGGGCGACGATGTGTGGCGCGTAGCGACTTCTGAGGAGCCCGCTTTGCCCCCGAGCCCGTCACACATCACACGCTCAAGACTTGACGTGCAGCCCACACTCCTTGGCCGTTTCGTCTTCCCACCACCAACGGCCAGCGCGGAACTCCTCGCCCAGGCTGATGGCGCGGGTGCAGGGCGCGCAGCCGATGCTGGGGAAAAATTGGTCGTGCAGCGGGTTGTAGTCCACCTTGTTCTCGGCGATGTAATGCCACACATCGCCCCAGGTCCATTTGGCCAGCGGGTTGAATTTGCTCAGGCCCTTGGTGGTAACTTCGCTGTCGTCTTGCAACGGCACCTCGGCGCGGGCGCTGGACTGCTCTTGGCGCAGGCCAGTGACCCAGGCGCGTTGGCCTTTCAGGGCGCGGGCCAGCGGCTCCATCTTGCGGATGCCGCAGCATTCCTTGCGCAGGTCGATGCTTTGGTAGATCGCGTCCTGGCCTTTGTGGCGCACGAACTGGATCACCGATTCTTGCACCGGGCGCAGCACGTTGATCGGGGCACGCGAATGCGCCTGGGTGCGCTCCAGCAGGGCCAGGGTTTCGGTGTGCAGTGCGCCGGTTTCCAGCACAAACACCGGGATGTCCAGCTGCAGGTGGTTGATGAGGTGGGTGATCACCACGTCTTCTGCGCCCAGGCTGGATGCCTGCGTCACGGGCTGGAATTCGGCCGCCGCACGCCGCAGCAGGCTTTCGGTCTCGGCCAGTTTGACGGCAAAGTCCGTGCTGGCTTTGGCGTTCAGCGTGGTGGCTTTGGTCGGGGCGCCGCGGGAGGAAATCAAGGAGGAAGTCATCATAGGGCCTCGGCAAAGTGTGGCGGGGTTCCCACCGCAGAGCCTTGGTAGAAGCCTGCGAAACGGTCGAATTGGCGTTGGGCGGCAGAGGCGTCCACGCCTTCGCGCAACACGGCCACGTCAAAACCGGTGCGCTCCATTTGCACCAGTTGGTCAATCAACACGTCTCCGGTGGCACGCAGCTCGCCCGCAAAGCCCAGACGGCGGCGCAGCAAGAAGGCCTGGCTGTAGGCGCGACCATCGGTGAATTTGGGGAACTGCAGGTCGATGCGGGTCACGCCGTTCAGGTCCAGGCTGCGTGGGTCCACGTCATTGGCCAGCGTGATGACGGCTGGCGATGCAAGGCTTTGGTGTTCTTGGGCGGTGATGATTTTCATGGTCTGTTTTCCCCGCGCTCAGGCGGTCAGTGCGTCGGCTGCAGGCTGACGTGCCGCATTGGCGGCCGCCTTGAACGGGTCCTGGCCCACGCGGTGCAGGGTTTCGATGAAGTATTCGTGGCGGCCTTGCACCGGCAGGCGCAGTTCTTTGTAGGTGGTCAAAATCGCTTCGATCACATCCGGCACTTCGAAGGACGAGAACGAGGGGCCAACCACCTTGCCGGCCACGGTAGTGCCCGACAGGTCTTTGCCGTCCGAGCCGCCCAGCGTGACCTGGTACCACTCCTTGCCATCTTTGTCGACGCCCAAGATGCCGATGTGGCCCGAGTGGTGGTGACCGCAGGAGTTGATGCAACCGCTGATGTGGAAGTCGATGTGGCCCAGGTCATCCAGTTCGTCCAGGTCCTGGTAACGCTCGGTGATGGCCGCTGCCAGGGGCAGCGAACGGGCGTTGGCCAGCGCGCAGTAGTCGCCACCAGGGCAGGCGATCATGTCGGTCAGCAAACCGATGTTGGGCTGGGCCAGGCCCAGGGCTTTGGCTTCGAGCCACAGGGCGTGCAGCTGGTCCAGACGCACCCAGGGCAGCACCAGGTTTTGCGTGTGCGTGACGCGCGCTTCGCCGGCGGAGTATTGGGAGACCAAGGCTGCTGCGGCATCGAGTTGATCGGCAGTGGCATCGCCCGGGGCCTGACCGATGCGCTTGAACGACAGGCTCACGGCGCGCAGGGCTGGGTTTTGGTGGGGCTTCACGTTTTGCGTCATCCAGCGGGCAAAGGCAGGGGTCTTGGCCGCTTCGATGCTCACGTCGGCTTCGGCCTTGGCCACCCATTCGGTTGTGTCGGCGTGGCCTGCGGGCAGGTTCAATGCCGGGGCCGCAAAACTGGCCGACACACGGTCGAACTCGGCTTGCGGAATGGTGTGCAGTCCGCCGTCTTTTTCCAGAATCTCTTGGTATTCGGTTTCGACTTCGTCAAAGTAACGCTGGCCTTCGGCCTTGACCAAGATCTTGATGCGCGCCTTGTACAGGTTGTCGCGGCGGCCCCAGCGGTTGTAGACGCGGATCACGGCTTCCAGGTAATTCATGATCTGGTTCCAGGGCAGGAACTCGCGGATCTGTGTGCCCACCACGGGGGTGCGGCCCATGCCGCCGCCCACCAGCACTTTGAAGCCGACCTCGCCCGCTGCGTTTTTGACCATTTGCAAGCCCACGTCGTGCCAGCCAATGGCGGCGCGGTCTTCGGTGGCGCCAGTGATGGCGATCTTGAACTTGCGTGGCAAGAAGGCGAACTCGGGGTGCAGCGTGCTCCACTGGCGAATCAGCTCCGCATAGGGGCGCGGATCGACCACTTCGTCCACAGCCACACCGGCCAACTCGTCGGTGGTGGTGTTGCGGATGCAGTTGCCGCTGGTCTGGATGCCGTGCAGGTTCACGCTGGCCAGCAGGTCCAGCACGTCGGCCGATTGGGACAAGGGAATCCAGTTGAACTGCACGTTCTGGCGGGTGGTGAAGTGGCCGTAGTTGGTGGTCAGCTTGGGGGCCAGGCCGGCCAGTTTGTCTTGCGTGGCCTGGGCCTCGGCGAACAGGGCGGCGTCGGGGGTGTCGAATTCGCGGGCGATGCGGGCCAGCACATGCAACTGAGGCGCCGAGATTTCGCCGTAAGGCACGGCCACGCGCAGCATGGGGGCGTAGCGCTGCACGTACCAGCCGTTTTGCAGGCGCAGGGGTTTGAACTCGTCGCCAGACAACTGGCCCGCCTGAAATCGCTCCAGTTGGTCGCGGTGCTGCGCGGCGCGGGCGCGCACGAACTGTTTGTCAAATTCGGTGTATTGGTACATGGGGGGACTTCTTCAGATCAAAACGAGTTTGCTGCCAGCCCAGGCCAGCAAGACAGAAAGCAGGGAGCGGATCACGCGGTCGGGGGTATGGTGTGTCAGGCGCGAACCCAGCCAGATGCCAGGCAAAGAGCCGGCCAGCAACTTGGTCAGCAAGGCCCAATCGACCGAACCCAAAGAGGCATGGCCCAGGCCCGCTACCAGCGTGAGCGGCACAGCATAAGCGATGTCGGCAGCCACGATGCGGGGCAGGGGCAGCAGCGGGTAGAGCACCAGCAGCACGGTGACACCAATGGCCCCCGCGCCGACCGAGGTGAGGGTGACCAAGGTGCCGATCAGGGCGCCAAACAACACGGGCAGGCTCCAGTGGCGGGGCATGCTGGCATGGGCTTCGTCCGCAGCGGCCAAGTGGCGGGGGACTTGTTTGCCGCGCACGGCTTTGTAGAGCATGGCCGCAGCGGTCAGCAACAGGGCCACGCCCAAAGTGGTGGTCATCAGCGATTGCACTTCGGGGGAGGCCGGGCCCACCCAACGCAAGATGCCCAGGGTCACCAAGCAGGCTGGGATGCTGCCGGCGCTGAGCAAACCCACCACACGCCAGGGCACGATGCGCTGGCGTGCAAACGAGACGGTGCCGCCCAGTTTGGTGAAAGCCGCAAACAGCAAGTCGGTGCCGACGGCCATGTAAGGCTTGACGCCAAAGAAAAAGATCAAGAGCGGGGTCATCAACGACCCGCCACCCACCCCCGTCAGACCCACGATGGTGCCAACGAAGAAACCTGCAAAGACATAAGCCAAATCAACCATGGTGGCGACTGTAAGCGGGCTTTATGCCAAAACAAACGATTTTTTAGTTGTTCATATATTCCAATTGCGCATAAGAGCTGCAGGTCTCTGACGTGTCCTGCGCGCATTAATTGAGATCTGACCCCAATTGATTAATTAATTGGGGTCAGATCCCAATTAATCTAGCCCTTTTAATGAGGGTTTGTCACCAAAGAGACAGCGGTGAATTGGCTGGTAAAGTGTCGCCTTCCGAACTTAAACCCTAGGACTATGCAGATGAATTACCTTAAGACCCGTTTTTCGGCCGCAAGCTTGCTGCTTGTAGCCACCACCGCCTTTGCGCAGACCCCGATCAAGATCGGGGAGATCAACAGTTATTCCGCCATTCCTCAGTTCACCCAACCCTACAAGCAAGGCTGGCAACTGGCCGTAGAAGAGATCAACGCCCAAGGGGGCCTGTTGGGTCGCAAGGTGGAAGTCATTGCCCGCGATGACGCAGGCAAGCCCGACGAGGCATTGCGCCACGCCATCGAGCTGACCTCGAAGGAAAAAGTCGATGTGCTGGCCGGGGGCTTTTTGTCCAACATCGGTCTCGCGCTGGCCGACCACGCGCACAAGAACAAGCGCCTGTTTGTGGCCAGCGAGCCTTTGACCGACGCCATCGTCTGGGACAAGGGCAACCGTTACACCTTCCGCCTGCGCCCCAGCACTTACATGCAAGCGGCCATGCTGGTGGAAGAAGCGGCCAAGTTACCCGCCAAGCGCTGGGCCACCATTGCCCCCAACTACGAATATGGCCAGAGCGCCGTGGCCAGCTTCAAGGAACTGCTCAAGGCCAAGCGCCCGGATGTGGAATTCGTGAGCGAGCAGTGGCCCGCCCAGGGCAAGATCGACGCCGGCAGCACGCTGACCGCCACCATGGCCAGCAAACCCGAGGCCATCTTCAACGTGACCTTTGGCGCCGACCTGGCCAAGCTGGTGCGTGAAGGCAACCAGCGCAACGTGTTTCCCAAGACGCCGGTGGTGTCGTTGCTGTCGGGTGAGCCCGAATACCTGGAAGTGCTGAAAGACGAAACCCCCAAGGGCTGGATCGTGACCGGCTATCCCTGGGATCAGCTTGATAACAAAGAGCACGCCAGCTTCACCGCCAACTATTACAAGAAGTTCAACGAGAACCCCAAGGTCGGCTCGGTGGTGGGTTACGCGACCATGCAAGCCATCTTTGCAGGTATCAAAAAAGCCAATTCGACCGACAACGAAAAACTGGTGCTGGCCATGCGCGGGCTGAAGTTCAGCACGCCTTTTGGCCCCGCCGAGTTCCGCGCGATTGACCAGCAGTCCACCATGGGCGCCTACGTGGGCAAGCTCGACCAGCGCGGCGGCAAAGGCACCATGGTGCAGTGGCGCTATGCCGATGGCAAAAGCTACCAGCCGACCGATGCGTATGTGAAATCGCGCCGTCCGGCAGAAGCCATGAAGTAAAGCGACTGGTCAAGCGCCAAGTCAAGCGCCGCGCCGCCTGAACCGGTTTCAGGCGGGTGTCAGGCCCCAGCGGAGCGCATCGCTGGCGTGCCAGAACTCGGCAAAGGGGCTGGGCAGTGCACTTTGGTCCAAGGGCTCTTGGAGCAACTGGCCCGGCAGCAAGGTGTCGATGGTGCTGGCCAAGGTTCGGGCCTGGCCTTGCGTGTTGCGCACCATCAGGTGCTGGGGGCTGATGTCACTGGGGCTGTTCAGGCCCGCTGCGCCGAGCAAGTCGGCCAGTGCGTGCATCGTGTTGGCATGAAAGTAATACACCCGCTCGGCTTTGTCGGTGACCACAATCGCGCGTTGGCGCACCGGGTCTTGGGTGGCCACGCCGGTGGGGCAATGGTCGGTGTGGCAGCTGCGTGACTGGATGCAGCCCAGCGCAAACATGAAGCCCCGTGCCGAGTTGCACCAGTCGGCCCCCAGGGCCAGGCAGCGCGCCATGTCAAAGGCCGAGATCACTTTGCCCGATGCCCCGATCTTGATGCGCTCGCGCAAGCCCGCGCCCACCAGGCTGTTGTGCACCAACCGCAGGCCATCGCGCAAAGGCATCCCCACATGGTCGGCGAACTCGATGGGGGCCGCACCCGTGCCCCCTTCGGCCCCATCGACCACCACAAAGTCGGGGGTCTGATCGGTTTGCCGCATGGCTTTGACCAGCGAGAACCATTCTGCCGGGTGGCCCACGCACAGTTTGATGCCCACCGGCTTGCCGCCGGACAACTGGCGCAGTTGCGTCACAAAGTTCAGCAGTTCAATGGGCGTGGCGAAAGCCGAATGCCTGGCTGGAGAAACGCAGTCCTGGCCCATGGGCACGCCCCGCGCTTCGGAAATTTCGGGGCTGACCTTGGCCTTGGGCAACACCCCGCCATGGCCCGGTTTGGCACCTTGTGACAGTTTGACCTCGATCATCTTGACCTGAGGCGACTGCGCCTGCAGCGCAAAGAGTTCGGGGTTGAAGTGGCCATCGGGCGTGCGGCAACCAAAATAACCCGAGGCGATTTGCCAGATCAGGTCGCCCGCGTGGGCCCTGTGGTGGACAGAGATGCTGCCTTCGCCCGTGTCGTGTGCAAATTGGCCCAACGCCGCGCCCCGGTTCAGGGCTTGGATGGCGTTGGGCGAGAGGGCACCAAAGCTCATGCCCGAGATGTTGAGCAAGGACAGGTCATAGGGCTGCGTGCATTGGCTGCCGCCGACGCGGATGCGAAACGCGGCCGGGTCGGGCTGCACAGGTTGCAAAGAATGGGTCAGCCATTCCGTGTCCGCGCTGTACATGTCCTTGATGCTGCCAAATCCACGTTTGTCGTTTTGCACCTTGGAGCGGGCGTACACCATGGCGCGCTGGTTGCGTGAAAACGGCAGTTTTTCTTCGTCGTCCTCTAAAAAGTACTGGCGTATTTCGGGTCGGATGTACTCCAGCCCGTAACGCAGCCGACCCGTCAGCGGGTAGTTCCGGCGCACAGCCTGTTTGTGCTGCTTCAAGTCCACCCAGCCCAGCACAAACAGCACCCCGAAGCCCGCGCAGAGCCAGGCCGAAAAGGGCCAGGCCAAGATGGCGGCGGGCACCGTGCTCAGCCAGGGCAGAAAACGCGACAAGGATGGACGGGCCATGGTGGGTTCTCCGATAAAACAGTGAAAAATCCCAAAAATCCCAAAAACACCACCATCGTAGTGGGTATCGCTGACGTTGTTGGATTTATGCGTTGGCGAACCGCTGCGCCGCCAACTGCCTGGCCAAAGAGGGCGCCAAGGGCAGGGGCTCGTTTTCGAGCCAGGCGGCGATGAGTTCGCCGCACAGCACCGCCAGGCTGATGCCGCGTGCGCCCATGCCCGAGCACAGCCACAGGCCCGGCAGCCGCGTGGGGTCAAGGGGGCCGGCGGCGGGCAGGCGGTCGGGCAGGGTGCAGCGCAAGCCGGCCCAGCCCTGCACCTGTTCCGGGGCAAACTGGGGCTGCATGGTCGCGCCCAAGGCGGGCAGCAAAGTGGCCAGGCGCAGCCGGTTGGCGTCGTGGTCTTCCAGACGCACAGGCGCTTGCACACAGTTGCGCTCAAAGGTGGAGCCGATGTACCAGCCGGGTGCCCCGTCCGGGTTGGGCACGCCGCTGATGAAACTGCCGTGGCCATTGACCGGGAAGGGGGGCAATTGCTGGCGCTGTGTCTCGCTCAACGCGTGCAGGTGGCCAAAGCTGATTTGCCCGCGCAAGGGGTTCAATGGGACCGCAAAACCGGGCAGGGGGCGCAGCAAGGCCAGGCTGTCAAACGCGCTGGCCACCACGAGCCATGGGGCCTGCCCCAACACTTGACCTTGTGCGCCGATGGCGGTCCACAGCGCGCCCCGCCGTTCCAGGCTTTGCACCGTTTGCCCCCAGCGCACCTCAACGCCCGGTGTTTGCAACTGCGCTGCCACCAACTGACGCGGCCTGATCCAGCCCGCCAGCCCATGCCACAGCGCGGGGGACTGGGGCGGCAGCCCGGCTGCGGCGATGTGCTGTGCGGTGGCCTGGGTGCTCCACTCGTGGCCACTGGCGGGCCAGGCATCGCCTGTGGGCAAGCTGCGTTTGCCTTCAATGCGGTGTTCCAGCACACCCGTGGACGCCCAATCGGTGCCCTTGTGCAACAGGGTTTGTGCCCGTTGCAGAGTGGCGCGAACTCCGGCACGGGTGATGCGCGAGAGCACGCTGTCGTCCGGCGACACATGGGGCGCAGCCAGGCCCGCAGGCAGGCCCGATGCGCCAGCGCCCACGCCGTGACCCTGGTCAAGCACCGTCACGGCCCAGCCGCGCACCGCCAAGCTGTGTGCCACGGCCGAGCCTGACAGGCCCGCGCCGATCACCAGCACCTGGCGTGCAGCGGGCGGCGGGCTTTGGCGCAGGCGGCTGCGCGGTGTCCAGGCCGGGGCAAAAGTGGCCGTCAGGCCAGGCGACCCGGCGTCGGGTGGATCCTGTTCAGGGGCCAGTTCAAAGCCACATTGCTGCCATGCCTCGCGGTCGGGTGTGTGCAGGGACGTGTGCTGGACGGGCATGCGCACGCGTGTGCCCTGGCGGCAAACGCGCGCGAGGGCCTGCAGCCTGTGCAGCGGTGAAGCCGTTGGGGGGCTGGTGGATGTTGTGGCAGTGGTGGCGGCGAAGAAGTCATCGCCCAGCAGCACCTGGTCGACCATTACATCCATTTCGCGCAGCAACTTGTCGGTGGGGCCGCTGTGCACAGTCAATTGCACTTGTCCGTCTGCGAACACCAACCGGTGCGTGCCAGGGGTCATGCCGCGCCAGGCACAGGCCAGCGCCTGTTGCATGCCTTGTAAATCCGGGCCCACGGACAGTGCCGCCAGTGCGTCCTGCGAGGGCAGGGACGGGTCGGCGATGAGCGTGAAAAAGAGGCGATCGGGTCGTGCGGGCGCGTGTTGCCAATCCCGCCAGGTGGTCAAAAACTGCAGACCCAGGTCAAACCCGGTTTGCAGCACATGCCATTGCCGCTGGTGTTGCCAGGCCAAATCAGGTCGAATCAGTTGGCAGAAGGCGGCACGTAACCTTGGGCGGCATCCGCGCCTGCACCAAAGAAATGGTTTTCCATTTGGCGGGCCAGGTACTGGCGGGCGCGCAGATCGGCCAGGTTCAGGCGGTTTTCATTGACCAGCATGGTCTGGTGCTTGAGCCAGTCGGCCCAGGCTTGCTTGCTCACGCTTTCCCAAATGCGTTTGCCCAACTCACCGGGGTAGGGAGGAAAGTCCAAGCCTTCTGCTTCGGTGCCGAGTTTGATGCATTGAACGGTGCGTGCCATGGGGGTTTCCTTCGGGGTCTAAATAGAGAGTGGTTATACAGATATAAAATCTTAGTATTTCCAGTTGTGTGCGAGCCGCTGGACAATACCGGTTGAGCGTGCGTCGCGACTGCAATGCATGGTTTTCAAGACCGCAACTGTAGCAAGCTTCTGCTTCCCTTTTATGGCCTGGGGTCTGTGCCCCTTTCCACCTGTTAGATCACCATGAGTGCTTTTCTTGAAGAACGCGTTTTGAGCGTTCACCACTGGACCGACCGTCTGTTCAGTTTCACCACCACCCGTGACCAGGCCCTGCGCTTTTCCAATGGGCATTTCACCATGATCGGCTTGCGCGGTGACAACGGCAAACCCCTGTTGCGTGCTTACTCGATTGCCAGCGGCAACTACGAGGAACACCTCGAGTTCTTGAGCATCAAGGTGCCCGATGGTCCGTTGACTTCCAAGCTGCAGCACATCCAGGTGGGCGACACCATCGTGGTGGGCCGCAAACCCACAGGCACCTTGCTGTGCGATTACCTGTTGCCTGGCAAAAACCTGTACCTGATGTCCACCGGCACCGGTTTGGCACCGTTCATGAGCATCATCCGCGACCCGGAAACCTATGAGCGATTCGAAAAAGTGATCCTGGTGCATGGCGTGCGCCATGTCAACGAACTGGCCTACCACGACTACATCACGAAGGAATTGCCTGCCAACGAATTCCTGGGCGAGATGGTCAGCAAGCAGCTGCTGTACTACCCCACCGTGACACGCGAACCCTACAAAAACCAGGGCCGCCTGACCGATCTGATTGAAAACGGCAAGTTGTTTGCAGATCTGGGCCTGTCCAAGCTGAACCCCGAAACCGACCGCGTGATGATTTGCGGCAGCCCTGCCATGCTCAAAGACCTCAAACGCATCTGCGAAGAGAACGGCTTGAAAGAAGGCAACACCAGCACGCCAGGGGCCTTTGTCATCGAGCGGGCGTTTGCCGAATCCTGACCATGAACCTCGCTTCCATCACCCCCTCACGCTGGTTGGCCCTGATCGCTTTGTCGGCCATTGGCATGCTGGTCTTTGGCCTGTATTTGCAGCATGTGGTGGGCCTGAACCCTTGCCCCATGTGCATCGTGCAGCGTTACGCCCTGATCGGTGTGGTGGTGTTCGGGGCGATCGGCTGGCGCCTGCGTGGCTGGGGGCTGGCGGTGTCGGCCTTGTTGTTGGCGCTGACCGCGGGCTTCGGGGGCTTCACAGCCGCCCGTCAGAGCTGGCTGCAGTGGTACCCGCCCGAAATCGTCACCTGTGGGCGCGACTTTTACGGCATGGTGGAAAACTTTCCGATCAACCGCGCCATTCCCATGATCTTCAAAGGCAGTGGTGATTGCACCAAAATCGACTGGACCTTCCTCGGTGGCTCGATTGCCAACTGGTCGTTTGTGGCCTTTGTGGTTTTCACGATCATGGGTGTGGCCATTGCCGTGCAAGCTTGGCGCAGCCGCTGATCTGTGGCCATTGTCGGAGCTGAAGCTCCGACCTACAAAACACCGCTCGCTCATAGGTCGAGCGGCTTCAGCCCCGACATGGAACGGTCACAGCTTCTTGACCAGCACCTGGCTCTTGCGGTCCCAGTTGTATTTGCGTTTGCGCGCTTCGGGCAGCCAGTCGGGGTCCACCTGTGCAAAACCGCGCTTGATGAACCAGTGCATGGTGCGGGTGGTCAGTACGAAGATGCTTTTCAGGCCCATGGCGCGGGCGCGTTGCTCGATGCGCTTCAAAATCTTCTCGCCATCGCCTTGGCCTTGTGACTGGGGCGACACGGTCAGCGCGGCCATTTCGGCCGTTTTGGCTTCGGGGTAGGGGTACAGCGCGGCGCAGGCAAAGATCACGCCGTCGTGGTCGATGATGGTGTAGTGGTCCACGTCGCGCTCGATCTCGGTGCGGTCGCGCTTGACCAGGGTGCCGTCTTTCTCAAATGGCTCGATCAGTTGCAAGATGCCGCCCACATCATCGGGTGTTGCCTCGCGCAGCTCTTCGAGCTTTTCATCGACCACCATGGTGCCGATGCCGTCGTGCACATACACCTCCAGCAGCAGCGAGCCATCCACTGCAAACGGCAGGATGTGCGAACGCTCCACGCCTTCTTCGCAGGCCTTCACGCAGTGCTGCAGATAAAACGCCAGATCGGTCGGCTGCGTCGGATTGGGCGAATCGGCCAGCAGTTTTTTGGCGGCGGCCAGCGGCAATTCGGTGTCGATCGGGTTGTCGTCGCTGACGGGCTCGTTCGGGTGGATCCGAATGCCCGGTATCTCGGTCACAAAAATCAGCTTGTCGGCCTGCAGCTCGGCCGCCACACTGGTGGCCACCTCTTCCATGGTCAGGTTGAAGGCCTCGCCTGTGGGTGAGAAGCCAAACGGCGACAGCAAGACCATCGCCCCCATGTCCATCGTGCGCATGATGCCGTCCACATCGACCTTGCGTACCAGACCCGAATGCTGAAAATCCACCCCGTCCACAATGCCCACCGGCCGTGCCGTGATGAAGTTGCCCGAAATCACCCGCACTGTGGAGCCCGCCATGGGCGTGTTGGGCAGGCCTTGGCTGAAAGCCGCTTCAATCTCGTAGCGCAGCTGGCCTGCTGCCTCTTGCGCGCAGTCAAGCGCCACGCTGTCGGTGATGCGCATGCCGTGCGAATACTTGGGGGTATGGCCCTTGGCCGCCAGTTGCTCGTTCACCTGAGGGCGAAAGCCGTGCACCAGCACGATCTTGACGCCCATGCTTTGGATCAGCGCCAAGTCTTGCGCCAAGTGTGCCAGCTTGCCCGCCGCAATGGCCTCGCCCGCAATGCCCACCACAAAAGTCTTGCCCCGGTGCATGTGGATGTAAGGCGCCACCGAGCGGAACCAGGGCACGAAGGTGAAGTTGAAAACAGTGGACATGGGCAATCAAGCGTTTTGGGCAGTGAGGGCGTGGGGCTGGGATAATCCCTAGCTGTTCTTGCATTGATTTTCACAGAAGTTTCCGCTTTGTCCGACACCCCCCTCCAAATCGAGTTCCCCGAAGGCCTGCCGGTCTCGGCCCGCCGTGATGAAATCATGGCCGCCATGGACCAGCACCAGGTCATCATCGTCTGCGGTGAAACCGGCTCGGGCAAGACCACGCAGCTGCCCAAAATCGCGCTGATGCTGGGGCGCGGCAAGCTCAACGCCAAACCGGGCGATCGGGCGCGGATGATCGGCCACACCCAGCCCCGGCGCATCGCGGCCAGCTCGGTGGCCAAGCGCATTGCCGAAGAATTGAAGACGCCACTGGGCGAGGTGGTGGGTTTCAAGGTGCGGTTTCAGGACCGTTTGAGCAAAAACGCCTCCGTCAAGCTCATGACCGACGGCATCTTGCTGGCCGAAACACAGACCGACCCGCTGCTGCAAGCCTACGACACTATCATCATCGACGAGGCGCACGAGCGCAGCCTGAACATCGATTTCTTGCTGGGCTATCTGCGCCAGATTTTGCCGCGCAGGCCGGACTTGAAGATCGTCGTCACCTCGGCCACCATCGATGCCGACCGCTTTGCCAAACACTTTGCCTCACGCAACGGTCCGGCCCCGGTGATCATGGTCTCGGGCCGCACCTTCCCGGTGGAGCAGCGCTGGCGCCCGTTTGAAGAATCGCGCGACTACGGCCTGAACGAAGCCATGGCCGACGGCGTGGACGAACTCTGGCAAGGCGGGGCAGGGGGCGACATCCTGATCTTTTTGCCCGGCGAGCGCGAGATCCGTGAAGCCGCCGACCACCTGCGCAAGCACCTCGCGCACCAGCCGCTGACGCGCAACGCCGAAGTGTTGCCCCTGTTTGCCCGCCTGTCGCAGGCCGAACAAGACCGGATTTTTGAGGCATCCAACGGCCGCCGCATCGTGTTGGCGACCAACGTGGCTGAAACCTCGCTCACGGTGCCTGGCATCCGTTATGTGATCGATGCCGGCACCGCCCGCGTCAAGCGCTACAGCTTGCGCAGCAAGGTCGAGCAGCTGATGGTCGAGCCCATCAGCCAGGCCGCTGCCAACCAGCGTGCAGGCCGTTGCGGCCGCGTGGCCAACGGCATCTGCATCCGCTTGTACGACGAGAAAGACTTTGCAGGCCGTCCCCGTTTTACCGACCCTGAAATTTTGCGCTCGTCGCTGGCGGGCGTGATTTTGCGCATGAAGTCGTTGCACCTGGGCGTTGTGGAAGACTTTCCGTTCATCGAAGCGCCGTCCAAACGCGCCATCACCGACGGCTATCAGTTGCTGGCCGAGCTGGGCGCGGTGGACGACGAGAACGAGCTGACCCCGATTGGCAAAGAGCTGGCCCGCCTGCCGCTGGACCCGCGTGTGGGCCGCATGATTTTGGAGGCCCGTGGCCGCGAAGCGCTGGACGAAGTGCTGGTGATTGCCAGTGCCATGAGCGTGCAAGACGTGCGCGACCGCCCCATGGACGCCCAAGCCCAGGCCGATCAGCAGCACGCCAAGTTCGACGACGACAAAAGCGAATTCACCGGCTACCTCAAGCTGTGGAAATGGATTCACGATGCGCGTGGCGGGCACGGCACCGACCACAAGCTCAGCAACCGCCAATACGAGCAACTGCTGCGCCAGAACTTCATCAACATCCGGCGCGTGCGCGAGTGGCGCGACACGCACACCCAGTTGCTCACGGTGGTGGCCGAGCACAAGTGGCGCATCAACACGCTGCCCGCCAGTTACGAGCAGCTGCATTTGTCCATGCTGGCCGGTCTGTTGGGCAACGTGGGCTACAAGCTCGAAGACGAAGAGGTCTATCTGGGCGCACGCGGCATCAAGTTCCACAAACACCCCGGCGCGCACCTCTCCAAAAAACCGGGCCGCTGGATCGTGGTGGCCGAACTGGTGGAGACCACGCGCCTGTTTGGCCGGGGCATCGCCGCCATCGAGCCGCAGTGGCTGGAGCAAGTGGGCGCGCACCTGCTGCGCAAACAACTGCTCGACCCGCATTGGGAAAAGAAATCGGCCGAAGTGGTGGCGCTGGAACGCGCCACGCTGTATGGCCTGGTGGTTTACAGCGGCCGCCGCACGCCCTACAGCCGGGTGGACATGCATGGCGCGCGCGAGATTTTCATCCGCGAAGCGCTGGTGGGTGACCAGTGGGAGACCAAGCTGCCGTTCCTCGCCGCCAACCACAAGATGATCGCCAAGGTCGAAGAGCTGGAACACAAGTCGCGTCGGCAAGACGTGCTGGTGGACGACGAACTGATCTACGCCTTTTATGACCAGCAACTGCCTGCCGACGTGTGCAGCGGCCGCCTGCTGGAGAACTGGTACCGCGCCGAAAGCGCCAAGCAGCCGCGCCTGTTGATGCTGAGCCGCGAAGAGCTGATGCGCCACGAAGCCGCAGGCATCACCACGCAGGCTTTCCCCAAACACATCCGCTTGGGCGGCACCGACTGCCAGGCGACCTATTTGCACGAGCCGGGCGACGCCCGCGATGGTGTGACGGTGACCGTGCCGCTGTTTGTGCTGAACCAGGTGAGCGAAGACCGCTGCGAATGGCTGGTGCCCGGCCTGCTGAAAGACAAAATTCAGGCCTTGCTGAAAAGCCTGCCGCAACGCCCGCGCAGCCGCTTTGTGCCGCTGCCTGAATCGGCCATGCGCCTGGCCGCCGAGTTGTCGGCTCCCGAGCTGTTCGGTGCCGGATCACTGACCGATGTGCTGCTCAAAAAAGCCCGCGACGAAACCAGCCTCGACATCAAACGCACCGACTTCAAACACGACATGCTCAGCCCGCACCTGTTCATGAACCTGTGCGTGGTGGACGAACACGGCCGCCAGCTGGGCATGGGGCGCAACCTGGGCGCGCTCAAAGGCGAGCTGGGCGCCAAAGCGCGTAGCGCGTTCCAGGCGCTGGCGCAGTTGAAGGTGGCTGCAGCGCCTGCAGCGACTCCGGCCACTGCACATGCGGCCAACAACGCAGAGGGCAACGCAACCAGCCCCGCACGCTCAGGCAACGCCCCTGCCAAACCCGCCGCCGCAGCCCAACCCATCGCCCCCCAGCGCTACACCGCCTGGACCTTTGGCGAACTGCCCGAGCTGATGGAAATCAGCAAAGGTGGCCAGACCTTGATCGGCTTCCCGGCACTGGTGGACATGCAAGACGCCGTCACCATCGAAGTGTTTGACGAACCCGACGTGGCCGCCGCCAAAAACCGTGCGGGCCTGCGCCGCCTGTTTGCGCTGCAAATCAAAGACGCGCTCAAATACCTTGAGAAAAACATCCCCGACCTGCAAAAAATGGCCGTGGCCTACATGCCATTGGGAAGCGCCGACGAGCTGAAAACGCAAATCATCGACGTGGCACTCGACCGCGCCTTTCTGCTCGATCCGCTGCCCAACGACGAGGTGACCTTCAAGCGCCGCATCGAAGAGGGCCGGGGGCGTCTGACCTTGATTGCCAACGAAGTGGCCCGGCTGGCGGGCAGCATCTTGCTGGAGTTTGGCGCCGCCACCCGCAAGATCAAGGACACCAAAAACGCCCCTGATGCGACCGCAGACTGCGGCCAGCAACTGCAACGCCTGATGCCGAAAAACTTCATGGCTGCCACCCCGTGGCCGCAGCTGCAGCACTGCGCCCGCTACCTCAAAGCCATCACCCTGCGCCTGGACAAATACCGCGCCGACCCCGCCCGCGATGTGCAGCGTCTGACGGAATTGAAGCCGCAAGAACAACGCTACTGGCGTCTGGTGGCCGAACGCAAAGGCGCGCAAGACGCCCGCATGCTGGAGTTCCGCTGGCTACTCGAAGAACTGCGCGTGAGCTTTTTCGCGCAAGAACTGCGTACCCCGCAGCCGGTCAGCATCAAGCGGCTGGAGAAGGCCTGGGGGCAGTTGAACCATTGACCTGACGGTTCACGTCATGCGCATTGGCGTCGAATTTCTCAGTTCACCGCCAGCACTTCATTCCATTCTCGCAAAGTCCACTTGGCGACCACGCCATTGAGCACGAAGTGGTCACCTTGAATGAACTCTTCTGCTGCAGCCCGGCTTGTGAAAATCCCCATGGCCCCTTCGGCGATGTTGGCAAACGGACCTGCCATCAAAAGTTCATTGCGTGCATGGAACTCATCCAAACGAGCGCGATGCGCCGCGAAATTGGCCTGCGCTTTGGACATGCCTTCCGTCGCCATCTCATAAAACATCAGTGTTTTCATTGTTTCCTCGTGTGTTTGTTTGGCCTGCGGTGCCTCACGCCACCGCGCTGAATCAACGGCACGCCATCCATGGGCTGAAAATCAGCAAGCGCTGGTTTTCAGCGTGCTCCCACAAGGCGAACTTGCGGGAGTCCCTGTAGGGGGCGTGCGCATTATGCTGGCTGCAGAAAGCTGAAGAGCGCCGCTGGCGCGGGCCAGTGCTTCGTCTTGTGCCATCAGTACGGCACTCTGCGTTTCGGCAGTGGCATCCCGATGGGTGTCAGACCAGATGCAGCCTGGAGCGGACTATGTGCGGCACCGTACGGAAAGAAACTATCAAATTTGTAAAAATCATGGAATCAGAGAACCCAGGAGTCCGTTATTTCACCCGCTTTCAATCAGCTGTTGTCCAATCTCCCAGAAGCCGAATTGCAACTACTGACCAACCAGATGACGCTGGTGTCGTTGCGCAAAGGTGAAACACTCTTTCACGCGGGTGAGGTGCCGCGTTATGTTTATTTCCCTGTCAATGCCATTGTGTCGATGTGCATCGACATGGAGGATGGCGCCAGCATCGAAGCCTACATGCTGGGCAATGCCTGCAAAGTCGGTATGGGCACCGTGGGGCAGCCGAGTTTTTACCGTGCCTGCGTGCGAAATTCCGGGCTGGCTTACCGCATGCCTGTCCAGGCGTTGCTGCACGCCAGGGCGCACTGTCCCACCTATGTGCAAAGGGTTTTTGCCGTCACCAACCGCATGCTGATGCAGCTGTCGCAAACCATCGTCTGCAGCAAGCGGCACACCATTGCGCAGCAGCTCATGCGCTGGATGCTCATCACGCTGGACCGGACCTTGGACACACACATCGAAATCACCCACCAGGAGCTGGGAGAAATTTTGGGCTTTCGGCGCGAAGCGATCACGCTGGCGTTGGGAAAAATGACCAGTCAGGGCTTCATCCAAATTCAGCGGGGTGAGGTGGAGGTGCTGGACCGTTCTGCGCTGGAGGCCAGCGTTTGTGAATGCTATTGGACAGGCCAGCAGCGCCAAAAGCCCACGCCTGTGGCGTGTGTTGACTGTGCATGAATGGGTCTGAATGACACTTCGGCGTGGAGCCGCAGCACGGGATCGGGGGGCGAAGCCACCGTGTGTCTATGCACGCTCACTGAGCCAGCGGCGCATGGCGATGGCAGCCAACCAGGTGGTCGTTCACCATGCCCGAAGCCTGCATGAAGGCGTAGCAGATGGTGGAGCCCACGAATTTGAAGCCGGCCTTTTTCAGGGCCAGGCTCATGGCGTCCGATTCGGCGGTGCGGGCTGGCACCTCGCCCATGCTGCGCCGTTGGTGCTGCAGTGGCTGGCCGCCCACAAAGCGCCAGACAAAGTGGCTGAAACTTTGCCCGCTCGCTTGCAGGGCCAGATAGGCGCGGGCATTGCCGATGGTGGCGGCCACTTTGAGGCGGTTGCGCACGATGCCCGGGTTGGCCAGCAGTTCGGCCACTTTGCGCTCGTCGTAGCGGGCGATTTTTTCGGGGTCGAAATGGTCAAAGGCGATGCGGTAGGTTTCGCGTTTTTTTAAAACGGTGGACCACGACAGCCCGGCTTGTGCGCCTTCGAGGTTGATCAACTCGAACAGCGCCAAGTCGTCGCGCAAGGGCACGCCCCATTCGGTGTCATGGTAGTGGCGGTAAAGCTCAAAGCCTTCGCACCAGGGGCAACGCTGCATACAACACATTTGGAGTTCAAGAGTGCAGCGATGATGCCATCCACTCCAACCAGCCCTTGGTTTGGCTCAACTGGCTCGGATGGTGAATTTGCTGACTTCTTTGCGTGTGGTGTCGGCCACATGGGAGAGTTCGATCACTGTGGTCGTGATTTCTTCCGCAGCCGTGGCGTTGTTGGAGGCGATCTGGTTGAGGTGCGAGATGTTGGCATTGATCTCTTCCACGGCGGCGCTTTGTTGTTCCATCGCGACCGAGATGCGCTGCAGCATGCCATCGGTGACTTGGGCACTGGCTTCGATTTGTCCCATGTCCAGGGCCACTTCCTGCACGGTGCTGACGGCACGCTTGGCTTCGTCGACGGCGTGTTGCACCAGCAAGGTGATTTCCTGCGTGCTTTGGGCGCTGCTCTCGGCCAGTTTGCCCACTTCTTCTGCGACCACAGAAAAGCCCTTGCCGTGCTCGCCGGCCCGAGCGGCCTCGATGGCCGCATTGAGCGACAACAGGTTGGTTTTGTTGGCAATACTTTCAATGACTTCGGTGATCTTGTTGATCTTTTCGGAGTTGCTGGCGATGTTGTTGACGACCTCGATCATGGTCTGCATCTTGGTGCGGCCATTCTGGACGATGCTGACGGCTTCGCGTGATTTCTGGCTGGCGTTTTCGGTGTTGCGGGTGACGTCGCCAACCGAGTTGGCGGTCTGGTTGACCGCTGCGGCCACCTGGCTCATGGCGTGTTTCTGGTTTTGCACGCCGTCCGAGATCTGGCCGATGGCCGTGGTGAATTGGTTGGCCGCTGTGGCGACCTGCATGGTGTTCTGGTGGATCACGCCCATGCTGTTGCCCAGGGCTTGCAGCGAGTTGTTGAGGTTGTCCTTGAGTTGCACCAGTTCGCCCCGGCCTTGGGCCTGCACACGTCCTGTCAGGTCGCCTTGCGCGACGCCGTCCATGACCTGGCCCACATCGCCGAGCATGGTTCTCATGGCCGTCATGGCTTGCGTTGCGTTGTCCATGGCTTGCTTGAATTCACCTTTGACTTGCACATTGACCTGCGTGTCAAACTGGCCGTTGTAGAGCGCCTGCATGACCGCATTGAGTCCGTCCATGGTCGTTTTGACGCTGTCCACGCTGGCGTTGACCGCGTCCTTCATGGCCTTCAGATCGCCCTTGAGTTGGGCATCCACGCGTTGGCTGAAGTCGCCGTCGGCGATGGCGGTGACCACCACGTTGACTTGCTGCATGGCCTGTTGTTGGGCGGCCAGCATGTTGTTGAAGGCGTTGGCCATTTGGCCGATTTCGTCTTGACTTTTCACGTCGGCGCGTTTGCCGAAGTCGCTGGTGGCCTGGATGTCGGCCATGGTGGACTGCATTTGACGCACGGGGGCAACAATGGCACGCGCCACCAGGTAGCTGATCAGGATGCCTGCGATCAAGCCACAAACGGCGGAACCGATGACGATGTTGTAGGAGTTGGAAGAGGCCTCGACGATCTGTGTGGCCATGTCGTTGGCTTCGTCCACTTGCGTTTGGTTGAAGGCGTTCAGATCCTTGTCCAATTCGCTGCTGAGCCTGTCGAATTCTTCCATCAGTTCATTGCCTGCATCCGTGCCTTGCCGGATGTAGGTTTGGGCCATCTTGATGCCCAGCGCATGGAAGGCTGAAAACTGGCTCTGGATTTCTTCCATCTTCTTCAAGGCCGCGGTGTCGTTCTCGTTGCGGAACATGGTCTTGAATTTTTCGGCGTTCTCATGGAATTCTTTGGCACTTTGATCGGCTTCGTCCAAGCCTTCGGTGTGGTGACTGACGGCCATGTCGGTGAGGAATTCACCCACCTGAGAGACCTCCAGCAGCATGCGTTCTGCGATCAGGACAAAAGGCAGGCTCTCGTTCTTGATTTGGCGAGCGCTGGCCAGCGTTTGCGTTTGGTAATAAAGGATGACGCTCAATGCCATCAAAAATACGCTGATGACCAATCCAAAACCCAGGGTCAGTCGCGTGCCAATTTTGAGTTTGCTCAGCATGGAGGTTTCCTTCTCGTTTTCTACTGAAATCTGATATGCAAATCAGCGTAGATTTGACGTATTTGTCTTAATTGACAATATTCTGTTCTATTGTCAATAGACCGCCTGATATCGCCAGTGTAGTTGATGGGTGCGTGTTTTTGATCTGATTTATAGTTTTTGCGGTATTTTGTGATTGGTGTTGTTGGGCGGTTTTGGATAATGCCCCCCAATGGACTCTTTGCTGGGGACATGCCAACGCTCAAGGAAAGCCATGCCTCTGGTGGATCATCTGAAGTCTCTGCGCGCAGCGTGTGCCGTGTCCTTGACCGGCAGCAGCATGGGTGCGGCGCAGGCGCTGCACTTGTCTCAGTCGTCGGTCACGCGGGCGGTCCAGTTGCTGGAAGACGCTTTGCAGCAGGTGGTGTTTGACCGGTCCGCCCGTGGCATGACGGTCACGCCGCCATGGGCCGAGTTGTTGCAGCGCTGCGTGCGCGCTTTTGAGTGTCTGGCCGTGACCCCTGCGACCAAAGTGGGGACGCTCCCGGGGCAGGGCTGGTTGGCTTGCCGCTTCGCCTCGGGCGTGAGCCTGCGGCATGTGCGGGTGCTGATGTCATTGGCCGCAACGGGCTCTGAGACGGTGAGCGCCGCGCAGTTGGGGGTGAGCCAGTCGGCGGTGCACCAAAGCCTGGTGCAATTGGAACATTTCAGTGGCAAGAAGCTGTTCACGCGCAGTCGCCAGCATGGCCTGCGCCTGACCGAGTGGGGCGTGCAGGTGCGTCGTGGCTGCAAGCTGTTTTTGTCGGAGTTGGCACAAGCCGATGAAGTGTTGGCCGCCTTGTCGGGTCAGGTCGCTGGGCGCTTGGTCATCGGCACCTTGCCTTTTTCTGTGGGGCCATTGCTGACCGTGGCGGTCCACCGCGTCTTGCTGGTCTTGCCGGGTTTGCAGGTGACGGTGGTGGATGGCACCTACGATGCATTGATCGAGCAACTGCGCGACGCCGAGATCGACTTGATTGTGGGCGCTTTGCGGCCGGAGTTTGCCATGCAAGGTTTGGAGCAGGAAACCCTGTTTGTCGATGGCCTGGCGGTGGTCGCGCGGACAGGCCATCCCTTGGCTTTGAAAAAAAAGCTGACTTGGCAGCATTTGGCCGATGCGTCCTGGGTCATGCCCATGCCCAATACCCCGGCGCAGAAGGTTTTTGAGCGCACTTTAGCCCGTGGGGGCTTGCCCTTGCCGGATGTTCCGTTGCGGGTGAACAGTTCGCTCATGATGCAGTCGCTGTTGCTGCAGAGTGACCGTTTGGCCATGATGTCGCCGCGTCAAATCCAAAGCGAAATCCAGGCGGGCTTGCTGGTGGTTTTGCCATTGGCCGTGCCAGAGGCGGTGCGCACGATTGGCCTGATCCGTCGCTCAGGCATGTTGCTGACACCGGGCATGCAAGCGGTGCTGCAGGCCTGCCGCCAAGCAGCGTCCGAGCGGGTCGGTGAAAACCCTCTAAATAAGCCCAACGCATAGCCTGTTCCTGAAAAGCATTGGACGCTTGCATGGGCGTGGCCAATCATGTCAGCCAAGTTATTCCACAGGAGACACACATGAATAAACGCTGGATGTTGGCATCGATCGCAGGTTTGGCGCTTGGCACCATGACGGGCCTGGTGCAGGCGCAGGACAACACCTTCAAGATCGGCCTGATCTTGCCCATGTCGGGACCCTTTGCCTCCACGGGCAAGCAAATGGAGTTGGCGGTGCGTCTGTACATGGCGCAGCACGGTGACATGGTGGCGGGCCGCAAGGTGGTGCTGATCGTCAAGGACGACACGGGCGCACCCGATGTGGCCAAGCGCATCGCGCAGGAATTGGTCATCAACGACAAGGTCCAGGTGCTGGCCGGTTTCGGCCTGACGCCGCTGGCCATGGCCACGGCGCCTGTGGCCACGCAGTCCAAAACACCGCTGGTGGTCATGTCTGCGGCCACGTCCATCATCACCGAGGCATCACCGTTCATTGTGCGCACCAGTTTCACGGTGCCCCAGGTGGTGACCACGCTGGCCGATTGGGCCACCAAGAACAACATCAAGAGAGTGGTGAGCCTGGTGACCGACTATGCGCCCGGGATCGACTCTGAAAAGTATTTCAACCAGCGTTTCATCAACAACGGTGGCGTGGTGATCGACACCTTGCGCGTGCCTTTGCGCAGCCCGGACTTCGCGCCTTTCCTGCAAAAAGTGCGCGATGCCAAGCCGGATGCCTTGTTCACGTTTGTGCCGGCGGGGGTGGGCTCAGCGTTGATGAAACAGTTTGCCGAACGCGGTCTGGACAAGGCAGGCATTCGCCTGATTGCCGAGGGCAGTGTGACCGACGACGACATCTTCGACAACCGGGTCATCTTCGGCGACAACCTCCTGGCGCTGAAGGCGTTGGAGGCGGAACTGACTGGTCGGGTGAAATGTGTTTACATTGATCCGCCGTACAACACCGGCGCGGCATTCGCACATTTCGACGACGGCGTCGAGCATTCG
>ERZ1292630.18-Hain-H41-02um-R3-18-length-230834-cov-14_pt2 | contig 84999 bp, 72 predicted proteins | sample MGYA00564408_ERZ1292630 | MGnify/ENA primary metagenome ERZ1292630 (study PRJEB36523, sample SAMEA6512641) | groundwater metagenome | collected 2019-01-08 | study: AquaDiva: Metagenomics assemblies of 32 groundwater samples
CCCCTTCTGCATCTGAGACGGTATGGCGATTATCGTCAGCCTGCAGCGGCCTCGCTTTCAAAGAATGAACCGAGGTCTGTAGCGGTCGTAGCAGGGTTGACCGTAGTGACTATCGTATGCTCTTTCTTTACGGAGAGGTCTACCCCTATAGTCGGGTCGTAGGCCCTGCCGTCGCTGTCGTACAGGAGTTTTACTACCGGATGGTCAGGGGCGTCAGTGTTTATGCGGGTGACGACCCCTATCTCGTTTGACGTAAGTCTCACCATGGTCCCCACAGGGTATACGCCGATCATGCTTATGAAGGCCTTGAGGATCTCCGGGCTGAAGTGCCTGCCTGAGAAGTTGGACATGACCTTTATGGCCTCTACAGGGTTGTGCGGCTGCTGGTAGACCCTGAGCGTGGTAAGGGCGTCATACGCGTCGGATATGGTGATTATCTGGCTGTGCGGGTGGAGGGTAGCCGCTGTCTGCGGATAGCCCGAGTGGTCGAACTTTATGTGGTGCTCATAGATGAGCCTGCTTATCAGCTCGTCGAGGCCCGTCATCCTCTTGGCGATATTGGAGCCGAGCAGAGGGTGCTGTTTCACCTTTTCCCACTCCTCCGAGCTGAGGCCGCCTGGCTTTCTGATTATATCCTCTGCGACACCGGTCTTGCCGACGTCGTGCAGGAGTGCTGCGACTCCGATCGCGTGTAGCGCGTCCTTGTCAAGGCCCATTGTCTTTCCCAGGGTCAGGGACATGATCGAGACATTCACCGAGTGAGTGAAGAGATAGTTGTCGTAGTTCTTTATCATGGTGAGGCCGAGCATCGCGTTGGGGTCCGCAAAGACCGTATCCGTTATGTCGTCGACTATCACTTTGATAGGTTCGGACTGCGGGATCTTTCCCATGCGGACTTCGCTCATGACGTTCTTGACGGCATCTACCGCGCCGGTGTATATCTCGAGGATGGACTTTTTCCCTGTAGGGATGGATTTGAGCGTGATATGCACGACGTTCTGGGCGTGTAATTCCCTCTGCAGGTCCTTGCCCTGAAGCTGGCCCGGGGCCGTTAAAATGTCGACGAGGGCTGAGAGCTCTTTTACTGTGATGCCCTTTTCGAAGATGATGGAGTCGACGTTCTTGTCCTTCAGGTAGCTGATGATGTCAGGGTAAAGCTTTTCGCTGTCAGGCATGAGGTCGTCTTCGAATACGATAGCCTCGTTTACGACGCTTACCATAAGATTGTTGTTGAGCTTCAGCGCGTCAAGGAGCATCTGATAGCTCTTGTTGATGGGAGCCGCTATAGCCGGGTGCCCGGGCGGATAGAGCTTCTTGCTCTTTAGCGATCCGTTTATGTTCTTGAGCAGCAGATCCCTGTCGGATGCGTTCATGTTTTTCTCTCTCTTCCATCTAGGATTCGTTTGCAGGCGTGATACAGCTCGCCTGTTGAGCCCGCGCAGGCCTGCTCTATCGCCATGTATGCCTCTTCGGTGCCGATTAGCGCCAGCGCGTTTGCCGAAAGTATCCTGACTTCTTCGTTAGCCTTTTTGCCGAACCATGCCTTTTTGAAAAGCACACTCGTAAGGTACGGTATGCCGCCCGGGGCCTTCATCACGCCCAGCGCCTTGATCGCTTGCTTCTTGGAGTCCTGTTTGTCGGCGAACGGCTCCCACTTCTGGGCTATCCTTCCGATGGCCTCGGCGGCTGACGGGTCTTTTATGACTGATAGAGATATTATAGCCTGGTTTACGAGAGACTCATCCTCTTCTTCCAGGGCCTTTAAAAGTATCAGCGTGGATCTCGGGTCTTTTATCTTTACAAGGGCCTTTAATACCTCTTTCTTGACGCGAGGCTCCGGATGGTTATATGTCAGTTCGAGCGCGTCGAGGCACGCTGGGTCGTTGATGTCTCCAAGCAGGGATACCATCTGTCTGACAGCGTACCATTCGGGCCGCGCGAGGCGTTTTTCAACGGACGTCCTTATTGCCGGCCCGAAGCGGAGTATGGTGCCGTAATGGTGTCTTCTCGCCGTTGCGTCAGGCGTCTCTATAGCCGCGTCAAGGAGAAGCTCAGGCGCGTCTCCGCCGGATTCGAGGAGCAGGCGTTGGATGGTCTTTCTGTTTTGCTCGACCTTTTGCCCTACCCGTTCGACAAGGTACTTGAGCATGTCGAGGCTGAAGTACGAATGGAGCCTCTCTTTCGCGATTTTTGTAATGTCCTCAGGGATGTCAGCTCCACCGGCCGAGTGATCGAGGAAGACCTCTAGCGCCGGAAAGATCTCGTCGAACTTCTTCTCGGATACAAAAGGGGCCGACCTTTCAATGATGCGCACAGAGAGGTCGTTGTAAAGAAGGAAGTCCCTCTCGCTCCGTATCTTGTCGATGAGAGCATTGAGCTCTTCGTCGACGATCTCCGGCTTCGGCTCAGGCGGCTCCGGCCCGGCATCTTTCGCCTCGGCCGCTTCTCCGGCAAGCGCAGGCTTTTCGTCTTTTTTTTCTGAGGACTCGGCTATTATCTTCTCTTCGTCATGCCGCTTTTCTTCGAGTTCTTTTCTGAGCTTCTTGAGGTCCTCGTAACGGACTTCGTTGAAGAGTATGCCTGTTACGTCTTTTACGGCGAAGATCTTCTCCAGCCCGCCGCTCGCGATTATATCCTCAGGCTCCATCTTTATGATGGATATAAGCGTCTTCATGTCCGAGAGCGTCACGCTCTGCGTTATGGTAATTTCTTTTATCCTTTTCAGGTAGAGCTTCTTCGCAAGGCCGAGTATCTCGGGGTTGCCCGGCGCTATCGGCAGCTTCTCGTCATAGAACCCCTTGAGGTCGAGCCGCCATATTATCTCAGAACGCTCTTTCAGTGCGTTTTTAAGGGTATTAAAGGCCTTTTCAAGCGCAGAGACGAGCTGAGGATGCCCCTGCGGATAGAAATTATGCATCTTGACAGCCTTGTTCAGTTCTATTAGTATGGTTGAGTAATTTACTGATTCAACAGCCATTTTCCCTTTTTTTCATGTCTGAATTTGATTCAATGATAACAAAACTGCCGCCTTTGTCAATTGCAAACATCCAGTTTACGAAGGCGTCCTACCAAGTCGGATTATACAGTAATGGCAAGGCCTAAGACAATATATTCATGCCAGTCATGCGGCGCTACAGCCCACAAGTGGCTTGGCAGGTGCCCTGATTGCGGCGGCTGGAATTCGTATGTGGAGGAGAAGCTCGGCTCAGCCCCGAGGAAGGGTACGCTTGTATCTTCAGGCGCTAACCCTCCAGAGCCTATAACAGGGCTCGATATGAATGAAGAAGACCGTACAAAGACCGGCATCGGTGAGCTCGACCGGGTCTTGGGCGGCGGGCTCGTGCCCGGCTCTGCGATACTTATCGGCGGCGACCCGGGCATAGGCAAGTCTACCATACTACTTCAGTGCATGGGCGCGCTTGCCTCGGCCGGAACTATCGTCTTGTATGTCACAGGCGAGGAGTCAAAGAGGCAGATCAGGCTCAGAGGCGAAAGGCTCAGGGCACTTAGCGAGAACCTCCTTGTCTATTCCGAGACCTCGGTTGAGAGGATAATAGAGGCGATAAGAGAGGTAAAGCCCGGAGTCGTCGTCATCGATTCGGTGCAGACCGTATATACCGAGTCGCTTGAATCGTCTCCGGGCAGCGTCAGTCAGGTAAGAGAGGTCTCTGCCGAGCTGATCTCGATCGCCAAGTCGATGGAGATCCCGCTCTTTCTGGTGGGGCACGTCACCAAGGACGGAGCTATAGCCGGACCGAAGGTCCTTGAGCACATGGTTGATACGGTGCTTTACTTCGAGGGTGAGAGAGGTCATCCGTTCAGGATACTGAGAGCCGTTAAAAACCGCTTCGGATCGGTTATGGAGATAGGCGTCTTCGAGATGAAGGAAGAGGGGCTTAGCGAGGTGACGAACCCGTCTGAGATATTCCTGGCTGAAAGGCCTGAAGGCGCGTCCGGTTCGGTAGTGGTGTCAAGCCTTGAGGGGACAAGGACTATACTTGTCGAGGTGCAGTCTCTGGTATGTCCTACGCTCTTCGGCGTCCCGCGAAGGACCGTCGTCGGGGTCGATCACAACAAGGTCATGCTTCTGGCCGCTGTACTCGAGAAAAAAGCGGGAATGGCGCTTGCCGGCCATGACATCTTTCTTAAGGTCGCCGGAGGCATACGCCTTGACGAACCTGCCATAGACCTCGGCATAATCGTCTCTCTCGCATCCAACTACCTTGATATCGCGGTCGACTCTGATACCGTCGTCCTCGGGGAGGTGGGCCTTGCAGGCGAGGTGCGCGGGATAAACCAGTTCGAGCCCAGGGTAAAAGAGGCCTCAAAGCTCGGCTTTAAAAGGTGCATCCTTCCGAGAGATAATCTGAAGGGCCCGGGCATCAAGGCAGGGCCGATGACCCTTGTAGGCGTGGCTTCTGTAAAAGAGGCGATAGATTGTCTCTTTAAGGGCCAGTCAAAGGGACTTGGGTAGCCTGCCTGCGTTTTCTCAGTTGATCCATGAAGGCGCAATGACTCTCGGTACTTTCAGCTTCGACTATCGGGTTTTGATCCGGCGGCTGTATAATCTGTCTTGGCCAGGCATGGGCGATACGCACCTTGCAAGGGCGAAGAGCCTCTTTTGAGACTGTATTTTAAGTATGGATGTGTCCAGGTCTATTTGTTATAATTTAGTTTGAATATCGCTTGGGTAAGATACCTTCGGCAAAGCCGTTCATGGTATCGCATGGACTGAAAACCGCAATCCGGAGAAGACGTGACGGGATACCCGATAAAGCGTTTCTTCGCACGGCTCTACATAGTAGCCATTATCTCCATCTCGCTTTGGGCGAGTCTTTCTTCCGCGGCCATGTCAGAGACCGGCAGAGGCTACACTACTGACAAAGGCCAGTTTGATTACGCAAAACTCCTCTTTGACGGCTATGAGTACGACGCGGCCGCAAGGGAGTTCGCAAGGGTCATAGAGGCCTTTCCTGCAAGCTCATTAAAGATGGAATCGCAATTGATGATGTCCGAGGCATACCTGCGCTCAGGTCTTCTATTCGAGGCAAGAGATGAACTCGGTCTTTTTTTATCCAACTATCCAGAGAGCCCTCTTGCGATCAAGGCCTCCGCAATGGTGCTAGAAGCGGACAGACGCCTCCTTGATCTTTCAAGGCCACAGGCAGAGCCTGTTATGCCTGATCTTAACCGGGCGCGACGCCTGCGTGCCGTGCAGGTGATGAACTTCGAAGGCAAAACAATTGACGAAGTAAGACATGAGCTTGAAAGGCTTCAGGCCGCCGGCATTGACACCGTTATCGTCAGGGTCTTCCATAACAGAGGCGACAGGTATTATCCGATGTCAGGCAGAGTCCTGAAGGCCGGCGTCTACTTCAAGACGTCTACCGCGCCTGTTGTCGATGATCTGCTCGGAGGCTTCATAGAGGCCGCGCATTCAAGCGGCCTTAAGGTCTTTGCGTGGATGACTACCAGGTACGCTGATTACGGCGTTGAGGGAGACCTTGACCTTGCCTGCAAGGGGTATGATCTTCGTTCGGGCGAATTCGGCAGGTGCAAGGGGCTCGACCTTTTCAACGAAAGGGCTGTTGCCAGGCTTGAGGCGATATATTCCGACCTCGCCGCTTATGAGATAGACGGGATATTATTTCAAGACGACCTGGTTCTCAGGCACTCCGAAGGGTTTGGCCCTTATATGGAGGCGCTTTTCAGGAAGGATACCAGCTCTGCGGCCACTCCGTCCTCGCTTTATATCCATACGATCTCAGGCGCCCCGGAGAAGGTCCGCTACACAGGCCTTTTCTGGCAGTGGGCCGCGTGGAAGAACCGCCGTCTTCTCGATGTAGCCGGGCGGTTAAGAGACGCGGTAAGAAAGAAGCGGCCCCAGACTCTTTTCGCTCTCAACCTGATGTACGAGAGCGTGACGAACCCGCAATACGCGCTCGCGTGGCTCTCTCAGGATCTGAAGGAGGCGCAAAGGAAAGGGTTTGATTACTACTCTGTCATGGCCTATCACATCCAGATGGGCGACGAGCTTGGAAAAGGCCCTGTTGAGATATCCACGATGATAGAGAAAATGGTCGAGGGTCTGGCAAAATCGGTAGGCGAGCCTCACAGGGTGCTGATAAAACTTCAGACGATAGACTGGAAGAACGGCAGGCCTCTGGCCGATGCCGAAATCGTATCCCTTGCGAGGGATGTAAGGGCAAGGGCAGACGTTTCTCTTGCGGTCGTCCCGTACAGGAGCGGTCTTCCGTTCGCTGAGGTGGCCGGCTCCGATGGGATTGCGTACCTGCACTGAACAGCAAAAATGGTGTGAACGATGACAAATATTCTTGATAAAGAAAGCGTCTGCTCTCTTTGCAACTGCCACATAAAGGAGAACACCCTTTTCACGGGCCTCAATCCTGCGCAGCTTGACGCCTTCAAAGAGGCCGTCAGCATAACCCCTCACAAGAGGCGCGAGGTGGTCTTTATGGAGGGCGACGACTGCAGGGGGCTATACATCATACGCACAGGCAGGATAAAGGTCTTAAGGTCATCGAGCACCGGCAAGGAGCAGATCATAAAGATATTGAACCCCGGCGACCTCCTCGGTTTTGAGGTCCTCTATAACGCAAGGCATTACAAGAATACCGCTATGGCCATGGAAGACAGCGAGCTGTGCTACATGGAAAAGCACGCTTTTTTCAACATACTCGAGAAAGAACCTGCAATAGCCAGAAAGCTGATCATATCGATGGGCAGGGAATTAAACCATGCGTACGAGCGGATAGGGAACCTCGGCCTCTTAAACGCCAGAGAGAAGCTCGCGCACCTGCTCTACACCCTTGCAAGCGAGTACGGGGTGGCGTGCGAAGGCGGGACAAAGCTCAATCTGACGCTTTCAAGGCTCGAGATAGCAGAACTTCTGGGTATTACGCAGGAGACGTCCATCAGGCTCCTTAAGAGCTTTAAGGAAGAGGGCGTTCTCGAGATAAAGAGGAAAGAGATAATAATCAAGTCCCTTGAGAAGCTCAGGCAGCTCGGGGAGTAACCCACCTACACGCCGGTGCCTGCCTGATAGAGGCGGTATCCCGGCGCGGATGACCGATGACACTCACCGTAAGGACAAGGCTTACGATCTGGTACGTGACCCTTTTGACCGTCAGCCTCATAGGCTTCGGCGGGGTCTTTTCATATTCGCTTCTCAAGATATTCATCTACAGGATAGATAATCAGATCATCTCGGTCGCCGAGATGATGGAGCATACCGTTATCAGGCCGTCAGGCCAGGTATTCTTGCCCGGCGACTTCGAGATCATACTCGAGCGATTCTTCGGCATACGCACGGCAGGGTTCTATATACAGGTGCTCGATCCGCACGGCCAGATAGTCGCCAAGTCCGCCAACCTCCAGACGTTCTCCATGCCCATAACAAGGGGTACCTACCACGGCGCCCTTGGAGGCGTGACGTCCTATGAGGTCTTCGAGAAGGTCGGGAAATACCCGATAAGGGTCGTTACAAAGCCGATATTGCATAGCGGCAAGGTCGCGGTCATAGTCCAGGTCGGCTCGTCGCTGGAAGGCATGGACGAGATATTCCATTCTCTGCTCTACATACTTATCTCCGCCACATTCGCCTCGGTCGTGGTCGCCTCGGCAGTCGGTTGGTTCCTCGCGAAAAAGGCGCTTCGCCCTGTGACCGAGATAACCAAGCTTGCAAGGAAGATCGAGGCCGAGAACTTGAACGAGAGGATAACTATAGACGTGCCGAGAGACGAGATAGGCCAGCTCGCCATCACAATGAACGAGATGATAGAGAGGCTTGAAAAATCTTTCAACCAGATAAAGCAGTTCACAGCCGACGCTTCTCATGAGCTTAAAACCCCGCTCACCATACTCAAGGGCGAGATGGAGATAGCCTTGCGCTCCAAGGGCGGCATCGAAGATATGCGCCAAGCCCTGACCTCGTCCCTTGAGGAGATAGACAGGATGAACTACATAGTGAGAAACCTCCTTGATCTAGCCAGGATGGACGTCGAGAAGAGCCGGGCGGCGATGCAGGAGGTGGCTCTAGATAAGATAGTAGCCGAACGCTACGAGCACTTCAGGCGCTACGCGCTTGACAGCGGCGTAGGCCTTGCAATACTTAAGAACTCGCCGGTCTTGATCAGGGCCGATTCTGTCAGGATAAGCCAGCTGGTATATAATCTTATAGATAACGCGCTCAAGTATACTCCTGCCGGAGGGCATGTAGAGGTGATGCTTACCGAAGAGGAGAAGATGGCGGTCTTCAGGGTCTCTGATACGGGCATAGGGATATCGGTTGACGACATACCATATCTGTTCGACCGCTTCTACAGGGTCGATAAGGCCCGCTCAGGAGGCGCCGGAGGCGCGGGCCTCGGGCTTAGCATCTGCAAGGAGATAATAGAATCAAACGGCGGTTCGATAGCTGTAACGAGCGTGCCGGGCAAGGGGACGACCTTTACCGTCCGCCTGCCTCTTTCAACGGACGGACGAAGGCAGGATGCTGTTCAGGGCGGGCATAAAATAAAACCTGGAGGTAGCAAGGCATGAACGTCGGGATACTCACCGGAGGCGGGGATTGTCCGGGGCTTAACGCTGTCATAAGGGCGGTAGTCAAAAGGGGGCTTCAGTTCGGCTATACGTTCACAGGCATAAGGGACGGTTGGAAGGGGCTTCTCACAGGCTCTACGATGCCACTGGGCCCGGGTAACATATCAGGGCTTCTTCCGATGGGCGGCACCATACTCGGAACGTCTAGGACGAATCCCTTGAAGAAGCCTGAGGACGAGGCTCTTTTGATGAAGAACATAAAGGCCCTCGGCCTCGACGTAATCATAGGCATCGGCGGCGACGATACCCTGGGAGTCGCCTCCAAGCTCTTTGATAAGGGTATCAAGACGATAGGCGTCCCAAAGACAATAGACAACGACCTGACAGGCACTGACTTCACCTTCGGGTTTGATACAGCCGTGTCCATTGTCACCTGGGCGCTCGATAGGCTCCACTCCACAACAGAGGCCCATCAGAGGGTGATGGTGGTAGAGGTCATGGGCAGGCACGCCGGCTGGATAGCCGTCTACGGCGGCATCGCAGGCGGCGCTGACGTTATCCTCATACCTGAGAAGCCGTTTGATATCGACGAGGTCTGCGGCTATATAAACCGCAGGAGGGACGCAGGCAAGAACTTCAGCCTTGTAGTGGCGGCAGAAGGCGCGCACCCGAAAGAGGCCTCTACTACTATAACTAAAGACAAGGAGCTAGACGCATTCGGCCACGTCAAGCTCGGCGGCATCGGCGAGTTCCTCGCAGGCGAGATAGAAAAAAGGACAGGGCACGAATCGCGCCACGTTGTACTCGGCCATCTGCAAAGGGGCGGCACTCCGACCGCTTATGACAGGATACTTGCGACTCGTTACGGCGTCAGGGCTATCGAGCTTGTGAACGAAGGGACGTTCGGACGCATGGTCGCTTTGCAGGGCAACAAGATAGTGGATATCTCGCTCCATGAGGCGACTAGCAAGTTGAAGACTGTAGACATGGAGATGTTCAAAACAGCGCAGATATTCTTCGGCTAAGTCCTTTGACAGGTCGTCTGCCTCATGGCGCTCAGCTTGGAGCGGGTATTTTCAGGATATCAGGTCTGTAGTTCTTTTGGGCCATGTACGGCAGTTGCGACCTGCGTATTGCCGGGATAGAAAAGACACTTGTCAAAGGGCGCGTAGCGCCTTGAGACTATGATATCAACTAGAGGTTCTCGCAGTGCGCAGGGTGCGGCCGGACATACCGGGCCGCACCCTGCGCTCAGGATGGCCGAGGCGGTCAAAAGGCTTCTTGACGTGTAGTCTCTCTCGCAAGACCGCAGTCGGCCGGACTCTTTTTTTTGTGGCGGTCAGGTGTATGTTTCATGGAGGTCTTTGATGACGGACGGACATATCGCGGTATTCATGACAGCCGCAGGGATGGATGAGGCCGCGTCTATCGCGAAAAAGGTCGTTGAAGAGCGTCTCGCGGCCTGCTGCAATATCATCTCAGGCGTAAGGTCGATATACGTGTGGAAGGGTATCGTCCACGACTCTACCGAGGTGATGTGCGTCTTTAAGACCCGGTCGTCTCTTTTTGAACCCCTCAGGCAGAGGATCAAGGCCCTTCACAGCTACGAGGTCCCTGAGATAGTCGCCCTTGAGATAAAGGCGGGACTTGCCGAATACCTCTTGTGGATAGATGCTTCGACCGGGCGCAGCTGACCGGACGGGGTTTTTCACCGACCCCCTTTTCTTTTGACAAACCACCTGTAAATTAACTACAATATCCTATTCCGGTCTGCTTGGCTCGCAGATGCGCCGTGTCGATTTTATTTGAGTTTGTGGCGTGGTCAACGTTCGGGTCTTTTGTCGGATAGCCGGCATGTAGCAGAAAAAAATAAATTCAAAAGGCTGTGAACAGTGGTTGATACCGCAAGGATACGCAATTTTTCTATAATAGCGCACATAGACCATGGGAAGTCCACCCTTTCAGACAGGCTCCTTGAGTTTACCGGGACGATAACTAAAAGAGAGATGATGGACCAGTTCCTCGACAAGATGGAGCTTGAAAGAGAGAGGGGCATCACGATCAAGGCCCAGACAGCGCGCCTGAACTACAAGGCAGACGACGGCAACTTCTATATATTGAACCTCATCGACACGCCGGGACACGTCGACTTCAGCTACGAGGTCTCCCGTTCTCTATCAGCCTGCGAAGGGGCTATTCTGGTAGTGGACGCATCTCAGGGTGTTGAGGCGCAGACGGTCGCGCACCTTTATACCGCAGTAGACGTCGGCATAGAGATAGTCCCTGTGCTTAACAAGATCGACCTGCCGTCGGCCGAGCCGGAGCGCATAAAGGCCGAGATAGAAGAGGTATTAGGCATCGACGCCTCTGAGGCTGTGCTTACGAGCGCCAAGGAAGGCATCGGGATAAAAGACACGCTTGAAGCGATTGTGAAGCGGATACCACCTCCGGGCGGCGATAGGAATAATCCGCTGAAGGTGCTTGTCTTTGACAGCTGGTATGACACCTATCAGGGCGTAGTCGTACAGGTGAGGGTATTCGAAGGCGTAGTGAAGGCCGGCATGAAGATACGCTTCATGGCAACCGGCAAGGAGTTTGATATAGACAAGGTCGGCGTATTCGCCCCCGGTCCCAAAGAGATAGCAGAGCTCGGCCCGGGCGAGGTCGGCTTCATAGTCGCAGGCATAAAAGAGGTTAGGGATACCAACGTTGGCGATACGATAACAGACGCGACGAACCCGACTGCCGAGCCTTTCCCCGGGTACAAGGCGGCCAAGTCGATGGTCTTTAGCGGCCTGTATCCTGTAGATTCGGCGCAGTACGAGAATCTCAAAGAGGCGATGGTCAAACTGCGGCTGAACGATTCTTCGTTCACGTTCGAGCCTGAGACCTCGCTGGCGCTCGGCTTCGGTTTCAGGTGCGGCTTTCTCGGCCTCTTCCACATGGAGATCATCCAAGAGAGGCTTGAAAGGGAGTACAGCCTCGAGCTGATAACTACAGCTCCTACGGTTATCTACAGGGTGACACAGACCGACGGGACGGTCATGCTCGTCGATAATCCATCGAACCTTCCGCCTCCCCAGCATATCCATCACATAGAAGAGCCGTTCATACTCGCCACAGTCCATATCCCGTCCGAGTACCTGGGCGCGATACTCGGTCTGTGCGAGTCTAAAAGGGGCATACAGAGAGAGATCAGGTACCTGACTACTACAAGGGTCATGGTTATTTATGAGATACCGCTTAACGAGATAGTGATGGACTTCTATGACAAGTTGAAGACGCTTACGAAGGGTTACGCCTCCATGGACTATGATTATCTGGACTTCAGGAAGGCCGATCTTATAAAGCTCGACATACTCATAAACAGCGAGGCTGTAGACGCGCTTTCATTGATAGTCCCGAGGGAGAGGGCGCATACGAGGGGCAAGGACCTTGCCGAGAAGATGAGGGAGATAATACCCAGGCAGATGTTCGAGGTCATCATACAGGCGGCTATCGGCAGCAAGATCGTAGCGAGAGAGACGATAAAGGCCCTCAGAAAAAACGTCACGGCCAAGTGCTACGGCGGCGATATATCGAGGAAGAGGAAGCTCCTTGAGAAGCAGAAGGAAGGCAAGAAGAGGATGAAGCAGGTCGGAAGCGTGGAGCTTCCGCAAGAGGCGTTCCTTGCCGTACTTAAGGTAAACTGATGAAAAAGACCTCGACTTTCAAGAAGGCGTTCAGGGTTGTCGGGGCGGTTTTGATCATCGGTCTCGTTTACGTCTTTTTAGACCAGCGTTCGGCGATAAGCGAGATGAAGTCAGCCTGCGCCGTCGCTTCAGTCGGCGAGCCGATCGAAGCCGTCATCGGCAAGCTCAATAAAAAGGGTTACGTGCCGATAAGGTTCAACCTTGAAAAAGAGCTTGTGGTAGTCTCTACCTCCAGGGCGTTCGGCAGGTTCAACTGCTCCATAGAGCACAAGGGCGGCAAGGTCATCTCGGCAAGGGTCGCTATTTTTGAATGACCGGCAATCAGTAAGGCAGTGATGATAAAGGTCCATCTCTGATGCGCGCGCATCGGTATCTGAGGTTTTTTCGTTGTAGTACGCGGTCCAGGTGCATAGCAGATCCTGTAAAATCAGAGAATGTGAGTCGCCGGATAAGCAAATGATGCATGCATCTTCAGCAATAACAAACAAGGATGGTATCTCGATTTGGCGACAACCGATATTGATAAGACTCAAAAGAAGGATGGGGGAAAGAAGCACTTCAGGGAGATAGTCGAGGCGGTCGTGATAGCGCTGGTGCTTGCGCTTTTCATAAGGACGTTTTTCATCCAGGCTTTCAAGATCCCCTCTGGGTCGATGGAGGATACGCTTCTTATCGGCGATCACATCATAGTCAGCAAGTTCTCTTACGGCCTGCAGGTCCCGAAGCCGGCGATGATAAAGCTCCTAGGCACGTCAGTTCCGCTCCTTGAGACGCAGCTCACGAGATCATGGGGGGAGATCGAGCGCGGAGACGTTATAGTATTCCGTTTCCCGGGCGACAGGTCGAAAGACTACATAAAAAGGGTGATAGGCCTGCCTGGAGATACCGTTGAGCTGAGGGAGCGGGTCCTATACGTCAACAACGAGAAGTTCGATGATACTCACGGTGTTTATAAGGGGAGCCAGTACGGCGAGATGGCTGACAAGAACGTGAACTTCGGCCCTTACGAGGTCGCTGCGGATTCTGTATTCGTCATGGGAGATAATCGCGACAGGAGCTATGATTCGAGGTACTGGGGCACCGTTCCGATCAATGACATCAAGGGAAAGGCGTTCATAATATACTGGTCATGGAACAAGGACGCGTCCTGGGTGAGGTTCGACCGTCTGGCTGATATCATCCGCTGACGCGCTCGGCCCGGGCGGAAATTTTACGTTGAAGGTTTGTCCTTTTGGTGTTATAAGGCAGGCAAACACAGGGCCTTTTGAACGGCCCTGACAGGTGGCGGCTATGCGTGGCCTGATAGCTGAATTCATAACGTATCTTGAGATCGAGAGGAATTCCTCGGTCAACACAAGACTCGGTTATGCTGGGGACCTCGATCACTTCTGCCGCTTCCTCGCCTCAGCGCGGTCAGGCGTCGTCCCCGGCGCGGACGCGGTCGTTGAGGCCGATATTTCGGCCTTCGCGGGTGTTCTTCATCTGAGGTGCAAGAAGATCACTGCCGCGAGGAAACTCTCCGCGATACGGTCTTTCTTCCGCTTCCTCGTAAGGAAGCGGCTTTTGAATAAGAACCCGGCCGAGTTCGTGCCTCTGCCGAAGGTCGAAAAGACGCTCCCTCCGGTCTTGACGGTCGAGGAGGCCGTATCTCTCATCGAGGCCCCTGGGCACTCGGGAGCGTTATCAGCATTGAGAGACCTTGCGATCCTTGAGGTCTTCTATTCATCCGGCATAAGGGTGAGCGAGCTTACCGGTCTTAGGATGAAGGACGTAGACCTTGACAGCGCTACGATCAAGGTCCTTGGAAAGGGCGGCAAGGAGCGGATAGCGTATCTCGGCAGTTACGCGCTCGGGTCTCTCCGGAAGTATATCGATAGAGACAGGCAGACTGCCCGAAGGGATGAGCCTCTCTTTCTCGGAAGGGGAGAAGGCGGCGTCAGCCAGAGGTCGGTCCAGCGCCTTATGAAGAAGTACGTCCTGGAGAGCGGCATTGACAAGACGCCGACGCCTCATGCTCTCAGGCATACGTTCGCGACCCACCTTCTCGATGCCGGAGTCGATCTTCGCTCTATTCAAGAGATGCTCGGTCACTCGAAGCTTTCTACTACGCAGAGGTATACGAGGGTCAGCATGGCTAGCCTCATGGACTCATACGATAAGGCCCATCCAAGGGCCAGAAAGATAGACTGAAGAGACTGCCGGAGCCGTTTACGATACGCCTTTTAAATACGGGTCAGGTAGGTTGATATACGCCCGACAAGAGTCTTCAAGGAGGCATTTTTGTCATCAGTGACATTCCACGGCACGACAGTAATCGCCGTAAGAAGGGACGCGAAAGTTGCCATAGCCGGAGACGGGCAGGTCACGCTCGGTACGACGGTCATGAAAAAGGGCGCTGTCAAGGTAAGAAAGATACGCGACGGCAAGGTGCTTGCGGGATTTGCCGGTTCTACCGCCGACGCTATGACGCTTTTCGATAAGTTTGAGTCCAAGCTCGACGCGTCGAGAGGTAATATTACAAAGGCCGTTGTCGAGCTTGCAAAAGACTGGAGGACCGACAGGGTGCTTAGAAGGCTCGAAGCGCTCCTCGTGGTAGCCGATATAGAACATACCTTCGTCATCTCAGGGAGCGGGGACGTTATTGAGCCTGAAGACGGCATAGCCTCTATCGGCTCAGGCGGCCCGTACGCACTGGCCGCGGCCAAGATGCTCATGAGGCACACGGATTTAAGTGCGGCTGAGATAGCAGTGGAGTCTATAAAGACCGCGGCTGAGATATGCATATACACCAATGAGAATATAACAGTTGAGGAACTCCAATGAAGAGCTTTACCCCGAGGGAGATAGTCTCAGAGCTAGATAAATACATAATAGGCCAGAAAGAGGCGAAGCGTGCCGTTGCCATTGCTCTTCGCAACAGATGGAGGCGCCAGCAGGTCGCACCGGGGCTTCGTGACGAGATCTCTCCCAAGAACATCATCATGATAGGGCCTACGGGCGTCGGAAAGACCGAGATATCCAGAAGGCTCGCGAAGCTCGCGCAGGCGCCTTTCATAAAGGTCGAGGCGAGCAAGTTCACTGAGGTGGGCTACGTCGGAAGGGACGTTGAATCCATCATCAGGGATCTTACCGAGCTTTCCGTCAAGATGATAAAGGACGAAGAAAAGGCAAGGGTCCGCGTAAAGGCCAGAGAGATGGCCGAAGAGAGGCTCCTTGACCACCTGCTTCCGCCTGCCACCGCGCCGATGCATCAGGCAACGGACCTTGATGCCGTTGCAAGGGACAGGGAGCTTCAAAAGTCGACGAGGGAAAAGCTCAGGGGGCTTTTGAGAGAGGGCAAGCTGGACGAGAGGACCGTTGAGGTAGAGACCTCCGAACAGCAGAAGATGCCCTCCATTGAGATACTCTCAGCCGGTGGTGTCGAAGAGATGGACATGAACCTCAAGGACATGTTCTCGAACATCTTCCCGAAGAAGGCCAGGAAGCGCAAGGTGAAGGTCCCGGAGGCCCATGAGCTTCTTATTCAGGAGGAGACCGGGCGCCTCATCGACATGGACAGGGTCATGAAAGAGGCTGTAGAGCGCGTCGAGCAATCCGGCATAGTCTTCATTGACGAGATCGACAAGATCGCGGGCCGCCAGGCAGGCACGACTCCAGATGTCTCAAGGGAAGGCGTGCAGAGGGATCTCCTGCCGATAGTCGAAGGTTCCACCGTGAATACCAAGTACGGGATGGTCAAGACCGACCATATACTTTTCATAGCGTCAGGCGCGTTCCATGTTGCCAAGCCGTCCGATCTGATCCCTGAGTTTCAGGGGAGGTTCCCGATAAGGGTGGAATTGGAACCGCTTGGAGAGTCTGACTTCGTGAGGATACTGACAGAGCCCGAGAACGCTCTGCTGAAGCAGTACAAGGCGCTCCTTGAGACCGAGGGCATAGACGTATCATACACGGATGACGGGGTGAGCGAGATAGCCTCGGTTGCGACGGTCGTGAACGAGAGGATGGAGAACATCGGGGCAAGGAGGCTCCATACCGTCATGGAGAGGGTCTTTGACGAGATATCCTTCGAGGCCCCTGACATGACGGAAAAAACGGTCGTGATAGACAGGGACTACGTCAGGAAGAGGCTCTCTGATATCGTGAAGGACGAGGACCTCTCCAGATATATCCTGTAAGCGCGCCTTCCAAAGGCCTTCATATCGATCGCCGCGGTGCCAGGGCGCCGCGGTATTTCAATTTCATGGAGCGTCATCGATGCAGAAAAACATAGAGAAGATAAGGACGCTCTTTGAGTCGCTTCCGTACATAAGGAAGTTCTACAACAAGACCATCGTCATAAAATACGGCGGCCACGCCATGGTCGAAGAAGACTTGAAGAGGAGCTTCGCAAGAGATATCGTGCTGATGAAGTACGTCGGCATAAACCCGGTGATAGTCCACGGTGGAGGCCCTCAGATAGGCGGACTCCTCGCCAGGCTCGGCAAGGAGTCGAGGTTCGTAAAAGGGATCAGGGTCACCGACGACGAGACGATGGACGTAGTCGAGATGGTCCTTGTCGGGAAGATTAACAAGGAGATAGTCGGCCTGATAAACCATTACGGCGGCAGGGCAGTGGGCATAGGCGGCAAGGACGGAGGCCTGATCAAGGCAAAGAGGATGAAGATCAAAGGCGAGGAGATGGGCTTTGTCGGAGACATCGAGTCGATCGACCCGGCAGTCATACGGACGCTTGAGGCGGATAACTTCATCCCTGTCATAGCGCCAGTAGGCGGGGGCGACGAGGGGCTCAGCTACAACATAAACGCCGATACTGTCGCAGGCCGTGTGGCCTCGGCCTTGAAAGCCGAAAAGCTCATTCTTCTGACTGATGTCCAGGGCGTACTTGACAAGAACAAGAAGCTCATCTCAACACTGAGCTTGTCCGCGGCGCGTAGCCTCATCACGAAAAAGGTCGCTGTAGGCGGCATGATACCGAAGCTCCAGTGTTGCATGGAGGCCGTAGCTTCAGGGGTCTCTGCGGCGCATATAATCGACGGCCGCGTCGAGCACGCAGTCCTCCTCGAGGTCTTTACAGACGCCGGCGTAGGCACCGCCATCAGCCTCAAAGGCGATGGCGCCGTATCAGGCGTGAAGTGACTTCAGCCGGCTTTTTTGCAGGCCGTCCGGCGAGGCGGATCTTTATCTGCTTCGCCGCATAGTACCGCCCGTATCCCCGGTTTCCATCGAATACGCGCTTCTGGCCCTTTGTCGGCAACTTGCCGCAGGTACAGGCGAGCAGGTAGTTTAATTATATCTCGAATGTCCAAGCGGCCTGCCGTCTTTATAGACCGCCTCGGATATTCAAAGGAAGATAGAGAGTTGACCAACAAAGAGATAGTAGAGCTCAACGCCGCGCACGTTGCCAATACATATGGCAGGTTCCCGATAGCCCTTGTAAGGGGCGCCGGGACAAGGGTCTGGGACGCTGACGGCAGGCAGTATCTTGACTTCACGTCAGGCCTCGCCGTATGCAATCTCGGACACTGCCACCCGAAGGTCGTAGCGGCCTTGCAGGAACAGGCCGGGAAGCTCATACATGTATCGAACTTATATAATATCGAGCCGCAGGTCGTCCTTGCCGGACTGCTGACAGCCAATTCGTTCGCTGACAAGGTCTTTTTCTGCAACTCAGGGGCTGAGGCGAATGAGGCGGCGATAAAGCTCGCCAGAAAATACTTCTCATCAAAGAATGATGCTCGCTACCAGATAATCACGATGGAGAAGTCCTTCCACGGCAGAACACTCGGCGCTCTCGCGGCGACTGGCCAGAAGAAGTTCCATGCAGGGTTTGAGCCGCTCCTTGAGAAGTTCACATACGTCCCGTTTAACGACGTAGAGGCCTTAAAGGCCGCAATAGGCCCTGAGACCGCAGCCGTGATGCTGGAGCCTATCCAGGGCGAGGGTGGTGTTAACGTGCCTTCCGCTGATTACCTGAAGAAGGTAAGGGAGATATGCGACAAGGCCGGGGTGCTCCTTATATTCGACGAGGTGCAGGTCGGCATGGGCAGGACCGGGACTCTCTTTGCTTATGAGAACTACGGGGCAACACCTGATATAATGACGCTCGCAAAGGGACTCGCAGGCGGGGTTGCAATAGGCGCGATGTGCGCTACTGACTCTGTGTCCGCGGCTTTTGTGCCAGGAGCGCACGCATCGACCTTCGGCGGAAATCCTCTCGCGACTGCCGCCGGGTCTGCCGCGCTGAAGGCTATCCTTGATGAAGGCGTCCTTGAAAACTGCCGCGCCTCAGGGGCGTATCTTGTAGAGAGGCTCTCAGGGCTCAAGGCCTCATATCCGTTTATCAAGGATATAAGGGGCAAGGGGCTTATCATAGGGTTAGAGCTGGGCTCAGAGCTTAAAGATGGCGCCAAGGCTGGTGATATTGTAAGGGAGGCCCTTTCCAAGGGGCTTCTTCTCAACGCCGTAGGAGACAAGATACTTCGTTTCATCCCTGCCCTTATCGTGACAAAGGCGGAGATAGACGAGATGATAGAGATACTCGAAGGGATTTTCTCAGGGATCAGATGACCTCCTGGCCTCTGGTGTGACATCGCCTTTTGAACGTTATTATAGAATGCGAGCCGCTCTCATAACGGCTGGCATTACAAATCAACCCTCTACGGAGAACAGATGCATCTTCTGACTATTGCAGACATTTCAAAGGCGGAGATAGACGGGCTTCTCAAGAGGGCCGTAAATCTCAAGATAAGACACAAGAAGGGGATACCGCATAATCCGCTTCGCGGAAAGACGCTCGGGTTGATATTCGAGAAGTCTTCTACAAGGACACGTGTCTCTTTCGAGACAGCGATGTACCATCTCGGCGGCGACGCTATCTTCATAAGCCACCGTGACTCGCAGGTCGGCCGCGGAGAGCCGATAAAGGACACCGCAAGGGTGATGTCGAGGTACGTCGACGCGATCGTCATAAGGACTTTCGGCCACCAGATCATCGACGAGTACGCGGCGTACTCGTCTGTCCCTGTCATAAATGGCCTTACGGATTCGCATCACCCGTGTCAGGTGCTAGCCGACATACTGACGGTAGTCGAGAAGAAGGGGACTTACGAGGGGATGAAGGTCTGCTGGATAGGAGACGGAAACAACATGGCCAACTCGTGGATCGAGGCCGCCTCCATCCTCGGTTTCCCTCTGACGCTCGCCTGCCCGGAGGGCTACAGGCCTGAAGAGAAGATGATAGAGGCCGCGAAGGCGCATAAAAACATCCGTATTACCGAAAGCGTTGAAGAGGCGGCAACCGGCGCTGACGTGCTCAATACGGACGTCTGGGCTTCGATGGGGCAGGAAGACGAAGCCCTGAAGAGGCAGAAGGCCTTTGCAGGCTATCAGATAAACGGCAAGATACTATCGTTAGCGAAGAAAGACGCTATGGTGCTCCACTGTCTGCCTGCCCACAGGGGCGAGGAGATAACGGAAGAGGTGCTTGAAGGGCCTAATTCAGCGGTCTGGAACCAGGCAGAGAACAGGCTTCATATACAGAAGGCAATACTTGAGTGGTTGCTTGTTGATTGCGCGAGATAGGATAAAGATAATGGAAAAGGAGATTGTCTGACGATGGGTAAAGACGTTAAGAAGGTCGTACTCGCTTATTCGGGCGGGCTTGATACCTCGGTCATCATGAGATGGCTTATCGAGAACTACGGTTGCGAGGTGATAGCTTTCTCAGCCGACATAGGCCAGGGATCTGTCGAGATCGATGAGATAAAGAAAAAGGCTTTGAAGACAGGAGCTAAGAAGGTCTTCATCAAGGACCTCAGAGAGGAGTTCGCCTCTGACTTCGTATTCCCGATGCTCAGGGCCGCATGCGTATACGAGGGGACGTATCTTCTTGGAACTTCCATTGCGAGGCCGCTTATCGCTAAGGCGCAGATGGAGATAGCCCTTAAAGAGAAGGCCGATGCGGTATCTCACGGCGCTACAGGCAAGGGCAACGATCAGGTAAGGTTCGAGCTTGCGTATTATTCCATGAACCCTCATATCAAGGTCATCGCGCCGTGGAGGGAGTGGGACATGAAGGGCAGGGCCGATCTTGTCAGGTACGCCGAGAAGCACGGCATCCCGGTCCCTGTCACGAAGGCAAAGCCGTACAGCTCGGATAGGAACCTCTTCCATATAAGTTTCGAAGGCGGCGTACTCGAAGACCCGTGGACCGAGGCCCCTGATGATATGTATATGCTGACAAAGTCTCCTGAGAAGGCGCCTAACAGGGCGACTTATGTCGAGATCGGTTTCAGCGGCGGCAACCCTGTATCGCTTGACGGAAAGAAGATGTCTCCGGCTCGTCTCATCGAGCGGCTAAACGAGATGGGCGGAGAAAACGGCATAGGCAGGGTCGACATGGTCGAGAGCCGCTACGTCGGGATGAAGTCGAGGGGCGTCTACGAGACCCCTGGCGGGACGATACTCCACGGCGCGAGAAGGGCTGTTGAGTCTCTTACTATGGACAGAGAGCTCCTCCATCTGCGTGATTCGATGAGCCAGCGCTACGCCGACCTGGTTTATAACGGCTACTGGTTCTCTCCTGAGAGAAAGGCCCTGCAAACGCTCATGGACGATGCTACGTCAGGGGTCATGGGTGTCGCCCGCATGAAGCTCTACAAGGGGAGCGTAGCGGTAGCCGGAAGGAAGTCGGAGAACTCGCTCTATCATCCGGATTTCGCGACCTTTGAGGAAGATACGGTCTATGATCAGAAGGACGCCGAAGGGTTCATAAAGATAAACGCTCTGAGGCTCAAGATAAAGTCGATGGTCGACAAGGCCGCGAAGAAGCGGTAATGAAGCATCATAAAACAGGAGAGTGACCCATTGAAGTTCTGCAGGTTTAACGACGACGACGGCAACCCGGTCTACGGGGTGCTCGAAGATACGGTCATATACGAGATCAACGACAGCCCGTTTGCTTCTTACGAGGGCGTTGCAATCAGAAAAACGAGCCAGAGATGGCGCCTTGAGGATGTTAAACTCCTAGCTCCCTGCACCCCTTCGAAGATCGTCGCCATAGGGCTCAACTACAAGGCCCATGCGCTGGAGTTCGGAAAGCCGCTGCCTGAGGAGCCGCTGCTCTTTATGAAGCCTTCCACGGCTGTTATCGGCCCGAATGATTCGATAGTATACCCGACGCACATGTCGCACAGGGTCGATTACGAGGGCGAGCTTGCGATAGTCATCGGAAAGACTACGAAAGAGGTCTCGCCGGAAACAGCGAAGGAGCATATACTCGGCTATACGTGCTTCAACGACGTAACAGCAAGGGACCTTCAGGGCAAAGACATCCAGTATACAAGGGCCAAGGGGTTTGACACCTTCGCGTGTGTCGGCCCGTGCATCGTGACCGACATAGACCCGCTTGACGTGAGGATCGAGACTTACCTTGACGGCGAAAAAAAGCAGGATACATCCACGAAGGACATGATATTCAACGTCTACGATATAGTAAGCTTCGTATCCCACGTAATGACGCTTCTGCCTGGCGATATAATCGCCACAGGCACCCCTTCAGGCATAGGGAAGATGAAGCCGGGCTCCACGGTCGAGGTGCGCATCGCCGGGATAGGTTCTCTCATCAATAATGTTGTCGAGGGCAAAGTGCAAAAAAGGCTCTGGACTGGGGCCTAGTATCTGTTGTATCATAAAAGGCTCTTTCAGGATGGCAAGAGACAGCCTAGATACAGCAAGGAGGACACATAAAGATGCACGAGGATTACATTCAGGGGCTTATTGCCGAAAGGATAGGCGGTAGCGGTTTCGGCAAGGGCACCAAAATATACAAGTTCGAGAAGATAAAGAGGGCGAAGGCAGAGGCGAAGAGGCTTTCCCCCAATACGGAGCTTCTCGACTTCGGGGTCGGCGAGCCGGACGAGATGGCGTATCCGCTCGTAGTAGAGGCCCTGCGCCACGAGTGCGCGAAACCCGAGAACAGGGGTTACGCTGATAACGGGATATTCGAGCTGAAAGAGGCCGCCGCGCGCTACCTTGAGAGGGTCTACGGCGTTGGCAACATAGACCCGGCTAAAGAGGTTATCCACTCAATAGGCTCAAAGCCTGCGCTCGCCATGATACCTGACGCGTTCATCAACGAGGGAGACGGGGTCCTTATGACCGTGCCCGGATACCCTGTGCTGGCGACTCATACCGAGTGGCACAAGGGGCGCGTCGTAAACCTTCCGCTTAAGGAAGAAAACGGGTTCCTCCCTGACCTCGATGTCCTGACTGATAAGGACCTTAAGGGCGTAAAACTCCTGTATCTCAACTATCCGAATAACCCGACAGGGGCTACTGCCACTACGGAGTTTTTTGAGAAGGTCGTAGCCTTCGCGAAAAAGCACAAGATCATCGTCATCCATGACGCGGCCTACGCCGCGCTGTCATACGAACCCAAGCCTCTCAGTTTTCTCTCTGTAGAGGGCGCGAAGGACGTAGGCGTTGAGATACATTCTTTTTCCAAGGCGTTTAACATGACTGGCTGGAGGCTAGCCTTTGTAGCAGGCAACGAAAAGGTCGTAAGCGCCTTCGCCCATGTGAAGGACAACTACGATTCAGGTCAGTTCATAGCCATACAGAAGGCCGGTGTCTACGCCCTCGACCACACCGAGATAACCGAGAAGATCTCAGCGAAGTACAAGAGAAGGCTCAAGCTCATGGTCGACGCCCTTACCGAATGCGGTTTTTCCGCGGCTATTCCCAAGGGTTCGTTCTACCTCTACGTCAAGGCGCCCAGGAAGGCGAGGAAGGCTGTAGTTGTATTCAAATCTGCCGAAGACGTATCTGAGTTCCTGATAAAAGAGGCCCATATCTCTACCGTTCCGTGGGACGACGTAGGCCAGTACCTGAGGTTCTCGGCGACTTTCATAGCCAAGGACAAGGAAGAGGAGTACAGGGTAGTCGAAGAGATGCAAAAGCGGATCAGGGCCCTGGATTTCGAGTTCTGACGCAAGGCTTAAAAGCCGGCAGTGCCTGGGTCGTTTTATCCGGCGCTGTCAGGCTTATGCGGCAGTAGCGCCGCAACTCCATGACCGTGTCTGATAACGGCAGTATCTTTTCTGTATATCAACGGGGCTTGAATCACCTGATGCGTTAAGACGGCGGTTCGGCCTCGTTTTGTATTTGAGGGTTATGGCAAGGGTCTTTATAGGCATAGGGTCAAACGCAGGCGACAGGGCTGGTAACTGCTTGGGCGCGCTAGAGCGCATCAGATCGGTCGCAGGCACACAGGTCGTCAGGGTAAGCTCTCTATACGAGACCGAGCCGTGGGGCATGACCGATCAGCCGGGGTTTATAAACGCCGTAGCCGAGATCGAGACTACCCTTTTACCTGAGCGGTTTTTAGCATCTTTGAAGTCGATCGAGGATTTAATGGGGCGGGTTGTCACTGAAAAGTGGGGTCCCAGGCTGATAGACCTTGATATATTATTTTATGACGATCTTATACTTAAAGGTCAGGACCTCAGCATTCCGCACAACCATCTCCATGAGAGGGCCTTTGTCCTTGTCCCTCTATCAGAGATAGCCCCGGGGCTTGTTCATCCAGTCCTTGGAAAGAGTGTTGCCGTGCTTTTAGATGCAATCGGCCGGGACGGGGTAAAACTATACAGGCAGTATAGGTCATACAGGAAAGACGATTGAAGCCTGTCATCATAATCCTCATAATATTTTTTACTGTAAGATACCTTAGAAAGCGCATCTCTCCGGGTGCCTCTGATAAGGGCAAGGCGTCTGTTAAGGGCGCAAGAACCCGGTCTGCGGCCGGTGAGCCGGGTCCAAGGCAGAGCCAAAGGCGTGGTAGCGGCGAGGACGAAGAGATGGTCTTGGACCCAGTGTGTAAGAGCTATGTGCCGATAAATTCAGCTCTAAGGCTTGATGTTGATGGTCAGACTGAATATTTTTGCTCGCCAGAGTGCGCTAAAAGGTTCTCGTCATCCGCCTCGCCTCTGGAATAGTGCTGATGTTTCTTAAGGCCTCTCTTTCTTCCTGTTACGGTCGGATCGAGAGGGTTTTTTTTGCCGATAAGAGAGGAGAAATTCAGTTGACGCGGCTGACATAGATTGCTATTGTGTCTAAATAGCTGTTTTTAGGGCGGTTTCCAACGGTTTATGAGTGCGGGCTTTTTACATCTGGGCAGCTATTCCGGGCGTAAGTTGATATCCGGCGGATAACGCATACGACTTAAGTCCGTTTTGAAAGGCCGATATAAGGGACTGTCGAGCCTGATCTGCTCATAGTCTTTTGATGTCTCCTGGTCAGTTGTCAGGGATTTCGTTATCTGCCTGCAACAGAGCCGCAAACGTCGATCTTAATTTCAGTCTGTCATACAAAAATTCAAGGAGGATTTTATATGGATTGGGGGATGAAAAACCGTCTTTCTAAGATTATCAGGCCTGCGACAGGCCGCACCGTGATGCTCGCCGTAGACCACGGATATTTTCTCGGGCCTACTACAGGGCTTGAACAGCCGGGTAAGACCATAGCGCCGCTTATCCCTTACGCAGATACCTTGATGCTGACAAGGGGCGTATTGAGGTCTTGCGTCGACCCCGGGGTAGATGTGCCGATAGTGCTTCGCGTTTCAGGCGGAACGAGCATACTCGGGAACCTCGCCGACGAGGGCACGACGGTCTCTATGAAAGACGCCTTGAGGCTCAACGTCGCGGGTGTTGCGATGTCTATTTTTGTCGGCTCGGAGCTTGAGAGAAAGACCCTTCTGGCGCTCGCCGATCTGATCAGCGAGGCTCAAGAATACGGAGTGCCGGTACTTGCGGTTACAGCCGTAGGCAAGGAGATGGTCCGCGACGCGCGTTACCTGGGCCTTGCCTGCAGGATAGCGGCCGAGCTCGGGGCGGACGTGGTAAAGACCTACTACTGCGACGACTTTGAGAAGGTAGTGAGGAACTGCCCGGTACCGATCGTCATAGCCGGAGGCAAGAAGATCCCTGAGAAGGAAGCGCTCGAACTCTCGTATAACGCCATCCAGAGGGGTGCTGTAGGGGTTGACATGGGCAGGAATATCTTCCAGTCGGCTTCTCCTGTAGCGATGATACGCACGGTCAGCGAGATAGTCCACAAGGACCTCTCCTTAGAGAAGGCCTACTCGATGTTCGAAGCACTCTCAAGAGAGAGCCAGCCTGTATTCGCCTGAGGCATCCTTAGCAGGCCCTTGCGAGCTGTTCGCGGTATTTATCATGACGAGCGCTCTATCGGTCCGTCTCGGATCTGATAGGCGTACGTCTCTTTGAAAATGCGGCAGGCAGGTTTTATATGGATGCTGCCGCTGAAATAAAACTATGGGGGACTCAGTTTGAAGGCCGCCGTATATTATAGAAATAACGACGTAAGGCTCCAGGACGTTCCGATGCCCTCAATAAATCCCGGAGAGCTGCTTGTCAGGATAGAGTCGAGCGGCATCTGCGGAAGCGACGTTATGGAGTGGTACAGGATAAAAAAGGCGCCGATCATACTCGGCCACGAGATAGCAGGCGTGGTAGTCGAGGCAGGCTCCGGCGTTACAAAGTTCAAGATCGGAGACAGGGTGACTGTAGCGCACCACGTCCCTTGTAATACCTGTACGTACTGCCTCTGGGGCAACCATTCTGTCTGCGACACCTTGAGGACGACCAACTTCGATCCTGGCGGGTTCTGCGAATACGTGCGGGTGCCTGCGATAAACGTCGACAGGGGCGTGTTCAAGCTCCCTGATTCGATGAGTTTCGAAGAAGGGACATTTTCCGAGCCGCTCGGGTGCGTTGTAAGGGGGCTGAGGGCAACCGGCTTTGAGCCGGGCAAGAACCTGCTCGTCATCGGTAGCGGCATGTCAGGCCTTCTTTTTATAAGGCTTGCAAAGGCGCTTGGCGCAGGTAGTATTATAGCTACAGACGTATCGGAATACAGGCTCAAGGCGGCGCTCAGTTCAGGGGCCGATCTCGCACTTCCGGCTGATAAGACGGATGTGCCTGCGGCTGTCAGAGGGCTTCTCGGAAGGCTCGCTGACGTTGTAGTGATATGCGCGGGGCGCGACTCCGCGATCGATCAGGGGTTGAAGTCGGTTGACAGGGGCGGCGCAGTTCTTTTCTTCGCGCCGAAGGAGCCGGGCCAGACATACCCGATGCCTTTATTCGACCTGTGGCGCGACAATATAACGATAGTCAACTCTTATGCCTCGCCGCCCTTTGATACGTCAGTCGCGATAGACCTTATCTCAGCCGGAAGGGTCGAGGTGGCTGACCTTGTGACTCACAGACTTCCTATAGAAGAGGCGCAGAAGGGCTTCACGCTTGCCGCAAGCGCAGGCGAATCGCTCAAGGTGATAATCGAGCCTCACAGGTGAGGTGTTTTCTCTTGGAGACTCCATGAAGAGGATAGGACTTGTCATAAAGATGTCGAACCCCGAGGCTGTCAAGCTCGGGTGCGAGGTCTCCGAGTGGCTCTCTAAAAGAGGGGTCGAGGCCTGCGTAGATGAGGCTACAGGCGCCGTTGTTACGCCTGCCAGAAAGGCCGGGGCTGATGAGCTTGCCGGTCTTATCGACGCGATGGTCGTACTCGGCGGAGACGGCATGATGCTTTCTGCCGCGAGGCTGATAAACGGCAGGAAGGTGCCGATACTCGGCATCAACATGGGCGGGTTGGGTTTTCTTACAGCGAGTACGGTAACTGAGTTGTATCCTCTCCTTGAGAGGCTTATCTCAGGCGATTACACGCTCGAAGAGCGGATGATGCTCACAGTTTCCCTTACGCGTGGCGGGGAGACGACCTCGACCCACAAGGTGCTTAATGACGCTGTCATAAAGGGCGGCAACGGAAGGCTCGCGAGGCTTGAGACACGCATCAACAAGCAGTACGTTACCACATACCGGGCGGACGGTCTGATAGTCGCCACTCCCACCGGGTCCACCGCGTATTCGCTTTCGGCAAACGGCCCGATACTCTACCCTACGATAGATTCGATAATCGTCGCGCCGATATGTCCGTTCAATCTGACCAACAGGCCTGTCGTAATACCTGACTGGATGACCGTCGACATAACCGTCAGCCCTGAGCAGTCGAGCCTCCAGCTGATACTCGACGGGCAGGTTGACATATATCTCGGCAGCGGCGATCGCATAGACATAGAGCGCGCTGACACAAACGTCTATCTCGTCAAGTACGAGGGGAAGAGTTATTTTGATATACTGAGGGAAAGGCTCATGTGGGAGGTCAAGCCGGTAAAGGCCTGAGAGTTGAGCGCTTCACGCGCTCACGGAGGCCTTTGCGGCCAAAACGAAATGCTCGTCGAACTCGCCATAAAAGACTTCGCCATCATAGAAGGCCTTAAGATCCACTTCAGCGCGGGCCTCAATATATTCACAGGAGAGACCGGCGCAGGCAAGTCTATCATCATGGATGCCATTTCACTCATCCTTGGCGACAGGGCTTCAAGCGAGATCATTCGCCTAGGGAGGGACGAAGCGCAGGTAGAGGCTCTTTTCGATCTCGGCCCTCAGAAGGGTTCCGCGCTCGAGAGCGTATTAAACGAGGCTGGTATTCCTTTTTCAGACGATCTCGTCATAAAGAGGGTCGTTCAGAGGACCGGGCGGAACAGGATATACATAAATGGCAGTCTGGCGACCCTTGTCACGCTTACAGAGGTCGGCAGGCATCTCATAGACATATACGGTCAGAGCGAGCATCAGTCGCTTACAAGGCCTGAAGAGCACGTCGAGATACTCGACGGCTTCGGCGGGCTGGGTAATCTTCGCGTTCACATGTCGGCATGTTATAGGGAGTTTTCAGGCGCGAGAAAGGAGCTTGACTCGCTCCTGCAGACAAACAGAGAGTCTGCCGGCAGGAGGGAGTTTCTTGAATTCCAGTCGAAGGAGCTCTCGGACGCGGCCATCCAGACCGGCGAGGAAGAGAGGCTCAAGAGGGAAAAAGAGAGGCTCAGGAACTCTGAAAAAATAAGGCTCGCCGCGTCGCAGGCTGAAGAAGGCATATATTCAGGGTCTGGTTCGGTAGTCGAAAGGCTTGGTTCGATGGTAAAGGCGCTCAAGGACGTATCCGCCCTTGATGATCGTCTGAGTCCAACCGTCGAGGCGTTGCAGGCGAGCCTCTATCAGATAGAAGACGGCGGAGCCTTTCTCAGGGATTACGCAGGCTCGATAGAGGCGGACCCTGAAGGCCTTGAGCTTATCGAGATGCGCCTTGATACGATAAACAGGCTCAAGAAGAAGCACTCGGCAACGACCATCGACGAGCTTCTTGCGAAGGCGGCCGCGATAGAGAAAGACCTCTTCGGGATCGTTGATTTTGACGCGGCATTGAAGGGATTGGAGGCTAGGCTTATAAGCGCCAGAGAGAAGGCCCTTGAGGCGGCAAAGAACTTAAGCGACGCAAGGGTTGCGGCGGCAAAGATATTCGAGCGGAAGATGGAGGCGGAGCTTGCCTCGTTAGGCTTCAAAGGGTCGGTTTTTGAGACCTCTATCGCTACCGAGGCCGGAGCTGATGAGACTATCAGGTTAACCGAGAGAGGGGGAGACAGGGTCAGCTTCCTTATCTCGACCAACCCCGGCGAAGGGATAAAGCCTCTGGCGCGCATAGCCTCTGGCGGCGAGCTTTCAAGGATAATGCTCGCGATGAAGAGTGTCGCCGCCTCCGGCAGGGTAGCATCCCTCATATTCGATGAGATAGATACAGGTGTTGGCGGCGCGATGGCGCAAGTAGTGGGGCTGAAGCTCAAAGAGGTCTCGGCCGGTCATCAGGTGATCTGCATAACGCATCTGCCGCAGATAGCGGCCTTCGCCCAGAGGCACTTCTCGGTCGAAAAAAAACCGACCGCTGACGGCAGGACCGTATCTGCCGTAGTTGAACTTGCAGGCGAGAGTGATAAGATAGAACAGATCTCCAGGATGCTTGGCGGGCTCAAGGTAACGGATACTACCAGAAAGCACGCGGTAGAGCTTGTCGAGACGGCCCAAAGGCTCGCCTCGAACATCCACGGTAAAAATGGGGCTAACGGCAGGAAGAAGCAGGCATGAGCGTCTCTGATACGGTGAACCGTACCTCCATGATAATGTAGCGCCTTTCTGACAAACAGATGTTTTATTCAAAGTCGCAGTGATATACAGATATATGGATGGCTCGGTAGCGCAACAGCCGCAGGAAGTTATATTTAGATATAGATCGGCATCAGTCAGGCATTATAAAAAAACGGGTAACAGGAAGGACGGAAGAAAGAGTTGGTAAGAAAAGCTGTCATCAGCGATGTCCCCGAGATATGCGGAATAATTGAGCGATTCTCGTCAAAGGGCGTTATGCTCCACCGCACTATCTCGGACATACACGACAATCTCAGGGATTTTTTCGTATATGCCGATGGCGGAGAGATATTAGGCGCGTGCGCCCTGCATATCTGCTCAGAGCAGATGGGAGAGATAAGATCCCTTGCCGTGAAGGAGGGGCATACACGCCAAGGCATAGGCAGGCTCCTTGTTCAGGCATGCCTTGAAGAGGCGAAATCCATTGGCCTGTCAAGCGTCTTTGCCCTTACATATCAGGTCGAGTTTTTCAACAAGCTGAAGTTCAGGGTTATAAGTAAAGAGGTCCTTCCGCACAAGATCTGGGGGGACTGTGTAAGGTGCGCCAAGTTCCCGAACTGCGATGAGATAGCCGTAATAACGGACCTGTAGTTGCGTCCCTCGAAAAGAGGCACAGGAGGCCATTTGAGTAAGAAACTGCTTGAGAACGCGGCAGATGCCGCTGTCGTTGATACGCTCATGTCTCTTCTTGACGGAAGGGTGGAGGCATTCGAGATATATCTATCCCGCGAAAAGGGCATGAGCCTCGAGGCCAAGGAAGGCTCTATAGATGCCATGAAGGTCAGATCAAGCGCAGGCGTAGGCCTTAGGGTACTATACGGCATGCGACAGGGCTTCGGTTTCTCAAGCGTCCTTTCCTCAGGCGCGCTCACTGACCTTGTAGGTAATGCGGTGACAGGCGCTTCACGTTCAGCCGAAGACAAGTTCCTTGGTTTTGCGGCCCCTACGGCATCTAGTTCCGCCACAGATGAGCTTGGCATATTTGACGAAGCCTTTGCCGGAGTAGACGAGAAAGAGAAGATAGATACCGCTATTGAGATAGAAAAGAGCGCGCTGGCGTATGATAAGCGCGTAAAGAGGGTGAGAAAGGCGTCGTATTCGGAGTCTGTCGTATCTTCAAGGATCGTCAACTCCAACGGCGTTGACCTGACTGAGGCCGCGACCTATTACTCTGCAAGCGTCACTGCCGTCGCTGAAGAGGGAGCGGATTCGCAGATGGGCTGGGAGATGGCCCTGGGGCACACTCGCATGGCGATAGACCCGGAGTTCGTCGGCTCTTCGGCTGGCCGAAACGCCGTGAGGATGTTAAACGCCAGAAAGCTCGCAACAATGAAGTCGCCCGCCCTTATCGAGAATACTGTCGCCTGCGAGCTGCTTGAATCGCTGGCAGGGTCTTTTCTCGGCGATAACGTCGAGAAAGGCAAGTCGATGCTTATAGGCAAGGCCGGCAATCAGGTTGCTTCGCGCGCGCTTAACATCATCGACGACGGACTTATGTATGCAGGGTGGTCTACATCTGTCTTTGACGGCGAGGGGATGGCAAGGCAAAGGACTGAGCTTCTTACAAACGGCGTATGCAACGGGTTTCTCTATGACGGGTACTGGGCCAGAAGGGCTGGCAGAGCTTCTACCGGGAGCGCCGCGAGATCCGGCTATAAAGGCTCCCCCGGGGTCGGCATATCCAACCTTTATATAGACAAGGGAGATAAAGATCCTTCTACCCTGATGAGACTCATGAAGAACGGGGTCTTCATAACAGAGCTTCTAGGCGTTCACACGATAAATACCGTCAGCGGCGATTTTTCGCTTGGAGCGGCAGGCTTCATGGTCGAAAACGGCGCCATCGCCTATCCCATAAGGGGCTTGGCGATCTCAGGCAATCTGTTGGATCTTTTTTCCAAGGTCGATTCGTGCGGGTCTGATCTGCGGTTCATAGGGTCGATCGGCGCGCCGTGTCTTTTAATAAGCGAGATAGAGGCGAGCGGGACATGACAGAAAAGAGCAGGGATGACGAGAAAAGAGTCGAGGAAGCGCTATCACAGAACCCGCTTTTTGCAGGGCTTGAGCCGTTTTACTTCAAGGACCTGATCCCGAAGAGCGAGATACGCGCGTGGCCTGAAGGTACTCAGATAATAACTGAGGGCGACGAAGGCGACTCTGTTTTTTTCATAATATCAGGCAAGGTCAAGGTGACGCTCTACGGCGAAGAGGGCAGGGAGATAGTCCTTGCCGTGCTCGGCGACGGAGACATGTTCGGTGAGATGTCGATAATGGATGACAAGCCGAGGAGCGCCAACGTCGAGGCTGTCTCAGACCTTGAGTGTCTGGTGATAGGAAAGACAGGTTTTCTTGAGTACCTCTCGCGCCACCATAAGGTGTACATGAGGTTTTTCGCCTACCTGACGGGCAGGCTCAGAGACGCAACAAGGAAGATAGGGGGCCTCGCGCTCCTTGACGTCTGCGGCCGTATCGCCCATACGCTTATCGGGATGTCCAAGTCGGGCGAGAACGAAAAGGTCGTCTCGATAGAGAGGCCGACACATGAAGAACTCGCCGCGATGATAGGGTCTTCAAGGGAGGTCGTCTCAAGGGCCTTGAAGAAGATGACGCAGGAAGGGTATATAAAGATCGAGAAAGAGAGGATACTTTTATACATGTCCTGATGTTCCGAGCGGCCTGTGGATAAGTATCTGGCCGCATGATAGCCAGTATTATCGAATCAGGCTATCATATTGAGTTGCAATGATATTTGTCTTGGGTTTATCCGCGAGACACGCAGTCGTTCGTGTGTGTAAAGTATTGTGGGGCGGGTTAGACGAAAGATGATCTTCTCATGATTTAGCTACTTTAGTCTTTGCTTCTAACAAAACCGGGTCATGGCATAGCGAGCCTGACTGAGAGACGACGAGCAGGCATCGGAATTTACTGCGAGCCGGCTCGAAAGCGATGCGAGCCATACCCAAAAGCCACGGCAGTGCGCAAAAGCAAAATCGCTTACTACTAACCCCTCCCGGTCTCCCCATATGGTAAGGGGAAGAGCGCAGACAAAGCTATCTTCTTTCCATGTGACCCCTGTCACCGCCTAATCCGTCTCTTTGATGTAAAACCAGATACGTTCCTAAGCCGTCAGGCACAAAAGAGACCTAAAGACCCTCGTGAGATAGCCGAAAAGTCATAGAGGCGTTTCTATCTGAAGACTATCAGCCGTTGGCCACTGGGGCTAAACGGCTTGACATCAGACATGGCCCTGTGCTACAAAGAGGATTCTCAAAGTCAGGTCTGCCGTAGGAATATTTTCCAAGCTTTTCAACCTATTCCGGTTTTTGTTTGACGGCGGTTATTATCTGCATGCGGCGCTTTGAATCAGGCGGTGATGTTGCAGTTAAGTCGCCTTTCTCTGGCGTCTGAAACCGGTATCACTACAAAACGTCTGTCTTGCCGCTGTCGTCCACAGGCAGACTCGTATTACGGCGCCGGAACTCAACTGAAAAAATAAGATCCAAGGAGGACGTCTATTGGACAAGCGATTCTATACACTTTTCGTTCTGACAAACGACGCTTCCAAGGCCAGGCAGTTCAGGATACCGATAAAGCTCTTCAAGGCCGCTTCCGCTCTCGCTGTCGTCTTCAGTATCGTGCTGGTCTATGTCTTTTTTGATTACGCGAGACTCAAGGCTTCGGATGCGGAGCTATCAGCTATACAAAAAGAGAACATGAGCCAGAAGCTTGAGCTTCAGGGCTTTGCCGCTAAGATCAAGGAGCTTGAGGGGCACTTCGCTAAGCTCAATCTCTTTGACAAGAAACTGCGTATAATAGCCAACATAGATGATCCAAGGCCTACGGGAGGCTCGCCTGATGCCCAGCTTATGGGCATGGGCGGCAACACCGAGACTGCGGAAGATTACTTCAGCACCCCGGGGGCAAAGGTCGGCGCCCTCGTCAAGCAGATGAGCAGCGACATCACCGAGCTTGAGACCAGGGCAAAGACGCAGGAGAACAGCTTTACGGAACTGCAGGAAGAGCTTATGAGGCAGTCCACTATGCTGGCCGCGACCCCTTCTATCTGGCCGTCAAAGGGGTGGGTCACATCAGGGTACGGCGAAAGGACGTCCCCTTTTACCGGATTTCAGGGACTGCACAAGGGGATGGATATAGCCAACCGCGTCGGCACCCCTGTAGTATCTTCGGCTGAAGGTATAGTCGTGCGGGCAGGAGATGATCCTGGTCTTGGCAAGGTTGTCATCATCTCCCACGGGATGGGTCTAAAGACCACTTACGGACATCTCTCCGAGCTGATGGTCAGACAGGGACAGAAGGTCACCAGGGGCCAGCGGATAGCCTCTATGGGCAATACCGGTCGTTCGACAGGGCCTCATCTGCACTACGAGGTCACGCAAAACGGCGTCAGCGTGAACCCGTCAAAATACATACTCGACTGAGTCTGACGCAGCGCTGCCTCAGAGATATGGATAGTCAGGCCTTGCGGCTCGTGCGCAGGGCCTGTTTTTTTTAGCGTCATATCATATCGGCAGGTCTTTAAAAACCCTTGCCCCTTATGTAAAAATCCGTATAATTGAGTAGCTCCTCGGATATGGCTCTGTTGTTGGCCAAGGTTAAATAACAGACAAGGAAAAAGGCGTAAAGGCCCTTTTAACGGTGAGACGATGATAGGCAGTTTCTTGAAAAAGGTCTTCGGCAGCAAAAACGAGCGCGAGATAAAGCGCATACTCCCTCTTGTCGAGAAGGTCAACTCCCATGAACCTAAGATGAAGGCCCTTTCTGACGACGGGATACGGGGCCTTATCGCGGGGTTTAAGCAGGAGGCCGCAAAAGGCAGGCCTCTGGATGAGATACTTCCCGAGACCTTCGCCGCTGTCAGGGAGATGGCATTGAGGCGGCTGAAGATGCGCCACTACGACGTCCAGATCATCGGTGGCGTCGTCCTGCACGAAGGCAGGATAGCGGAGATGAAGACAGGCGAGGGAAAGACCCTTGTCGCCACGCTCCCTCTTGTCTTGAACGCTCTTTCAGGCAAGGGCGCGCACCTTGTCACGGTCAACGACTATCTGGCAAAAAGGGACAGCCATTGGATGGGCGCGCTTTATAACTCGTTAGGCCTTACAAGCGCTGTCATTGGCCACGATTCAAGCTTCCTGTACGATCCGTCTTATACCGAGGGGAAGAGCTTCATACATCTCAGGCCAGTTTCGCGCAAAGAGGCCTACGGCGCTGATATCACCTATGGGACCAATAACGAGTACGGTTTCGATTATCTCAGGGACAACATGAAGTTCTCTCTGGACGAGTATGTCCAGAGGGACCTTAACTACGCGATCGTCGACGAGGTAGACTCCATCCTCATTGACGAGGCGCGTACCCCTCTCATCATATCCGGGCCTACCGAGGATTCCACGGATAAGTATTACGTCATAGACAGGATAATACCGGGGCTCAAGAAAGAGGCCCATTATACTGTCGATGAAAAGGCGCGCCAGGTTCTTCTGACAGAAGATGGCATAAGCAAGGTCGAGGAGTTGCTCTCTATCGACAACCTGTATAACCCGGAGAACATAGAGCTCCTTCATCACGTCAACCAGGGGTTGAGGGCGCACGTCCTTTTTTCAAGGGACGTCGATTATGTCGTCAAGGACGGCCAGGTAACTATAGTAGATGAGTTTACCGGAAGGCTCATGCCCGGAAGGCGCTGGAGCGATGGTCTTCATCAGGCTGTCGAGGCGAAGGAGAAGGTCAAGATAGAAAACGAGAACCAGACCCTTGCCACGATCACTTTCCAGAATTACTTCAGGATGTACGAGAAGCTCTCAGGCATGACAGGCACCGCCGATACCGAGGCCGCGGAGTTCAACTCCATATACACCCTCGACGTCGTGATAATCCCCACGAACAAGCCTACGGCGCGTAAAGACACGATGGACCTCATCTACAAGACCAAGAAGGAGAAGTTCAAGGCGGTCATAAAAGAGATACAGGAGTGGCACGCCAAGGGCAGGCCGATACTCGTCGGCACTATCTCCATAGACGATTCCGAAAAACTCTCCAATATGCTTGTGAGGCACGGTGTGGCGCACCACGTGCTTAACGCCAAACAGCACGAGCGCGAGGCCGAGATAGTCGCTCAGGCGGGCCGTTACGGCTCCGTCACGCTTTCAACAAACATGGCGGGCAGGGGCACGGACATATTGCTCGGAGGAAACCCCGAGTTCATGGCGGTAGCCGAGGCTGGCAAGGACGATTCCACGCCGCAGTACCGCGCCGCTTATGATCAGTCAAAGATCCTTTGCGAAGAGGAAAAACAGAAGGTCCTGGCTATAGGCGGCCTTCACATCATCGGCACTGAAAGGCATGAGTCAAGGCGCATTGACAACCAGCTTCGCGGACGCGCCGGACGCCAGGGCGACCCGGGCTCATCGCGTTTTTATCTCTCGCTGGAAGACGATCTCCTTCGCATATTCGGCTCCGACAGGATAGCCTCGGTCATGGGCAAGATAGGCATGGAAGAGGACGTTCCCATCGAGCACGGCCTCGTCTCAAGGGCCATCGAGAACGCGCAGAAGAAGGTAGAGGCCCACAACTTCGACATGAGGAAAAACCTCCTCGAATACGATGACGTTATGAACCAGCAGAGGGAGATAATCTACAAGTACAGGAAGCAGATACTCTCCCAGAGCGGGCTTCGCGACATGGTCAAGGAGTTCACCTCCGACGTAGCGACGCAGATCATCGAGATACACATCGAGGCAAAGGCGCACCCGGAAGACTGGGACCTCAAATCCGTTGCGGATGCGGCCGCCTCGCAGTACGGAGTGGATCTTGCGACAAACGACCTTAACGGCATAAACCGCAGGGAAGACCTTGCCGCCGCTATAACCGAGAAGGTATGGGTACGCTACAACGAAAAGGTCGCGATCGTAGGCGACCAGGCGTTCGCAGACTTTGAAAAGGTCATCATGCTCCATACGCTTGATACGCTCTGGAAGGACCATCTGCTCTCGATGGACCACCTGAAGGGCGGGATAGGCCTCAGAGGCTACGGCCAGAAAAACCCTCTGCAGGAATACAAGAGAGAGGGTTTCGATATGTTCGTCGAGATGACGGCGAAACTCAAGTCAGATGTTGCGGAGAGGCTCTATAAGGTGCAGATAAAGATGGAGCATGAGCATACTCCGCCTTCTCCGCCGCCGCAGATGGCAAGGCCCAAGGAGCAGAAGGTCACGTACGGCCGGGGGGAAGAGCCCCAAGAGGATGATAAGGCCGAGCCTGTGACACGGCATGGCGATAAGATAGGGCGTAACGACCCGTGCCCTTGCGGCTCCGGGAAGAAGTACAAGAAGTGCTGCGGCGAGGGACATAGCGACGAGGAATAAGGGCCTTGCAGTCGGCTTCTTCGCGGTGTCGGCTTAGTAACGCGCTTTTTAATCTGGTAAGGATAATGCTTTCCCTTACCCGATACAAGTTTTTAAGTATGCAAGTCGATAAGAATTTTATGGATACGCGGATGGGCCGTTATGCTCATACGCGTATCTTACTCTGACAAAGAAATCCGATTGAAAGGTCCTCTATATAATGTCATCTGAAAAAATCGTCGATCTATTGAAGGTGCAGGGCTTCAGGGCCTCCGGCGTCTCTTGCGGGATAAAAAAGAACGGGAAGCGAGATCTTGCGCTTATACTGAGCGACGTGCCAGCCCGTGTTGCGTCTCTTTTTACAACGAACAAAGTAAAGGCCGCGCCTGTCCTCATAGACATGGAAAGGGTCAAGAAGGGGGGCATCCGCGGCGTCATAGTCAATAGCGGCAACGCAAACGCCTGCACCGGAAAAAAAGGGTACTCGGATGCCCTTAAAATGACCGCTCTTGCCGAGAAAGCGTTAGGCCTTGATAAAGGGAGTATCCTTGTTTCTTCTACCGGCGTTATCGGCGTGCCGCTGCCTGTTGAGAAGGTCGAGGCAGGGATGAAGGACCTCATCGAGGGTCTGAGCTATGATGGCCTGCCTGATGCAGGCGAAGCTATAATGACGACGGACGCCTTTATGAAGACCGCGTCGGCCTCGGCTGTGATAGGCGGCAGAAAGGTGACGATCGCCGGTATAGCCAAGGGCGCTGGGATGATATGCCCGAATATGGCAACGATGCTCGCTTACTTCGTGACCGATTGCGACGTGCCTGTAGCGGCGCTTAGAAAGGCGCTCAAAGAGGCTACCGACCTTTCTTTCAACTCTATAATAGTCGATAACGACACATCTACGAACGATACCTCCATGATATTTGCCAACGGGCTTGCAGGCAACAGGCCTGCAAGGTGCGGCACGCCGGAGTACCAGCGGTTCGTGAGGCTCCTTACAGAGGTCTCTACAAGGCTCGCGCACATGATCGTAAAAGACGGTGAGGGCGCGACGCGTTTTATTGAGATCAAGATAAAAAGGGCGGCAAGTGATAAAGACGCACGGCTTGCCGGGCGCACCATGGCAGAGTCGTTTCTGGTGAAGACCGCGTTTTTCGGCGGCGACCCGAACTGGGGCCGTATCATGGCCGCCATCGGAAAGGCGGCGATAAAGATGGACGAGTCGAAGACGGATATAATATTCAACGGTGTCCATGTCGTGAAAAACGGCTTGGACACAGGGATGGAAAAAGAGGCTGCGGCCGCGATAAAGGTGCGGGAGGTCGTAGTCACGGTAGATCTAAGGATGGGCAAGGGGACTTCGACGATCTGGACTACGGACCTTTCATACGAGTACGTAAAGATAAATTCCGCTTACAGGACATGAGGCGGCAGGGAGGCTCAGATGGGACTTCTCGGCAAAGAGGCTGACAGGTGGTTGAGGCAGGCTGAAAATGATTTGAAAGCGTCTGAATGGTGCCAGCAGGGCGGCTTTTTCGCACCTGCTTGTTTTATGGCGCAGCAGGCCGCGGCAAAGTCGTTGAGGGCGTTTCTGTATATCAACAAGGAAGACGCGAAGGAGACGCGCTCAGTAGCCGACCTCCTCGACAGGGCCATGACGTACGAAGAGTCCTTCAAGTCTTTTGTAGGCAACTCTACGTCCCTTGACATCTATTACAAGACTGCAAGATTCCCTGACGCGCTGCCTGGCGGCATACCGGCTGAGGTCATAGCAAGGAAGGACTCTGTAGACGCCATCCGACAGGCCTCTGACATAATCGCGATGGTCGAAAAGACCCGGAAGAACGATCTGCCTGAGACGTTTTAGACTAAGGTAGCGGCTCTATACCCGAAGGCTCACTACGGGAGCGGTAGCTTTGCCTTGCCGTTAAACAAAACCCGGGTCATGGCGTAGCGAGCCTGACTGAGAGACGACGAGCAGGCATCGGAATTTTCTGCGAGTCGGCTCGAAAGCGATGCGAGCCATACCCAAAAGCCACGGCAGTGTGAAAAAGACACAGTGGCCTAGAGGGGTGGTTTGAAAAGCCCTGAAGTAGCAATGGCGGGTGTGACCCGCCTTACCATTTGGCTCGAAAGCGTAGCGAGCCATACTAAAAAGCCACGGAAGTTCGCAAAAGAAGATCAACTAACAGACAACCGTAGAGCTATCTTCAGGCAACTTTGCTTTAAACCTCCACGCAGGAGATATTTTGTCAGAGACGGATATAATCCTCGCCCTGATCGTCTTCCTGTTCGGGGCTGTCATCGGAAGCTTCCTTAACGTCTGCATACACAGGATCCCGCGCGGGCTTTCTATAGCTTCGCCGCCTTCCAGGTGCCCGAGGTGCGAAAGACGCATACCGTTTTATGATAACATCCCGATAATCAGTTATATTCTTCTTAAGGGCAGGTGCAGGTCGTGCGCCGAGCCGTTCTCCGCCTTGTACCCGTTCGTCGAGGCCTCTACAGGCGTCTTCGCCGTTCTGCTCTTTCTGAAGTTCTCTTTGACTCCGGAGTTTTTCGTATACTCCGTCTTCGTCGCCTCTCTGATAGTAATAACCTTCATAGACCTTGAGTTGCAGATAATTCCAGATGTGATAAGTCTGCCTGGCATTGTCGTAGGTTTTGCGGCCTCGTTTTTCCTTATCAGCCCGGGCGTATGGGGTTCTATTATCGGCATCGGCCTCGGCGCAGGCATCCTTCTCGGCATAGCCGCGGCGTATATGCTTGTCGCCGGTAAAGAGGGGATGGGGATGGGAGACGTCAAGATGCTCGCTATGATAGGGGCGTTTCTCGGCTGGCAGGGCGTTATCCTGACGCTTCTTGCCGGTTCGCTCTTCGGCGCCTTGATCGGCGGCGGCTTGATGTACTTCAAGGGCAAGGGTTCCGGGCATGCCATCCCGTTCGGGCCGTTCCTGGCTCTCGGCGCTCTGCTGCACCTCTTTCTGGGGCCTGAGATAATATCCTGGTACATCGACATGGTAGTCGGATAGCCTCTATCCGGCCTGGGGGCGCTAAGTGCGTTTTAAGAGATCATATCTCGGCATACGGGGCCAGCTCATCGCGGGCATCGTAGTGACAACGATTGCCGGCATAGGCCTCACAGGGCTCCTTGGCATAAAGATAGCCGAGAATACCGCTGTCTACTCCAGGATATCCGAGGCAGGCAATATCACGAGGATAATATCGACCTCTGTCAGGCAACAGCCGCCCGGTGACGCCGTGCGTTTTATCCAGTCGGCGCTTATGGGTGCGGGGATACGGGATATCCGCGTAAGAGATGTATCAGGCAGGATCATTTTGAGCGAAGGCGCTGTTATCTCTGAAGAAGGCGAGGTCCTTTTCTCAGACCCGGCTTTGACTGTCATGCGCATAGGCGGCGGCTGGTTTCAAGGCGCCGGCAGGGCGCTTTTTATTTCAGCCCCGTTAGGCTCAGGCCGGGAACGGTTAGGGACTCTTGAGTTTTCAGTCCCTCTGAGCGAGATACAAAAGAGCATGGCAGGGGTCAGAAGGTTCTTCGTAGTCTACGCTCTCCTGGACTCCATAATAATAATAGGTCTTGGCATATACTTTCTCTCACGCTCTGTAATAGGCCCGGTAAGAAAACTCGATGAGGCGGCAAAGAGGATCTCAGGCGGCAAGCTCGGTGAGAGGGCTGAGGTCACCGCTGATAACGAACTCGGAAGCCTCTCCCGCTCATTTAACTCCATGGCCGGGAGGCTCGAAGAGGAGATCAAGTCCCTTGAGAGGTTGAACCTCGAGCTTCTGGCCGCTCAGGAAGAGCTTACGCGCGCCTCAACGCTTGCCGCCGTAGGCCGCCTCGCCTCAGGGATCGCCCACGAGATAGGAAATCCGCTCGGGGCTGTCAAGGGATACCTTGATATACTTTTCAAAGGTGTCGCAGACAAGGCGCAGGAGGCCGAGATAATAGAGAGGGCTTCAAGAGAGGCGGCAAGGATAGATTCTATCGTAAGAGAGTTCCTAGACGTAGCTCGTCCTGCCCCAAGGCCTGATGAGCCGGTCGATGTGAACCCTGTTTTGCTGGGCGCCATCTCTGCCGCCTCTGTAATGGCTGAGTTCAGTTCGGTAGATATAAGAAAGGACTTCGCAACAGGGATACCGCCTGTCATGGTGGAGGACGGCAAATTGAGACAGGTATTCATGAACATACTGGTAAACGCCGCTCACTCCTTCGAGGGGTGCAAAGGAACGAGGCTGATAACCGTAGAGACAGGCACCCAGAAGAGGCCTTATGAGAGGGGCGTACGCAGGAGGCGTGATGACGCACCTGTCGTGCCGGAGAGCGGTGCCTTTTCTGACAGAGAGAGGCTCTACGTGACCGTCAGATTCACTGACAACGGCTGCGGCATCGACGCTATTACCGCAGGCAGGGTCTTTGAGCCGTTTTTCACGACGAAGGGGCCGGGGCGCGGCACCGGGCTAGGGCTCTTCGTCTCGCAGTCCATTATAAAGGCCTATGGCGGCGAGATCGAACTGGCATCAACAGATGGCGCAGGTTCGGTCTTTACCGTTATACTGCCATGCGCCGATGGGGTCCTGGATAGATGAGGATACTGGTCATAGACGACGAAGAGGCGATGCGCCACATGCTCGGCATCCTTTTAAAGAGAGAGGGCTGGGACTACGCCGCCTTCGATGATGCGTCCAAGGCCCTTTCAGCGCTTGAAAATGACGACTTTGACTTCGTACTTTGCGACATAAAGATGCCGGGCCTCGACGGGTACGGCTTTTTGAAGGCTTTGAAGGAAAGGTCGATCGGCAAGACGGTAATTATGATGAGCGCGTACGGTACGATGGATAGCGCCATAGAGTGTATGAAGCTCGGGGCCTATGACTACATATCCAAGCCGTTTAAGTCTGACGAGGTTATCATCACTCTTAAGAAGGCCCTTGAGAGAGAGAGACTCAAGAGCGAGAATGCGAGGCTCAAGGCCGAGGTATCGAAGGAATACGCCCCGGCCTCCATCATAACCCGGGACGCAGCTATGTCAGCTATCCTCGACCTCGTTAGAAAGGTCGCTGATTATGATTCCCCTGTACTCATTACGGGTGAATCCGGCACCGGCAAAGAGCTTGTGGCTCGCGCGCTCCATTACCGGGGTTGCAGGGCGGACGGGCCTTTTGTGGCTGTCAACTGCGGGGCGATACCTGCCCAACTCCTCGAAAGCGAGCTCTTCGGCCACGTCAAAGGCGCGTTTACCGATGCGCACAGGGCGAAGCAGGGGCTATTTCATGAGGCGAACGAGGGTACGATATTCCTTGATGAGATAGGCGAACTTCCGCATGAGCTTCAAGTCAAGCTCCTGAGAGTCCTTCAGGAGGGCGAGGTAAGGCGCGTAGGCGATACAAGGTCTGTAAAGATCGACGCAAGGGTCGTAGCCGCTACTATCAGAGACCTGAAGGCTGAGGTAGAAAAGGGCTCTTTCAGGGAAGACCTCTACTACAGGCTAAACGTCATAGATATAAAGGTGCCGCCGCTAAGGAAGAGAAAGGCGGATATCATCCCGCTTGCGACGCACTTCATCGAAAAATACGCTAAAATGTTCGGTAAGCCGCTTAAGTCCCTATCAGAAGAGGCTTTAAGAGCGCTTGAGGGGTATGAGTGGCCCGGAAACGTCCGCGAGCTTGAAAACGCCATAGAGCGAGCGATGATCCTCGAAGATACGCCGATGATCAGGGGTGAGTCGCTGCCGGTATATTCCCACGCAGGGACGCTAGGCCGCCAAGGGCCTGACGATGACCTTTCCATAAAAAAGGCCTCGGAGTCTATCGAGCGTGAACTGATCAAAAAGGCGCTTGAAAAGACGCACAACAACAAGACCCGGGCGGCGCTCCTATTAGAGATAAGCCACAGGGCGCTTCTTTATAAGATAAAGAGCTACGGGCTTGACAGGCCTTGATAGGTCTCAACCGTCATCAGGTGATCAAGGTTATCGGAGAGTAATTTTACAAGCGTTTTCCCCGGTTTTTCCACGTTATGGAGGATATGGTGTATAGTATCTTTAATCTCTCCATTTTTGAATCCATGAGATATCCGGTGATAGTAAAAGATAAGCCAGTCTGACGTTTTTTGGCAGCTAAAAATTGCATAACTACGCAAAAAGTAGCCGATCTGGCCTTGTTGTCAATAGAAAATCTCAATAAAAACGAACGGTTGTTTTCTGGCATGGCTGTTGCATATTTATCTTGTCAGGATACTGCTTACGCTATACAGCTGATGAATGGGGTGTGAAGTGCGAAGAGGCTATAATAAAACGGTTTCAGGGAAAGGGTCGAAGGGTTTTACACTTGTCGAGGTCCTTGTGGTCGTGGCGCTTATCGCCACCATGCTGGCTATCGGCGTGCCTTCGATCATCTCTCAGATGTCTCACCTGAGGCTCACCCGCTCGGTAAGAGAGGTCTCTGTAGAGCTTTCCGCCGCAAGGCTCAAGGCCATCGCGTTTAACAGGCGCGTAAGGGTCGCCTTCAACGTATACGGAGGCACCCCTTTGGACGATTACAGGATAAACCTCTATGACAGCGGTACAAGCACATGGTCTGCCGACCCTACAAGGCCTCTTATTCGCCTGAAGTCGGCCATACGCATAACAAGTCCGGGCGGGTCTTTCAACGTCGATTTTTTCGCGAACGGGACAGCCTCTCCGACCTCCGTATGCATTACCAATACGGCAAAGGCTGGAGATCAGATGAAGGTGACGGTTCAAGGTTCTACAGGCATGGTGACTATCACCACGGGGTGTTGACGAGGGGGCCAGGTGATGCAAGGGCAAGAAAGTTTTGTTTTAACAGGATCGGCAGGCTCTCAGAAGGGGTTCACCCTTATCGAGGTGCTTGTCGCCATCTCGATCCTCACTATAGGGATACTCGGCATAGCCGGGCTGATGGGGACCGCGGTGAAGTCGTCAAGTTTCAGCCAGACGATGACGCAGGCGACTAACCTGGCTGAAGACAGGATAGAGGCGCTCCAGGAGATAGATTTTAACAACATCCAGTCTACCGATCTCGTCGGCAGGGTGGAGCTTCAGAGGAATTGCTCTCAGACAAGCGCCCTTGTAAGCAGGCCGGTATATACATGCGTTCCGATAAATACCGTTACGTATGACAACAAGGTCTATACCTGGACGTACACCGTGACATACGTCGACCTTGATAACAGCGGGACCGCCAACCCCGGCTCCGACGGTCTCAAAAGGCTTGACGTGACGGTGACGTGGACGGATGTATGGAACAACCCCAAGACAACGACGCTGACAACCTTAAGGACAAGAGGATAGCATGGAGAGCATACTCAAAAAACGCTCAAGGAAGGGACAAGGCGGCTTCACCCTTGTCGAGGTCCTCATGGCGGTCTTTATAACCGGTATCATCGCCATCGGCGTATATTCGGTCTATAACACCTTTTACAGGCAGAGCGACAGGCAGGACAAGGCGCTCGAAGCCCAGCAGAACGCAAGGGTCGCAATAGGGCTGATGGAAAGGGAGCTTGTCAACGCAGGCTACGCCGCAGGCACGCCGGATATAATCACAGAGGCTACTGCTACGTCGATCGAGTTCATCTATTCAGACCCTTCCACCGACCCTGCCGAGAGCCCGACCGCCGGAAACAGGTTGCAGGTAAGGTACGGCCTCCAGACTACCGGAAGCGTGCAGTACCTCGTAAGGAAGGCTGATAACCTCTCTACAGCTTCCACAGGTTCTACTGACGACGTCATACCGTACGTCCAGTCCATGACCCTTACGTATCATGATATAGACGGCAACGTTATAGCGGATACGACAACTCAGCCGAACCGCAACACGATCAAGTTCGTCACGGTTTCTATCGTCGCCCAGTCTAAGCCTGAACCGGGCAGGAACCCCAAGGTCTTCACCGTCGAGACGCACATAAGGCTGAGAAACATAGGCATCGGGCAGACATCCGTTGACGCTACTCCTCCATCCGCGCCGCTTGGCATACAGGTGAGGGACCCGGGTCAGTGCGAGAGGCTCAAGGTCAAATGGACCGAGAACACCGAGGGCGACATCATGGGCTACCAGCTCTTTTTCGGTACCTCTTCAGGCGCCTATACCGGCATCATCAACATACCGCTTACAGTGCTCTCTTCCACGAACTATGCCTGCGTGAGGGCCTCCGGTTCTATCGAGTGCACAATATTTCCAAATAACCCTGTCTTTGCGTATACGCAGTCGACCGCAGTCTCAGGCACGACCTATTTTGTCGCTTTAGAGGCGTATGACAACAGCCTTAACAGGAGCGCGTTTTCAGCGGAAGTCAGCGGGGACCCGTCCCCGAGCAGCGCTGTTTTTGATGCCGGGTCAGATGATTCGACTATAAACCCGATTAAGCCCGTAGCTGTCACAGGATTTACCGGCACGGACGGCCCTTCTGACGGGTCGGTGACGCTCAACTGGTCGGCGTATGATCTCGCGTCGTCCCCTGACGTTACAGGGTTCAGGGTCTACAGGTCCCTTTCGCCTTTTGCCGCCTACCCTATAGACCCGAACCTTGCGGGCATCGACTGGATAGCAGGCGAGCCTTTGAGCGGCAAGCCTGAGATAGCCAAGTCGGCAACGACCTATACTGACAGCGGTCCGAACCTTGTCGGTTGCACGAAATATTATTACGCTATAGCCCCTGTCAACTGCGATCCGACTCTTATAACCGACGACGGCGGAGATCCGGCCTCGAAAAAGTATATAGCCTCTGACTATGCCGTAGCATACGGCGACGGAGTCGGCGTTGAGGTGGATTCTCCTTCAGGGGCCGATACAGCACCGCCTGATACTGCTATTCCGGCCGCGCCTGCCGCGTTTGACGCTCGCGCCGGTTGGAAGAGGGTTGCGATAGCGCTTACTCAGCCCTCTGATATCGATCTCTACCAGACGTGCATATACGCGAACCAGGGCGCAGCGTATCCGGCGCTTCTAGGTACAAAGGACGCGATCGGGTGCTTTAACCCTTCTTCAGGGATAAAGCTATTTGAATCAGACGGCGCCCTTAATACCGGCGAGGTGCCGATCAGCGGCTCAACGTCGTTCTGGCATAACTCCATGACAGTCCTCACATCCAGCCCGAACCTTGCCGAGACAGGCGTATATTCGTATACCGCAGTATCGTTCGACCTTTGCGGCAACGGTTCACCGGCATCTTCAGCTCAGGCTACTACGACCCTTTGCGGCGAGGACCCTCCGGTACTGCCTGACGTAGACTCATTCGGCTATGGTCAGGCGGCCCCGGGCAAGCCTCCGGCAGTCTCAGGCGTGACAGGCGCCGGGTGCGGCGGGGAACCCGAGTCGATCGATCTCGCGTGGACAGGGGTATCGAGCAACATCTCGGCATCTTCATCCGAGTTCAATCCGTATGACCTCGCAGGCTACAGGATATTCAGGGGTACGGACGCTACGGACTGGAGCGGCGCGACACTTCTAAATGAGACCGCTCCGTTCTGGGGGACCGCGTACAGCGACGCTAATTCAACGGACGGCGGGCCTTACTACTACAGGGTCGTATCGACCGATTGCCCTTATGAGAAGAACAACCCTGCTGCAGGCATTGTCAGGGCTGATATGAGCAGCGGCTACTTAAGGTCCGCGCAGTACGGCCCTATATATCCCGGCAAGATCTCAAGGGATGAAAAATGCACAGGGGCCGGTTCCTGCACCAAGGACGACCACAGGGAGATCCTCACAGGCGTGACCCTGTCTGCCAGTAACACGTCTACGCCGTCAACGTCTTTTTATCACAACACCGTGACGATGTTCTTCGAGAACACGAGCGGGTCTACAATGACCATACAGGGCGCCTCTGTCAGCTGGGTCAACTCCTCGGCGCTCCTTCGCGAGGTCAAGATCGGCGGAGGTAGAGGTGGCGTCGGCCAGACTACTACGAGCATAGGCTCCGGCAGCACGACCCCTGTCGTAGGCAACCCTCCGTACACTAGCGCAGTTGCCAACATAGCCCTTACTGCCGCCCAGATACCGGCGCTCGTCAGGTACGTCCCTATTACATTCGAGTTCAAGGATTCCGTCGGGACGAAGAACGTCGATATGAGGGATGACCAGCTCCTTGTTACCCTTAACGTCAGAAACGATTCTACCGGCACAACGACTTGCATGTCGTATATGACCGTCTCGCTTGCCCAGGAGGGCGTGATAGTGCCCTACGGCCCGTCCATCAGCGCCGCGCAGCAGGACAAGCCGACGAGCCCGACCTTCGGGTACGCTGTGCCTGGCCCGACAGGCCTTAATACCGTGCCATCAGGCACCAACGGCTCTATCGTCGTAGACGCAGGCTCGTCAGTAACGGTATCAGCGTCCATCGAAGGGCTTACCACGAACCCTGTCACAGGCCTCAAGGTGCCTGTCTCATCTGCTACGCTCTATTACGTAGCGACCCTAAAGACCGTGACAGTCGCGCCGACAAGCGGCTATACGTCGGTTGCCATGACGAATACGAGCGGTAACACCTGGAGCGGCAACGTACCGTCGAATGACAACAAGCGCGTCTGGTACTACATCGTCGCAAACGACCTTGACGGCAACTTCGACAGGGACCCTGAGATAGCGCACGGTGCGTACGTCTATGACCAGAAGACGTTCAGTATATGCGATGTGACGCCTTCTACTCCTACGGGCTTCGTTGCCTTGAACCCGACGTTCGACTTCACGGTTGACCTCTCATGGATAGCGGTGACGACGTACACCGGAGGCTCTGCGCTTGACGCCTCTGATGCGATAACCTACCGCATATTCAGGAACGGCACTCAGATAGTAGCGTCCCAGGCAGGCACGACTTACACTGATACAGTGCCTTCGAGCGGCATATACACCTATACGGTGATGGCGAGAAACGCCTGCGCAAGCCCTTCTCCCAAGGAGAGCGCTGTAGCCACTACAGCGGCATGCGGCGGATCTTCGGCGTCAGCGACCCTGACTGTCACTCCGACCTCCATATTCAGGGGCGAGAGCTACACAGTCAACATTGTCGACTGCTACGCGCTCACAGGCCCGACAGGCCTCTATTATACCTCGCAGGAGACGATAAACCTGACGTCCGGGTTCACAGGCTTTAACAACACCAGCACCGGAGGCGGCAGTTACGCGCCGCAGATAACCGAGACAGGGCCGGCTACCGCGACCTTTAATACTACTGTCACAACGACCAGCAGCTCGTCTGATCCGACCAAGCTCCTGACGCTTGCCACTGACACGGTTACTGTCACGTATCCGTTCGCGACGCCGTCTACGAGGACCGTAAGCGTGGTCGTCGACCCGTGCACCAATACGCCTAATGCTCCTACAGGCCTTACCGGGACCGTCTCAGGGCAGAACATCACGCTTAACTGGACGGCGGTAACGCAGAACACGGATAGCTCCGCCATAACCGACCTTGCTGGGTACAGGGTATATGAGAAGGTCTGCGCCAAGAACAAGCCGAACTGCACAGGCGCGGATATAGTGACCGACTGGTTCTTAAGGACGTCTGCGGCATCAGGCACCACTACGGCCACTGTGAACGCCGACAACGGCGCTATCAACCAGAGGATCTACTACTTCAAGACTACGGCGATAGATTCATGCTCTACTGTTAAGGAGAGCGGGTACTCCAACGTATGGAACGAGACGAACTAAGGGGCTCACATGTTCAGAAAAGATGATGGCGGCGAGAAGGGCTTCGTACTGATACTGGCGCTCGTGACGATGGTCGCGATGACGCTCATAGGCGTAAGCCTTGTCTCCAATATGACGACCGATATCCAGCTGTCACGGAACGAGCGCGAGTCGAAGATCGCCTTCCAGCTCGCAGAGGCCGGCGTAAACGAGGCGATTTCCAGACTGCACCTTCCAACGCTGGCCGACCCCAGGTACGTCGGAGAAAAGACCACCGATGCCGGCTACAGGACGACCGGATGGGCGGGCTATGTTTTCAATTCCGATGTTGCCGTAATAGGCACGCTTGGCAGCGGCCAGAGCTACGCGGTCATTGTCAGGTATCTCGGAGAGTCCAATACCGAGGGGTTCTGCGATGACAACGACGTGACCAATACGTCATTGACTGCGGCTGTCCCTCCGGCCTCTTGTGATGAGACCCCGGAAGAGGTCGCGATGTACGGCAGGGACTTTAATATCGACGCGAGCGTGACAAGCATAAGTTACGGCAGGCTGCCTATCTATCACATAACCTCGACAGGGACAGTCAACAGTACGACAAGGACCGTTCATGCCTATGTCGGCGGAAGCTCTCTTAACACCGATACTGAAGCGGGCATCAATACGAACAGTACTATCACCTGGAACGGCGGGGATTGCACTACGTCTGTCGCGCCTGCCGGCAGTTGCAAGGAGACGCAGGCCAATGACTACCCGACATATCTCGGCGAAGACCTGACGACGACCGTCAGGGACATGGCCGATGAGCAGCACCAGTGCTCAACAGGCACTTGCAGCGGAGCCGGTGATGATATACCCTCTAACGGTCAGCTTGATACTGTCGTGGCGGATTGGGGCGACGCAGCTGGCAATAGCAACTCGACATTTTTATATATAGACAACCCAGGGCGTCAGGTAAAGATGACGGGCCTTGTCGGAAGGGGCATACTGATAGTGACGGGTGATCTTGATCTTGCCGGTAATGTCACTTATGAAGGGCTCATATATGTCCTCGGCCAGTTGACGATAAGCGGCGGCGGCGCTACCGTTAAGAATATCACCGGAGGGATAATGGCCCGCGACGTGGTAACCTTGAACGGCAGTAATCTCACGGTCGCGTACGACCAGGCGACGCTTCTCGATGTTGCCAGACAGCACAGCTCGTCAGCAATGATAGTCTGGAAGAGGCTGTAGGCAAAGAGTACAGCTTGTCTCGTTTTACGGCGCGCCCCGATTAGAAGGGGCGCGCCGTTTTTTTTGCCGGTAACCTGCTAAGGCGGTTCACACCCGCCAAATGTTTTTCTTTTGCGAGCCCTTGTGCGCTTTTCGGGTATGGCTCGAACGGCCCTTGTAAGAAATATCTATCTGACTCCGGCTTTGCACTTAGGTGCGTCTTTTTGGGTATGGCTCCCTTCGCTGTCGGGCCGACTCGCAGAAGAAACAGATGCCTGCTCGTCGGCCCTCCTTTATGCTCATTCCACCATACCCGGGTTGTTTCAAGACAAAGATAAAGCAACTTCGTCTGCCGGGTTTTGTATCAAGGCAAAGGCCAAATTCAAAGGCTGGGAGTCTTGTCCTTACTCCTCCCATTATTATAAGGGGAGGCCGGGAGGGGTTAGCAGTAAGCGGTGTTTATTTTGCGCACTTCCATGCGCTTTTCGGGTATGGCTCGAACGGCCTTTGTAAAAAACATCTATCTGATTTCAGCTTTGCACTTGTAGTGCGCAAAAGAAGCAGCGGCCTTGTGGGGTAGTTCTGAATGACTGAGTTACTTGGAGCCTTTTAATTTCGCGACCATGCAATATTGCATGGTCGTGGCAGTTAAACAAACCCCGGGTCATGGCGTAGCGAGCCTGACTGCGAGTCGGCACGAAAGCGAAGCGAGCCATACCCGAAAGCCACGGCAGTGTGCAAAAGAAGCAGTGGCCTGGAAGAGTTGTTATGAAAGACTAAAGAGCGCAGAACCACCTCTCCCAGTTCCTCCTTGTGAAGGAGGGGAGCACAGAGGCGCACTCCACTGCGCAAAAGAAAAACCGGCTGATACACCCATTCTGTCATAAAATGCACGTCACTTTTTTTTCGGTTTGCGACCTGCGTCACATAGCCGCGGAACATTATCTGGTATCTTTAAAAAACCGGGAGATTCTTCCTCAGGTTTTTTTTAGCTCTTTTCTAATTATATATAGTTATAGGCAATTATGAAAAATGGTTGACAACTTCATATTATTGGAATAGAGTTTACGCAGAGTCGGTAAAATTGACTTTCATGCCTCCATAATTCATTTAAGATTATGCCTTTAGCCTCCGATGTGACTTTAGTGCTTGCGCAATTATGAAAAATAATCTAAAGAAGATACGGGAAGCGATGCTTCTCAGCAAATCAGAGCTCGCCAGGAAGGCCGGCATATCCACTCTAACGATCGACAGGATCGAGAAGGGCTATCCATGCAGGGTCGATACCAAGCGAAAGCTTATACACGCCCTGGGGTTCAAAATCTCCGAAAAGACAAAACTCTTTTTGGACTAAGAGGTTTATAGATGGATCTTTCCTTTTTAAGCCTTCCTTTTCTGAAGAAAAAAGATACTGTCGCGCTTGACATCGGCTCCAACTCCGTCAAGCTCGTGCAGATGGTCAGGTCCAAGAAGGGTTGGGAGCTGTTAAAGCTCGGTATGGCCGCCCTTCCGCCCGAGGCTATAGTCGACGGCTCGATAATCGACTCGATGACGGTCACAAGCACCATCAAGGACCTTGTGAAGGAGCACGGTGTCAAGGTCAAGGACACGGTATCATCCCTTACCGGACATTCGGTCATCATAAAGAAGGTGAGCTTTCCGGCAATGACCGAAGACGAGCTTGCCGAATCGATCCAGTGGGAGGCCGAGCAGTACATACCCTTCCCGGTCGCCGACGTCAACATTGATTTTCAGATACTCGGTTCGGACACAGAGGGCAGGGGCCAGATGGACGTCATGCTCGTGGCCGTGAAGAAGGACGTCATAAACGACTATACGAACGTCATCAGAGAGGCAGGCCTCAACCCTGTTGTGATAGACGTCGATTCTTTCGCCCTTGAGAACATGATGGAGATCAACTATCCGGTGACGCCTGGCGAGAATATCGCAATGGTGAACGTCGGCGCCTCCATCACCAGCATATCTATCGTCTACGGCGGCCTCACCATATTCACCCGCTCCATTCCGATGGGAGGCAACCAGTTCACGGAAGAGATGCAGAGGCAGTTGAACGTCAGCTTCAAGGACGCCGAAGATATGAAGACCGGCAAGAAAGAGGCCGCGGAGCCTGACGGACTTCTCTCGGCCATCGAGTCAGTATCTAACAACCTCGCGTTCGAGGTCAAAAGGTCTCTCGACTTTTTCCTCGGCGGGGCGCAGGGCTCTTACGTCAACAAGATATATCTGAGCGGCGGCGGCTCAACCATTGCCGGGCTTCGCGAGATGATGCAGGAGAAGACCTCTATTCCGGTCGACGTGGCCGACCCATTCAAGAACATAGAGGCCGACGCCAAGCAGTTCGACAAAGAGAGATTGAAACTGGTCGCCCCGTACTTCGGCGTGGCCGTAGGCCTTGCCACAAGGAGGTTTGCAGATAGATGATCCGCATAAACCTTCTGCCCGTCAGGGCCGCAAAGAAAAAAGAGTCCTTGAGGTTTCAGCTCACGGTGGCCGGCCTCGTGTCCTTCCTTGTCTTCGTAGTCATGATGGCCGTTTATATCTCCAAACGCAGCGAGGCGTCGAATCTTGATGAAGACCTCTCCAGGGGTAATGTCGAGCTTGAGGAATTAAAGAAAAAGATCGGCGAACTCGACAAGATAAAAGAGCAGAAGAGGATAGTAGAAGAGAAGCTCAACGTCATAAGGAGCCTTGAGGCCGCCAAGACCGGTCCTGTGAACCTTTTTGCAAGGGTGGGCGGAGCTATACCGCCGACCGCGTGGCTTTCTTCCATAAAAGACGAGGGCGCAATGGTAGTGCTCAAGGGTTTTGCCGCAGATGACGAGGTCGTTGCGGACTTCATGAGGGGCCTCCAGAAACACAAGGAACTCGGGAACGTTGAGCTAGAGGTCGCCCAGCGGACTATCGAGAAGGAGACCGGCTCGGATGTGGTCGGCTTCACCATAAGGCTTGAGAAGAAGGTTGAAAAGCCCAAGGAGAAAGAGAAGCCCGGCAAGAAGAAGGAGAAGAAGCAGTGATACCCCTGAAGATAAATCTCGAATCCGTGATGAAGCTTCCTCTTCAGAAGAGGGTGCTGATACTCGCCGGCGTGAACGTGATCATCATCGCGCTCATCTTCTGGCTGCTTGTCCTGCCAAAGCACGAGGAGTCTGCGAACCTTAAGGTGCGCCTCGCGGACCTGACTATCAGATTGAACGAGAGCAGGGCGATAGCCTCCGACATACCGAAGTTCCTGCGCGAGAAAGAAGATATGGAAAATATGCTGAAGGCCGCTGTCGCCCAGCTTCCGAACGACAAGGAGATACCCGATCTGATCGAAAGCATCAGTAGGGCAGGCGTCAAGTCCGGGCTGAAGGTGCTTCTCTTCAGGCCTTCCGCCGAGGTCCCCAAGGGCTTCTACGCCGAGGTGCCTGTGACTATGTCCGTGGAAGGCAGGTTCGAGAGCCTCTATGAGTTCAGCGCGAAGGTCGGCGAGATGCCGAGAATAGTCAATATAGCCGGGATGGACATAAACTCGACCGGACACAAGAACAGGGTCCCGATGCTCAAGGCCAACTTCGTGGCAACGACCTTCAGGTTCATACCGACTCCAGCGCCTGAGGAAGAGACGAGGAAATGATGGAAATAAGGTATAAGATGATGATAGCGGCGCTCTGCCTGCCGCTCCTTCTGGTCTCTTGCGGAAAGGAAGAGGCTACGCAGGCCCAAGCACCGAAGCAGGCCGCCCATGCAGGCAAGGCGCAGGCGGCAGCCGGGCAGGGAATCGAAACAGCCGCCGCTCTTCATGTGACAGCAGAGCATCCGGCCAGAAACCCGTTCCAGAGTCATATCGTACTTATGAAGGGCGCTGAGGCCGCCGTTAAGAAGGTGGTCAAAGGGCCGCTCGAGTGCTGTGAGCTGAGCCTCTTCAGGCTTATGGCTGTTGTAAGCAGCTCTGAGAACTCCTTTGCGCTCGTGCTGTCGCCTGATTCCAAGAGGTATGTCATACGCCGCGGCGATAAGATCGGGTCGAATGAAGGCAAGGTCATTAAGATCGGCAACAACAAGGTTACCGTCAGGGAGCCTAATAAGGACGAGAAGGGCAACATCCTGTCGACGACTGACACGGAGATGACCCTGCCGACTGAAAAAGCAAATGAGCGCGTCCCTGGCAGAAGGTAGCTGCGGCTGCGGTTTCGCCCCTGAGCGCGGTTTTACAAGCGACAGGGTGTTTTTAAAATAGTAGTCAGACAGCGATACGGAGGACTGTATGCGTAATCCAGATAATAGATTCAGGCTCGGGCTTGCCGGCATCATACTCGGCGGGGCCGTGGTCCTTACAGGATGCGCCTCGACAGGGCCCAAAGGCAACGAAGGGCCAAAGAGCGCCGCCGAACAGAAGGTAGCGGCAGAGCCTGCGAAGCAGGCGGCTTCTGTCGAGTATATAAACGTCGTAGGCGACGGAGACCGCGTAATGATCGGCGCGTCTGCTTCCATCAAGTACACGGCCTTCAAGCTCTCGGACCCTTCGAGGCTGATCATAGATATGCCCGGAGTCGATCTGGCCAAGATAGATTCGGCCATCAAGGTCGATAACGATTTTCTCAAAGAGATCGTCTCGGTAAGCTACGGCGCCTCTAAAGAGATAGGCCGCATCACTATAAGCCTGAAAGACGGCGTAGAGCACGAGGTGAGGTCAGGCGATAAGTCGATACTAGTCTCCCTTAAAAAGAGCGAGGTTCCGACCGTTGACGCAAATGCATCGGCCATGAAGGCGGCTTCTGCTGAGGCGGCGGCAAACGCCGAGTACGCGGCTGAACCTATTCCTGTCGTAGAGGCCGCGCCTGTAGCTCCTGAAGAGGCTCCTGCACCGGCCCTTATTCAGGATAAGGCAAAGGCCCTGGCCCCTGCCACCCGCATACTCAAGGTAGAGTCTGCCAACTACGGTGAGAACACGGTTGTCAGGATAATCACCGATGGCGACGTGAGCAACTTCAAATCATTCAGCCTTGACGGCCCGTCAAGGATAGTAGTTGACATCTGGGGCGTATCCAACGGCGTAGGCAAAGGCAGCGTCAGGCTGGCGGATAAGTATGTCAAGGCGGTCAGGATCGGCGGCCATGATGATAAATCAAGGCTCGTCTTCGATTCAAACGGTAAGACTTTGCCTCCTCACTCGATTGCAAGGGTCAATGATACGATAGTCCTGACTCTCGGGCCGAAGATCAAGCAGGAAGAGAAGAATGCTTCGGCAAAGGCCGCGGCGCCTGTTGCCGCTATAGCGCCTGTCTCTTATAAGGCTCCTGAGACGCCTGTGACAGTTGCAAAGAACTCAGGTCCGACCTCTTCCGAGGCGCCTGCTTCAGTCAAGATCGACGAGGCTCAGACTACTAAGAAGATGGTCATAGCGAAGGCCGAGGAACCTACCACTGTAAAGCAGGAGATGCCTGCCGCGCAGGCCTCAGTTGCGACAGAAGGGACTATAGTCGAGGACGTAGACTTCAGGAGAACGGGTGATAAGGGAAGGCTTTCTATCTCTTTGTCAGCCAAGTCCGTTCATTCTGTGCAGGAATCACAGGACGGAAAGACTGTCATCATCGATATAAAGGGCGCGAAGGTCCCTGAGCATCTCTCCAGGACGCTTGATGCTACAAAGCTGAAGACAGCTGTAGCGGCCATAAGCTCGTATAATGAGGGCGACAGCGCGCGGGTGATGGTCAAGCTCATAGAGAAGACGCCGTTTGAGGTTACTACTGTCAATGGCACCATCAATCTCGAGTTCGCGGCTGTAGCGATGGCAGAGGGCGCGAACGGCACGAAGATGGAAGTGTCCAAAGCCATTGAAACGAAGAGAGAGTATATCGGAAAGCGCATAGACCTTGATATGGTCGACGCCAACATAGCCGACGTTCTCAGGCTTCTGGCCGAGGTGAGCAACTTAAATATTATAGCCTCTGATGATGTGAAGGGTCAGGTATCCATACGCCTCAAGGATGTGCCGTGGGATCAGGCGTTTGAGATAATACTCAAGTCAAAGGAGCTGGGGTCAGTGCGCGAGGGCAATGTGGTAAGGGTTGCCCCGGCAAGTAAGCTCAGGCAGGAAACAGAGGCGGCCCTGGCCTCAAAGAAGGCGCAGGAGAAGCTAGAACCGCTGGAGATAAAGTTCATCCCCATCAACTACGCAAAGTCCGATGAGCTCTTGAAGCAGGTAAAGGGCGTGCTTTCGGAGAGGGGCACCGTTGAGGAAGACAAGCGCACCAACACGCTGATAGTCAAGGATGTCAAGCTGCACATAGCGGCGGCTGATAACCTCGTCTCAAGGCTTGATACGCGCGTGCCGCAGGTGCTCATTGAAGCGCGCATCGTCGAGGCCTCGAGCAGTTTCGCGAGGGACTTGGGCATCCAGTGGGGCATCGACTTTAGGAACGGCACGAACAGGCGTGTTAATACTTTCGGTTCGACCACACAGGTCGGCCAGGCCGGTATCGACCCGAGCCAGCAGACGATGACGTTTACGGACGACTCTGTTGCGTACCCTGTCACGAAGCAGAAGTTCTCAGCTGACGCAGGCGCCACCAACTACGCGGTCAACATGCCTGCCACAGGCACCGCAGGCACACTCGGCGCGATAGGATTTCTCCTGGGTAAGACGACAGGGACAAACCCGATGATACTTGACTTGAGGCTCTCTGCCGGCGAATCAGCCGGTATGCTCAAGACCATATCAAGGCCGCGCATCACCACAATGGATAATAAGGAAGCGAAGATCGAGCAGGGCGAGTCTATACCGTTCGAGACCACTTCGGCATCAGGGACAGCGACGTCTTTTGTCGACGCGAACCTCTCGCTCACCGTCACGCCGCACATAACCCCTGACGGAAGCGTTCTGATGAAGATAAAGGCGTCGCGTAACTCTATCGGCACGTTCAGGACGTCGGCAGGCGCGCCTTCCATCAACAAGAAGGAGTCTCTGACAGAGGTCCTTGTCCGCGACGGCGAGACTACCGTCATAGGCGGCATCGTCATATCAGACAAGAACGACTCTGAAAGAGGCATACCGTTCTTAAAAGACATTCCGCTTCTAGGCTGGCTGTTTAAGAGCAGGTCGATATCCGATTCACAGACAGAGCTTCTGATCTTCATCACACCGAACATCGTCAAAGAGAAAGAAAACATCGTAGGTTAGTAGATACTTGACCGGTAAACGCACCCCGCTCGCGCGGGGTGCGTTTTTTGTTGGCTTTTTACGGGTAAATCTGAAAAAATAAGGGGCGATTACAGTTCCACTTGGCCCGCAAAATAACAGCATACCGATATGGATGAAAAACCATGCTAAGATACCTCTCTTCAGGCGAATCTCACGGAAAAGAACTGACAGCTATCATCGAGGGCATGCCCTCCGGGCTACCTGTAAACGCAGAGTGCATAGACTCTGATCTTAAGAGGAGGCAGGGCGGGTACGGCAGGGGCGGCAGGATGCTGATCGAATCCGACAGGGTCGAGATAACCGCCGGCGTCAGGTGGGCAAGGACCATCGGTTCACCTATAGCCCTTAAAGTCGAAAACCGCGACTGGGAAAACTGGAAGCAGATCATGGCCTCAGGCATCCCTGATATCTTTGATAGGACAAAAGACGTGACACGGCCGAGGCCGGGGCACGCTGATCTTGCGGGCGCGCTAAAGTACGACCAGCGTGATATCAGAAATATCCTTGAAAGGTCGAGCGCGAGAGAGACCGCTGTGCGTGTCGCGGTCGGCGCGGTTGCCAAGAGGCTTCTCTCCGAGTTCGGCATAAACGTCATGAGCTGGGTCGTTGAAATAGGCGGCGCAAAGTGGGTCCGCACCGGTAAGACCGCTCCGGCAGGGCTCTTTAAGAAGGCCGAGGCATCAGAGGTGAGGTGCCCTGACATCAAGGCGACTGTACTCATGAAGACGCGGATAGATGAGGCTAGAAAGGCCGGAGACAGCCTCGGCGGCGTATTCGAGGTCGTCTTGACAGGTCTTCCTCCCGGGCTCGGAAGCCATGTGCAGTGGGACAGGAAGCTAGATGGCAGGTTCGCCCAGGCTCTTATGTCGGTACAAGCGATAAAGGGCGTAGAGGTCGGCATAGGATTCGGCGCCGGTTCCATACCTGGATCAAAAGTCCATGACGAGATATTTTATTCAAAGAGTATAAAGCCTGAAGGAAAAGGGTTTTGGAGCGGGCCGGGGCAGTTTTCAAGAAAGACCAATAACGCCGGCGGCATAGAAGGCGGCATGTCCAACGGAGAGCCGGTAGTCTTAAGAGCCGTTATGAAGCCGATACCGACGCTTTACAAGCCTCTGAGGTCTGTTGATATAGAGACGAAAAAACCGTTCAAGGCGTCAATCGAAAGATCGGACATCTGCGCCGTGCCTGCCGCATCGGTCGTTGCCGAGGCCGCTGTTGCCTTTGAGGCGGCAAGGGCCTTCCTTGAAAAGTTCGGTGGCGATTCGATAAAAGAGATAGAGCGGAATTACCGCGGGTATCTTGGCCAGATAAAGGCTTTTTGATAACGCCAGATCCAGTCCCGATATTTTTATGACTTGTTTATGACTTGCCGCGGCAGTATCCGTCCGGTGTCAGCTTCGAGTATATTTCAGCGATAGGGCTGTATGATCATCAAAACCCCTTGGCCAGAGGGCGCAAGGGGTTTATACTATCAAGATCGGATTATGGCGAACATAGTACTGACCGGTTTCATGGCTACCGGCAAATCGACTGTAGGCAGGGCGCTTGCAAAGGCGCTTGGACTGAGCTTTGTTGATATGGATTCCCTTATCGAGAAAGAGGCCGGTCTTTCTGTCGCCGATATCTTCAAGGAGTACGGAGAGCCTTTTTTCAGGGCGGCGGAGGTCTCGGTAGTCAGAAGGCTTGCCAATGGTGAATACGGCACGGGCCTCGTAGTCTCTACGGGCGGCGGCGTTGTAGCCGACCCTGCGAACAGGGCGGCCCTCAAAGGCTGGGCAACCGTGATATGCCTGTCAGCGTCGGTGGATGAGATACTGAGAAGGGTTGGCGCAAGGGCTGACAGGCCCCTTCTTGACGTGGCTGACAGGAGAGAGCGGGTCGAGAGGCTTCTGGCCGAGAGGGCCGAGGCGTACATCGATTGTCATCTCGTTATAGATACGACAGGCAAGTCTGTCGATGAGATAGCAGGTAAGATAATCGCATATTTGCGCGAAGGGGCGCGTTGAACGATGGTCAGAGAGATAATCGTAGAGCTTGGTGAAAGGTCGTATCCGATAGTCATAAAAAACGGTATCCTGGCTGAGGCCGGACCCCGCATGAAAGATGCAGGGCTCAAAGGGAAGGCGGCCGTTGTTACGAACCCTCTTGTCGGCGGCCTCTACGCAGGCAAGGTCATGGAATCCCTTGAAGGCGCGGGGTTTTCGCCGTTTCTTGTAACTGTGCCTGACGGCGAGGAGTACAAGACGCTCAAAGAGGTCTCCTCCATATATGACAGCCTTATCAGCCGGAGGATGGAGAGGTCTTCACCTGTAGTCGCGCTCGGAGGCGGCGTAATAGGCGACATGACGGGCTTTGCCGCGGCGACGTATCTGCGCGGCGTGCCGTATATTCAGATTCCGACGACGCTACTATCTCAGGTGGATAGTAGCGTCGGAGGCAAGACCGGCGTCAACCATACGATGGGAAAAAACCTGATCGGCGCGTTTTACCAGCCGAAGGGCGTCTACATAGACCCGGTAGTCTTGTCAACGCTCGCGCCGAGGGAGCGCGTATCAGGTCTTGCCGAGGTCGTCAAGTACGGCGTGATATGGGATGCGGGTTTCTTCGAGTCGCTTGAAAAAAACGCCGGAAGGCTCTGTGAGAACGGCGCTGAACTTGAGGACGCAATAGAGCGTTCATGCGGGATAAAGGCCGAGGTCGTAGGCGCTGACGAGAGGGAGGGCGGGACAAGGGCCATCCTTAACTTCGGCCACACCTTCGGCCACGCGATAGAGGCCCTTTCAGGTTACGGCACATTCAGGCACGGCGAAGCTGTAGCCATAGGCATGGTCATGGCAAGCGGTCTCTCAGCCAGCCTCGGTCTTTGCCGGCCTGATCAGGCAGAGAGGGTCAAGGGGCTTATAGGCGCCCTCGGGCTGCCGATAGAGCCGCCTGCTATAACAGCCGACGCGTTTATCGAGGCGATGATGCTTGACAAAAAGGTCTCTGGTTCGCGTATGAGATTTGTCCTTATGACGGATATCGGCGACGTCGTTATAAAAGAGGTCACAGCTTCAGAGTTAAAGAGATTTTTAAACGCCTGACTTAGCATTCGCTTGCCCCGGGATAATCAAGTTATTCCTTGACTTATCGACGTTTTTTTAATAATTTTAATGGCGTAAAAGGGCTTCATGATGGTGCTGACTTGGCGAAGATAAAGGCCGGAGACGACATATTTTTCACCGTGACGATGGCCGAGGTGCTTGAAGGCCAGGGTCTTTATGAAGATGCCCTGATGATCTACAAGATACTGCTCGATACGGATCCGTCTGACGCCTCTTTGCCCGTGAGGATAGAGAGGCTTAAGGGGCTTGCCGGCAGGGGCAGGAAGGCAACTGTCAGACCGCGGCCTTCAAATGAAGGAGGCGGTGACTGAATATGTCTTTTCTTGAGATAATGCAGTCCCTGGTCGAGGCGGTCCCCGGGGCGCTTGCCGCCACCATCATGGGTATGGACGGCCTTACGATACAGCAGTACTGCCCTGGTGGTTATGACGTCGAGACCATAGGGGTAGAGTATGGCAAGGTCATAGAGGAGATAAAGCACGCATCAGGCGTACTAAACCTCGGCAGTGTCGAAGAGGTCTGTGTCTCGACTGATGATACCTGTCTTGTTATCAGAATGGTCACCCAGGGATATTATATCGCGCTCGTACTCTCCTCAGAAGCGAATACCGGCAGGGCGCGGTTTTTATTGAGGTCCGCCGCTGTCAAGGCGGAAAAAGAGCTTTTTATCTGATGCTGGCGTCTTCTTTCAAGGGCTGATAGTCTTGTATAAGGGCATATCAAGGTCAAAGAGCAGTTAAACTGCAGAGCGGTGGTGGTCCTGAAAAAGAATGGCCTTGCTGATAAGCCTGAGATGAAGACCGGCCGCCGCGTCAAGTCCCTGCGTCTTGAGCTTGAGAAGAGGTCGCTTGACGGTCTTCTTCTCACGGACATAAAGAACATCAGACACCTGACAGGTTTTACAGGTTCAGCCGCCTTTGCGCTGATAACCATGGATAGCGCATGGTTTCTTACTGATTCGCGTTATACGGCCCAGGCCCGTCAGGAGGTAAAGGGCTTCAGGTTCAGGATATATAAAAAAGCCCTTGACGCGATAGTCGAGCTGGTAAAGGTCCAGCGTATAAAATCTCTCGGGTTCGAAGGCAACAACCTGAGTTATGATAATTATCTGAAGTTCAAGAAGGCCCTTGGCGCTGTGAGGCTGAGGTCAGTCCCTGAGATACCGGCAGGGCTGAGGCTTAGAAAAGACTCTGCCGAGATAGCGCGCATCAAAGCCTCGGCCGCGATACTCGACGCCGGATATCTGAAGGCGATGGAGGTAATAAGGGACGGCACTATTGAAAAGGACGCCGCCTTGCAGATCGAGATGGCGTTCAGGGAGGCAGGCGCCGACGGCCTTGCATTTGATACTATATTGGCATCAGGTCCGAGAGGGGCCCTGCCGCATGGCAGGGCATCTGATAAGCCTGTAAGGAAAGGCGAGCTTGTAGTAGTTGATATGGGGGTCGCAAAAGACGGATACAACTCAGATGAGACCCGCACTTTGTGCGTGGGAAAGGCAGGCAGGGAAGAGAAAAAGATCTACCAGATCGTAAAAGACGCTCAGGGGCGGGCTATAGATCTCATCAGGCCAGGTGTGCGCGCCGCCGCTGTGGATAAGGCGGCCAGGGGCTGTATCGAGGGTGCAGGATACGGCAGGTACTTCGGCCACGGGACGGGCCACGGGGTCGGCCTCGACGTGCATGAGGGCCCCAATATCGGCCCAACGAGTACGGATGTGCTGGATGAGGGGATGGTCCTTACCGTAGAGCCTGGCATCTACATACCCGGATGGGGCGGCGTGAGGATAGAGGACATGGTGCTTGTAGTAAAGGACGGCTTCGAGGTATTGACAGGAACAACAAAGGATTTAGTCTGCTTGTAATAGGAGGATAGATGGACATCAAGGACATCAAGACGATATACAAGTTCCTGAGGGATACAGATATCGTCGAGTTCGAGCTGGAAGGAAAAGAAGGCAGGGTGAAGATCAGGAGAGGTTCAGTTTCGCAGGCAAGCGATGCTTTCGCCGCGCTTGCGCAGTCTGAGCCTGCCGGGCCGGCAAAGGTGGCCGCGGCCGAAGCGCCTGTCGTTGAGAAGAAGTCCGAGAACATCAAGGTCATGACCTCGCCGATGGTCGGGACATTCTACAGGGCGGCGTCTCCAGAGGCCCAGCCGTTCGTCGAAGTCGGCACGACCATCAAGAGCGGGCAGGCCCTTTGCATCATCGAGGCCATGAAGCTCATGAACGAGGTCGAAAGCGAGTTCAGCGGAAAGATAGTATCGATCCTCGTCGAGAACGGACAGCCTGTGGAGTACGGCGAGCCGCTCTTTCATGTAGAGGTCTCGAAGTAGCGTTGCCGTCGGTTCGCAGCTGCACCAGAGGCAGGCTTTGATGATCACGGCTGATAAATCAAGCAATAATAGGAAAAGGTAAAAGGTCTTTTATGTTTAACAAGGTTCTGATAGCCAACAGGGGCGAGATAGCCGTAAGGATTATACGGGCCTGCAAGGAGATGGGGATAAAGACCCTCGCAGTCTATTCTGAGGCTGACAGGGAGGCCCTTCATACGAGGCTCGCGGACGGGGCTATCTGCATAGGCCCGGCAAAGAGCAAGGACAGTTATCTCAATATCGCTTCCCTTATAAGTTCGATGGAGGTCGCCGACGCCGAGGCGGTCCATCCTGGATACGGTTTTCTCGCCGAGAACGCGGGTTTTGCCGAGGCGTGCGAGAAGTGCGGGATAAAGTTCATAGGGCCGACCTCCCAGGTCATGCGTCTCATGGGGAACAAGGTCGAGGCCAAGAAGAAGGCGGAGGAGCTAAACGTGCCTGTCCTTCCGTGGTCCAACCGCGCGCTTGTCGATGAGAAGGACGCGATAGAGATCTCCAAGAAGATAGGTTTTCCTGTCCTTATAAAGGCGGCGAGCGGCGGGGGCGGAAGGGGCATGAAGCTTGTCCATACCCCGGCAAGCCTCGGCAGCGCATTTAACATGGCCAAGATGGAGGCGCTCTCCGCCTTCGGCGACAGCGAAGTCTTCATAGAGAGGTTCTGCGAGCTTCCGCGCCATATCGAGATCCAGATCGTAGCTGATGAGCACGGCAACGTCATCCACCTCGGCGAGAGGGAGTGCTCCATCCAGAGAAGGCATCAGAAGATACTCGAAGAGTCTCCTTCCATGGCAGTAGACGCCAAGCTGAGGCATAAGATGGGAGAGGCCGCCGTGAAGCTCGCCAAGGGCATAGGATATACGAACGTCGGCACCGTGGAGTTCCTGCTCGATAAGAACAAGCACTTTTATTTCATGGAGATGAACACAAGGGTGCAGGTCGAGCACCCGGTCACGGAGCTTGTGACAGGCGTTGATCTCGTCAAGGAACAGCTGAAGATCGCAATGGGCGCGAAGCTTGCCCTCAAACAGAAGAACGTGACCATGACCGGGCATTCTATCGAGTGCAGGATAAACGCGGAAGACCCGAAGACCTTCGTTCCGTGCCCCGGAAAGATCACGGAGCTTAATATACCCGGCGGCCCGGGGGTCAGGGTCGATACGGCGATATACTGCGGATACACTGTGCCGCCGCACTATGATAATCTTCTCGCGAAGCTCGTCGTGCACGCCGAGACGCGTCTGGATGCCATAGCGCGCATGACAAGGGCCCTTGAAGAGTTCCACATCGCGGGCATAAAGACGAACGTCCAGTTGCATCTGAAGATAATGAAAGACCACGACTTCATAGCCGGGAAGACGGACATAGACTTCCTGTCCCGCTGGACATAGGGCCTTCCTTTTTTTTACAGCGCTCAAACGCGAAGGGCCGCCCCTGTCGGGCGGCCCTTCGCGTTCAAGGTCTCTGTTTACGGGGCTTGTGTTTTGATGTAAAATGATCTATTGCGTATCTTTGAGGTAAAGCGAGGCGGAGGCTGTTTTTCATGGAGAGTTGGAGGCTCATAAAGGACGGACGGCTTTCAGGCGTCGCCAATATGGCGATTGACGAAGCGCTTGTGAGGGCCATGGACGAAGGGTGCGCTTCTACCCCGGTCGTGCGTCTCTACGGCTGGGCAGAGCCTACCATATCGCTCGGATACCTCCAGGACAGCGCGCCATTTTTAGCGTCAGGGCTTCCTATAGTGCGCAGGATCACAGGCGGCAGGGCTGTGCTTCATGACGCTGAGGTCACATACTCCATCATAGCAGCAAACGACGCCCCTCTTTTTTCAGGGGGCATATTGCAGACATATTCGGTTATAAGCAGGTGCATCATAGCGGCGCTAAAGAGAGCCGGTGTTGATGCCGATATCTATCGTGGGACACATCAGTCCATACATAAGAATGACGCGTGTTTTCTCGCCCCGTCAAGGTATGAGGTGCTGGCAGGAGGCAGGAAACTTGTCGGGAGTTCACAGAGAAGGTTTAAAAAAGCCTTTTTACAGCACGGCTCGATACTCTTTAAAATCGACACTGAGGCAAACGCGAGGGTCTTCGGGCCACAGGCCGCAGGCCGCATGGCCTCTGTCTCTTCCTTCAGCTCAGTAGGAGAAGGCGAGTTTGCCGGCATGCTTGCCGGTGAGTTCGCGGCAGGTTTCGGAGTGAGCTTCGTTGAATCAGAGCTTGGCCCTGCTGAAGAGCTTCTGAGACGCGAAATACTCTCATCAAAATACTCAGTAGACAGATGGAACCCGGGAGCCGCCTTGCGCAGGCATATCAAGGCGGGAGACGCAGCGCCTGTATAAGGCCCGGCGCACAGTGAGCTAGAGTTTGAAGTACCGGTCGACACGTTGGATAAAAGGGATAGTTTAGGCATGGCACTAAAAGAAACGATACTGGACAGAGCCCAGAAGTTCATACAGAAGGGCGCCCTTGATAAGGCCATCATCGAGTACAGGGCCGCGCTCGACGTCGATCCGCGCGACTTCGCGATACGTCTCAAGATAGGCGACCTTTACACGAAGCTTAATAAAAAGGCCGAGGCGGTGAAGGAGTATACGGAAGTAGCCAGGGCGAACAGCCAGAGGGGTTTTTACCTCAAGGCGATTGCCGTCTACAAGCAGGTCCTTAAGGTCGACGATACAATACTAGACGTCCATTACAAGCTCGCGGAGCTTTACGTCAAGCAGAGGCTTCTGGCTGACGCGATAAGCGAGTACAGCCATATCGTTAATATCTTCGAGAAGAAGGGCAAGACGAGCGAAGTGATGGAGCTTCTTAAAAAGATGAGCGAGGTAGACCCTGAAAACGTCGGCGTCAGGCTCAAGCTAGCCGACCTTTATCAGAAGCTTTCTTTTGAGAAGGACGCGCTAGAGCAATACTTCTGGATATTCGACAAGCTGGTATCTCAGGGCAAGATCGATAAGGCTGAAAAGATATACCTGAGCCTTTATTCGATATATTCAGCTGAGCCCAGGGTCCTTGCCGGGCTTGCAGGGCTATACAGGCAAAAAAGCGACGAGGATCAGTTCATACGGTTCTCAAAGGGCTTGCTGCAATTTTACAAGAAGAGCGAGGATGCGCAGGAGGCGCGCAGAGTCTGCGAGGAAATTCTCGCGGTAAGGCCCGATGAACCTGAGAGCCTTGCGCATCTGAAGGCCGTTAAAGCGGCGGAGCAGGACCTTACCCGCAAGGATGAAGAAGAAAAAATGCGCGTTGAGGCCGAGCTACTCTCTAAGCAGGAGGCCCAGCAGAGAGAGAGGCAGGAGATGGAGCTTCTCGCCCAGCGCGAGGCTTCGGCCCGCGTAAGGGAAGAGGCCGAGAGAAAGGCAGCAGAGGAAGCTGAGGCGAAGGTCAGGGCTGAGGCTGAGGCGAAGGCGGCTGAGGAAGAGGAACTCAAAAAGGCCGAAGAGACGCCTTTGATAGGTTTCCCTCTTGTCGAAGAAGAGTTGCCTGCTGGAAAAGAAGAGCCGCTGATCGCCTTCCCTGAACACGAGATAGAGATCTCTCTTGAGGGCTTTGAAGACCATATACCTCTAAAGCACACTTCACAGGATGCCGCTGTGAAAGAGACAGGCGCAGGCGTCTCCCTGGAAGCTGTTTCCGAGGGAGTATTCGAAGGCGACGACACTCTTGTAGATATTGAGATACCCGGCCTTGATGAATCCGAACTCCGCTTTACCCCGCGTGGTATGGTTATAACCGAAGAGGCGGTTTTTCATGCGCCTGCGGCTGATGCTTTGAGCGGGGGCGTCTCAGTCGAAGCATCTGATGCGCTGCATCCGCAGGTTGTTGAGCCGGTAGGGCAGGTTGAGTTTGTCGAAGATAATATCGAAAAAGAAGAGATTGAAGTGGCGCCGTCTGAACATGGCGCTACATCTGATCAAATAGAGATGGAGCCTCATGAGCCTTTGTATGCGCATGCTGAAGCTTCTGAAGTTCATGTTGAGGCACCTGAAGTTCATGCCGAGGCCTCTGAGGTTCATGCTGAGGCGCCTGAGGTTCATGTTGAGGCACCTGAGGTTCATGCTGAAGCCTCTGAGGTTCATGCTGAAGCCTCTGAGGTTCATGCTGAAGCCTCTGAGGTTCATGCTGAGGCGCCTGAGGTTCATGCTGAGGCGCCTGAGGTTCATGCTGAGGCGCCTGAGATTCATACTGAGGCGCCTGAGATTTATGCAGAAGAGCCTCTGATATTCATCGATGACCTCGAATTTAAAGAGCCTACCGAGCCTGCCAGGACGCCTCTTTCGGAGTTTGACATCCACTTCAAGGATACCGTCTCAGCTTCACAACAGATCGTAGATGAACTAAAAGAAGATCAGGAACCTGTACTGATGTTTCCTCATGTTGAGGAGTCGGTCGCTACCGAGCCTGAACCGGCAGTTGCGCATGAAGCGCATGGTCTGGAAGAACCTCTTGCGCCACAGGAGCAGGTTCCGCATCTGCCTGAGGCAGATGCGCCTCATATACCACCGGACGTTGCGGATGTGAAGATTGTTGTTGAGCCGTCTGAAGGCGGCCATATCCATGAAGTCGAGGTCTTGAAAGAGAGCGCTCTGTCCGCAGTGGAAGCCTCAGATGTCACCACGGAGGTTGAGGCGGCCCATGTCCATCTCGATGAACCTGTCTCAGAGATGCCTGAGGCGGAAGAGGACCTGAGCGCGGCATTCTCCGAGCTTATGGAGAAGATGGGCGAGGCCCATGAGCCTGCGGCCCCTGTCCCGATCATACCCAGGGAGGCCCCGAGCGCCGAGTCCGAGGCAGCGTCAGGCCCTGAGGATATGATCGTTGAGTCAGAAAAGACTGAAGTCGAGGCCGACAGGATCAAGAAAGATGAGTACGTCGATCTGTCTGCCGAGCTAGGGATGGAAGAGGCTATTGAAGACCTTACCGGCTCATGGGAGGGCACGGCCTCAAAGGAGTCTTTTGACGAATTCAAGAGCGGCATGGGCCAGCAGCTCAACCGTGAGGATTCAGAGACGCACTTCAATCTCGGCATAGCATACATGGAGATGGAGCTTTTCAATGAGGCGGTCAATGAGTTTAAGGTGGCGATGAAGGACCCTCGCCTTGAGTTCGACTGCTACATACGGCTCGGCCACTGCGCCATGGCGCAGGCAGATCCGTCCGATGCGATAGTATATTATCTGAAGGGGCTGAAGATCGAAGGCGCGGCTGAGCAGGAGCGCAAAGGGATGATGTATGAGCTGGCGCTGGCTTATGAGGCTGCAGGTGAGAATGATGAGGCCGCTCAGATCTTCAGGTCCATCTATGCGATAGACCCGGAGTTCCGCGAGGTAGGGGAAAAGGTGCGCCTGTTATCGACCGTAGCGCACAGGGCAGAGGAAAAGGAGATCCGGCTGATACCTCTTGATGACGGGCTTATCGAGGTCGAGCTACTGTGACGGACGCAGGGACGGATATGGATCGCATCATTGAAAACGAAAAGGGCCGGGAGACCGAGGCCCTTTCTTTTTTTGTGAGGCTCGATCTCTTTCTCAGGCATGACATTTTCATAGCCGAGGTATGCGCGTGCATTAGCGCTTGCGGCGTAAAAGGCTATCTTGTCGGAGGTCTGCTCCGTGATCTGGCGCTTAATAGAGGCTCTGCTAAGGATTATGATTTTGTCGTATCAGGCATGGCTGAGGCGGTTGCCGGACTTGCGGCAGGCCGCCTCGGAGGCTCGTTCTTCCTGCTTGACAGGCTCTCAGGCGCGTACAGGGCCGTTATCAAGACCGGCGCGGCGGTTGTCACGCTTGATTTTTCTCCGATGAGAGGAGTATTAGTAGAAGACGACCTCATGGCGAGGGATTTCACCGTAAACGCGATGGCCGCTGACCTCTCGGCTTTTTCAGAGGGGCACGCGGTAGTTATCGACCCTTCGAACGGGCTTGTCGATGCCTCAGCTTCAGTCTTGAGGGCTGTGAGTGAGGGCGCGTTTGTCGAAGACCCGTTGAGGTGCGTAAGGGCTGTGAGGCTCTCGCATTGCTGCGGTCTTGAGATCGAACCGGCTACGATGGTCCTCGTCAGAGCGTCCGCCGGACTTCTGAAGGGGACGGCCGCTGAGAGGATACGAGAAGAGCTGATCCTGATATTCGGTTGCAGTTCCGGCTCGAAGGCTATCAGCAGGCTATACGAGCTGGGTATCATGGATGTCATAGCCCCGGTCTTATCCGGCTGGAAAGATATCGGAGGCTATGACCTTCTGGGCCATTCGCTTGCTACGCTTAACGAGGCAGACAGGCTTCTTGATGAGTTCTCCGCCGGGACCTTTATCTCCCACCATGAGGAGTTGAGGGCCTTTATGTCAAGGAGGATAGGGCCGATCGGCATGGATGTTTTTTTCAGGGTCTGCGCCTTCCTGCATGACATAGGCAAGCCTCTTGCCATCGACAGGGAGTCAGGCCGGCTGAGGTTCATCGGCCACGATTCTGCGGGGGCGGCTCTGGCGAAAGAGCTGCTTTTGAGCCTCAGGTTCTCCAAGGCTTTTTCAACGGCTGTATCAGGGGTCATAAAAAACCACCATAGGGTCTTTATGCTGTTTCTCCTGCCTGAGCGCTCCGCAAGGGTCAGGGCGCATTTTTTCAGGGCCTCAGGCGGGTCATCAGGCGTCACCCTTCTTCTCCTTGCGCTTGCTGACGCAAGGGCGACCTCAGGCAGACGCGACCTTGCGCTCGAAGCCCTTGTCTCTGAGATGATCGGGTTTTATTACAGCGTTTATCTCAAGAAAAAACCGCGCCCTATACTCACCGGCGATGAGATAATGAGGATATTCTCGCTGGCCGAGGGAAAGGCCGTAGGTGAGGCGCTCAGAGCAGTATCAATGGGCGTTGAAGAAGGGGCCATAAAGACTAGAAAAGACGCTCTCAGTTATCTCGGCCGTTGGCTCCAGGGGCAAAGCGGCTAAAAGAGATCAGCCGACGGCGAGCTGAGTGAGATCGAGTGAGAGAGGAGGCGCCAGAGCGGTCTCAGTTCGCATGAGGCTGGTTTTGTCTTCGGACTGCTCTGTCAGTTTGGCATTGACATTGAATCTCTCAGAGGTTACATATATTTCGGAAGATGGCCAAAAACATACGGGAGGTCTCGCGTGAGGGTCTACAGGTGGATAGGCGTTTTCATGATCATAGCCTTTATCGGCATGGTCTTAGGGGTCAGTTCAGAGGCGGCAGTAAAAAAAGGATCGAAAGGAGCAAAGAAAGTGGAGAACAAGGCGGTAACGGCAGTAATAGAGACGAAGTTCGGTGAGATAGAGGTCAAGTTCTTCCCGGATGTGGCTCCGAAGCACGTTGATAACTTTGTGACGCTTGCGAAGCAGGGCTTCTACGACGGGACGATATTCCACAGGGTGATACCGGGTTTCATGATCCAGGGCGGCGATCCGAACACGAAGGGAGCGAACACCGCCTCCTACGGCTCAGGCGGACCAGGCCATGCTGTCAAGGCAGAGTTCAACAACATCAAGCACACGCGCGGGATACTCTCCATGGCAAGGTCGCAGAACCCGGACAGCGCAGGCTCTCAGTTTTTTATCGTTGTAAAGGATTCGTTCTTTCTTGACGGTCAGTATACCGTATTCGGAGAGGTCGTCAAAGGGATGGAGATAGTCGATCAGATAGTGAACCTTCCGAGGAACCCGAGGGACCTGCCGAACGAGAGGGCCGAGATGAAGGTCAGGATAGCAGAGTAGAGGCGTTCTTCTAATGCGAATAAAAAAAAGCCCCGGCAGAGCCGGGGGCTTTTTTGTTTTATGTAATTACTTCTTGGCAGGTGTCTTTTTTACGGGAGCTTTTTTAGCCGGAGCTTTTTTGGCAACGGCCTTTTTCGCGACAGTCTTTTTCGCTACGGCCTTTTTGGCAACGACCTTTTTAACTACGGCTTTTTTCACGACCGCTTTTTTAGCCACTGTCTTTTTTGCAACGACTTTTTTTACGACAGTCTTTTTCACGGCCGCTTTTTTTACGGTTGCCTTTTTCACGGTCTTCTTCGCAGCGGCTTTTTTCGGAGAGCTCTCTTTTGTCATATTGACCCTTCCTGATATTGTTTTTTTGGAGGCGCTTTTCGCGGCCTCGGTTTTACCGGCTTTTGCATTAGGCGTCTTTGCGCCGGCAGGCTTGGCGCCCCATGCGCCCTTGCTTATCTCAAAAAGCGCCATCACCTCTTTCTTCTGAGTGTCGAAGAGGGAAGGCGCGATAGTATCAGCCGGAGGCTTTACCTTGCATACGCACTCTTTGCGAAGCGGCGTGTCAATGAAAAGGCTTCCCCTGTGCCATGTGACAGGGTATGTCCTGCATATCGTGGGAATGATCCGTTTGGGGAGCTTCTTTGTGACCCACAGGAAAAAAAGCGAGCAGCCCTTCTGTCCATCCCGTAGCCTGAACGCGCAGGTCTTGTCTTTTTTTCTTGTGGCTGTTTCCCTGTAGGCGCCGCCGATGTAGTCGTCGTCCTGCTTCAAAGGGGTCGAGAAGCAGTCTTCGATCTTTGCCTTTATGAGCGGCTCGATGAGGTCTCTGTGCTTCTCTATCATCTTGAGAGTGGCGACGTCGACGTCGCACCCGTACTCGCAGCAGACGCTATGGCAGTCGCTGCCGTAACAGCCGTCGCCGTACAGGCCCTGCTGCTTCATGAGCTTTGGATCGATGTGGTCTATCTTGATCTTCTTCATCTGCGCGTTATTCCTTTCAGTCATGTTTTATCGGGTCTCATGCGGCATCTCGATTTTTGAGTTTAGAGAGTCGCCATTCATGCTCTCAGGTAAAGCCGCGCGAGAGTCAGCTGCGCGAGAATCTTTATCCTGAATTATCCTATGATAGTTTTTATTACATTTTGCACGGAAGGACAAGGTAAAAATGAGGAGCGTCTGTCGGCGTCTCTGTTCGATGATGAGATCGAACGGGTGCGGCGGCCTCTGGTCATGCCTTAAGCGGCCCGACGGTTCATCGTCTGAGGCGGCCGAACGGCTCGACGTTGATCCTGTTTATCACGTCGTTGACGCCCCAGGTGTACCAGGCGTCTTCTTCCGCAGCGTTTTTCTCGGCCTCGCTTTTTGCCGAACCTTCAAGCGTGACTATCCAGTTGCGCGCCGAGATATTGATGGAGGAGGCGTCTATGAGAGAGTCCTTCTCAATGATTATCCTGAGCGCGTCCGAGACTTCGTCGTCTGTGTCCTGCTCGGGAGGCGCGACCTCGAGGCTGTTTATGACGTCCATCGTGCCCGGGACCCACCATGCAAGGACACCGGCAAGGCGCTTGTGCGTAAGGGAGCCTACCACGCCCTCGATGTCTATCACGCCGTCTTTTATCTCGGCCCTGATCGATAAGCCTTTGAGGGTCGGCTCAGAGGAATAGGAGTGGTAGACGTGCACCTTTATCTCATCATCCGTCATCCTCTTGGACGGCTTTACCTTCAGCCTGTCGACTACGCCGTCAGTTCCGGTTATGGACATTGCGAAAAGGAGCGCTCGTTTTTTCAAAGCTATCGATTTGATCGATCCTTCTATCGTCAGCGTATTGTCGGTAAGATGGACCTTCAGGTGGCCTGTGACCGGGTCTATGTGCAATCTGTCGGTAAGAAATGCCATCATGGTCTTTATCGGGTCTTTTGATTCCATCTGTCAGATGTCCTTCTTTTGATGTTTGGTCCGGAACTTTGCCGCAGTTTCAACCGGTTGACGCACTCTGTGCGCGGCGTCGACAGCCTCTGTCTCTTAACTGATGATATCTGATTATATCAGAGGCCGGGATTTTGACAAGCCTGCCGCAGGCGTGTTGCCGGGGTCATGGTCTATCTATCGATAGATCTGAAACTCGCTGACAGATGGTTGTTAATCTTCTTTTTTGAGCTTGCAAAGGTTTTTCTTGTGTGATAGATTTATAAACATCAACACCCTTTTGCACCGAATCAGTGGGCTCCTGCTCACTTTTTTTGTTTAAGGGTCTGTCCGTTTTTCTGCTGCAGCGCGGGCTCAATAAACCAGCAAATGATGAACAGGTGCTTGCGGCTGATCCGGCTTGTTCAAGGGACGGGTCTCCGGTTTTTTTTAAGACTGCGGCATTTCGCCGCGCGAGACAAAGGTTGTCCGCGCGCCGCTAAATAATGATAATGTTTCAACGGTAGATATTCATTGAAGATAGAAGGATTGGAAGAAAGAATTCGGGCGTTGGCCCAGCCTGTGGCAGAGTCGCTTGGACTCGAGCTTGTGGACGCGCACTTCGCCACTGATTCAGGCAGGAAGGTGCTTCGCGTTTATATAGACAAGCCCGGCGGCGTATCTCTAGATGATTGCGCCGGCATGAGCAGGGAGTTTTCCACCGTACTCGACGTGAACGACCCTATACCTCAGAGGTATTCTCTGGAGGTGTCGTCTCCGGGGCTCGACAGGCCATTGAAGAAGGAGGCCGACTTCGAGAGGTTCATGGGCCGCAGGGCCAGGATCAGGTCGCGAGAGGCGATTGAGGGCAGAAGGAACTTCAATGCCGTTATAGATTCAGTTGACGGGGCGAATATCCTCGTAACGGATTTTGACGGTAAAAAGTTCGTTCTGACCATTTCAAATATAGAGAAGGCAAGGCTTGAAGTCGATCTCGGCAAAGAATAGCAAGGAGAGGGTGTCTTAGAATGTCTTTGAATCTTTCACACATAATCGAACAGGTAGGCAAGGACAAGGGTATTGATAAGCACATACTTATCGAGGCCCTTGAGACAGCGCTTCTAAAGGCCGCTGAAAAGAGGTTCGGCCAGAACAAGCTCATAGAGGCCCATTATCAGGAAGAGGCAGGGGAGATAGAGCTCTTTCTTTTCAAGACGGTCGTCGAGCAGGTCGAAAACAATGATCTGGAGATAACCCTTGAGGCCGCGCTTGAACTCGACCCTGAGGTAGTGCTCGGAGACAGCCTGGGCGTAAAGCTCGACTCCAAGGAGTTCGGCCGCATCGACGCGCAGACCGCGAAGCAGATAATCATCCAGAAGGTCAGGGAAGCCGAGAGGAACATCGTCTATACCGAGTACTCGGCCAAGCGTGGCGAGATCATAACAGGCATAGTCCAGAGGTTCGAGAAGGGCGACATCATCGTCGATCTTGGAAGGGCCGAGGCGGTCCTCCCCAAGAAAGAGCAGGTGAGAAGGGAAGGCTACAGGCAGGGCGAGAGGATCAGAGGCATGGTCCTTGACGTCAAGGTAGAGGCCAAGGGGCCGCAGGTCATATTGTCGAGGACCCATCCGGGTTTTATAATGAAGCTCTTCCAGATGGAGGTCCCTGAGATATACGAGGGGATCGTCGAGATAAAAGGGGCGGCCCGCGAGCCGGGGGACAGGGCCAAGATAGCGGTCATCTCTCATAACTCCGATGTCGATCCGGTAGGCGCGTGCGTCGGCGTAAAGGGCTCAAGGGTCCAGGCCGTGGTGCAGGAGCTAAAGGGCGAGAAGATAGATATAGTGCACTGGTCGGACGAGTCGGCCATATTCGTTAAGAACACGCTCTCTCCGGCGCAGATCTCCAGAGTGGTGGTGGATGAAGATGAGCACGCCATGGAGGTGATAGTCCCTGACGATCAGCTCTCCCTTGCCATAGGCAAGAAGGGGCAGAACGTAAGGCTTGCCGCAAAGCTCACAGGCTGGAAGATAGACATACACACCGAGACCGATACGAAGAAGTCCGGCGAGTCGCTCTCCCCTGACGAGGCGCTTAAGAAAGAGTTCGCGGCCGCAGGCATCAGGGAAGAAAAGGCCAGGGAGGCCGTTATCGTTTCTACACAGGCGCTCGTTGACGCCTATGGTATCGCAGAAGATCTGGCTGTCAGGCTCGTAGAGGCCGGCTATACAACAGCGGAGATACTCGCTAACGCCACCCGCGAGCAGCTTTGCAGGGTGCCTGATCTTGATGAGGCCTCTATTGACGGGATATTGAAGGCCCTAGAAGGCCCCTCGGCCGAATAGATGCCTTTACGGACCTGTCTCGGTTGCAGGAAGGTCGCGGACAAGGCCTCCCTCATGAGATTTGCCGAGCGCGAAGGCGTTCTTGTCCTGGATATGAAAGGAGTCGTGCCCGGGCGCGGGGCTTATGTATGCGCCCTGGAATGTCTTAAACAGCTATTCAAGAGAAAAGAGGCCTTTTCGAGGGCCCTTAGAAAAAGAGTGGACTTGCCGGACATCACGGTATTTGCCGGTGCGATGACAGGCGGTTTGAACGATAAAACCGGAAAAGGCTGATAACTTTAAAGCGGCAGAGGAAGCAAACAGATAATGACTCTGAAAGAAAAAGAGAAAAAGACTCCGGACGTCGATGAGAAAAGGGTCAAGGCCACCGTCATACGCAGAAGGGCGGCGCCAAAGGTCGAACCTGTAATTGAGGCGGCTCCTCCTGTGCCGGAACCGGCAACCCCTATAGAGGCGCCTGTCGAGGTAGTCGCGAAGAGCGTTCCTCAACCAGTGAAGCCGCCTGTCGAGCAGACCAGGCCTGTTGTAGCCACGCCTGCGGCAAGGCCGTCCGGCGCAGGCGCGCCCAAGCAGACTACTGCCGAGGAAAAAAAGAAGGAAGAGATGAGGGCCAAGGGCAGGCCCAAGCCCTTTGAGGAGAGGAAAGAGCCGATACCGGTCAAGAAGGCCTCTCCCAAGAAGGTGCGTGAAAAGACCGCCGAAGAGCTGCTCCTTGAGTTCAGGGCGGAAGAAGCGCTCGAAAAGGTCCCTGAGGCCGCCATACCCACAGTTGCCGAGGTGAAGATCGAAGAGGCGAAGCCTGTCGCGCCAGAGATCGCCAAGAAGGAAAAGGTATTCGAGAAGCAGCCTGAGGTCAAAAAATTTTACACCGGCAAGAAACCTGCCGGCAGGAAGGATAAATTCTCGTATTCAAAGAACAAGGCGCAGGCCCAGGCATCTCAGGGCCGAGCCATGAAAAAGACAGAGATCACGACCACGAAGGCTTCAAAGCGGGTCATAAGGATAGTAGACGCCATAAGCGTCGCCGACCTTTCACAGAGGCTCGGAGTAAAGACCGGAGAGCTTATAAAGAAGCTCATGGGCCTTGGCATCATGGCGACGGTAAATCAGCTTATCGATATGGACGCAGTCTCGCTGATAGCCCCGGATTATGACTTCGAGGTGGAAAGCGCCGCTGTACAGGTCGAGTCTCTCATGGAACCAGGGGCTGATGAAGCGGCAGGAGAGCTTGTCCACAGGGCGCCTGTAGTTACAGTCATGGGACACGTCGACCACGGCAAGACGTCGCTCCTTGACGTCATCAGAAAGACAAATGTAGTGAGCGGCGAGGCCGGCGGCATTACCCAGCATATCGGCGCGTACCATGTCCATCTCGACCACGGAGACGTAACGTTCCTCGATACCCCGGGCCACGAGGCCTTCACAGCCATGAGGGCGCGCGGCGCCAAGGCTACGGACATCGTGATCCTTGTCGTTGCTGCGGATGACGGCGTCATGCCGCAGACGATCGAGGCGATAAACCACGCAAAGGCTGCGGGTGTGCCGATCATAGTCGCTGTCAACAAGATAGACCTTCCGCAGGCTGATCCCGGCAGGATCAAGCAGGAACTTACGAAGTACGGCCTTGTCTCCGAAGAATGGGGCGGCGATACCATGTTCATCGAGGTATCAGCCAAGAAGGGCATCAAGATCAAGGAACTCCTTGAGATGGTGCTTCTCCAGGCTGAGGTCCTTGAACTGAAGGCCAACCCCGACTCGCCTGCCAAGGGCGTTGTCGTAGAGGCGAAGCTTGACAAGGGCAGGGGGCCTGTTTCGACCGTGCTCATCCAGAACGGCACGCTCAATGTCGGCGACGCCATAGTCACCGGCATGCACTACGGCAGGATAAGGGCCATGGTGAGCGATTGGGGAAAGAGGATAGACAGCGCTGGCCCGTCGATGCCGATAGAGATAATAGGCCTTTCAGGTGTTCCAATCGCCGGAGACCCGTTTGTAGTAGTCAAGGACGAGGCTACCGCCAAGCAGATAGCCTCGATAAGAGAGAGAAAGTCTATCGAGAAGGACAGGCTCAAGACCGCCAAGGTGAGCCTCACCGACCTTTACGACAGGATCAATAAGGGAGAGGTCAGGGAACTGAACCTCGTCATAAAGGCCGACGTGCAGGGCTCCATCGAGGCTGTCAAGGAAACGCTCGCGAAGCTTTCCACCGACGCTGTCAAGCTGAAGGTCATCCATAGCGCCGTAGGCGGCATCAACGAGGGAGACGTGATGCTCGCTTCTGCCTCGAACGCGATCGTCGTAGGCTTCAACGTCAGGCCGGAGCAGAAGGCGCAGAGCCTTGCCGAGAAGGAAAGCGTCGATCTGAGGCTCTATACGATCATCTACAACCTTGTTGACGAGATCAGAAATGCCATGGAGGGCCTGCTCGCCCCTGTCGTCAAGGAAGAGATACTCGGAAGGGCCGAGATACGTGAAGTGATGAAGATAACGAAGGTCGGCATAGTGGCTGGCTGCTTTATCACCGACGGCAAGGCTGTGAGAGGCGCGAAGGTGCGCCTGATAAGGGACAACGTCGTCATATTCGACGGGAGGCTCTCCTCTATCAGAAGGTTCAAGGAAGACGTTAAAGAGGTCGCCTCAGGGTATGAGTGCGGCATGACGATTGAGAATTACAGCGATATAAAGGTCGGCGACGTTCTTGAGCTATACCTTCTCAGGGAAGAGGCGGCCAAGCTGTAGCAGAAGGAGCGTGCCGATAAGCAACACGGCCGCTATGGGGCGCGCACGAATGATCGTAGGCGTATGCCGCATAAGCCTCCTGATCCACGGCAACCGGTCGCTTAAGGACAAGAGGCAGGTCATTAAAAGCCTTATTGAAAAGGTGCGGGGCCGCTTCAACGTCTCGATTGCCGAGACAGGCTCCAATGATCTGTTGCAGAGGGCAGAGATAGGTATATGCGCCGTCGGCAACGACGGCGCTTTTGTCAACTCTGTCATGGACAAGGCCGTCGACTTTATCGAAGGGCTCCATACGGCTGAGATAATCGACAACAGCATCGAACTTATCAACCTGTAGCGCAGGATAAAGGCGGCAGCATCAGATGATGGAATTTTTTAACCTGGGTTTGGGCCTCGACGTACAGACTATAGTAGGCATCATAAAGCTTGTATTGTCGATAGTCGTCTTCATCGGCGTTAATCAGTACTATTCCGCGAGGCCGCGCGTCACCAAGTCGACGCCGACCGGCTTTTTCTACAGGGAGATGTACTTTTTCGCCGTCGTCTCCAAGACCGCGAGGATGTTCCTGTACATGGCAGCGATCTCTCTGGCGCTGATAGTCGCGCTGGAGATGGCTTTATAAAACGATGGTTTTTTCAGGCGGTAATCTATGAGCTTCAAACGTTCTGACCGCGTAGGGGACCTCATCAAGGAAGAGATAGCCTCGATGATACTCCACGGGGGCATCAAGGACCCCAGAATAGGTTTTGTGACGATCACTCACGTTGTGATGACGCCTGACCTCAAAGAGGCCAGGGTCTATTTCAGTCAGCTTGGCACCAGAGAGGACAGGGAAAAGAGCCGCACAGGCCTTAATAGCGCGAGCGGGTTTATAAGGCGGCATCTGGCGAAGGCAGTGAACCTCAGGCATATCCCGTCCGTCTCGTTCTATTTCGACGACTCCCTGGAGTACTCCGAACACATAGAGAAGGTCATCAAAGATATGAAGGAAGGCGGGGAGCTTTGATCCGCGCCTCTTTTTTTGTGTTTCAACTACAGTTGCCGTTTTAAGGAATAGTCGATGGAAAAAAAGTATTCAAAGGTCATTGAAGAGATAAAAAGATTGAATAAGTTCCTCGTGGTCTCGCATGTAAGCCCGGAAGGCGATGCCGTAGGTTCTCTCCTTGGCCTTACGCTCGCCTTGAGAAGCCTCGGAAAGGACGTTACAGCGTACCTTGAAGACCCTGTGCCGGAGCTGTTCAGATTTCTGCCGGGAGCCGATACAGTTGTGCACAGCCTTGATGGGCATGGCCCTTTTGATGCCACCTTTGCCGTAGATTGCGGCCAGAGAGAGAGGCTCGGCAAGGGTTTCGTCGACTTGAAAGGGCCTGGTCTTGTGATAAATATAGATCATCATGCCACAAACGACAGCTTCGGCGATCTGAACGTTATCGTGCCGGAAGCAAGCGCCGCCGGCGAGCTTGTCTATGACCTTTGCGTCGAGGCCGCGATCCCGATAACGCGCGAGATCGCCGTAAACCTTTATGTCGCTATACACACCGATACCGGGTCGTTCCGGTATTCGTCCTCGACCCCTGAATCGTTCACAAAGGCAGGAGAGCTGGTCAGAGCCGGGGCGGACCCGTGGGACATCTCTGTCAGAGTCTATGAAAACCATCCTGCCAAGAAGTTCAAGCTCCTCGGTCTCGTCTTATCGACACTCGACGTGATCGAGGTCGACGGCACCGGAAGCACTGTTGCCACGGTCAGCGTATCTCTGGATATGTTCAGAGAGACAGGTTCAGAAAAGGACCTCGCGGACGGGTTCGTGAACTACGCGAGGGCAGTTGAAGGCGTCGAAGTTGGCATACTCTTCAGAGAGGCCGCGCCGCTTAAGTACAAGGTCAGCCTCAGGTCGAAAGGCCGCATAGACGTCGCTGTCGTGGCTGAAGCCTTCGGAGGCGGCGGCCACAGGAACGCGGCAGGGTTTATGGCCAGCGGCACCATAGAAGAGGTCAAAGCCAGGGTTGTAGGCGTCATCAAGGAAAAGATAAGCGCGGACGCGAAGGCGTGAACGGCGTTATACTGTTAGACAAGCCCGCAGGGTGGACCTCGCATGACTGTGTCGCGTCCGTCAAAAAGAGGATCAATGCGAAAAAGGTCGGGCATCTCGGCACCCTCGACCCGCTCGCTACCGGGCTTCTGGTGCTGGTTGTAAATGGCGCGACGCGTTTCGCCCGTTTCTTAGACGGCGGCAGAAAGGATTACCAGGTCTCCATGAGGCTGGGAGCTACGACCGATACTTATGACAGCGAAGGCGCGGTCTTATCGACCGGCGATACTTCTTCCATAACAGATGAGGCGGTAGTAGCGGCGTTTTCTTCTTTCAGCGGACCGATAAAGCAGATCCCGCCTATGTATTCGGCCATAAAAAAAGGCGGAGTGCCTCTTTACAGGCTCGCTCGGAGAGGTGAGGTGATAGAGCGCGAGGCGAGGGACGTAGAGATCTTCTCGCTCGATATTCTCCGTATCTCGCTCCCTGACGTTGATTTCAGGGTCGTATGCTCCAAAGGCACTTATGTTCGCTCGATATGCAACGACGTTGGGGCTCTTCTCGGGTGCGGCGGACATCTCTCTTCACTTAGGCGTATGGCGAGCGGCCCGTTTCTTGTAGATAACGCGCCGGGGCCTGATGCCGACCCCGAGGTCTTGAAGGCGGCCGTCATACCGCTTGGAGAGGCCCTTTCAATGGCCCAGGCGCCTGCTGAGGCGCTCGGCATGGCCGCGGCCATCGGCTGAAGACAGTATACAGGGAAGATAATGCTTTATATCAATTTTTTTCTTTCCTTGCATGCCCAGAGATGGTAATATCCATGCGATGTTTTTCTAGGTGACGTTTTTTAAATTTCATAACCGGATCAGTCATAACAGGGGGTGAAGCACGGATGTTGGCAACGGAAAAGAAACAGGAAATAATAGAGTCTTACAAGACGCATGAGGGCGACACAGGGTCTCCGGAGGTGCAGGTAGCCCTTTTGAGCGAGAGGATATCGTCTCTCAGCGGACACTTCAAGACGCATAAGTCTGATCACCACTCGAGAAGAGGGCTTCTTAAGATGGTCGGCAAGAGAAGAAGGCTTCTTGACTATGTCAAGAGGAAGGACGTCGATCGTTACAAGAGCCTCGTTGAAAGGCTTGGTCTGAGAAGATAGTACGGGCGGTAGCGCCGGTATGCCTACGGCATGCGGTGTTACTGCCTGCGCTCAGCCGCAGGAGAAAGCTTTAACAAAGTGCCGAAAATGGTAAAGGCGGCGGTCTGTTTAGAACCGCCCGTCTGTTTTTTTTCAGTGTAAGGGCCCATGGGGGTTCTTGCGCTTAACGACGCAAACAACAGGCAGGGAGATAATATTTGATGTTCAGGCAATATGAGGCTGATTTCGCTGGCAGGAAGATCACGATCGAGACCGGCAAGATGGCAAAACAGGCGCACGGATCTTGTACCGTAAGATATGGCGACACCGTTGTGCTTGTGACCGCGTGCCGCGCGGATAACGCCTCGGTCGGGATTGACTTCATGCCCCTGACCGTCAACTATGCCGAGATGACATACGCGGCAGGCAAGATCCCGGGAGGCTTCTTCAAAAGAGAAGGCAGGCCAAGCGAAAAAGAGGTCTTGGGCTCAAGGCTCATCGACAGGCCCTTAAGGCCGCTTTTCGCAGAGGGCTACTATCACGAAACGCAGGTAATCGCTACTGTGCTTTCGGTTGAACAGGAAAACGATCCGGAGATAGCCGCTACAATAGGCGCCTCCGTTGCACTTGGAATCTCCGATATACCGTTTTGCGGCCCTATCGCTACCGTAAGGATAGCCCAGATCGACGGCAAGCTTATCTGCAACCCTCCTCTAAAACAGCAGAAGGAGAGCATTCTCGATCTGTTAGTCGCCGGCACCCATGACTCGATAATCATGGTCGAAGGCGGCGCCCGTTTCGTCTCTGAGGACCTGCTTCTCGAAGCCCTTGCCTTTGCCCAGGAGAACATCAGGGGTATAGTCGAGGTGCAAAACAGGATAATAAGCGAGGCAGGGCTGCCGAAGATGACGGTAAAGCCTGCTCACGTCGATCCTGTCCTTGAGGCCAGAGTGAAGGAAGTGGCGGGCGAGAGGCTCTCGGCCGCTCTGCGCATGCCTGTGAAGCAGGACCGCTACGGCGCTGTCTCAGCGCTTAAGAAAGACGTCGTCGCAGTTCTGGCCGCTGAGTTTGCTGACAGGCCGAAAGAGATCGAGCACATCTTCAGCGATTATAAGTACACTATGATGCGCGAGATGATCCTCAAGGAGAAGAAGAGGGTCGACGGCAGAGGGCTCAAGGATATAAGGAACATCACCTGCGAGGTCGGGCTCCTTCCGAGGACCCACGGCTCAGCCTTGTTTACAAGGGGCGAAACACAGGCGATAGTCGTTACTACTCTCGGCACATCCGAGGACGAGCAGAAGATCGACGCCCTCTCCGGCTGGGAATACAAGTCGTTCATGCTCCACTACAACTTCCCGCCTTTCAGCGTAGGCGAAGTAAAGATACTGAGGGGCCCGGGCCGCCGCGAGATAGGCCACGGAGCGCTTGCTGAAAGAGCCGTTTCAAAGGTCCTTCCGGCTGAGGGCTTCCCTTATACGATGAGGGTCGTATCCGAGATACTCGAGTCAAACGGTTCGTCTTCGATGGCGACCGTATGCGGCGCCTCGCTCTCACTTATGGACGCAGGCGTTCCAACTCTTGGACATGTCGCAGGCATTGCAATGGGCCTTATCAAGGAAGGCGATGATATCGCGATACTCTCCGACATACTCGGAGACGAAGACCATCTCGGAGACATGGACTTCAAGGTGGCAGGCACATCCGAGGGCGTAACAGCTCTTCAGATGGACATAAAGATCGGCGGCGTGACGCACGCTATACTCAAGGAAGCGCTCTATCAGGCGAAGGAAGGCAGGCTCCACATACTCGGCAAGATGGATGCCGCCATGCCTGTTGCGCGTAAGGAACTCTCCGAGTACGCTCCGCGCATCATCACTATCTACGTTAGACCTGAAAAGATAAAGGACGTCATCGGGCCCGGCGGCAAGAACATCAAAGGCATCATCCTTGAGACCGGCGTAAAGATAGACATCGACGATACCGGCAAGGTCAACATAGCTTCAACCGACAGTGAGGCCTCTGACAAGGCTATAGCCATGGTCAGGAGGCTTACGCAGGAGGCCGAGATCGGCAAGGTCTATCACGGCAAGGTCAAGAAGATAATGGACTTCGGCGCGTTCGTAGAGATATTCCCTGGCACAGAGGGGCTTGTACACATCTCTCAGCTTTCAGCCGAGAGGGTCAAGAACGTAAGGGACGTGCTTAACGAAGGCGATGAAGTCGATGTCAAGTGCATCGAGGTCGACAGGGACGGCAAGATCAGGCTTTCAAGGAAGGAAGCGATCGAAGACAAGGAACAGGGCTGAAATCTACCGGTCTTGTCTTGCGGCCGCGGGATTTTATCGGGAGCTGAGGTTTTATGCCAGCCGTCACGGAGTCGCCTGTCGGCGGATACAAACGCTAAAAACCTAAAATAAAAACCATGCCCCTTATCCAGAAGACCGTCTTAGACAGCGGAATCAAAGTCATAACGGAAGAGATGCCGGGGGTCGAATCATCGACCATCGGCATATGGGTAACGTCAGGATCGAGAAATGAGACCCCCGCGTCAAGCGGGGTCTCGCATTTTATAGAACATCTTCTGTTCAAAGGCACCGAGAGAAGAAGCGCCCTTGATATCTCACGCGAGATAGAATCCGTCGGAGGCGTGCTGAACGCCTTTACCGGAAGGGAATATACCTGCTTTTACGTCAAGGTCCTCAACAAGGACCTCCCCCTCGCCATAGACCTCCTCTCTGACATCTTCATCAACTCCCGTTTCGACAAGGTCGAGATGGAAAAGGAGAAGATGGTCGTCCTGCAGGAGATCAAGATGGTCGAGGACACGCCTGACGACATCATCCACGATACCTTTGCCGAGCGGTTCTGGCCGAACCATCCGCTCGGCCGTCCGATATTAGGCACCTCTGAGACGATAAAGTCCATGGAGCGGGCCGATATCCTCGAATATTTCAACAGCCATTATATCGCCGGCAATGTCCTTATAACTGCGGCAGGCGGGCTCAGACACACTAAGGTCATGAGACTCGTCGGCAAGGCCTTCAAGAAGGTCAAAAAAGTCGGAGTAAAAAAAGAGCTGGGTGCGCCGAGGCCCAAGTCAGGCGTCAAGCTCGTGAAAAAAGACCTCGAACAGGTCCATATATGCATCGGTGTGCCTGTTCCGGCGCAGCCCCATCCTGACAGGTATGGCATCTACCTCATAAACACCATCCTTGGCGGAGGCATGAGCTCGCGCCTTTTTCAGGAGGTCAGAGAGAAGAGGGGGCTTGCGTACTCGGTCTATACATATTTGAGCCTTTGCAAAGACGCAGGAGCGCTTGTGGCGTACGCCGGGGCCTCGCCTGAGAGCCTCCCTGAGGTCGCTAGGCTTATACTGAGAGAGTTCGGCAGGTGCGCCAAGGGCGTCACCAAAGAGGAGCTTGATAACGCAAGGGAACAGCTCAAGGGCGGGATGCTCTTGGGGCTTGAGACCAGCGATAACAGGATGACCAAGCTTGCGCGCGACGAGATGTTCTTCGGCAAGGTCGTGCCTGTGCGCGAACTTGTCAAGGGGATAGACGGCGTGACCCTCGCCGGGCTTGGCAGGCTGGCAAAGCGTATATTTGCCCCGTCAGGCCTTACAGTCGTGGCGATGGGCAAGGTAAACCCCAAGCTCCTTCCAAAGTCGCTTGCGAACAAGGTCGATTGAACCAATCGGAGCCTGTTAAGGCCTTTATTTGAAATATTCGAGATGAGCCTCTTGGACGACTTGACATACGCAACCTGTTCGCCGCACTCAGCCCTGTCAAACCCGGCGGGCGAAGAGAAGCGGATCTTGTCTTGTACCGTTATAACATACAAGACGAGGGTTGCATCAGACTTGCAGTGAGGTACTTGGTCGGTTGTCTTTATCTCTCTTATCCGAGGGTGTTCGTTCTTGCTCTTGATCATGTTTGTTATCCTTATGACTTTAGCAGAAGCTAATCAGGCAGGGTAGATATGAGAATACTGGTAATAGAAGATGAGAAAAAAGTCTCTTCTTTTATCAAGCGCGGGCTTGAGCAGGAGAGCTATGCCGTTGATATCGCCGAGGACGGCATAGAAGGCCAGCACATGGCCGAGGTAAACGAATACGACGCTATAATACTCGATATAATGCTCCCGAAGAAAAACGGCCTCGACGTCCTTAAAGACGTAAAGGCCGCAGGCGTCAAGACGCCTATCCTGCTTCTTACCGCCCGCGATACCGTTGACGACAGGGTCAAGGGGCTTGATCTTGGAGCCGATGATTATCTGACAAAGCCCTTTGCCTTCGAGGAGCTCCTCGCAAGGCTCCGTGTGCTCATGAGAAGGGGCGGGTCAGGGACTCCTGTGCTGAAGTTCGCGGACCTAAGCCTTGATCCGGCAACGCGTAGAGCAAGGCGCGGCGAAACCGAGGTAGAGCTGACTGTTAAAGAGTACGCGCTCCTGGAGTATCTCCTCAGGAATCCGAACAGGGTGCTTACAAGGACGCTTATCGCCGAGCACGTATGGGACCAGTCCTTCGACAGCGAGACTAACGTCGTCGACGTCTACGTAAATCACTTGAGGTCCAAGATAGACAAGGATTTTCCGACAAAGCTCATCCATACCGTCAGAGGCGTAGGCTATGTCCTCAAGGACGAAAACGACTGAGGGATTGATAGAGCCGTAAGGTTTGAACCGCCCCATGCCGACACCCGGGCTTTTGCCGGTTGCGATAAATGATTCGAAGAATCTTTGATTTGCCGATGGTCTTTTCAGATCTTAACAGGAAGGCTACAAGGGTAATAGACCGGTTCTGCTTGACAGCGAGAC
>ERZ1292630.127-Hain-H41-02um-R3-127-length-84464-cov-10_pt1 | contig 84464 bp, 77 predicted proteins | sample MGYA00564408_ERZ1292630 | MGnify/ENA primary metagenome ERZ1292630 (study PRJEB36523, sample SAMEA6512641) | groundwater metagenome | collected 2019-01-08 | study: AquaDiva: Metagenomics assemblies of 32 groundwater samples
GGGAGTACGGTCGCAAGATTAAAACTCAAAGGAATAGACGGGGACCCGCACAAGCGGTGGAGCATGTGGTTTAATTCGATGGTGAACGAGGAACCTCACCTGGGCTTGAACTGTAGTTACTATGCTTATGAAAGTAGGCCTCTAGGTTTGAAGCTATAGAGGTGATGCATGGTTGTCGTCAGCTCGTGCCGTGAGGTGTACCCTTCAGTGGGGTAACGAGCGCAACCCACGTTCTGTGTTGTATTTCACAGGAGACTGCCTTCGTAAGAAGGAGGAAGGTGTGGATGACGCCAAATCAGCATGTCTCTTACGTCCAGGGCTACACACATGCTACAATGGTAGGTACAGAGGGTCGCCAAGTCGCGAGACGGAGCTAATCCCAAAAAACCTACCTCAATTCGGATTGAAGTCTGCAATTCGACTTCATGAAGCCGGAATCGCTAGTAAACGCGTATCAGCCATGGCGCGTTGAATACGTTCTCGGGTCTTGTACTCACCGCCCGTCACACCAGGAAAGTTGGCAACGGCTGACGTACCGCGTTCGCGGGGCCAAGCCGGGGTCAGTGATCAGGGTGAAGTCGTAACAAGGCACGGGTAGCGGAAGCTGCTCGTGGATCACCTCCTTTCTATGGAGTTTGCGTTGGGGAAACTCAACGTTCTCTGGTCGGCATGCGTGACTATGATCTCGTACACGTCTCTCACGAGAAACGGTACGGGGGAGTGACGTATGTTCAAAAAAAGCGCCGATGCGTAGCGCTGATTCTCTGTCGTTGACAGTTGTCACATGAATTGTGCCACAAAAGACCTACGGTTTTCTTTTGCCCGTTCCTACACCGTGGTGTAGAATGTGCAGAGGCAATGCGTGGGTTTTTTGTTTACAGACCCGAGCGAGCGAAGCTCGCGATGGGGCGATTAGCTCAGTTGGTTAGAGCGCGTCACTGATAATGACGAGGTCCCAAGTTCGATTCTTGGATCGCCCACAATAATACGAAGTCTCCCGGATGGTATTCCTAGGGAAATTTTGTGTTATACTGGAAGAAGTTCGTTAACAATTAAATCGAGAGGTAAGGAATCATGCAAAAAAAGATGCTCTGGTTCAGTGTCCTGATCGTGGGCGTGCTGATGTCGTTTTTGCCGTTCTATTCATTCGTCAAGGATGACATGTTCATCTCCGCTAACTACGCACGGAGTCTCGTGCATGGTGAAGGATTGACCTTCGCACAGGAGAGAGTCGAAGGCTTCTCCAATTTCGCGTGGGTCATGGTCGGTACTATTCCGCATCTGTTCGAGGGTGGCGCTGATGTGATGGTTTGGTTTTATCGCATACTGTCGATCATCGCCGCAGTGTTCGTCGGTGTGGGTGTTATGCGGTTGGGTGCGCAGTATATACGTGTCCTGCCGCAGGCGGGTGAGAACTATTCTACTCGACTCATTACCCATGCTCCTGCGCTTGCCGCGTTCGCGCTGTTGTGTGCAACGAGTATTGGGTACTACATCGCGAGTGGTATGGAGACAATCGCTTTTACAGCGCTGTGTGTCTGGGTTCTGGTCTACGTAGGAGATCACAAGTATCACGCCGCATTGGCAATGTCGGTTCTTGCGGCGCTTACGCGCCCTGAGGGACACATCTTTGTTCTTGTGGCGGCGGTGGCTACAATCGGCTTCGTATTCAGGCATCAGCGATTTGTAGTGGCGATTTGGTCATTGTTGAAGTATGCAATGATCCCGATCGCGGTACTCACGTCGTACCATGCATGGCGATGGTCCTACTACGGTGATTTGTTGCCGAATACGTACTATATTAAGTCATCTAGTGGTGGGCTGATGAGTATGGGATTCGATGATCTGTTCAAAGTTTTCGACTTACAGGCTTTCATCTGGTTTCCACTACTTTCGCTTTTTGCTGTGATGCTTGTCACTGTGCAGAGTCCGAGGATCGGGTTGCGACTGGGTGCTCATTGGCTTCTGGGTCTGTTTTTCTTCGCTTACCTTGTCTGGGTTGGAGGGGATGAAATGGCTCATGGGCGGATGCTTTTGCCAGGTTTGGCTATCATGGCTGCGCTTGCAGGTGTAGCAATTTGGCTCGTACTCACTCGAGTGAGTAAAGCGTGGATAGTGCCTATATTCTCTCTGATGTTCGTCGGCGTTGTTTGTGCTAGTTTGTACGAGACTCGTCGCGTTAGTGCTGAGTATCGTACCTGGTACGAAGACATGAAGGCGAGTCAGGGCGCATTGTGTCAGGATTTGGCCATGGCGCTCCCCAAGGGAGCGTTGGTGGCGTATCAGGACATGGGGTTTTGTCCATATATTACGGAAGACCGGCTCCGGTTCATTGACTATATTGGATTAGTGACTCGGCCTGTTGCAATGCTTCGTCACAAACTCCAGATCCCCATGTTCGGTGTCGTTCCTATAGCAGGGCAGGACAGCGGCAGTCGACGGCAGCAGTTTTGGGGTCAGATGTGTGATCTGATTTTTCAACAAGAGCCGTCTGCTATTGCGCTTCTGCTACGAGTTGACCAGCCACGACGAGAGATCATGATGCAGCGTGACATGCTCTCGGCAACAGAGTTCAAAGACTGGATAATACGAAACACGGGCAGCTTCGGGTTCTCGCCAGGACTGCAGTGGGATACCCGGTTCCAAGAGTACGAGATACGTGGTGTTTTCCCGCGTGACCAAGGTGGGGGGCATATATACCTCGTTTCGTTCGTTAGGCGAACGCCAATCATTGCGCAGGTGGGTAACTCACTGTGACGTAATGTCTGATCGTTTGCTGCAAAACAGAAAGGCGCACACCTCGAACGGGGATTGCGCTTTTCTTTTTTTGTAGAAAATAGAACCATTTTTCTCTGCCTGACTGTTAGTTTTTGTGGTATACTAATAGCGCACATTCGTGCACGTTTTTTGCCTGTGAATTCACCTTTGTATTCCGGCATTTCCAGAATTTTTGCCCGATCTCTGATCGTGTGGCGTAGTTTTCTTATTGTATCGTTGCTCATGTGGACGAGCGCGTTGTCGCTGTGGATTCCAGGTTGGTTGTCGCGGTATGCGTATAGTGCGGCGATTAGTTGGGATGGGGGTGGAAGTACAACAGACTGGAATACAGCAGCGAATTGGAATCCAGATGGTGTACCAACAAGTGCAGATGATGTGACGATTAGCACGAGTGCAACGGTGTCCTCGACTGCTGCGGTATCCTTCAATTCACTGACCATCGGGGATGGCGCGGGATCAGTGACGTCAACGGTGCGCATTGCAACACTCACGTCAGGTGGAAGTCTCACCGTGCGCCAAGGTGGAGTGTTTGAGCAGGCAAGTAGTAGCTCGACGCTGAGTTTTACTGGAAATATTGAAGTGCAAAGTGGTGGATATTTGACGCACAAGTTCAACAGCAGTACGCACACCGCGTCACTCAATATTTCGGCAGCAGGACTCGATATCCAGAGTGGTGGAATTCTAGATGCATCGTCACGTGGGTACGGTCCAACAGGGTATCCGAGTTGTGGGTCTTCTGGGGGCGCTGGTGGCCCAGGTGGTGGAATGGCAAGTAGTACAAATAGTGACTTGGGAACCTCTGGTGGTGGGTACGGTGGAGAAGGGGGTCATGGTAACACCAGTGGTATTAATTATTTGGCAGGCGGAACTGGGTATGGCTCGGCAAAAGCACCTGTTGATTTGGGTTCTTCGGGTGCAAATTCGAATGCTGGTGATAGCCGAGCCTGCGGTGGACGTGGTGGTGGCGCAGTCAAATTTACTATTACTGGCGGTGGCACTGCCACTATTAATGGATTAGTTCGAGTCAATGGAGAGGTGGGAAGAGATTTTTCCTCATTCTATTCAGCTGGCGCTGGTTCTGCTGGTTCGGTTTGGATTGATTTTGCAGCAGGTGGAACATTCGCTGGGGCTGGAACAATTCAGGCAATTGGTGGAACAGGTGGTGGTGCAGGATATACACATGCGGGTGGTGGTGGAGGTGGCGGGCGTATCGCAATCACAGGGCACACCACCAAAACGTTCTCGGGTACCATGTCGTACTACGGAGGTACACGCGGCGATGGTGGATCAGCGACCGCCTATTACGGTGGACCTGGTACGCGATTTGAGAAGCTTTCGAGTGAAACAAATGGTAGGTTGTATTCGGATGGAAATAGTTTGAATGCGAGAGCACGAAGAGCAATCATCACGTCTGACAGTGCGTTGACGTTCGATGATATCTATCTCACTGCGAGTACGACGCTTGCGATCACAACCACAACGGCCGTGACTATTACGTCTACGACGTTGGGGTATTCCACTCCAACGTCGACTCTCGAAGTACTAGGAACGCTTGCGTTGCCGTCTTCGTTCACTGTTCCTGTGTTCAATACGTTCATTGCATCTTCGACGGGTATTAGTGGTGTGACAGATTTGCGAGTGAACGGTCAAATGGTTCTGAAGAACACGTCTACTTCGACAGCGCTGTCACTCACATCGCTCTACGTCGCTGGTGAGATGACACACTCGTTTGCGTCATCTACAAATACGTATTCAACACTGACGATCAGTGCTGTGTCGTCTACGATCACAGGGCGATTGGGCGCAGACAACGTAGGATACATCGGTGGACGCAATGGAACATCAAATGGTGTGGGGTTAGGCGGTGGTACGTATGGATCGGATTGGTATGGTGGCGGTGGTGCGTATGGTGGAACCGGTGGAACTGGAGGGGGTACTGGCGCTACGGGTGGAACCTCAAATGGTTCATCGACAACACCGCACTATAGCGCTGGCTCAGGTGGTGCGAGTGGTCTCATTTCTGAGATTACTGGTGGTAATGGTGGTGGTATTGTGTATTTGACGACGAGCGCGACAACGACAATTGCAAGCACAGGCTACATTAGCGCAAACGGTGGCGCAGGAACACATGGATGTGGTGGAACTGCGGGTGCAAGTGGTGGTGGATCAGGTGGTGGTGTGTACTTGAATGTTGGCGGACTTGCGGGAAGTGGTGTGATCAGCGCTAACGGAGGTGCAGCAGGATCTAACGATGGGTCATGTTATGGAGGTACAGGTGGTGGTGGTCGTATTATGATCAGCGCTGGGTATTCTGCATTTTCTGGAACGGTAACAACCTCGCCTGGTGTGAACGCGGTTGCGACGCCCAATCGTGGTGGTGTTGGCTCGATTGTTTGGGCACCATCGGCACCATCGACGTTGTATGTGAATGCGACCAATGCGCAGGGGAGTTCGGTATCGTCATTGGTGTCATCAACGGCACCACATTTCTCGGCGATTTTCGTTGATAGCGACACGAGCGATTCTGCAACAAAGGCGCGAATTCAAGTGAGCACTGTCTCAACATTCTTGAGCACATTGTGGGATTCTGGGGCAGGTGGAACGACGATTACAACGTGTGCGAAGGATGCGCGATGTCAGGATTTGGTGTATGGATCATTTGGATCTGCGCCAACAGCACTCGCGCTCAATGATGACGTGGACGAGAATACACAGACCTCGTACTATTGGCGACTTAAATATTATGATGCGGCAGGTGCTGAGGGTGCGTATTCTGCGACAAATAGCTTCACACTCCTCGACGCACCTAACGAGCCAACGACGCTCGTGACTTCGTCTGTTGCTACAACAGAGATTGGACTGACATGGGTAGATAATTCGTCGATTGAGGACAACTATATTGTCGACTCTTCAACCGATGGTGTGACGTTCACAACATTCGCAACGTCGTCTGCCAACACGACCAGTGCAACGGTGACGGGACTCTCCGCGAATGTGCAATATACGTTCCGTGTTCGTGCGTATAATGTGGCGGGATATTCGGCAAATGCTACGTCATCTGCGGTGTACACATCGGCTGCTGTTCCAACGTCGCTCACTGCATCGGCAAATGGGAGTACGGGTGCTGTGTTGAGTTGGGGTTCCAATGGCAATGGTCCTTCGACTTCGTATCAAATTGAGAATGTCACAACAGCAGCGACTGTCTCGGGGATTTCAGTAACAAGTTATTCTGTGACTGGACTCTCGCCGGCAACAACATATGCATTCCGAGTGCGCGCGATCAACGGTGATAACCAAGCATCTGCGTACACCGCAGAAGTAACGGTGACAACGGCTTCGGCGGGTGGCGCTGCAAATGGCGGGAGTGTGCCACCAACGAATTTGTCGTCTGCGATTGTTATCAACGATGAAGCTGCAACAACAACCAAGCGTCTGGTCAAAATTCGTGTGATCGATGCAAAGGCGTCTGAGGTTGCGCTGTCAAACACAGGGGATTGGTCCAAGTCTGTGTGGATGCCCATTGCACAAGATCGAACAGTCTCATGGGAATTGTCTGCAGAGAGCGGGCTGAAGACTGTCTATGCGCGCGCGCAGACGCCAACAGGATTTGTCGGAGCAACAGAGACGGCGACGATCTTCCTCAATGAACTCTTGCCGCCAGATTATCGCCTGATCAATATCAAGGATGGCGATACGATTCCGATGAACTTGTCTGATCCATTCAAGCCGTCGTATCACCGATTGGATGTGACTGGTAAGGGATTATATGCAGGGTTCCCAGCAACCCTGACGTTGGCGTATCTGCCGACTACTGGGTTGAATGCGGGGCGTGAGCTCGTGAAGACTCCGAAGGCGATTCCAATTGGGCCTGTCACGTTTGCAAATAGTACATGGTCGATGCCTCAGTTGAATATTGGGTTGCCAGGAAATTACTGGTTGAAGATCGAAGCACGTGATGAGAAGACAGGTGAGATTGTACAGACGGTGAAATACAACTTCACCTTGGTGCCTGGTGGGTATGGGACAAGCGGTGACTACGTGAGTATTAACAACGAAAAGACGTTGTCTAATTCACGAGTGTTGCCAATCTATGCGTCGGTTCTGAATGCGAAGTCGTTCTGGGTTGCGTATGGATTTGAATTCCAGAACCCGATATACAATCCGGATAATCGCAAGTATGACGCCATGCCGTGGGATGGATCGATCACGGTTCCGTATGATGGGCAGCATACGATCGGATTCCGCGCGTTCAACCAAGTTGGCGAAGAAATCTACAAGCGCACATTCTCCGTGTATGTAGACACGCAGCCACCAGCTCCACCGCAGCTGTCATTGAAGGTACAGAACAAAGACTTGCTAATCTCTGGTCAGGCGGAACCGCTTTCTACAGTCTTGTTGACCAAGGGATTCACACCTGCAGATTCGACTGCGATTCTTCCTACGACTGCAGCGTGGAGGTATAGCGCAACTGACGCGCCGATCTCTATTCCTGTTGGCACGAGTGGTCTCTGGTCGTATACATTCAAGGATCAACCGGTCGGATCATACCAATTTGTTGCAAGAGTGATAGACGACGCAGGGAACACAGGGGATCCTGCAGCAGTCTACACGATTCTTCGTGACGAACTTCCTCAGCCAGAGAACCTGGTTGCTGTGTCTATCGCGATTGATGGAGGTGCAATGTCTACATCCAAGAAGGAAGTGGTGCTCACCGTGAAGGCAACGGGTGCAACGCACATGCAGGTTGTGAACGGATTCTCGTTTGCGCAGAGTGCGTGGGTGCCGTATGTCACGTCGTATGCATGGAATCTAGCGCCGATTGCAGGGAGTCAGGATCGAACGGTGTGTGTGCGATTTCGCAATGCCGCGGGGCAAGTCACGGATCCGATTTGCGACAGTATTTATGCGATGGATGATGGAGCGCCAAGAATTGTCTCGTTCAAGGTTACAAGTGGTGCCACAACAAAGTCTCGTACTGTGAATATTCGTGTCGAGGTAGCCAACGCAGATACCTATTATTTGAGCAACACATTGGGCGCAAATCAGGGAATTCTTTATCCTGCGAAGACGAAGGATGTTAGCTGGTTGCTCACCAGTGGCTATGGAGTGAAGAAGGTAAATCTGTGGGCAGTGGGGAAGGGTGGAATTGGTGCTGCTGCGAAGTCTACGGTTACTGTCTTGTATGCTTCGGGAGAGAGCGAGCCTGAACAGCCTGTTGATGAGCCTGCAAAACCAGACAAGCCAGCTGATGACAAACCAACAGATGATCCAAGTAAGCCAGGGGACGAACCTGCGCAGCCAGATGATACGCCGGCGCAACCTGGGGATGATGGAGATGGCGAACCTGTTGATGGTCCAGCAGATGGAGATGCTGATAACGATGGTATTCCTGATAGTCAGGATCCTGATGCGGCGGGTGGGGATGATAGTGCTGGCGGTGATACTGCAGGTTCTGATGATTTCACTGGTCCTAATGGCGAACCATTGACTCCCGAAGAGCAGGCAGCTGCAGCAGCGGCAGCAGCTGCGTCTCGTGCAGCAGGTGGTAGTCTCGAGGATCAGTTGGCAGCGGCAGCGCGAGCCGTTGCGCAATTGCGAGCACAAAAGACGCAGGCTCAAGAGTCAGTACCTGCGCAGATTGCACGCAGAACCAGAGAAGTGGCTCGCACTGCATTTGCAGGTGTAGCAACTGTCTCGCGCGAAACCGTTGCGATTGTGAGTGAGTTCGTGGACAATCCGACAGTTGAAGTTGCAACCGAACAAGTAGTTGCGCCAACTGCTGCAGTTGTCGCTGTTGCCAACGCTGCCGTCGCGGTTGCAGCAACCGGGTCGCTGCCTGCGTACTTGTACTTCATCTTCACGCAGCCATTCTTCTTGCTGCGCCGTCGCCGACGCGAAGGATGGGGTGTGGTGTATAACGCAGGTACCAAGTTGCCTGTTGATTTGGCACTCGTACGTCTGGTTGATGCCAACTCTGGACGCATCGTGCAGACGCGCGTCAGTGATGTGCAAGGACGTTTTGCCTTCTTCGCTGCACCAGGACGATATCGCATTGAGGTGCGCAAGCCCAAGTTCGCATTCCCAGTTCCAGCGCTTGAAGGACGTCGTGAGGATGGAGCATTTGCAGCACTCTATCACGGTGAAATCATCGAAGTTGCTGGCGTTCCTGTGTATCTCACACCATCAATTCCACTTGATCCAGAGGAAGATCGCCGTACTCCAGATATGATTGATCGCGCGCGAGTGAAGGGTGTGCTGCACAATGTTGTTTCGTTGGGTGGTGCGGTCGTAGCACTCGTGTCGCTTGTGATTTCGCCATCGTGGATTGTTGGCGGTGCGCTCGTGCTTCACGTTGGATCAACGTACCTGTTCCGTCGACTTGCGAAACGTCGCACAGCAACCGAGTGGGGAGTGGTGCAAAAATCTGGAGAGAAGAAGCATCCGCTGCAAAAGGCGATTGTGCGATTGTTCGATGCGCAGTACAACAAGTTGCTCGAGACACAAGTGACAACGTCCGATGGTAAATATGCATTCCTCGTAGGTCCAAGTTCGTTCTATGTGACGTATGAGAAGATGGGATTTGAGAAGAAGAAAACTGAGATTATTGAGGTGACAAAATCGCAGGATGTTATTGCACGACTTGAAGTACTTGACGCAGCAGGAACCGCAGCTCCGACTGCTCCTCCTGTTGCGACTGACTCGTCAGCTGAGCCAGTGCAAGCTGCGTCTGCAACTCCTGCATTACACCTCGCAGCAGACACTTCTGCGGCTGCAATGCGTGATCGTGCGCTCTACGGAGAGAGGGATTCATAGCGTGTTTGGCGGGTGGACAGAGGAGCTTTCGGATGCTATACTGGCTTGCAGCATTGTAGTCGCCATCATTATGGATGAACAGAAACCATACACTCCTTACGAGCCTCCGCAGAGCCCCAATGGCGCTGCTGCGAGAATTGTGATTACCGAGCTCATTAAGATTGTCTGTGTAGTCGCAATTGTCGTGTGGTTGGTACAGTATTTCCTCTTCCGACCTTTCACCGTGAAGGGCGCGAGCATGGAGCCTAATTACGAGACGCGACAGTATTTGATTATTGACAAGGTGACGTATCGATTCAACGAGCCACAGCGTGGAGATGTGGTTGTCTTGCGTCATAACGAGGACATTCGTGAGTATTTCCTCAAGCGTGTTGTCGCACTTCCTGGCGAGCGCATTCGTATTCAGCATGGCAAGGTGACAATCTACGATGGTGCACACCCTGATGGGGTGATTCTTGATGAACATGCATACTTGGATCCGGCGATCTCGACCAATGGCGAGCTCATTATGACCATGGGGTCAGATGAATATTTTGTCCTGGGCGACAATCGTCCCGTGAGTCAGGACTCTCGTATTATTGGTCCGGTCAAACGCGCAGATATTATTGGACGTGTATGGCTTCGCGGATGGCCGCTTGACAAATTCGGTCGAATTGACCACCCTCTCTATAACTTTTAATTGACTCGCATGATCAAGAAACCAGCAGCAAAGGCAGCTCCAGTAGCGGCGCCAGAGGAGACTACGAAGAAGAAGATCAAAACACCGCAGGTGATTCGTGGCATGCGCGATATTTTGCCTGAGGACGAACCATATTGGCGACATGCGTATGAGACTGCACAGCGTGTTGCTGATGCGTATGGATTCTCGCGCATTGAGACGCCAATTGTAGAGCCAGAAGAACTTTTTGTTCGCTCCGTTGGCAAGGCATCTGACATCGTAGAAAAAGAAATGTACTCGTTCCAGGATTCGGACGGGGACAAGATTTGCTTGCGCCCAGAAGTAACAGCATCGTTGTGCCGCGCATACATTGCCAACGGAATGTTCGCAAAACCACAGCCGCAAAAGTTGTGGGTGTGGGGACCGATGTTCCGCCACGATCGTCCACAGGCCGGTCGATATCGCCAGTTCTATCAAGCAGACTTCGAGATCATTGGTAATGCGTCGCCAATCGTGGATGCACAGGTGATTCTCTTGACGTGGACGTTCTTCAAGGAACTTGGCATCAACGCAGAAATTCGCATCAACAGTATTGGATCTCCAGAAGACCGCACACGATACAAAATGGAGCTCGTACAGTGGTATCGCACGCGCAAAAAGGAATTGTGCGAGAACTGTCTCAAGCGACTCGTGAAGAATCCGCTTCGATTGCTTGACTGCAAGGAGGCAGGTTGCCGTGCGCTGCGTGCTGACGCGCCACAGATTCTCGATTGGTTGAGCGCGCCATCGAAGGCGCACTTCATGGCAGTACTCGAGTACCTCGATGAGCTCGAGATCCCATATTTCCTCGATCCATTCATTGTGCGCGGACTCGATTACTACACGCACACTGTCTTTGAGTTCGTGGCAAATGATGCAGACGATTCCAAGGCGCAGATTGCACTGTGCGGTGGTGGACGCTATGACTTGCTCGTAGAGCAGTTGGGTGGCAAGCCAACAGCAGCGTGTGGTGTGGCTCCTGGTATTGACCGTGCGGTGCTTGCGATGAAGGCGCAGAATGTTGTGCCGCCAGCTCAGCCCAAGCCACAGATTTTTGTGGCACAGCTCGGGGAGCAGGGTCGCCGTCGCGCGATCGCGCTTTATGAGAAGCTCCGCCAGGCTGGATTTGTGCTTACAGAGGCTTTTTCGAAGGAATCGTTGAAAACCCAGCTTGACAGCGCCAACGAAAAAGGGGTACCATTTGTACTTCTGGTTGGTCAGCGCGAAGTTATGGATAATACCGTAATCATTCGTGACATGGAGTCGGGCAACCAAGAAGTCGTAGACTATCACAAAATTGTCTCCGAAATGAAAAAGAAAGTATAATTTTCTTGGAAAGTGAGGTGAACCCTATGGTAGAAGTAAAACGCAAGAAAGGTGAAAGTTTTGAAGCGTTCATGCGCCGGTTCCGTACCGTCGTGAAGATGAGCGGTATTTCCCTCCAGGCCAAGAAGATTCAGTTCTTCGGTCGCGAGAAGAACAAAACAGCACGTAACAAATCAGCAGTCACACGCGTAGAACAGTCACAAAAGCGCGCTTGGCTCATGAAGACCGGTCAATTGAAAGAAGAAGAGCACAAAGGACGTCGCCGCTAAGGTACGTACGAGCTCTGGCTCACGAAAAACAACTTCGCAAGAAGTTGTTTTTCGTTGTATACTAGTGCCATCATCTTTATCCACTGCTATGGCACTCCTCTTGCAGATCGAAACCGATATTGTTGCAGCGATGCGCGCAAAAAGTGAACAGGAACTCTCGACACTTCGCCTGATGAAGACCTCACTCAAGAATCGCGAGATTGAATTGCGTGCGGCAGGCAAAGAACTCACCGACGAGGAAGCGATGAAGACACTCAAGACACAGGTGAAGCAATTGAAGGATGCGCAGAGTGAGTATGCAGCCGCAGGCCGCGCTGATTTGGCAGCACAAGCAACAACGGAGATTGCGCTTGTGCAAAAGTATCTTCCAGAGGAGCTGTCTGATGAAGCGATTCGTGGTATAATCTCAGAGGTGATCGCTGCAACCGCAACACCATCGATCGCAACATGTATGGGGCCAGTCATGGCTCGTACTGCAGGGCGAGCTGATGGTGCGCGAGTGCGCACACTCCTTGAGCAACTCCTCGCATGAATTCTATGCATCGCCTTCGTTCAGTGCTTTCCACGGGCCTCCTTGTTGTAGGTCTCGTGTTTCTTTTTTTACCAGATCCAACGCTCGCACAAATTGATACACAGCTCACAGGATTTCAAGAGGCAACAGGATTAGGGAATACAGATATTCGCGTGACGATCGCGAATATTGTGCGCGTGATTCTCGGGTTCCTAGGTATCATCGCTATTTTGCTTGTGCTCTACGGTGGATTCCTGTGGATGACGGCGGCAGGGAATGAGGATCAAATCGGCAAAGCAAAGAAAGTACTCATCAATGCAGGTATTGGTTTGCTCATCATCATGTCCGCGTTCGCTATTACGCAATTTGTGCTCACGAAGTTGCAAGAGGCGACAGGTACTGATCTTCTAGGCGGCGGTGTGGGATCCGCGGGGGCAGGTGGAGGATTCCGGAGCTCTGCAGCATTGGGAACAACGATCGAATCGCACTATCCAGAACGCAATGAGAAGAATGTCCCACGCAACGCGCCTATTGTTATTACGTTCAAGATCGCAGTAGATCCTGCGTCGATCATGACGCTTGCGAAGGACAAGACAACGGCACTGGGCACTCCGCAGGATGCTGGTGCAGGATTGCCACCGAAGTATGATGATCTCAAAACAGACGTCATTCGCATCTATCCAGTCACAGGCGCACTCAAGGACAAGAAGATCGAGGAGAAGTCTGTTGCAGCATTTGTATCCATGACTCCTGATCAGAAGACGTTCATGTTCGAGCCAGTGGTGTTGCTCGGTTCGAGTGCAGAGCAGACCGAGTATCGTGTAGAGCTCTCAGGCGCGATCATGAACAGCAAGGGCAAACCACTTTTTGGCAATACAAAGAATCCATACGATTGGAACTTCACAGTTTCGACGCTTGTGGATAACACGCCACCAAAGGTGACTGGTGCTTTCCCAGCCATGAGCACCACCAAAGACACTCCACGCAACATCGCAGTGATGATCAACTTCAACGAGCCTATTTTCCCAATCGCGGCTTCGGGCAAGGTTGCAGATGGGTTCAACAATCTCGTTGTTGGTGAAGTACAAGGAGGAAACACGATCAAGCCAACACTTGGAACCTTCCGAATCACGAACAATTACCGCACGATTGAATTCCAAGCAGACGACGCGAGCAATTCGTGTGGCAAGAACACGTGTGGCAAAGAGATTTATTGCCTTCCAGGACCTGCACAGATGCAAGTACTTGCGCGCGCTGCAGAGCTGAAGTCTCCAGGGAGCACGGATCCAGCAGCAAAGATTAATTTGCTCGCATCTCCTGCAACGCTTGGACTCACGGGTGTTGTGGATATGGCGAAGAATTCGCTCGATGGCGGTGGACTCAACGCTGCAAATGCAGATGGCAAGGCGCAAGGACCTACTGCGGACAACTTCTACTTCTTGTTCCGCACCTCTGGGGAGAAGGACGTTATTATTCCACGCATTCTCTCTGCAGATCCAGGCATTCTCAAGGATGGGGTAGCTGTGGATGCACAGCCCAAGATTCAGTTCAGTAAGCCGATGCTCTACAGCACATTTAGTGATGTGATGTTGTACGCTGATCCTGTGAGCAATGGTGTTGGATTCTCTAAGAATTTCACCGAATCTGCTATGGGTGAGGACAATCCAGCGAGCAAGTTCTACGACACGCAAAGTGCGGTGACCCTCTACCACGGAACTGCATTTGCACCAGAGGCCAAATATTCTCCACACCTTCCATCGACCATCATGGATGCAGCATACAATTGTATGTATCCAGCGGTGGACACCATGGGGTGTAAGGATACGGACGCAAGCAAGCCGTGGTGCTGCAACGGTAATGCGTCTGCGAGTGCGTGTATTCCATCAGGATCCTAGTCTCCGACTTCTATGCTTCGATCATTTTTCCGTCAACTCGCATTCCTCGGTATAGCCGCGACATTGGTCGCGGCAACTGCCGTTTTCACCGAGCCAACTGCAGTGTATGCGCAGGTGGACACTGAGCTGACCAACTTCCAGGAGTCTACGGGGTTAGGTAACACCGACATTCGCGTTACAATTGGTAATGTGGTGCGTGTAGTACTCGGATTCCTCGGTATTATTGCAGTGTGTCTCGTGCTCTACGGCGGATTCCTCTGGATGACGGCTGCGGGAAATGAGGACCAGGTAGCGAGTGCGAAGAAGGTGCTCATCAATGCAGGTATCGGACTGGTTATTATCATGTCCTCATTTGCGATTACGCAATTTGTGCTTTCGAATTTGCAAGAAGCTACGGGAACTGGGACAGGATCTGGTTCGAGTGATGGTATCGGGGGTTCTGGTGGCTCTGGCGGATCGGGGAGTGGCTCGGGTGGACTCAAATCGTTTGTCGTTCGTTCTATCAGCCCTCGCGAGACGCTGCCGAACAAGAACGTCACCTTGCATATTGTTTTTTCAGAAAATGTTGCAAATACGAATCTCGAGAAGAGCATCACGGTTCGCAAGAATGGTGAGACGACACTCGTTCCAGTGACGGTGAATGCGCAGGGATCCAGAGTAACCGTGAAGGCAACAACGCCGTGTGCTGAAGCACGTGGATCATTCTGCTTTGACGGTGACACGCAGTACACAATTGAAATCGCTGGGGGCAAAGATGGTGTGCAAAGCAGCAGTGGCAAGGCCCTTCTTTGTGGCGTAGGAAATGAGTGTAACGCGCGTTTCAAAACCGGAAATGCGGTTGATACCCAAGCACCAACGGTTACCATCACCTCACCAACAGGCGGCGCACTTGTAGCACAGGCACCTGCAACCAACATTCAGGCGCTGGTGGGCGATGATCTCGGTATTTCGTTAGTAGAATTCATGGTGGATGGAACGGTTGTCGACAGCAAGGCCGTAGTTGCAATGCAGTCATTGCCAGTAACCGTGAGCAGTAATGCGTGGGACGCAAGTGCACTCGCACTCAACTCCAGTCACACCATTACAGTGCGTGTCTACGATGTAAATGATCACAACACGCTTTCGTCATCTGTTACCGTTCGCATCGTGCCATCATATTGCTTTGATGGTCAGCAAACACCGAACACTGATGAAATTGGTCGCGATTGCAGCCCTAAGGGCGGTGCATGTGGACAGTGTGATGGTGGCTGTACTGACAACACGCAGTGCGCAAGCGGTACGTGTGCAGTTCCTGCTGCAGGTGGCGACAAACAATGTCTCAATCTCCCGACGATCACAGGTGTGAGCCCAGGAAATGGCGGAGAAGGACAGTGGGTCACAGTACAGGGCAAATTTTTTGGAAATTCTGGAACAGTGAGTTTCTTGAACCCCGATGGTTCGGCAGCAAAAATTGTTGCTCCGCTTGCACAGTGTACAGGCGGGAGTTCTGCATGGACTGACCGCGCCATTGTCCTCGAAGTTCCGAAGGGGCTGACTCCAGGAACTGCGTATCCAATTCTCGTAGAGACTTCAGCATCATCCGATGCGACCAATGATGATCGTGGACCGAAGTTTGACGGCGTGTTCATGGTCAAGGAACAGTCGGGTCCTACGCCAGGAATTTGTTCGATCACTCCAGCATCGGGCAAAGCAGGTTCGACCGTGATGATCCATGGCAAGAATTTCCCTGCAGATCAGGCAACAATGAAATTGCGATTCGGTGGAGTAGAAGGAACGCTCGCACCACGTCAGCAGCAGACAACATTCGCAAGTGGTCAGGTTCCTAACGTTGCTCCGGGTACGTATGCAACGGATTTCGTTGTTGGTGGTGTAGCGAGTAACGCGGTTCCATTCACCGTGAGTGGCGATGGAGCAAAGCCTGCACCAAGTATTATTTCGTTGAGTTTGGACAAGGGTGCGGTGAGACAGTACATCACCATTAAGGGAAGTAATTTCGGTGAGTTCCAGAATTTGATCAAGTTCATTCGTCTCAATGACCAACTCGTGCCAACAGACGAAGTGACCTACGGTGATTTCAGTTTTCCAAAACAGTGTGCGACGGTTGGTACGTGGAGTGACGCGTCTGTTGTCGTGAAGGTGCCACAGGTTGTGGATGGTAAGTATCATATAGTCGTTGTGCGCTCAGATAGCGACAACGACGTGAGCAACAATGAGAGTAATCGCGTTGTATTCACAGTGAATCGTGATCCACTCACGCCAGGTTTGTGTGCACTTGTTCCAGATAACGGACCAACAGGTCTTGCGGTTTCGCTCTACGGTGATGGATTTGGTGCTACTCCTGGAGCCGTTCTCTTCCAGAAAGACAGTATCTATAATGGCGTTGCATCTCGTTGGTCGCAGAGTACTGTCGGTGCAGCAGTGCCTTCTTCTGCTACAACAGGCGAAGTCGTAGTACGCTCGGATGCTGGTACAAGGAGCAACCCACAGATTTTCACGGTCCAGAACTGTAACCAAAAGCCAGGGGTGTGTGGTGGGAACGAACAGTGCTGTGGCAATGGTGCATGTATTCCGCGCACCGACGCATCCACAGGCAAGGCACTCTCGTGTACGTCATACAACGTTCCAGAAGCCAGCTATACATTCTCATTCTACACAGGCAAGGGAGACTTCGATCCGAATAATTATCCACCAGCAGTTGTTGAGGAGTGTGTGGGTGGCAAACTCCCATCTCCAACGCCATGGATCAAGCATCCAGGTGGCGATGGTGCGTGCGTGAATGCGCTTCTTGGTGTGAAGTTCACGATTCCACTTGACCAGGCGACGCTCACGTACGATCGTGGTCGCAACTCGACAGTCTTGTTGTTCGCGTGTAAGGACGCAGCATGTGCTGAGGTGGAGGATGCGCCAGTTGCTATCGATCCAACGACATTCAATTACAGCGATCTTGCTGACAGCGATGGTTCGAAGAACAGCATTCAGAGTTACTTGAGCTTTGCGCCCAAGTCACCACTCACGCCACGCACAACCTACATGGTAGTGCTGACAGACAAGATCACAGGTCAGATGAACGGAATGTCTATGGTGCCAAACCCTGCGAAGTGTGGTGGCACTGCAGCAGCGTCTTTTGGTGCGTACTGCTATACGTTCAAGGTTTCGGATACTGGACTCTCATGTACACTCGGTGCAGTAGATGTTTCACCAGCGAAGTTCAATGTCGGTGATCCAAACATGATTTCGGAGAGTAGTAAATATGCATTGTCACCTGTACCATTCTGGGAAGTCGCAGAGGACGGAACCAAGACCAAGAAGTTCGGTCCACTCGAGTGGTCAGCACTGGGTATTGCAAAGAACTCCAAGTGTATTCTTGTGAACGCGTGTGGTGCAGATTCGAGCTGGACATGGGCGAGCCAACATACTGATGTTGGTGTGCCTTCTGGTGTTCCATCTGGCGCACAGTGCAAGCGGTATATGAAGGTAACAGGTGAGAGCGCAAAGACAGTTTCGGAGACTGGTGCTGTAAGTGTTGTTCCAACAGAGGTCACGGCAACGGAGAACACAAGCAAGCTCGCAGACAAATCACTCTTCACCGTCAACTACGGAGCACCAACAGTGCTCGAGCAGTGTGGCGGAACCATTCAGAGCCCATCTCCATGGGACAAGCGCCAGGGTGGTACTAATGTGTGTGTTAACGCGATCGTGAACATCGTGTTCTCACAGCGCATGGACCAGTCGTCATTTGCTGGCAACCCCGTTGAGATCCGCAAGTGTACTGGTACTGGAGCAAATCCATGTGCAACAACGAGTGAGCCGCTCTCAACAGTAGCAACATTCAAGACCAAGGACGATCAGCACGATGGACTCTCTGTAGCACTTGTTGGCAATCAGTTTTTCGACAAAGCAACAACATATCGTGTTGGCGTTCGTTCGACGCTCAAGGGTGCAACGGGAGTGCAAATGGAACAGCGCCCAGGATGTAATCCAGGCGAGTCCTATTGCTATAGTTTCCGCACACGAGACGACGACAAGGCGTGTGAAGTAGACAAGGTGCAAGTGGCTCCTGATACGCAATCCACCTACGCACTTGGATTAGTGCGCGACAAGAAAGGTGTGGCTGTGCCTTACGAGGCAGAAGCTGTTTCGTCTGATTCCTGTGTACTGCTCAACGCAAACGCATACCAGTGGAACTGGGCTGCACAAGCGCCATACGCTGCTGTGTACGCAGTTGCAGAACAAAAAACATACACCACGCTCACCAACAGCGGTCCTTCGCAGCAAATGTGGGCACAGTTGCCAACCACTGGTCGCGCACCAGCAGAAATTCAAGTCGCGCTTGCTGGGAGCACCAAAGTTGCCAACAGCACACTTGCTATCAATCTCTTGCCTCCAACAATTTTGAGCAATGAGCCTTCTTGCACAAGCGCATGTTCCAACGTGCAGATCAGCGCGACATTCAGTCAAGAAATGGACACAGCGTCATTTGGCTTGGGAACAGCGACACCTTCTGTTGCAGTGCTCAAGTGTACAAATGAATCCTGCTTGTTCCCAACTGACGCCGCTGGTGCGCTCACAGCAGAAGCGTTTGCTGCACAGATTCCACTGCAACTCGAGCCACAATCTGGTGTGTATGATGATCTTACGACGCAGACAGGAACCTCATATTTGATGGCACTCGCACATGAGACACTACTTCCAAATACGTATTATCGTGCAGTTGTTCGCGTGGGTGATAAGGGTGTATTTACGAGCGATACCAAATCGACAATCGCTCTCACATCACTCAATGAATCGCGCCGCTATCCAGCAGGAATGGCTGCGTATTACTCATGGACATTCAAGACACGTCCAGATGGTAGTGTTTGTACGGTAGCAAACGCAGAACTTCGTCCGAAGGAAACAGTAGTGCAGGCCTCGGGTCTCATCAGTGAAGTGGCAGTGTTTGCGAAGAGTGCTGCTGATGTGTGCAGCGCTGGCGGTCAGACACTTCAGGCAAGCGATTACTCGTGGCAGTGGAACATTGCTAATACTTCTGTTGCGCAATTCCTCAACGGCACAGCAGCTGACACTGCAGACGCAACCGCAGGCGGCGCATGTACTGCACGCTGTGTTGCGCGCGGAACCGTTGCGGCAGGAACACCAGTATGTGGTAACAGTGTGAAGGAGTCTGGCGAATCATGTGATGACAGTAATGCACTCTCCGGTGATGGCTGCAGCAACCGATGTCTTGTAGAACCTTCGGTGCGCATTCAGCAAGGAGGAACGTGTGGTAACAACAAGGTAGAGTCTGGTGAGTTGTGTGATGGTCAGCCTGGATGTAACCAAGGAACGTGTACATGGATGGGAGCATCTGCGGGGCTTGCGGTGTGTGGCAACGGAGATATTGGCGCAGGTGAGGAATGTGATGGTGGCTTGTATTGCACCAGCTCCTGTCTCTTGAAGGGGTCTACTCCAGGTGCGGCAGTGTGTGGTGACGGCAACCTTCAGCCTGGTGAGGATGCATATTGTGAAGAATTCTGGCACGCAAATGGTCCTGGCGCTACAAGTTCCGCATGTACCAATACGTGTGTGTTGCGCGGCGGACTCACCGAGGAGAACAAGCAAGGCGGAGCGTTTTGTGGCAATGGCACAGTCGAGCCACAAACAGGCGAAGCGTGTGATGATGGCAATGCGCTCTCCGGCGATGGATGCTCGCTCAAGTGTTTGCACGAAGGTGCAGCAACCACATATGCGCAACCATCTGTCTGTGGCAACGGCTCGGCAGAAACCGGCGAATCACCAAGTTGTGAGATCGTAGGAGCCAATGCAACAGCGGGGGATGGTAAGATTGATGCAACACAGTTCATCCGCGGACTTTCTGGTGGGGCTGTCAGCAAGAATAATCGTCGCGAAACTGCAATTACCGCTGCGGTAGCACAGACAAATGCAGTAGCCGAAGGAACCTACGCAATTCAGTGTGGTTACACTGCTGATTCACAGTGCCCAGCAGGCGCTGGAGTTGGTGCTGATTCCTGCTGCTACGCACGTCCACGCGTACTCACAGAGACAGCATTACCTGCTTCTGGTTCGGCTGCAGTATGTCGCAACGCGCTCATCACGATTGAGTTCAACGAGCAAATTGATCCTGCGACAGTGAACACGTCGACCGTTCGACTCTTTGTGCAGAGTGCGACAGCAGACGCGTGTACAAAGAATGGCGGAACGGTTATTGCACAATCACTCATCAATCCAGATGATCCATGGTACCGACGTGCGTGGTTTACCATGGTCAATGAAGTACGTGGATGGTTCGATGCAGCGCCTGCGTACGCAGCAGTGAATTGCGGATATTATTTCAACGCTGAGCTCGCAGACTTGCAGAACATTGGCAGTGGCAGCGTCGGTGTACGCTCCAAGCTCTTCATCACGCCAACTGAGCTGTTGGGTGAGAAGCAAGTGTATACTGTCGAAATCACACAAGCTGTTCGCAACATGATGGGTGTGCGTATCGCTGAGGCGTACACATGGAAGTTCACTACAGGCAAGACATTGTGCACACTTGCTGCTGTTGACGTAGAACCAGCAACGCACGTGTTCACAAGCACTGGTCCTTCGAGTAATGCAAATATGATTGCAACTGCATACGCGAAGCAGGGAAATGATTTCACGCCAATTGTTTCGACAAGCAAGTATGCATGGTCGTGGGCGTGGAAGGTGACTCATGCTGATCGCGCTGTGATCACTTCCCAGAACAACACGAAGGCAGTAGCAGCTCCTGGACCAAAGCGTGGTGAAACCACGATTCGCGCAACTGCAACAGTAACAACAGACTTGATTAGTCCTGCGCCAACAACTGGCGGCTCGTTGCAGGGATTTGGTGCCCTGGTGAATGCAAATTGTGATGTCCCATGGCCAGATGCAACAACGAAGATTGGCAATAATCCAGTTTCGTTCCCATACGCAGATCGAGACATGCACTTCTCGCTGTGGTACTGCCGTGGCAATTTGCCAACGACAGATACTCCAGCTCCGAAGGTGTTGCCAGCATTCCAGCTCTATCGTCCAACAGAAAAGGTCACAGCAGGAACAGAACTCTTGTCCTCACTCTTGTTGCGCCATCCAAGTGCAGGGGACGCTATTGGGTTGCGCGTGTACAGCAACGTAGAAGGATTGTCTCCAATGGACTGGTACGCAAAGCAAGGATTCAGTGGCAAGCCATCAGCAACAACGCTTGCAGGATACGAAGCAATTCAAGATGGTACGACGTATTACATTGCATTCGTGAATGTGAGCAATCCTACTGGCAGTTACGTATGGCCTGAGACGATACATCCGCGCAATCGCAATTCGAAGTACGTCAACATCTTGGCGATTTCGCACAATCAGGACGCAACTCCAGAGACAAAAGCAGTGTTCGCACAGCTCCTCGAGAACCTCAAGTTCTCAACTAATATCGAGGCGAAGTGGAATCAGGGTGTGTGTGCTGTGGTGGGCGCAAATGGTGCCGTTGGTCAGACAACATTCGGTACTAATCCTGCACGCGAGATCTCGTGCTCCTCACGCCTCGACTGTGTGAACAACAAGGAAAAGATTGCAGTCCCTGCAGCAGTAGAATGTCTTGCATTCAACGAGCAGTTGAGCCGAGACGCTGTGCGTTGGTCTGATCTGCGTGAAATTCAAGGTGCCGTCACTGGATTCAAGGCGCAGTATGGATCCGCACCAACCCTTGGCCAAGGAACGTATGTTCCATCCATGGCGGTGAGTGCGTGGGATTCGTGGAACACGGTGTTTGGAAAGCAAATTGGCGATTCTTCGCTTCCTCAGGATCCAATCAACGCGTTCGCTGCTGGGTGTGAAGGTGACGCTGCAACCTGTTGGAATGGCGCGACGTCCAAGTACATGTGTACTGCAGGTTCGCATGTGTATTCCTACACAACATCGAAGAATGCAGCAGGGTTCAAGCTCGGTGTCGATTTCGAAACCATCAAGGATTCTTCGCAGCGTTGGAATAACGTTGTTGCAAGTGCGTACCAGGTGTACGGCAATTGCACGGGTGTTCCAATGGCAGCAGGCGGCATCTGTGGAGATGGAATTCTCAATCTCACTGAGCAGTGTGAAGCGGGACAAATGATCGGAGCAGTGGGTGGTATTACAGATCCAAATGCGCAGACGTGTACGGTGTCTGACGCAAAGGGTAATACATACCCAGGTGCGTATATCTACAGCTGTCCGAAGTCCTGTCAGTACTATTCTGCAGCAGAACTCAAGAGTAACAAGATTGCGTGTCAGCCACTGGGTAGCTGTGGTGATGGTGTGATGAACGGCAACGAAATGTGTGACGATGGATCACTCAACGGATCATACAACCACTGCGCGAGTGATTGCCGCTCCAAGATGAGTGCGGCAGGTCGTTGTGGTGATGGTGTTCTCCAAAAAGAGCAAGGTGAAATGTGTGATGTTACACGCTGTGAATACACGAATGTACAGTGCTCGACGACAGAAACGAGCAACTCGTGTCCAGTGGTGATGGCACATATGTCGAGTACTATTTATCCAGGGATGGTGTACTTGCGGTACGGCGCCAATGGCAAGGCACAGGGTGAAACGCTCAAATATTTCTCGAAGTCCACTGCGACAAAAGATTTCCCTGTCGGCACACAGTTGAAATGCCTAGGTGCACAGACAACATATGCACCGACTCAGGCCAAGTCTTGTAACTGGGACTGTCTCTCCTATGGACCGTACTGTGGAGATGGTGTGAAGAATGGAACGGAGAAGTGTGATGGAACACAAATGTCTGATGAAGCGTGTACAACTGCACAAGGATTGCCTGGAACCGTTGCGTACACCTGTACCGCGTCATGCTCTGCGAGGAGCAAGACGTGCGTAGCGAAGCCACTTGCTGGTGGCGCATCGAGCGCTCCAGTGTGTGGTGATGGCGTGAGACAGGGGGATGAAGGTTGTGATAGTGGTACGAACAATGGTGATGGATGTACGGCGCAATACGGAGGTTCGTGTCAGTTCTGCTCCAAGCAGTGCAAGATCCAAACACAATCTGGTGGATCATGTGGTGATGGCAAGCGTCAGATCGCCGAGCAGTGTGACGGAACAGATTTGGGTAGCAAGACCTGTAAGGATTTTGTGAGCAGTTCGTCGAAGAAGCTCACGTGTAATACCAACTGCACGTACAATCAGAATGCATGTAAGTAATCAAATGTGGTACAATAGTGCCATCACGTTTAACGCGTCGTATGTTCGATACAACACCTAATGCGCAGCAGCCTGGCACTGTGCCACAGCCTGAGAATGCGCCAGCGACTTTTGAGAGTGCGGAGTTCGGTGCTACTGCGATTCAGGCAGGCAAGCTCAAGCCTATCAGTGAAAAATCTGAAAAGGATATGGGTGTACCAGGGGATGATGTTGGGGCATACGAATTTCAGGCGCCGCATGCGCAGAACAAATGGTTCTTGATCACGTTTGCCATTCTCGGAGTTGCAGCACTCGGAGGACTTTCGTGGTGGGCATACAATGCGTATACCGCATCGATGGACACCGCAGTTCCAGCTGCAGCAACTGATGTGGTTCCTGCCGAAGAGGCGGTGGTTGAGGAGGAGGTAAGTCCTTATGATGATGTGATTGCTCCTACTACCACGACAACACCAGTACTCACAAGTCCTGTAGCCACGAGTACTCCTTCGCAAGAACCAAGTGAGGTAATTGCGGCGACAGATATTGACAATGATGGTCTCTCAGATGTAGACGAAGTACGCGATGGATCAGATCCACGCGACGCGGACTCAGATGATGACGGACTTACAGATGCACAAGAAGTACTTCAGTACGGTACGAGCCCAACGAATCCAGATTCAGACGGGGATACGTACTCTGACGGTACAGAAGTGAAGAACGGATACAATCCTAAGGGTAATGGAATGCTCCCTGCTGCTGCAACGAGCACTGCTCCGTTTGCACAATAGTCACACACGACACGCATGTTTGGTTCCAAGCAATCACCAACGGGCCCAGCAACCTCATCCGAGATTCCGGATGAGTCGTTGCGCATCCATACCATCCCCAAGGCGTTCTATGGCAAAACCATCAGCGCTGCTGATGCTGCGCCAACTCCAGATCAGATGAATCCGCAGATGGGTGCAACGCCTCGCGTTGCTACTGCGCCAGTTGCTGCACAGGCGACGACAGCTGGGTCGGTTTTTGACACTCCAGGTCCTGGAGCTAGCGCGCAGATTGCACACGCACCGACACATGCATCAAAGATGAAAATCGTGTTGTGGAGTGGACTCGGTGTACTCGTGCTCGCAGTTGCAGGAACTGCAACGTGGATGTACACACGCACACCAGATCCATCACCGGTTATTGATGTGCCGCCAGTTGTGGTGCTGCAAGATACCGAAGATACAACCCCGCAGGACTCCATTACCACACCAACGAGCACCGTAGACATTGTGACGCCACCACCAGTAGATCCCGACATGTTGTTGGCAATCGCACCAGTGGGCGACACCATCGACTTCGACGGTGATGGACTCACAGACATCGAAGAAGAACTCTACAAAACAGACCCAGCCATTGCTGACACTGATTTGGATACATTTACCGACGGTGTTGAGCTCACGAATTTGTTCGATCCACTTGTAGAAGCGCCTGCGATGCTCATGGAGTCACCCAATATTCAGCAGTACACCAATCCCGTGCACAACTACACCGTTGTTCACCCAAGTGACTGGTTGGCAGCTCCTGTTGATGAACGAACTAGTGATGAGCTCACATTCACATCTCTCACCGGCGAGTTCGTGACAATCCAGTCATTCCCGCTGAAGGAGAACGAGCTATTTGTTTCGTGGTTTGCAGCGCACAATCAGTCATACCAGTACAGTGGTCTCACGTCATGGGCGAATCGTCGCGGGGTTACTGGTTGGTACGAGGCGTCGTTCATGCGATTCTATTTTGTGAATGCAAAAGGGGTGTATGTCATGGAGTATCATCCTGGGATTCGTAATGCAGTCAACTTCCGTCGCAGTGTGCGTATGATGGCAGAGAGCTTTGCGTTCACTGAGGAGCTTATGGAAGGACCTGAAGAGGTCGTAGAGCCGGTGACAACTTCTACCCCAGCAACCACCACGACAACCACCACCACGAGTACTCCGTCTGCACCAGTACAGGAGGCGATCGAGCCGACCGCAACGTCCACCACACCTTGAGCCCCATGACTATCGAGACGGTTTCATATGTTCGAACAGGAGGTATTTCGCGTGCACTTGTCACGCGAGTTGTTGGTGCTGCCGCGCGTGCACTGCGCGTTCCTGAGAATCGAACCATTGCAGTGGTTCTTGCTGGAGATGAGCGCATGAAGACATTGCACGCCAAGTACTCAGGCGAAGCAACGGTCACAGACGTGCTTTCATTTCCTGCACATGAATCACACGGGGCGAAATGGCCGCGTCGTGGTGAGGACGAAGTTGCGCTAGGCGAGTTGGTCCTGTGTGTGCCGCAGATAGTGCGGCAAGCGCGTACGCACAAGGTGACAATTCGTGAGGAAGCAACGCGCATGCTCGTACATGGACTGCTGCATCTTCTGGGCCACGACCACGGCAAGAAGTCGCAGGCAGACAAAATGTATGCGCTGCAGGAGAAAATAGTGTATACTATCAGCAAATCTTGAAATCCCATGCGTGCAAAGATGCGTGAAGAATACATCTGTGGACTTGATGTCGGCTCGACCGCCGTCCGCATTGCTGTTGGGCAGCCAATGGTGCGCGCAGAAGGTGATGAAACCATGCACATTATTGGTGCAGCAGAAGTCCAGTCCGAAGGAGTGCACAAAGGCATTGTCACAAGCATCGAAGACACGGTGTCTTGTATTAGTGCATGTCTCGAGCGCGCCGAACGCATGATCGGTGGACCAGTAGAACATATGTGGGTTGCCATTTCTGGCAGCCATATTTTGTCACAGGATAGCAAAGGTGTGGTTGCAGTCTCTCGCAACGATGGTGAGATTGCCGAAGAAGATGTGCAGCGCGCTATCGAAGCAGCTCGCACCGTTGCAACACCGATCAACTACGAAATTCTCCACGTGCTACCTAAGAGCTTCACGGTCGATGGTCAGTCAGGGATCAAGGATCCTGTGGGCATGACAGGTGTTCGACTCGAGGTAGATGCACAAATAATCCAAGGCGTTTCGTCGCAGATCAAGAATCTCACTCGCTCGGTGTATCGCACGGGCGTGGATATCGATGATCTAGTACTCGGCATCCTCGCAACAGGCGAAGCCGTGATTACGCGCAGACAAAAAGAACTCGGCGCAGTGGTTGTGAATCTCGGCGGATCAACGACGAGTGTTGCGATCTACGAAGAAGGAGATGTGATCCACTCAGCTGTGTTACCTGTTGGATCTGAGCACATCACCAATGACATTGCACTCGGGCTGCGCACATCCATCGATGTCGCAGAGCGTGTGAAGATCGAATACGGAACCGCCGTATCCGAAGGTGTGCACAAGAAGGAAGTAATTAATCTCGCAGATCTCGGGTCGGAGAACGCTGAGGAAGTCTCGCGCAAATATGTTGCGGAGATTATCGAAGCACGTGTCCAAGAAATTTTTGAAATGGTTGATGCTGAGCTCAAGAAGGTTGGTCGCAGCAGACTCTTGCCTGCCGGGATCATTCTCACCGGTGGCGGCTCGAAGTTGCCGGGAATCGTTGAGGCTGCGAAGGAATCACTCTACCTTCCAGCAACACTCGGCTATCCGTTGGAAGTCAGCTCGGTAACTGACAAGGTCAACGATCTCGCGTTCTCCACAGCGATCGGACTCGTGCAGTGGGGGATGTCGGTGAAGAGTAGCGGCAGCGGCACCATGGGTAGCGTCATTTCCAAATTCAAGACCGTAGACAAAGTAAGTAAACAAGTCAGAAAGTGGTTCAAATCGTTGATTCCGTAGGGCATATCCTTGTATTCCCAGGCGGTTTTGCGGTACACTTCTCCTGTACTCAACCATTGAAGTTCCTGTATGCCCGAAGTCAAACCTGCCCTCGAAACATTCGCGAAAATCAAAGTGATCGGTGTTGGTGGATCTGGTAATTCAGCCGTCAACCGCATGGTCGCCGCGAAGATTAGAGGAGTAGATTTTGTTGCAATCAATACGGATGTGCAGGCATTGCACCATGCGCTTGCACCAACGAAGCTCCACATCGGCAAGTCCATCACACGAGGACTCGGTGCAGGAATGGACCCCAACATGGGACGCGCCGCAGCCGAGGAATCGCAGCAGGAAGTGCGCGATCTCATCAAGGGAACGGACATGGTGTTCATCACCTGCGGACTGGGTGGCGGAACCGGAACAGGTGCTGCACCAGAAGTAGCAAAGATCGCACGCGAACTTGGCATCCTCACGGTTGCTGTAGTAACGAAGCCTTTCACATTCGAAGGCGCACAGCGTCGCGCAATTGCAGAGCAAGGCTACGCGGATCTCGAGAAGAATGTAGACACGATCATTAGCATTCCTAATGATCGCATTTTGCAAATTATCGACAAGAAGACTTCGCTTCTGGACGCGTTTAAGATTGTAGATGATGTATTGCGTCAGGGTGTACAAGGTATTTCGGAGATTATTACATTGCCAGGACTCATCAACGTCGACTTTGCTGATGTGAAGGCGATTATGCGTGATGCGGGCAGCGCACTCATGGGCATTGGTCGCGCAACAGGCGAGAACCGCGCCGTGGATGCTGCCAAGGCTGCTATTGCCAGCCCGCTTCTGGAAGTATCGATCGAAGGCGCGCGTGGCGTACTCTTCACTATCACTGGAGGACTTGATCTTGCGATGCAAGAAGTCAATGAGGCAGCTCGTGTGATCACCGAGAATACAGATGAAGACGCAAAGATTATTTTTGGTGCCAATGTTGACGAGAACATGAAGGACGAAATCAAGATCACGGTGGTTGCAACAGGATTTGGCGAACGACGTGCACCTCGTGTCGAAGCACAGCCAGAACGTCAGGGATATTTCCAGCAGCAGCAACCTCGCTCAAGTTATTTCCAATCACCACCTCAGCCGCAACAGCAAGCTCCGGTATACGCGAGCACACCGCCCGCACGTCCTGTGACGCCAGCGGTAGAGATGCCTGATCGCTCAGCAGATCTCATGGATCGTAATAAGAAGACGGTTCCTGCGCAGCCCAACAAGCCAGCAGTGCGTCGTGGTATGGAGGAGACTCCAGAGCTCCCAGCAGCGGACGAAGAGCTCGAGATTCCAGCATTCATTCGCCGCAAAATGGGTGGATCCTAAGGACGCGCTGGTATGCACTGTCCAGTCTGTCGCAGCAAAGAGACAAAGGTTGTAGATTCACGTGTCTCTCCAGACGGGTTGAGCATTCGTCGACGTCGTGAGTGTGAGAAGTGTGAGTATCGTTTCTCCACCAGTGAAGAAACCGAAATCCTCGATGTCATTGTTGTGAAGAATAATGGCACGCGCGAGGCATATTCACGCGACAAGCTCGCACGAGGGCTCCACAAGTCACTTGAGAAGCGACCATTCACCGCAGATGCATTCAAATCCCTCCTGCATCGTATCGAGCAAGATATCCAAAAGAAGAAAAAGCGAGAAATCACCAGCCTTGAGTTAGGTGAACTCGTAATGAAACATTTGCAGAAGTTCGACTCGATCGCGTATATCCGGTTCGCAAGTGTGTACCGACAGTTCCAGGATGTAGACAGCTTCCAACGAGAACTCAACAAGATCGCGCGCAACAAACCCGCAGCGCGACCATCCACCAAACGCAAAAGTCTATGACCGATGATCAGTTCAACGAGCTCAAGAAATTGCTGCAAAAGAATAACGAGTTGCTCGCAGAGAACACACGTCTCACGCACAACATCCGAAAAATGCAGATCATCGGTTCGATCTGGACCTGGATCAAGATTGTGATTCTTGTTGCTACGATTCTCGCAGGTTTTATTTACTTGCCTCCTTTTATCAATGACCGGCTCAATAGTATCAGCACGTCCATTCGCACCGAAGGACCTGGTGCGATTCTTGAGCGATTTGGTGTTCATTTCGGTCAAGATGAAGTGAATCCCAATGACCCCACTCCAGCGAATCGCTGATCTCTCGCCATTTACGCGTAGTGTATTGATCGCCTGTAGCAAGGTGCCGGCAGGCAAGGTGACGACGTATGCGCGATTGGCTGCAGTAATTGGTCGTCCACGTGCGCTGCGCGCTGTAGGAACAGCGCTTGGTGCTAATCCATGCATCGGCGAAATCCCGTGTCATCGTGTGGTGAAATCAAATGGGAGTGTCGGAGGATTTGCGCGCGGAACCGAAGACAAGGTCAAGCGGCTCACCCGCGAAGGCATACCCGTCAAGAACGGCCGTGTGGTACAATTAGACCAGTACCTCTTTTGAAATTTCTATGTCTGAACACGAACATCGAGCTCCTGCACTCGCTGCTGGAACTATTGTTGTGTCTGCAATTGTTGGCGCGGTTGCCGCATCGATTGTGGTGCTTGCATGGCAGCCAATGGATGCATGGCTCGATCGCAATCATCATTCGCGTACATCGCTTGCTGCTCCTGATCCCGCACAGGTCGCTGATGGGTTGCGTGCGTTGCAAGACGAAGAAGCAGCGACCATCAGTGTGGTGCGCGCAGTGAATGCATCAGTGGTGAGTATTGGTGTATACCAGGATGAGACACGCGTCCTTTCGCGTTCCACGGGGTCAATTCCTTTTATTGATGATCTTCTGCGCAGTCGCGCAACGTCTAGTGCCACTACGTCAACGCCACGCAAGGTGCAGATCGGCGGTGGTACAGGCTTCATCATTAGTGCTGATGGGCTGATCCTCACCAACAGACATGTGGTGGATACGGAGAATGTGGAATATCGCGTGTTGCTGGCAACAGGCAAGAGCTACACTGCGCGTGTGGTGGGACGTGATGCAATCAATGACGTAGCGATCATTCAGATCGACGCGCCAGATCTCCAGCCTGCGACCATCGGGGACTCTGATTCGATTCAGATTGGTCAGACTGTGCTTGCGGTGGGCAATGCTTTTTCGGAATTTGATAACAGTGTGACGCGCGGCATTATCTCTGGCGTGAATCGTCGTGTCGTTGCTGGAGACGCATCAGGATCCAGCGAAATTATCGAAGAAGCAATTCAGACTGATGCGGCTATTAATCCTGGCAACTCCGGTGGACCGCTGATTAACTTGCGAGGCGAAGTGATCGGCATGAATACTGCGGTCAGTCAGCAAGGACAGTCCGTAGGATTTGCGATTCCAATTAACGTTGCGAAGCGTTCTATGGAATCCGTGCGCAAGCACGGCCGCATCGTACGCACATGGCTAGGTGTTCGCTATCTCACCATCACACAAGAGCTCCAGGAAATGAATAGTCTCCCTGTAGCCGAAGGCGCGCTCATCAACACAGGTACGCGCAGCAGCGACGCTGCAGTGATCCCTGGTTCGCCTGCAGCAAGAGCTGGACTGCGCAGTGGCGATATCATCACGCGTATCAACGATGATGTGCTCACCACACGCAATTCACTCCCACGTGTCCTCTCCAAGTATTGGCCCGGTGACACCATCTCCATCACGTTCTTGCGCGAAGGCAAGACGCTGGAGGTGAAGGTTGTTGTAGAAGAGTTCAAAGAACAATAAGTATGTTCCAAAGGCAAAATCGATTTGAACAGCAGCGTCGTGCAGAGATCCCAATGGGACCACGTCCTGTAGAACGCAGGGCTACACCTGAAGTCGCAAAACCCACCTTTCCAGAAAAATGTGAATTGTTGATTTCTCGTTACGAGAAGCAACGGCCAACTATTGAGGAGATCGCACATCATGCGCCAAGAGGGCTCTACACCCCTGCGGAAATTGAACAGCACCTCGCATATACGCAAAGATTGGAGAGTAAATTTCGTGGAGTGCCACAGACACCAGAGGATGTATCTATTTTGAAGCGATCACAGTTTGCTGAAGCATTTTTGGCAACGCGTATTGAGGATGAAGGTTGGTTTGGGGAAGAGTGTGTGGTTTTTGTAACTACGAGACATGATGATGTGGGTAACGGTGTTGATTTTGTTCTGGAGTGGCAGTCGGGAGATGAGGAGGATGTACAGCACTACCAGTTGGCGGTGGATGTTACCACCGCGACTTCCAGATCTATACTCGACGGGAAATCTAGCGCCATAGCAGATTCTATTCGCGGCAAAGCAGGTGGACCTCGAGGGCCTAAGTATCTCTCAGAGGTCGCATATTATCGTTCACCACACACGGATGAGGTGCAACGTCTCACCTTCTTACCCAAAGTGACAGTAGCATTATCACCAGACCAAGTGGATCGTGCGATTCACTTGGTTGGTGCGAAGCAGTCTATGTCACAGGCAGAGCAAAAGGAAATGGTGTTGCCCTTGATTGCTGAGACGCTAGCGCAATTACAAGAACAAGTAGTGATGGCAATACGAGAGGTCTGTAATAAGTACACAGCGTTTTTGCCTCTCGTTGGAGAAAAAGTAGCTACACCATTCTTACAAGAGTTAGCTGTGATAGGAGAGCAATTGCGTCACGCGGCAGCGACAGGAAAGGCTGAGGATCTTTTCGCAGTGTATGATGCATTTACGGAATTGACAGATGGTCCGTTGCGCGAGATACCAGTTCCAGAGGCGTACAAGGATTCTATTTTTGTGGTTCATGCACTTGTGCCTGTAACTGCTCGCGTGCATCAGGCATTCTTGGAACAGAAAAAGCGCTTCGCTCAACCAAGGTCGTTAACCAAGGGTAAGTAAAGCGCTTTTGTCTCGGTGTTGCTCACCTAGGTGAGTCCGAGAGCCTTGAGGTTGAGATCTCGCAGGCGTGAGCTGATGCTGCGCCGCCGGCTCGAACGGGGAAATCGCGAAGTACGACGTGAACGATGCATGAGAACCTCCTCAGATCGTTGGGAGCACACCATAGCACATATTCAGCGTCTTGTCAATCACCTCATTTTCTATGAAACGCACCAAAATTGTTTGCACGATCGGCCCCTCTAGTAGCACCACTGCCACGCTTGTGAAGATGATAAAGGCGGGGATGAATGTGTGCCGCCTTAATTTCTCGCACGGGACGTATGCGCAGCATCTCAAGCTCATGCGTGCGGTGCGCGCAGCAGCAAAGAAAACAGGCGAACCTGTGGCGCTCCTGCAGGACCTGTCAGGCCCCAAGATTCGTGTGGGCGAGCTCGGTGACGGCGTGACACTCACGCGTGGTGCAACTGCCGTGTTCTCGTGTGACACCAAGCCACGCAAGAACACTATCCCTGTACAACTCCTCTCACTGTACAAAGACGTGAAGAAGGGTGATCGCATGTTGCTCGATGACGGACTGCTCGAAGTAGAAGTCACGCATGTCAAAGGCAAAGAGATCACAGCTATCGTACGAGTGGGCGGACTTCTCAAGAGTCACAAAGGGCTCAATGTTCCTAGTGCGCGTCTCTCGATCGACACCATTACACCAAAGGACAAGAAGGATTTGCAATTTGGTCTCAAGAACGGTGTAGATATTGTTTCACTTTCCTTTGTGCGCAGTGCAGCAGATGTGCATCAGTTGCGAGCGCTGGTGAAACGCGGTCTTCCCAAGGGCGCACGCATGCCGCTGCTTGTTGCGAAGATCGAAATGCACGAAGCAGTCGAAGATCTCGATGCGATTATCGAGTCTGTGGATGCAGTAATGGTTGCGCGAGGAGATCTCGCACTCGAGATCGACAGCGCTCAAGTACCAATCATCCAGAAGACGATCATCAAGAAAGCAATCGAACAAAACCGTGCAGTTATCGTCGCAACAGAGATGCTCGGCAGCATGGTAACCAATCCTCGTCCCACACGCGCAGAGATCAGCGACGTAGCCAACGCTGTGATTGATCACACAGACGCCACAATGCTCTCTGGTGAGTCTGCAAGCGGCAAGTACCCCGTAGAAGCCGTCTCGATCATGGGACGCATTATTGCAGCAACAGAGGACTCCGTATTTGATGACTACGTATTTGATGCAACACACCCACTGCCACATCACGAAGAGTTGGGCGCAGTGTCGTCGCTCCTGGCGCGCGTCACCACCATCAGTGCCATCATGGTAGACAAGAGCGCTGCGCATCTTGCACCGATGATCCGCAGATTCCGCCCCGAACTTCCTATTATTGTGTCTGTCACCGATGCGGCACAGGCTCGACAGCTCAATCTCTATTGGGGTGTAGTACCGCGCGTGTTCCCAGGCAAGAATGAGTCACAGGCTATGCAACGATTTCTGCGCACACACAAATTGGTCAAGAAAGGTGCGTCAGTTATTCTCTTCTCTCTCGTGCAAGGCGCACCAGAAGTGCGTGAAATCAAGCTCTAAATTGGTTATCCACAGTGCGTGAACTAGTCTTTCGGTTTTGTTTCGGGTATACTACGGATATAATCAAATCCGTATGCTTACCCCAAAGCAAAAAGCCATACTCGAGTACATCGTGAACGCGAGTTTGCAGACTGGTTACGCGCCATCGCTGCCGGAGATTGCGAAGGAATTCGGACTCAAGTCTGTCGCAACGGTCCATGAGCATCTGACGACACTTGAGGCCAAGGGGTATATTCGTCGCAACCCGAATCAGCCGCGCGGTATTGAGCTCACGCGCCAATCTGCACGCACTGGCCGGACTATTTTGTTGCCGCTCTCGGGGTTCATTACGGCAGGACAACCTATTGAGGCACTCGAGACGCATGAGACATTCGCTGTCCCTGCGCAATTTGTTGTCGACAGCTTCAACTCATATGTATTGCGCGTGCGTGGAGAGTCTATGATCGAGGAAGGGATCTTCGATGGAGATTATGTTGTAGTAGAGCGTAATCCATCGCCGAGTAATGGGGATGTTGTTGTTGCACTGCTCGACAATGCGTACGCAACACTCAAGAAGTTCTATCGCGAGAAGACGCGCATCAGATTGCAGCCAGCCAATCGCACAATGAAGCCGATTTATGCGCGGCATGTGAACATTCAGGGGATTGTTCGCGCAGTAATTCGACGATTCGGCACTGCATGAAATTCTTTTGAACGAAAAATACCGTGCGATACATGGCCGCCCCGGTATTTTTCTGTCCCAAGTGAATTGTGACATTCGAAAGTATATAAGAGAGCGCGCGGTCCATCAAGAAAAATTTGTGGATAACTCACATCGTATGATCATGCACATCGACATGAATTCTTTTTTTGCGTCTGTTGAACAACAATTGGATCCGTCGTTGCGCGGCAAACCAGTGGTTGTACTTGCGTATGTTGCACCACGTGGTTGCGTACTCGCATCTTCAATCGAAGCAAAGCGTCTCTATGGTATCAAGACAGGCATGACCTATGCCGAAGCACTCGAGCGCTGTCCGCACGTCATCGCGCGTGCAAGTAATGCTGCGAAGTATCGTGAGTACTCCCAGAAGTTCATTGCGCTTTGTCGCACGTACTCGCCAGCGATTGAACAGTACAGTATTGATGAGGCGTTCCTCGATATTGATTGGGCTGCACGAAATCTCCAGGACGCAGTTGGACTTGCGAAGGAGTTCAAGCAACGATTGCATGACGAGGTGGGTGAGTGGATTCGTTGCAGTATTGGTATTGCGCCCACGCGATTCCTCAGCAAGCTCGCAGGAGACTCCATGAAGCCTGATGGACTCACCGTACTCACGAAGGATGATTTGCCTGCGTGGTATGTAGGACGGGAAGTGCAAAGTGCATGGGGGATCGGTGGAGCGAGCGCGCGCAAGTTGCGCGAATCGGGGATCAACACACTGGATCAGTTGTATGCCGCAGATCCAGTGCAACTCGTGCGCCTCTTTGGACGCACCGGATATGGATGGTGGGCGAAGTTGCGCGGTGTGGAGTTCGAAGAGCTCGACACAGATCGCGTCGCAGATCAGAAATCTATCAGCGCGCAATACTCATTACCATTTCGCACCCGTGACGCGCGCGCACTGCGTCCTGTGCTCATGAAGATGTGCGAGCGCGTAGGACGACGGTTGCGTCAGCAGAACAAGATTGCAGGACGAGTCTTCGTCTTTTGGCGCAACTGGGATGGGAGCGGGGATGCGGCACATGCAGATAGTGTTCCGGCGGTAGAGGATTCATTCGCGCTTTTTACTCTGGCCTCCAGGATGCTCGGCGCTACCAGGCCGTTGTCTCCATTTCGTCTCATTGGTATTGGGGTTTCACGTCTTGCACCACGGGGGACACAAGAGAGCTTGTTCGAGCCAGTGCGGGTGGAGTCTATTATTCCTGCGTTAGATAGGCTCAATGACCGTTATGGGGAGTACACCGTGTACCGCGGAGCCATGGCTGGCGTGCGGGAATTGGTCCCGGAGACTGCCGGATTTCGCAAAACCGCCTAAAAAAGCCTTATTTTGTGCCTTCTCACAGCTCTTGACAGGATTTGAGATATCTGATATGGTGCTCACTCGACGTCACGACATTGTCGCGACGCCGTGTTGAACATTGCAAATTCTGCTCAACATCATTTGATAGGCACGCGACACATGTGTTCCACCACATGCATATGTGGCGCGCGCCTATCGATTTGGGGATTTCCTCATCGAACCGGCAATGGCGCGCGTCTGGTCCCGCAGTGGGGCCAGTGCACGACTGGAATGTGGATTACCGCGAACGCAATGAGGTGTTCGCGCTTGAGGAGAGTATCCCGATGAAGAGCAAGATGATGAAGAACGGCGCCATGTTGGCGTTCCTGTGCCTGTTCGCCGTCGCCTGCGGCAGCGATCCCTCGGCCACCGGCGCGATCGGCTCCCCGCCGACCGCGACCAACGACGAGTGCCCCTCCGGGGAGTGCAACAGCGGCACCAACCTGGCCACCAACGAGATCGCGCTGCAAGGCGTCGATTGCGCGGGTGAGACGCCGGAAGAGGCCGACGCGATGTGCGCCGAGGCTCTGGACGCGGCCATGCTGAGTGGTCAAGTCCAAGGCATCTGCGTGGACGAAGGTTCAGCGCGCTGCGGCGAGGGGTCCTGTTGGATCACCGTCGAGCTCGGCTGCTTCGTCGAAGAGTGCAAGGTGCCCGAGGAGTGCGACGACGGCAACCCCTGCACGGCGGACTTCTGTCTGTCGAGCAACACGTGCTACAACCCGGCGGCGGTCAATGACGGCATGTCATGCGACGACGGCGACGCGTGTACGGAAGGCGACGCGTGTGAGGCTGGCTCCTGTTCGTGGAGCACGCCGAAGAACTGTGCGGACGGCAACGTCTGCGACGGTATGGAGACCTGTTCGTCGCCCAGCGGAGCGTGCATCGAAGGCACTCCGCCGGTCGTCGACGACGGCAACACCTGCACGACGGACTCGTGCGATCCGGTGACGGGCGTCACGAACACGCCGCTCGCGGACGGGACCGGCTGCATGACCGACGAGCACGGCTGCACGACGCAGCAGTGCTGGGACGGTGCGTGCAAGGTGACGTCCAAGGACGACGCCGCCTGCGCCGACGACAACACCTGCACGCTCGACTACTGCCACTCGGTCGACGGGTGCAAGTGGACGAGCCTCGCCGGTTCGGTCTGCGGGGAGAACATGACGTGCATGGAGGCGGCCGAAGAGGGAGCCGCTCCCATTTGCACCGAAGACCTCCCCCCGGCCTGAAGCCCTGCAACGAGTGAGTGATCCGGCGTGACAACGCCGGGCACTCACCCGAAGTAGCGGTGGTCGATTAACCCCCGAAGTGTATATCGTGTCAAAACTGACACGAAGACACTTTGGGGGTTCTTTTTTTATCCACATTTTGCAACTATAAATAAAAGGTTTTTGCTCTGGACAGGGAAGGGGCTTTGCGTTATAGTAGGCCTCGTTAGCGATGTGTGACGCAGTGGGACCTGTCTGGCTTCGCCAGACCGATCCTTCTCGCTCAGGAATGCTTGGCCTTCGGCCTGCATTCTACTCGCTCGTCGGACCGGTAGTTCAGCTGGTTAGAATGCCGCCCTGTCACGGCGGAGGTCGCGGGTTCGAGTCCCGTCCGGTCCGCACATGTGTCCACCCGAGAGGGTGGACTTTTGCTTTGTTGATTGCTCGGACGAGACTACGATCGAAGGCAACGTGGAAATGGATGAGGCTTTTATTGGCGGACGTTCAGATAGAGCACACAAGGTTACATCCAAAACCATTGTAATTGCCGCTCTAGAACGTGAGGGGGATTTGCGAGCGCAGACGAGCCAGATACCACTGCTTCATCTATCGGTTAATTTTTGCGGGACGATATAGAAAAGGAAGAAACTCGTTTGTTCACGGACAAGAGTAATAGTTATGGACGCACAGGTAAGGAGTACGATCGCTTCTCCGTCAATCACTCACGAGGCGAGTACGTTCGTGGTGATGTGTATGTAAACAATGTGGAGAGCTTTTGGTCTCATTTCAAGCGTAGCCTTACAGGAACGCACAAGACTATTTCGAAGAAGTATTTGCAGACGTATTTGGACGGGTTTGTTTTCCATTATAACAACCGACACAGCGACAGACTGCGCTTTGAGACTTTGCTCGGTGCTTTGGTGAGATAACGCGACGGAGGGTGGAAAGAAATGAGGTTTTAGTATTGTTGTTGGCCATATAGAGGCATGGTATAGTAACGATGAAGTAAGGACAATTTTATGGCCATAGAACTAACGTTTCCTAAAGATGATGAGATGGACGCCCACATTGACAATGGGCATCTTGTTGCATTAAGAAAAATAGCGACTGATTACAACCTCAAAAGTGAAAAAGAAGCACTGAGTTTCTTGCTTGCTATTATATCACAAGCAAATGGCTTACCTATCGAAATAAATGGTAGCAAATATTTGCCTTCTGATTCGCTTAAAAAGGAACAGCCAAAATAGTATGGCGAAAGGAGATTTTGATGCGCCCGGTGAGCTAAAAAGAATCGAGGACGCAAATGAAGGTGTTAATTTTGATAAGAAGGTTGGAGAATCGGTACGGAGATCTACAGACGTACAAACGCAAATTAAGGCCGTTGTTTGGTGTTTGCTAAAAGAAAAGATAATCTGGATTGTTCTTGGTGCATCAGCTTTTGCTGTGCTAGAAATTTTGAAAGAATTGGGTACAGCTTTAATAAAAAAAATACCGTAAAATTTTTATTCTCAATTGTGTCCCTATGTACTGGAAAGTTTTGGCAACCACCGCACTCCTTTTTGCAGTCCTTTCTGCCTGCTTTTCTGCATACATTGCGGTAAAAAAATACGATTTAAGCGTACTCGATGCTGCGACAATAAGATGCTCTCAAGCATTCAACGGTGCGAATTTAGAGTTCTGTGTAAAAGTCATGGTGGAACAACGTATCTTGATGAATCGGTAGCAAAGGTGACTCACACTTGTGTTTGGGTGTTGACAAACATCTTGCAACCCAGAGTCGACATGGTGTACAATCAATACAGATCAGTGTGAATTCAATTCTCTGTTTCTAGCCAGAGAGAGCGTCATTCAATCCAATGCACACGGATTGACCATCAAGAGTGCTACCTTGCCGAAACGAAAGTTTCGTCAGGTGCTAGAACCACTGCTGACGGACTGTGAAAGCAGACGTAGGCAGGGTAGACGCTCTTGGTGGTTTTTATTATCTGCTTAGCAAATCAGTTCTCTGCACCAGCTGGTCAATGCTAAGTACCAGATAACGAGACACGTATGACAAAGATTTGTCGTCCGTGGATCACCTTGCGCAACGGGAAGCGGCTTTACGCATCCCAGCGAGGCAAGCGTGTGTTCTGCTTCTTTGTTGAGGACAAAATCCTCGATAAAAAAGAAGAACCAGTGGTTACCGCCACTGATCCCGCCATTTAGCGATGGTACTGGAACCCCGAGCAATCGGGGTTTTCAGTTTTTATCACCTCTAGGGCGATATGTCAATATCATACCATACTCACTTGTGGATAGATTGTTATGTCTTGAGGGGATATGTCCTTTCTGACTGGCAGGTTGTTGAAAAAAACACCACCCCGACCACCATCTCCCGCGTGAAGCAGAAGTTGGTGATCGGGGTGAGTTGTTTTTCGTTTGGCTTTCTCGAGCTACTCCTCGAGCGCACGCGGGACGTCGATGCCCCACTGCATCCCGTACCGCCCCAGATCGCCGGTGAGCTGGGTCCACAATTCGTACTCGCCCGCGGGGAACTCGACGCCGCAGTGCTTGAACAGCTCGCGCCAGGGGGCGAAGTGTCTCTCGTTTCGCTCGTTGGAGAGCTTGATGAGGGACTTCCTCTCACGCACCTCCAACTCGGCCCGTGACAGGGTCTCGAGATTGATCTCGGGCGGGGTCGTGAACACGTGGTCCTCGCCCACGAGCTGGATCCACCACTGGTCGTGGGAACCGAGCTGAGCCTTCGTCCGGGTGGTCACGACGTAGACCGTGTATCCCTCCTGGAGGGCGTACTCCAGCGCCCCGCGGGAGTACATGTTGCTCTCCTTCACGCCGCGGCTCGCCTGCTCCTCCGTCGGCCGGAATACGGACGCGGGCTCGGAGGGGTGTTGTGGGGTGAGATCGCTCTGAATGTCGCTCGTGGAAAGAACAACGACAGTCTGCTTTGACATGTACCTTCGCTCCTGTGGGACTTTGCCCACGGTGATCTTTTCCGCAGGGATTGCAGAAAACAATAAATAATAACACAAAAATGGTCTTTTGTCAAGTTGTTGGGGGTGGTGTACCATTGCCCCATGCGTATAGCAGTAGTTGGCGGCGGAATATTTGGTGTAACCGCTGCATACAAATTAGCTGAGGCTGGACACCAGGTTGAACTCTTCGAGAAAGAGCGCGATATTCTTCAGGCTGCGTCGGGCATCAATCAGATGCGATTGCATCGCGGGTATCATTATCCGCGCAGTAGCGAGACAGTGTTGTCTTGTTTGCGTGCAGAGCAATCATTTCGTGCGACGTATGCGCCGGCGGTTATCGATGGCGCTGCACATTACTACTGCATCGCGGCACAGGGGAGTCTGGTGAGCGCATCTCAATTCTTGGATTTTTGTGATACACACGGGCTGGAGTACGCCGAAGAGTATCCGACGTTCGTTGCGCGTGAGAGCGTGGAGCTCTCTGTGCGTGTGAAGGAAGGGTGTCTGGATCCTGTCGTGCTGCGCGCGCTGTGCATGGAGCGACTCGCGGCACACGGAGTACAAGTGCACTTGGGTGTCGAGGTAACTGCTGCACAATTGGAGTCGTACGAAAAAGTAGTCGTCGCAACGTATGCGTCGATCAATGGTCTGGTTCCAGATGGTGTAGGGCGACAGTATCAATTCGAAGTGTGTGAGAAGCCAGTGGTGCGATTGCCTGAGTCCTTGCGGTCATCGTCTGTAGTTATCATGGACGGACCATTCATGTGTGTGGATCGATATGGGCGTAGTGATCTGGCACTCATGGGCAATGTTGTGCACGCAATTCATCACACGAATACCGGACTAAGCGCAGTGGTGCCCTCGGCGTTGCAGCCACTCTTGAATCAAGGAATTATCACTGATCCACCCGTGACTAACTACGCGGCATTTCGTGAATCTGCTGTGCAGTTCATTCCTGAGATTGCTGAGGCGCAGCACGTCGGGTCGATGTTCACTGTTCGTACTGTGTTGCCACATCTCGAGGCAACAGATGCACGACCTACGATGGTCGAGTCATTGGACGAACGGACGATTGTTATATTTTCGGGCAAGATTGGCAATTGCGTGGACGCGGCTGACCAAGTCGTGCGACTTATCGCGTGAGGCGTTCGATGGTTGCGACAACAGCAGCGCCAAATGTTGCATCTGTGAGCGGTTGTTTGCGGGTCTGAACACAGCGCAAGAATGTGCGGACCTCTGTCTCGAGTGCCGTAGTCTTTGCAGTGAAGAGTGTTGTAGTGGATTGTGTTGCTTCGTTCCACGTGTAGAGACTCTCATCGTCCCAAATCAGGAGTTTGCCACTCTTGGTTCGGATGGTGAGGATTTTTTGTTTTGCTCCTCCGGCGGTCTCGCGTGGGAGGGTGATGCGGTTGGTACTGATGATTGCTTCGCGACCTCCGGGGAATGTGAGGCGTGCGACAATACTATCTTCCTTGGTGAGTGCGCCAAGCGAGCTCAGGAGTGTCGCGGTGCGTGGCGTGCCCATGAGCAGCTGTGCGAGCGCCACGTCATGGCATGTGAGATTCCAATAGATAGATTCGTTGAATGTGCCCCACTTGTTCCAGGTGAATTGCGCGTGGGTGACTGGGTCGTTCTTCACGAATGACTGGAGCTTCGTGAATGCTTCGTGATAGCAAAAGACATGTCCGACGTTGACGATGCGCTGCGATCTTGTTGCGAGTGCGGCGAGTGTTCTTGCTTCGCGTGCTGTGTTGGTGAGTGGCTTCTCTACGAACACGTCTTTGCCTGCCAGGAGTGCGGACTTGGTGAGTTCGAAGTGAGTTGCAATGGGGGTAGCAATGACCACGACTTGGATCGAGTTGTCATGCAAAATATCCTGGATGTTCGTTGTTGTGCGTAGCGCAGGGAATTCGTGTTGCAGCCATTCTTGCGTTGCAGGTGATCCTTGGTGACACGCGGCTACAACGTTGCCATGTTCTGCAAATGTTGCGAGCAACTTCTTGCCCCAGCGGCCAACGCCTACAATAGCTATGTTCGGTTTGCGCATAGAGATGTGATGAGCGCGATGTGCGCGTCGGTGACGGATTCCCAGGGGATATCGAGTGGGAGCTGATTCACCATTGCAACGGCAGCTGCGTACGATTCTGGCTCGAAGAATTGCGCAAATGCGCGCTGCATATCAGCAGGGTCCATGGTGTCGAACAAGTACTGATCAGGGATTTGCACCGAGAGCCCGTGATTCTTCGTGAGTGTGACAGGCTTGCCCAGAGACAGTGACTCGAGGATGAAATTGGGATTGAATTCAGTGAGCGCAGGGCCGATGCTCACCGAGGACGAGCGAATACGGTCGAAGAGCGCGGCCTGTGGGAGCGATGGGAGAATTGAGACTGTATCACTTGTGTGCGTCTGCGCGATGCGCTCGCGAAGTCGTGATTCGTCTGGTCCTGCACCGATGAGTGTGAGTGTGCCACGGCCGAATTGTTCTCGTAGTGTTGCAAATACAGAGATCACTTGTTCGAGATTCTTGTAGCGCACGAATCGTCCGGCGAAGAGAATGTGCGGGCCATCAGCAGCAAGTGTTGTGTCGGCAGTCTCGCGGCGCGACACTGGATTCTTGATGATGGTAATAGAGTCACTAGCAACGCTGAAGTAGCGCTCGTAGATTGCAGCGAGCATGGGTGTGTACGTGATGACACGCTGCGCACCACGCAACACGAATCGGATGAGCTTGAATGTGAACGGTTTGTCCTGGAGATGGAGATTCTGTTGGTAGTAGTCGGTGATAGAGATGAACCGCTTGCCCTTTTCTACCGTGCGTTCCCAGATAGGATCTCCGCCGATGCGGATGATGAACTTCTTGGAGAGTAATGCGGCTGCGATGCGTGCTGGGAGTCCCGCGGCAGAGGGGTCAAATGCGTAGATCAAATCAGAGCTCCAAGCCGTGCGAATGAGTACGCAAAAATACGCCAACCAGTGCAGTGGCTTGGGCCATCGGCGTGAGGCGCGGCGCACCTCGAATGGAAATGTGTCAGGTTCAGTGGTGTCACCGTAGGCAACAACCGTGACCGACCAGCCATTGGCCACAGCAGCCTCTGCGATTTTGCGCACATGAATTGCTGGACCGCCGACATCCGGATAGAAGATCCCTGCTGCGAGTGTAATATGCATAGCATTGACGATGGGGGTATCATACCGTATCGTGAGACCAGTAATCAACTCGTGAAATTGGATCTATGCGCGTGTTGAGCATTAGTACTGACGCAGAGATTTTGCGTCCGGAGTCGCCCGCAGCGAAGCGTATGGCAGCATATGCGCAGCAGGTAGAGGCGCTCCACGTCATTGTGTACACCAAATCACGCGACAATGGACCTGCGTGCGTCGAGCACTCGCCGCGCCTTTTTGTGTACCCGACGCGAACGCCACAGCGATTCGCTTTTTTTCGTGCTGCGTACACCCGCGGTATGCAGGTGTTGCGTGAGGGCGCAGGCGCGTCGTGGATTCTTACTACGCAGGATCCATTTGAGACAGGATTAGTGGGTGCGATGATTCGACGCTCTGTTCGTATTCCATGGCAAATACAAGTACATACTGATTTTTTGAATCCTGCGTTTCGAACTTCGGCATTGCAGCGAATGCGTGCGTGGATGGGGCGCGTGCTCATTGCGCGTGCAGACACGATTCGTGTTGTCTCGGATCGGATCAAGCAGTCGCTGATTGCGGTAGCGCCACATCTGGAATCTCGTATCACAGTATTGCCGATTTTTGTGGATACAGAGGCGATTGCGAAGCATCCCGGCGTGGTAGATGTGCATGCAGACTATCCAGATCGATTTCCTATTATTCTCATGGCGTCGCGTATTACGAGTGAGAAGCAAATTCCTTTGGCAATCGCTGCTGTGGCGCGATTTGCTACAGAGTATCCGCGCGCGTTGCTCCTGATTGTTGGAGAAGGAGCTGAGAAGGAGCGATTGCAGTCATTTGTGCGCAACACGGGAGCACCGGCGGTTTTTGCGCCATGGGTTGACGGCGTATTCACACACTACAAATCCGCAGATATCTTCTTGAACGCTTCGGCGTTCGAGGGGTATGGACGGACGCTTGTAGAGGCGCATGCTGCCGGCATGACCATTGTAAGTACGGATGTTGGTGTGGCGCGAGATGTTGTTGCGGCGGATGCTGATGGTGTCGTCGTTGAACAGTCGACGGTTGCGTCGCTTGCGGAAGGGTTGCGTCGTGTTACCACACGATTACAAAAAGGCGTGCGGCCCAAGGCCATGGCACGCCATCAAACATTCGCTCCCTACGTCGAGAAATTCGTTGCGTGCTGGCAAGCAACGTTAGACGCAGCGAACCACAAGTAATTATTTTTTCTTTGGCGACATAGCGTCGAGCAATTTGCGCAGGAGGCAATCGAGACTTTCGGTTGCCTCTATTGTTGCGCGTGTTTGTGTTGTGTGACGCTTGCGTGCTTCGGTGGAGAGGGAGAGGATTTGTTCGAGCTTGTTTGCCATGTCTTGCGCATCACCCTTCTTGAAGAGTGAGACTGGGGGGAGAATGTCGCGCATTGCCGTGTTGGCAACCAGTACCATGCAGCCACTGGCGATTCCTTCGATGATTGTTTTGTCGTAGAGCCCGTCTGGACTCATATTCGCAACAATCGCATGGCTCTGGAAGAGTGGCGGTGTGAGGCGATTAGCAACTGATCCATTGAATTTCACGTATCCGGCGTTCTCCAATGGCTTGGCTTGCTCGCGCAGATGGCGGTAGTACGCAATGTCTTGCACCTGGGCGCTGCCGTAGATGTCGAGCGTGCATTTGATATCGCGATCTTTGAGTATCGAAATAGCTTCGACGAGAATCTCGAGTTGTTTGATCGGCGCGATGCGGCCGATGCAAAGAATGGAACTCGGATCAACTGCCGTTGTTGGGTCTGGGTGGAAGAGATGTGTATCCACGCCAACAGGCATGCGTACCGCACGCGTGAATCGTGCGCTATATGCGTGAGGTGAAGTGTGGAAGACGTGGTGCGTGAACCATGACGCAATACGCAGCCGCTTGCCGCCCATGGCGTGGTTGTACCAGAGGAAGACGCGCTTGCCTGTGAGGCGCCACAGCCATCCTGCGAGCAAAATATATTCTACATTCATGTGCACGAGCACTGTGTCGTAGGTTCCGCGAGCACGCCACAGCGCGCCGAAGAATCGTCGCAAGTATTGGACGCGCGATCGACGCTCTTCCTTGCCCAGCGAGTAAACTGTCACGTTTGCAGGTACGTCTACCGATCCTTTGTAGAGACAAATCACGGTCACATGCTCCACCTGTGATGCAAGTGTCGTGACCCAGCCGTGCATGAATCCGAGAATATCGTCGTCTTGGTCGAGTTTTTGGGTGATGAGGAGGAGTCGCATATTCAGGCGAGAAGGGAATGGTAGAGTGCGAAGATGGTGTCTGCTGCATTGTCCCACGAGTAGTCCTTCGCACGCGCAGCGCCACGTTGGACGCGAGACGCGCGTGGAGCATCATCGTGAAGAGAGGAGAGTATGCCATCAATAATGCTCTGTGTCGATGTTGGGTCAACGAAGAGCGCTGCATCATCCGCCACTTCATGGAATGCGGGAATTGCTGATGCTACCACTGGTGTGTGACAGGCAAATGCCTCCAAGATCGGCAACCCAAATCCTTCGTGCAGAGATGGGAAGACCAGCAATTCCGCGCACCCATACACAAGTGGCATATGCTCATCCTTGATAAATGGTGCACGAATGACGTGTGAAGTGAGGTGGAGTTGCTCGATGCATTTCGTTACTTGTTGACTATACTCAGGGAGATGGTCTCCACCGACAAGAACAAGGGGGAGTTGTACATTGTGCTGTGTGCGCAAGGTTGCGTATGCCTCGAGCAGTCGGAGTATATTCTTGTGTGGATCGAGTCGGCTGACACACAACAGATACGCTGATGGCAAAGCGTATTCGTGTTGGAGTGTTGCGATGGCTGCCGCGCGATCGGTGAGCGGACGATACTGCGGATCCACGCCGTTTGGGATCACGTGGATGCGTGATTCTGGGATGTGATAGGTGCTTGCGATTTCTCGCTTGCCATACGCTGAGACTGCAAGGAGTGCGTCCATGCGACCGTGCATCCATCGATTAGTAATCTGAAACGCTCTCTCACCTGCGCCAATGGCGTGCAAGCTCTTCATGATGCCTGCTTCGTGTGGCGTTACGACAATCTTGCGACTGTTGGTGAGGAGATAGGAGGGCCACACACGAGGTTGGAGATAATGCACAATGTCGAATCGATTGCCTCGCATCCACTCATGGATCCAGAAGAGGCTCTCATTGATCATGGTTCTCCCTACAGGCCATTTGGTCTGAGGAAATCGCATTTCAGGCCACTGTGTGTACAGAGGATCAGACGTCTTTTCGTGGTGGATGAGTGTGAAATCAAAAGCACTCGAGCCGCGGTCGAGCCGCTCTAGGAATCGTCGTGCTACGAGTGCTGTTCCACGTGCAGGACGGTTGTCGATGCAACTGGTGACAAGTCCTACACGTATGCGGTGGTTCATGCGGTATGAGATTTCATGAATTCTGCGATCGTATCCATCAAGTAGGTGAGATGTGCGTCGGTCATACCGTGGTGGCAGCCGATGAGCATCGCCTGTGTGAGGATCGTGTCGGCATTATCAAGTGTTCCGTGCACGCGGTGCGGAATATTCTGATACGCAGGATGTCGCAAGATGTTACCGGAGAACAGTACTCGAGTCTGAATCTTGCGTGATTCTAGGAAGCGCATGAATGTGGATCGGTCGATCGACGATTCCTTGCGAATGAGAACAGGGAAGGCGAGCCAGCGTACATCTGCACCTGGTAATTCACGCGCAGGCATGAAGTGCTCTGGATACTGGTTCAGGAATGTCTGCAACGTGGTGTAGTTGTGCTTGCGTGTGACGTAGAACTCCTCGAGTCGTTCGAGCTGCACCAGTCCAAATGCTGCCTGTAAGTCGATTGGCTTGAGGTTGAATCCGAGTTTGGTGAACATGAATTTGCCGTCGTGTGGCTTCTCGTTGAGTGTGTAGGCAAATCGCTTGTCTGGATCTTCGTCGAAGTGCTCTGGAAGCGCGCGGCCCCAGTCACGCAACACTTTGCCTTCTTCTGCTAACTTCTTGTCCTTGAACATAACCATGCCACCGCCACCTGCTGCCGTGATGATGTGTGATGCGTAGAAGCTCGTGGTGCTAGCATCTGCGTACATTCCTGTTGGCTCACCATTGATCGTGCCACCAATGGTGTCGCACGAATCTTCGATGAGACGCAAGTTGTGACGATCTGCGATTGCGCGCAGTCGGCGCATGTCGTTGAGGTTACCAACAAGATGTGGAATGAAGAGTGCAACCGTCTTGTCCGTAATTGCTGCTTCGACTGCATCGATATCTACGTTGAATGTGTCGAGTTCAACATCGACAAAAACAGGAACAAGTCCGAGCTGCAACAGGGGGTTCACTGTAGTCGAAAATGTACATGCGGGCGTGATCACTTCGCCCCCTGGTGGGAAGTTGAACACGTGTGCAGCGATCAAGTTAGCCGATGATCCCGAGTTCACGAAAAGTCCTGTTTCTTGTCCAAATTTAGCAGCAACTGCAGCCTCGAATTTGCGGCTGTATTCTCCAGGAACGAGCCAGTCTGATCGCAGTGATTCGTTGACAGCGGCGATTTCGCGCTCGCCGTACACAGCGCGTGAGTACCAGACCCAGTCTGTGCCAGGGGTGAAAGGTGTTTGTTCTGCCATACAGTTAGTTGAGAGAAAGTAATGCGGTGTAGAGACCTTCGGTCTGTTCCATCATGCGGTCGAGCGAATAACGCTCAGTTGCGCGGATGCGAGCTGCGGCGCTCATGCGCGTCGCGTCTTGGGAGGATTCTACCATTCGGGAGATTTGTGCAGCAAGGTCAGCAGGGTCGTTCTCGTTTGCGAGTAATCCTGTCTTCTCGTGCTCGATGAGTGACTCAATAAGGGGCACACGAGTCGCCACAATAGGAACGCCTGCAGCTGCGGCTTCGATCACGCTCGTGTTGGGACCGATCCATTGGTTGCCCTTCGCATCTCGTGAGAATGTCTGTACGTAGACGTCGCTTGCAGCGAGCAATTCGTACACGTCGGTGCGTGCGCCGAGGAAGTGAATGCGATCTGCGATTCCGAGTGTCTTGGCTTGTTCGCGCAACTGTGATTCGAGCGGCCCCCAGCCAGCGAGCATGAGATGCGCGCGCGGAACCTGCGCCATCGCTGCAATGAGTTCATCATGCCCCTTCCACGAAATAAGTCGCGCGGTCATGAGGACTAGTGGTACATCTGTCGGAATGCCGAGCTCTTCGCGCTTCTTCGTGCGGTTAGTGTCTGCATGAACCGCTGCGATCTTCGCAACGTCAACGCCTGCAACAATGGTGAAATGTCGGCGGCCTTTGTCCCATTCTTCGCGAGTAAATGGTGCTGACGATCCGCCGTAATGTTGTTCGATTCCTTCGGTTGCACCAGTCCATGCCTGTGCCAGCGGCAGCGTGAGACGATCGAGCCAGTACACACGCTTGGTGTATGCAACGGGCAAGTTGCACTGCGTGCTGATGGTGTGTCGAATTCCAGCGATGCGCGCGGCAACGCGACCTACCGTTCCAGCGTAGGGGAGATATGTGTGTACGATTGCTGGTTTTTCGCGACGCAAGAATGCAACGAGTCTCTTGAACTCATTGCGCGTGAATCGCTGTTCGCCGCCGATGGATGTCACTCGAGCGCCAGTCTGGAGAATTTCATCCAGAACGGTTTTGGTTTCAGGTGGGAAGATGCGCTCAGATTTGAGGAATACAACGTGGAGCGAGAATTTGGACTTGTCCAGACGCGCCGCAATGTCGAGAATGATGCGCTGTGCTCCGCCGCGCAGGAGTTCGTTCACGATGATGACAACGGATTTGGGCATAGATTGAAATTAGCGCAACGACTTCACTGCGTCGGCAATGCCTGTAGCAGTGAGACGATATCGCTCGAGGAAATGGTCTTGCATTCCGACACCTTTCGGGAATTCGTCGGTGATTGCGATGCGTGTGAATGCTGCGGGAGACACGCCAGCGTCAGCAAGTGCTTCAAGTACCGCGCTACCAAATCCACCGTGCGTAAGATGCTCTTCCACTGTCACGATGCCGCCAGTTTCGCGAGCGGCACTGATGACTGCGTCTGTGTCGAGCGGCTTCCAGGTGTGCATGCTCACAACGCGGCAGTGAATACCTTCGGCAGCAAGCGAATCTGCAGCCGCAATAGCATTGGGCAATTGGCGACCTGTTACCAGAATCGTCGCGTCTTTGCCATCGCGAACTGGGAGTGCGCGGCCCAGTGTCACAGGAACATCAGCTGCGTGCACCACAGGTTCACCGCGCTTTGCAATGCGCATGTATGCTGGCTTGCCTCTGGTGTACATGGCGCGGGTGAGCGCAGCTACTTCGTGTGGATCGCCAGGCGAGAGCACTGCCATATTGGGCAAAATGCGCATGATTCCTAGGTCTTCCAGAGGGAAGTGTGTACAGCCAAATGTGCTGTAGCTGAACGTGCTTCCAGATCCAATAATGAAGACTGGCAAATCTTGGTACGCAATATCGTTGCGGATTTGTTCGTAGCAGCGCATGGTCGCAAATGTCGCGATCGAGTAGGCAAAAACCTTCTTGCCAGCGAGCGCAAGTCCCGCTGCAACGCCCATGAGATTCTGCTCGGCGACACCAACATTGAGATACTGGCGTGGAAATTGCTTCATGAAATCCTCGAACACAGAGTAGCCCAAGTCGCCAGTCAACAAAAAGACGTTGGGATCTTCGGCAGCAAGTTGTGTGAGCGTGCGGACAAATGTTGGGCGCATATTAACCAAGTTCAGCTACAGCCGCGGCAAGATCCTCGGGCTTGAGATTTTTGTAATGCCAGTCTACGGTGTTCTCCATGTAGGAGACGCCTTTGCCCTTCACCGTGTGTGCGATGAGGACGAGCGGCTTGTCAGTGAGTCTGGGAGACTCGAGTGCTGTCACGATTTCGGTGAAGTCGTGGCCATTCACTTCGCGGACTTCCCAACCCATCGATTCCCACTTGGTTGTGAAGGGTTCGAGATCAATGACGTCCTTGGTCATGCCAAATCCCTGACTCTTGTTGTAATCCACGAGTGCGATGAGATTGTTTGCACGCAAATGTCCTGCAAGCATTGCTGCTTCCCAGGTTGATCCTTCGTCGCATTCGCCGTCGCTCAAGACGACGAACGTTCGCCATGGCGCGCTGTCGTGTCGTGCAGCGAGTGCAAGTCCGAGTCCCATCGGCAGTCCGTGTCCAAGTGCTCCAGAAGTTGCTTCAATTCCTGGCGCAGAACCGTGCACAGGATGCACCGCAAGTACGGTGTTGTCCTTTCCGTACACGTCGAGATGTGACGCAGGGAAGAATCCGCGTGTCTCAAGTGTTGCATAGAGTCCAAGTGCGCCGTGTCCTTTGCTCAGAATACAGCGATCGCGTTGTGGATTCTGAGGTTGCGTCGGATCAATGCGCATGACGCGGAAGTACAGTGCAACGAGAAGGTCAACTGGAGAGAGCGACGATCCAATGTGGCAGCAACCGCTCTGACTTGCAACCGTCAGGATGCGCGCGCGAATCGTGCGAGCAGTCTCTTGCAACTGCATGATTTCGTTAGAGGAAAGTGGGGTGTTCATAAAACCAGGAAAGTGTTCGTGTAATACCAGCTTCGAGTGTGATCTTGGGCGACCACCCGAGGACTTCGCGCGTGTGTGTCATGTCTGCTTGCCAGAATGGAACATCGGCATTGCGTGCTGCAATTGCACCCACAGCTGTCTTGATCTCTTTGCCACTTACGCGCGCAATGGTGTCCACCATTTCGCTAATAGGAATTTGTACTCCAGAGCCGAGATTGAAAATCGCTCCGGCGTGTACGTGTGTGCTCGCGAAGAGCATTGCATCAATAACATCGTCCACATGAATGAAATCGCGTGGAGTAGTCGGGTCTGAAATCGGCAACTCTGTGCCTTGCATCGCTGCACGCACTGCTGCAGGAACAAGACGTGTTGGCGCTTCGTACGCGCCGTAAACAGAGAAGGGTCGCACCGTCACAATCGGCATCTGTGCTTCGCGAGCAAGTCGCTGGCCGTGCAGTGTGGCCCACGCCTTTGCAACGCCGTATGCGGTGTGTGGCTCGAGCACCATGTCCTCGCGCATTGGCGCGGATTTGACTCCGTATTCTGATGAGCTGCCAGTGTGGATGATCGCGCGAATACTCTCGACCCCACGGCACGCTTCGTAGAGCGCAGCAGTTCCATCAATAATCACGTGACGGATCTGCGTCTCGTCGTTTTGTCCGCGATTGCCGCCGTAGTGGGCGAGATGGAAGACGCGCTCGGGTGCAACAGACGTAATGATCTCGCGCAAGCGCGCAGCATCCGTGATATCGCATGTGTGGAATGTCACGCGGCCGTCGAGTTCTGTGTTGCGCGCTGCATTTGCTGAGTCTGGTCGCACGATCGCGTGGACTGTGTCGCCCACAGCCAATAACGCGCGCACAAGATTGGCGCCAATGAATCCGTGTGCACCGGTAACAATCGACGCTGACATACGCGCGCGAGTGAAATTAATGAAGCTCGACTTTGCCCTCAGCTGTCATGATCGGTACATGACGCATCCAGACTTTGCGCTCCCACCATGGGCGATTTTGTACATACCACGCGATGGTGCGCTCGAGATTTTCTTCGAATGAGTGCTCTGGCTGCCAGCCGAGGCGTTCGGTGATCTTTGCAGCATTACCGATGTGCTTGAATACTTGTCCTGGGCGATCGCCGATGTTGATCGTGTGTGATGTGAACTGGAGTTCGCTCGCATTCTTGCGCAACATCGATGTGATGAGATTCGCGATTTCGAGCACAGAAATTGCTCGACCACTTGCGACGTTGAACACTTCGCCGTTGACCTTGTCATCAGGTGCAAGAATGATGAGCTCAAGTGCGCGTGCGAGATCCGTTGCATACGTGAAGTCGCGCATGGATTCACCGCGACCATGCACCGTCATTGGTTCTTCCAGAAGTGCGCTTGTTGCAAAACGTGGAATCAACTTCTCGAGATGTTGGTTCGGACCGAACACGTTGAATGGACGTACAATCACTGCTGGGATTTGGTACGTTGCAATATAGGAGTAGACGAGACGGTCAGCTCCTGCCTTCGCTGCAGCGTATGGCGATTGTGGCTCGAGAGGATGGACTTCATCCATCGGTTCGTAGCGCGCTGTTCCGTATACTTCGGAAGTTGAGATGTGGATGAAGCGGCGAATCGTCTTGCGATGGCGCAATACCGCATTGGCGATAGCGCGCGTACCCATGACATCTGTCTCGAAGAATTCCGCGTCACCGTAGATGGAGCGTGCAACGTGTGTTTCTGCGGCGAAGTGAATGATTACTTCGGACTGCGCAACCAATGTATCGACGAGGCGCTCGTTGCGCACATCGCCGTACCAAAATGTAAATCGAGAAGACTGGTGGAACTCGTCATCAATATTCTTGATGTCTCCTGCATAGGTGAGGAGATCGAGCACGTGAAAATGCGCTTCTGGGAATCGATTCCACAGATAGCGCAACGTGTTGCTGCCAATGAATCCCGCACCGCCAGTAATGAGAATCGATCGCGGTGCTGTTCCAGGGGTAAATCGCTCGTTTTGCTCTGACATGCTGTACTTTTATTGATCTGATGGGTATGATAGCCACGGATGTAAAAAAACGCAAGGGTTACAGACGAATCGACTATGCCAAGTATTTTTCGAACCAAAACACATGACGCGTTGCGTGGCCTCCCGCTGACAGGTCGAGTGGTTGATTTGGGCGGTGAACGCGGTGATCCGTATCACGCGCTTTTTGCAGGAACATTCACCGTAGAAACAGTGAATCTCAACACCAAGACTGCTCCAGACGTACTCGCTGATCTTGAGGCTCCACTTCCATTCAAGGACGAGGAGTATGACGGCGCAATACTCATGAATGTACTCGAGCATGTGCTCGAAGCGCAGCAACTCGTGCGCGAGACGCATCGCGTGCTCAAGACGGGGAGTGTGGCGTACGCTGTCGTGCCATTTTTGTTTCCCATTCACCCAAGTCCAAAAGATTTTCATCGATTTACTTCTGATGCGCTCGTGCATCTCTTTGCGCGCGGCGGATTCAAGAGTGTGAAGGTGCAGGTTATTGGCGGAGGCGTGTTCACGGTGCGCCATCTCCTGATTTCGAGATTGTATCCACGTCCGTTGGCCGCGGTCATAGAACCGATTGGTGCATGGTGTGCTCAAATGTGTGATCGGATCTTCGCTGCGCTTGCGCGAAGCTCTGGCAAAGGATATCGACCAGAGCATTACCCGCTCGGGTATCTTGTCGAAGCAAAGAAATAACTATGCAGTGTGGCGTTTGTTTGCGTGAGACTGCGTGTACACAACGAGAGACATATCGTGAATTTTCGTTGTGGGAATGTGCACAGTGTTCTGGTCAATTCTGGAATCCGATGACCAATCCTGGAGCCGCGTGGTATGAGAAGGACGAACGCTACAGTGATCGCAACGCTGCGCCACTGCGCAGACCTGTGCATACGCATCGCGCATTTCTGGACGAGAATCCAGCGCCAGGTGGTCGTGTGCTTGATGTGGGCATGGGAACGGGTAATTTTCTCTCAGCAGCAAAGCAAAAGGGATATGAAGTTTGGGGGATTGATTTCGATCGCGACGCTATTGCGGTTGCACGAGAGCAATTCGGGCTCGAGCATGTGCATGTGGCGTCCCTCGAGCAGTTGCGTGAGCAATTTCCTGACAAACAATTCAACGCGATTACATTGTTTGAAGTGCTCGAGCATGTAGAATCTCCGTCGGCGCTCATGCAGTCGATCCACAGCGCGCTTGCTGATGGCGGATATGTGGCAATTAGCGTGCCATATCGTCGTGGTTCGCGTCTTTTGATGCCAGCAGATTTGCCTCCGCGCCATCTCACGCGTTGGAATCGAGCGGCAATGCGTAATCTATTAGAACAACATGGATTTGAAGTGGTGCGGTTTCGTTGTTTTGCAGCGTCACTCACGTATGTGGTGACGAAATTTCATTTTTGGACGCGCGGATATCTGAGCTTTGGGTTAGTGAACAAGTTGAAGCGGCGTACGATGGCGTCGTCCACTACCGGAGCAGCTGCACCGCAGTCTGCTGGTGCGACATCTGTGCGTCCTGCGCGCAGTGTCAGCGCGCTCTTCATCCTTGCGAAGACAAAGGATTACGTATTGTTCACAATCCCTGCGCTTGTGCTCATGGCGTATTTGGCGATGCGCGGTGAATTGCGTATCAGTCTCTACGCACTTGCACGCAAGAAATCAACCGTATGATGCAAGGTCTTCGACAATGGGCGTACCGGTTGCTGCGACGCACGGAGATCTATTTCAAAACAGATATGGTCTCGCTCACGAAGAGTGGGTTTTGGCTCGCCGCAGCGCAAGGCGTTGCTGCAGTTACGTCATTTCTGTTGTCGATTGCATTTGCGTATTTCCTTCCACAAGAAGTGTACGGTCACTACAAATTCTTTCTCTCGATTGCGGCAATTATCAGCGCCGTATCTCTCACAGGTCTGAGCATCCCAGTGACACAACTAGTTGCACAGGGCAAAGAGCGCGCGTTGCGCATTGCATTTCGACAGAACATTCGCTGGAGTATTCCACTTATGCTCGTGGCTGCTGCTGGCGTGGTGTATTACCTGCTGCAAGACAATATATTGTTGGCGTATGGCGTCGGCGTGATTGGATTGTGCGCGCCATTTATCAATGGTGGCGGACTCTACAGTGCGTACTGGTCGGGCAAATCTGACTTCCGTACGTATGCGCTCTATTGGGTGGCGGTCAATAGCACGACAGCACTTGCGATTCTCATGTGCATGTTCCTCACGCACTCTGAGTATGCGCTGGTTACCACGTACTTTGTAGTGAGTGCAGTGACAAATATGATTGCGTATCTCATGGCATCGCGCAGCATCAGCGCGCACAAAGCCACAGCTGACGAAGACAAAATTGTTTCGTACAGTCTGCATTTGAGCGCGATCAATCTCTTGCAGACAATCACGAGTCAAATCGATCGCATTCTCGTATTCCATTATGTGGGAGCAGCTGGAATGGCAGTGTACGCATTTGCTATCGCGATTCCAGATCAAGTGCGTGCGGTACTCAAGGGTGCGGCTCGCATCGCATTGCCCAAGTTCGCGACCCGCAGTCTCGATTCGATTCAGCAAACGCTCACCGCAAAACTGTTGCGATTCGGTGTTGTAATACTTGTGCTCACGGCACTCTATGTCGTTGCTGCACCGTATATCTTCACGTGGTTGTTCCCGAAGTATATGGAGTCTGTGCCGTATTCGCAGTTGCTCGCGGCAACGATTATCACAGTGCTTGGATCAATGCCACTGGCTGCGCTACAGGCGCATAGCGCAACGCGCGAGCTATACCAGCACGCGATTTTCATGAATATTATCCAGATCGTGCTCACGGTGACGCTCATTGCCAACTACGGACTCATGGGCGCGGTATGGGCAACGATTGCAACACGATTTATTTCTCTGGTTGTTCCGAGTGTGCTCCTAGCGATTCGAAAAGAGCGCTCATAAATCGATCGTAGCGCAGCTGCGTGCGGAAGAGCTCGCGAGCGCGTTCTTGTCGTGCACGCCACGATTCGGGTGTGTGACTTGCGTAGTAATTGGCAACGCGGTCGGGGAGTGTGTGCAGCTCTGTATAGGGCACGCGCAAGATGACTGATTCGTAGTCGATCACGTCTTCGCGTGGCAATACACAGTCCGTATCAATGAGAATCGGCACGCGCCCGAGCGCCAATGCTTCGTAGAATCGAACTGAGAAATTGCCGTCACCCTTGGGTGCGAGCACGAAGTCGCTGTTGATCATAGAATCAACATATTCTTTGCGCGCTACAACAGGATCCATTGAAATCGTTTTCTTACTCGCTGAGAACGTCTGGCGAATGATGAAATTCGTACGAACATGTGGTGAATTTGCAAGTGCACGCATTGCTGCACAACGGAAATAGATTCCTTTGCGGTGTACTTCCAAATGCGCATCGCGTGTTATCAATTTTCGCAGCGAAAGAAGGAGGTTCTTTATCTGATATTTCACGTAAGCACTGTGTGAAGCAAATCCCGCCCATCCGCAAAAGCTAACGACAGGTGTATCGGATTTCTCACGCAGGTGTACGCCGAATTGCTCGCCGAGGTCTTCGACCAGAGGCGGCACGATGATTTCATTTGGTTGGCGCAAGTATCCGTACTGTGATCCTTTGCACAGTACGACGTCTGGTACAAAAACATCGTGTGAGAGGTCGCCACGCGTAAATACCACCACAGGCTTGCCAGCAGCGCGCGCTGCAGCAACCTGTACATCCAGATACGCGCGGATTGCAGGCGTCACGCGTCTGATAGGTTGTGGTACGAGCACAATGTCAGCGTCCTCGTAATTCTCTACAAGCGTGAACCCTGTATAGCTGTAATCACTAGGAAGCGCCTGAGTGAAGAGTGTATTCTCATGTGCCTGCGCCGCATTGCCGCGTGCTGATTGCACCAAGAATAATTCTGGTGATTCGTCGAACTTGGGCGCAAGCCACACGTGTTTCATATGCACCTATCCTACCGTGGACCGACCCGTTCTTGCAAAAAGCATCTTTTTCGCGGCATACTACCCAAAACCTATGTACCACCATCTGAAATCGCTTTTTGGGTCCACTCGTTTGGATCGCATTGCACTTGCGCTCATTGGCATCGCGTTTGCCATTCGTCTGATCATCGCTTGTTTGCCTGTTACAGCGCTTGCGGTGTGGTTTGTTCCTGACGATTCGTTCTATTATTTCAAAATCAGTCAGCATGTTGCGACTGGCGTTGGGTCGACATTTGATGGCGAACATCTGACCAACGGATACCATCCGCTCTGGATGCTTATCGTCGCGGGCAGTATGGCAATCTTTGGCGGGCTTGGTGAAATGGCGCCAGTACATGCAGCACTCATTCTCAGCGCGATTCTCGATACAGCTACGCTTGTGTTGGTGTATGCCATTGCGCGCAAGGTATTTGCGCATCCCGCGCCGCGAATTGCTGTGCTCGCTCTCGTAGCGCTGAGTCCGGTGCAAATTGGTTGGGCGGTGAATGGACTCGAGACGAGTCTTGCGGGATTGCTCGCTGTCACTCTTGCAGCATTCCCGATTTTTTATGGTGCTGGTCGCTGGCCGCTTCGCCGACTCATTATCTGGGGCGTACTTGGTGGCCTCATGATTCTTGCGCGTACTGATTACGGTCTCTATCCGTTTTTGCTCTCGACATGGTATCTGTGGCGCAACCGAACGGAATTCATGCGTACCGCGCTCGCACTCGCGCTTCCAGCAATTGCAGTTGTCCTTCCGTGGGTACTCTGGAGCTGGTCAGCTGTTGGAACACCTGTGCAGGAGAGTGGTCTTGCGCTGACACACACCAATCGCGAACTCTTCTTCTACAAGCCGCGTGACGTGGGGACACTCATTCTCTGGTCCACATATCAGTTCTTGTTGGCGCTCAAGATGGCGATCGAACAGACAGGTGTCGCAGCCCTTACTATCGCCACAGCGCTCGTTGTTGCGGTGCGTGTGACTCTGCGTCGTGCGTATCTCTCACAGCTGCGTGCAGCAATTGCAACAGATACAGCGCAAGTTGCGTGGGTGATCGCTGGAGCATCGCTCTTACTCATCTTTGTGCACGGTGCACTACGTTGGACACCACGTGATTGGTACTTCATCGCGCCTGCGATACTCATGACATTTCTCATGGTTGCAGGATTGCGAAGTCTCTTGGAATCAGCACCACGTCGCACACTTGCAATGCTCGGAGTGATTGCCGTTGCATTGTTCATACTCACCGCTGTCGAGATCTATCCCAAGCATCCCGCTGCCAGAGACATGGTCGCAACTGCGTACTGGTTGCGTGAGCATACGCCAGCCGACGCACGCATCGCTGCATTTAACAGTGGCATCTACGGCTATCTTTCGCAGCGCTATGTACTCAACAGCGATGGGCTCGTGAGTCACGACACATTCCGCGCGATTCGCAATCGTGAGTTACTCGCATTCTGGCAGCGCACAGGGATCACGCATTTCCTCGACTTCGATATTGCGCGCACCTATCGCTACCGCACATTCTTCGGTGTGCCAGAAATCGAGCGCTACCTCAATGAAGTGACAACGCGATCAGCACCTGACAGCGGATATCATGGTTCACAATTGCGTCTTTACACTGTGGACTACGCGCCACCGATGATCCGTTGACCCGTCCCAGACCTTCTGGTACGATTCGGGCACACAAATATATGGAGAAGCTGGCTGTTTCGGTAATTGTTCCGGTAATGAATGAAACGATCTCGTTGCGCAAGACCGTCCGCATTCTTGTTGCCGAAAACGCTCCGTCTATTCACGAGATTCTCATTGCAGTCTCGCCCAAGTTCACCACACCAGAGAGTCGCGCCGTGATCAGTGATCTCCAGAAGGAGTATAAGCACATCCGCGTTGTGGAGCAGCAAAAACCATATCTGGGCGGTGCACTCCAAGACACGTTCGAAGTGGCCACAGGAACGCATTTCCTCCTCATGGCATCAGACCTCGAAACCAATCCGTCGCACGTGAAGCATCTCATCGCACGCATGCGCACGGGGAACGTCGATATTGTCGCAACAACGCGTTGGTCCAAGCGCGGCGGGTTCCGTGGGTACAATCCTGTGAAGTGGCTGCTCAACTGGGTGTTCCAGAAGATGGTTGCTGTACTTTACGGCGCACGCCTGACTGATCTCACGTTTGGGTTCCGTCTCTATCGCCGTGAAGCCCTCCAGGGATTTCATTGGACTGAGTTGCGCCACCCATTCCTTCTCGAATGTATTCTCAAGCCGCTGCGCGCAGGATTCACGGTGACGGAGATTCCTAGTGACTGGACTGCGCGTACCGAAGGTGTTTCGCAGAACACGTTCCTTGCGAATTTTGCGTATGTGAAGACCGCGTGGCGCATCCGTTTCGCGCCGCGCAAATCAATATAATGTATGGACAAGAAGCCAGCACTCGTTACCGGTGGATGCGGATTTGTAGGACGACACCTCGTTCGCGCGCTTTTGGAGCGTGGCGATTCGATTTATATTATTGATAACCTCTCCACGGGCAAGCATCCAGATCAGTGGCTCGGTGGTGACAAGTTGTCTGATGCCGATGGACGACTTGAGTATCGCGTAGGGGAACAGACAGTGACGTTCATTCGCGCTGATCTCTTGTCTTACTTGCATGCGCGTGTTGACGGCGGTGTTGTGGATGAGCTGCCAGCATTTGGCGATGTGTTCCATCTCGCATCTATTGTTGGTGGTCGCGCGCTGATCGATGGTGATCCGATGCGTGTGGCAACAGATCTCGGTATCGACGCGATCTTCTTCCTCTGGGCAACGCGTCGCAAGGACAAGATTGACCGATTGCTTTACGCGAGCTCGAGCGCTGCATATCCAACACAGCTCCAAGCCGAAGGAAATGTCATCAGACTCCAGGAGCCGATGATTACATTTGATGGTACGACGCTCGGTCAGCCAGATATGACATACGGTTGGAGCAAACTCACCGGCGAATACCTCGCCACCATCGCCGCGCGCCAGTACGGCATGTCTGTTGCATGTGTGCGACCATTTTCCGGCTACGGCGAAGATCAGGACCCGAGCTACCCAGTTCCAGCTATTGCGCTGCGTGTTGCGCGCCGCGAGAATCCAATGACCGTGTGGGGGACAGGCGAGCAAGGCCGCGACTTCATCCACATTGATGACTGCGTTGCTTTCATGCTCTACATTCTCGATCACGTGCATGATGGTCGTGGAGTGAATATCGGCACTGGTGTGCTCACGAGCTTCAATCAGCTCATCGCGCTCCTCTCGCGCATCGAGGGTTACTCTGCAGAGATCCAGCAACTGCTCGACAAGCCAGTCGGCGTGCACAATCGTGTGTGCGATCCAGTAGTCATGCAGTGGCTCGGCTGGAAACCAAAAATTACTATCGAAGAAGGAATGCGTCGCGTGCTTGCACATGCGCATGTTCGAATTACTGACATCAACGCACTATGATCACCCGCAAGATCGCACTCATTACTACGACCATTAATGTTCCGAAGTTGCTCAGCGAGTATTGCGCCCAAGCACGTGCTGTTGGACTTACGGATTTCACGGTCATTGTCATTGGCGACCGCAAGACACCACCGGAGGCTGCGACATTTTGTGCTGAGCTCGCGACACTGACGAGTTACACCGTTGAGTACTTTGATTGCGATCGCCAGATGGAGTACCTCGCTGCAGTTCCACGACTTCGCGATCATCTCACGTGGAACTCGATCCAGCGCCGCAATATCGGCATCTTGCGCGCGTATGAACTCGGCGCCGAGATCGTGATTACGATCGACGACGACAACTTCATTGCCGAGGATAATTACTTCTCTCACTACGCACAACTCGGAGAACAGATCGAACTTGAGCAGGTGAGCAGTGAGTCTGGTTGGTTCAATGTGTGCAGCACGCTTGCTGCCCGTCAGAACTCGTACTTCTATCACCGCGGCTATTCTCCAGCTCACCGCACGACCGCAGATATTCCAACGACGTGGTCAAAGGCTACAACAACACCAGTTGTAATTGCTGGATTCTGGCTCGATGATCCAGATATCGATGCAGTGCAGCGACTCACAAGTCCGATCGAGGTCACGGCGTACAATCGTGCAGAGAATTTCGCGCTTGCGTCTGGGACATGGTCGCCATTCAACTCCCAGAACACCGCGCTCCATCGCAGTATCATCCCTGCGTATTTCCTCAGTCCGTACATGGGCCGCTACGATGATATCTGGGCAAGCTATTTGATTCGCGCGATCACGGATCATCTCGGCCACTCGATTTCCTTCGGCCACCCAATGGTCCGCCAGGTTCGCAACCCGCACAACTACTTCAAAGATTTCGAAGCAGAACGTCTCGGCATGCAAATGACCGATCGCGTCTGCGATCGCCTGCGCAAGATCGCATTCACGGGCACAGACTACACCACGTGCATGCGCGAGGTCATCACTGCAATGGACGCCTGGATCGCCGAGGAAGGTGTCTGGACCGAAGTCGAGCTCGAGTGCCTCAAGAAATGGCGCGAAGGCTGCGACATCTGGGCCGAATCCATCGCACACTTCACACGCTAGTACTATCTATAAAAACACAATGCCCCGGTCGCAGCTCCTCGTTCTGAGAAGTCTGCGCCGGGGCGTTGTTGTTGGGGAGCCGAAGCTCGTGATCAGCGAGGTCTTTGGTACCTTGTGATCATCGGAGCTCGGTCTCGCCAGAGTTCGTCAGAGCACGCTTGGTCCTTTTCCAGTGACTGGATCGCCAGGACCTTCCACTCGGACCATGAGTGTGGCTCTGTGGGGTCTGGCGCATCTGACTCCTCTGCATCGTGGACCATGTCTGCGACGTTGCGCAATGCTTCTGATCCGAGGTTGTACCGGCATGCGATGAGTGCGGCACGTGCGTACTGCCGGTTTTCGACGAGGATCTGGTAGAAGGTGAGCGCGAAGAGACGGTTGTGGACGGTGGATAGTCCTGAGCGGTGCTCAATCCACGCGAGCTGTTCTGCCTGTATGTACAGGACCGAACCAGGTGTAGTCTCGGGAGCGAGTTTGCTCAAGTCCTCCCTGAACCACGCGTTCGATCTCACGTACTCGATGAGCTTTTCGCCAGCTTTCACTCGAGCTCGAGCATTCTTTGTGTCGAAGTGTTCGGTGTGCTCGAGTGTGTAGAGGAGCGCAAAGAGCGCGCCGATGTGCAGTCGAATCATGGTGACAGTGTCGTCTGCACCAGATCGCACATCCTCGACAGATGGTTCGTCAGCTCGCTTGTTGTGCGGGTTGTGTACCCACGTGGGCATCTTCAGGCGACGTTGGCTACAGCGCACGATGTAGCGGCAGGTGTACGCGAACTTCTGCTCCCAGTACGCCGCAGCATCCTCCTTGCCGAGCTTCTCGCCCAGCGACCAGTGCAGCGCGATCGATTCGAGGTCACCCTCGAGTAACCGTTCGAACTCCCGATCGTGTGGGTGCAGGATCGTGGTCTGGGCGCTCGCGGTGTTACTGAGCAACACTGCGAGGACACTCACGACCATCAACATCTTTTTTCGCATTTGTGATCTCCATTGTGATGAACGAAATCGCGCAACATGCGCGACGGTAGAACCCCATACCAGGGGACGGACTAGCATATACCGATCCGCCAGAAATGTCAAGGTAACAAACAACGACACACCTTGAGTTATTCAGTGTGTGTCGTTGAGAGTTTTCATCGTGCGTATTGCTACGCGCCTCCTTTCCAGACGTTGGGCATTTGATTCGCAGGATCTGCGAAATAGCGCGAGACCCATCCAGGCGGTGGCATCTCGTCGTTGAGTCGTGCTGCGAGATGCTCGTACGCATCTGCGCCACTGCCGAATGTTGGACTGTCGAGTTCGCGTAGATACGCCGCCGCTTGCTCGTGTGTGATGAGATTGTTCTTGAGCGCGATCCAGACTGCGTGGAGTACGTCGTACTCTTCCCACCAGCCAGAGACTGCGAGTCCGTGCAACAGCTCCTTGAGCCTGATTGCGCCGGCAAAGCGTCCTCGATCTGGGTCGCGACTTTGTGCACTGCTGTTGTGATCGAGGCGTACCATGCGCTCGAGTTTCTCGATGCTGTACTGCTCACACTTGGGTGCCATTTCGAACGGCATGTTCACGATGGTGAGCCCGCCGTGCACTTTTGGATACCCAGGTCCTGGAGCAAACAGTGCGAGTCGGACTACGCACCCGGTTTGGATGCGATTGGGATTGAGTTCGTTCAGGTACTTGATGAGTTTGGGGACGGAGCTTTTGATCGTTGAGGCCAGAGTCCACAATTCATCTGCGGTTTTGATGAGGAACATCTCGCTACCTCCTTGGCGAATCGCCATGTGAGACTACAGGCATCCTAGCAGTCTCGAGCCCATTGTCAACAAGGTTCTGATCTGCTATTCTTGTGTCACTTTGTTCACAACACTATGGCTACAGAAAACCACGGCAACGTCATCATCCGGTTCGACAACGTGAACTTCGCGTATACAGAAGATCGCCCCATTCTCGAAGAGGCGAATGCTTCGGTGCGCGAAAATGCAAAAGTCACCGTTATCGGTCAGAACGGCGCCGGCAAATCGACGATTTTCAAAATGCTCATGCACGCGGCGCATCCTGAGACATACACCGAGTATGTACCGCAGCAAGGTGCGGTGAACGTCCGTCAGGGAGCAAGTCTCGCCATGGCTGAACAGGTGATGCGTCCAGAGTTCCTCGATCTCACGATTCTCGAATACTTTGCAACGGCGTTCAAGGAACAGAAGTACAACCTGCCCAAGCTCGCGCAAGAGGTGATGGATGTAGTGCATCTCGATCTTCCACAAGATCGCGTGATTCGTGCGCTCTCTGGTGGCCAGCAAGCGCGCGTGCTCCTGGCGTATGCACTCATCCAGAAGCCAGACATTCTCCTCCTGGACGAGCCTACCAACAACCTCGACGCTGAGGGCATCGGCAACCTCACCATGTTCCTCATCTTGTACGACAAGACGGTACTCGTTATTTCGCACGACTCCGAATTCCTCAACTCGTTCACAGACGGCGTGTTGCAGCTCGACGTGCGCACACAGAAGCTCGAGCAGTATGTTGGTAACTACAACGATGTAACCGAGCAGATCGCTGCACAGATCGAACGCGAAGAACATAAGAACGCACAGCTGCGCAAGAATATCCAAGACCGCAAAGACAAGGTCAACTTCTTTGCCAACAAAGGAGGTAAGATGCGCAAGCTCGCCAGCAAACTCCGCGAAGAAATCGAAGAAGACGAAGAGAATGTGATTGATGTGAAGCGTGATGACCGCACGATGCGTGAGTTCACGATTCCATCACAGTCTTGGTCTGCGCCTATTGCGACCATCACGAGCCTCGGCATCATGGTCAACGGTGCACCACAACAGCGACCAGTAGATATCAAGCTCTGGCGTCGCGATCGTCTCCAGATTGTCGGACCAAATGGTATCGGCAAATCCACACTCCTCACCACACTCGCATCTGGCCACGCCGAAGGATGTCAGATTGATCCAGAAGTGCGCGTAGGATTCTATCGTCAAGATTTTTCTGGACTGGATTACAATCAGACAGTGTATGAGTCACTTGTGAAAGTACTGGGTAACGTAGGGGAGCCTGATCCGAAATTGATTTACGGCACCGCAGCGCAGTTCCTCCTCCCATCGTGGCTTCTCCAGAATCGCGTGGGCACACTTTCCGAAGGACAGAAGGGTTTGCTCTGCTACGCACGATTCGTACTCCAAGAACCAGGCTTGCTCATTCTCGACGAGCCTACCAACCACATCAACTTCCGTCATTTGCCTGTCATTGCAAAAGCGATCGAAGAATTCCAGGGTGCAATTATTCTCGTGTCGCACATGCCTGAATTTGTATCGCAGATCAAGTTCACGCAGACACTCGATCTCGAACGGTTGATCTAAGGGCGCGTCTCAATAATGAAATAAAAAAGCGAAGAGGGCGGTCGACGGTGCACACGTGATGTGTGTTCCGTCGCCGCCCTCTCGTTGGTTCAGTCCGCGTTCTCCGGCGCGAACTTCATCTCCTTGTCGCTGGTCCCGTCGCTGGCTTCGCCACCGTCGGTACCTTCCTCTGCCGGTTCCCCCAGATCACAGCCGAGCAGCGCGATCTGCTCGGTGTCTAGCTCGGTGGAGAGGTCGTCGCACAGATGCTCCGCGAACGCCGTCTTGCTCAAGTCGGTCTCATCGTCCATGGCGACCTCCCATGACTCCATGAGCTCCTTGACGCCGGATTTGATCTTTTGCTCTAGGGCATCCTTTGTGAGCCCAGAAGCGATCTCTTCCAGCGCGATGTGCTCGATGTCGCTCAGGTAGAGGATCTCCGATGCCAAGGACGCGCGACTTTGCAACCCACAGATGGAATGCGATCGACTGCACGCCGGTTGGAACACCACGAGGTCCTCCGGTCCGTGGACGACGTACGAGTGAGCCACCTTGAGGTAGTGCCTCGCCACGTCCATCCGCTTGGCCCACGTCTTCTCCAGGCCGTACGCCGTTCCTTTGGGGAAACGGTTCGCGACCTCGGCAGCGTTGTTCGTTGCTGCGAAATCTCGATACGCAGAGATCGGAGCAAGACACATCCGCCATGCAGTCTCTGCCTGGTGGAGCGCAGCGATGACCTCATCTTCGGTGGTCAGGTCGCCGGGGAGGGGGACGATTTCGTGCTTCATGCACTCATCGATTTCGCTGTCCCGGTAGTCGACGAAGTTGGGCGATGGCTCCTCGCACTTCCAGTCCTCGAGCTTCTTCTCGGCACTGAGCGCGCGAGCCTTCCAGTCGATGATCGGGTCTTGCGTGTCCACGACCGGCCCGACGTACTTGATCTCCGTAGGCGGCAGCTCGATCGGGTTCTGCTTGATCTGCACCTCTGGCACGCGCCGTGGCGCAGGATCGAGCACCTGCTCCTCTCTGCCGCAGCCGACCAGGCTGCTCCAGAGGATTGCCACGAGCAGCACCCACATCTTCGTTGAATTTCTCATTGTAGCCCTCCAGGCTTTGCGTAGGGGATTGGCTACCCCATGAAAGGATCGATTGACTCGTACCATGCGAAATGCATGGCAAATCAACGCCATACCATAGCACAAAAAATCAGTTTTGTCAATATTACGACGAATAACTGTAATTTTGGTATACTGCGTGTCATATGAATTGGCGAACGCATGTGGTTGCAGGTGCAAATACGGTGTGGCTCATTCCTGCGTCGACAGAGAGTATTCTGCACTACGGTCCGGTACTCATGGGTGTGGCGGCGTTCTTCGCGCTGTTGCCAGATATCGAAGCGCAGCATGCGAAGATCCATTCGATCCGCATCGCCGGTGCGCGCGTGTTCGACAATACGATTGTGCGTGGTGTTGTGAATCATCGTGGCCCCGTGCATTCTCTCCTTGCAATTGCGATTGTGGGAGGGCTCACTGCGTGGCTCTGTCGTGCATATGCACTCCCGTACGAACTCGCCTGGGCAGCAACGCTTGGCTATGCTAGCCATCCGATCATCGACGGACTGAATTTCCCCGGCGTGCAATATCTCTACCCGTACAAGCGGCGGCTGCATCTTGTCCCCAAGTTCATGCGGTTTCGCGTGAATAGCTTTCCAGACGAGCTGCTTTTTGTTGCGGGAATATTCGGCATACTCGCGTACGGATACACTTTCATTATTCGGTAGCGGGGGTTGACAAAATCACACAAATCAGGTGAGATGGGGCCCAAGGAGGGGACGCTCATGCAACATCTGCAATTGATCTGGTTCATTTTCGGGCTCATCGTCGTGGGAGCGATATTCGGCATCTGCGGCATCGGGATTATGCTCTTCGCGTGGCTCAAGCGAGCCACTGGGTGGCTCATCGGCAAGGACTCGGATCTGTGGGAGCCATTCCCACGCGGTCCGAGATTCTGGAATTGGCTCATCTACGCGACGCTGCGAGCATTTCTTCCTGTGGAAGTACGCATCTCGGGGAAGAAATCGCTGCAACGTCTTGATCCGCGTGGACGTGCTATCGTCTTCGCGAACCATCCAACGGAGATCGAATTTCCGCTCTGCTACCGGCTCATGTTCGAGCACATTCCGCTGGCCATGCTATCGACGCAAGCTGGATGGAATCGGTATCTCATCATGGGACCGCTCTTCGATCTGGCGGGATCTGCGATTCTCTTGCGCCGAGCGAAGGATGGGTACAATGCAGGGGAAGGACGAACTGATCTGCGCGATGGTCTGCGCAAGCTCTTTGCACCGGGCAAATCACTGACAATCCATCCGGATTCCAGTCGACCTAGCCCTTCGCGCATTCAAGCGCGTAACGAGAAGTACCACACCGACTTCCGCTACATCGTGGCGCCGCGCATCGGCGGGGTGAAAACAATTCTTGATCATCTCGACGAGGAGGGTATTCGCAACGTTCCAATCGTACTGTACACATCGGGATTCGGATTCCGTGTGGAGACCAAGTCGGTCACACAGTGGTTCCGGGTTCGGGGCAAGGTGTTCTTCGCAGACTTCGATGTCGTCTCGAGCGATTCGTTGCCACGAGATGAGCAAGCGCTCGGTGTGTGGCTCGGTGCGTGGGCATCAGGCTGCGATTCCAAGCTCCACGGCGCAGCGATTCACAACGGATTTGCGCCAGAGTAGTTCACAACTTCGCGCGCGCACAACAATTACAGAACCAACAATGCCGACCCAGGAGGATCGGCATTGTCATTTTTTGTGTCGTTTTTTTAGACCTTTGGTTTGCGGCGCGCTTTGGCACAGGCTACGGCGTAATCGATGATCGCGCCTGCAATATCTTTGCCAGTGGCTTGGGTGATGCCACGCAATCCAGGGTTGGAGTTGACCTCGAGAATCTTCGGACCAGACTTGGTGCGCAGGAGATCGACGCCTGCAATGTCGAGGTCGCATGCCTTTGCGGCCTTGATTGCAAGTGCCTTCTCCTTCGCAGTGAGTGTGGCCTCACGAACCGTTCCGCCGAGTGAGAAGTTGGAACGGAATTCATCGCGAATGATGGTGTTGCGCTCCATTGCAGCCACAACCTTGTCGCCAACAACGAAGATGCGAATATCCTTGCCGCTGCTCTCCTTCACGTATTCTTGGATGATGAGCGGGGATGAGTTCTCAGACTCGACAAGCATGTCGACGATAGATCGCAAACCGCGGCGGCTTTCAACAATTGCCACGCCAATTCCCTCGTTGCCACCAAATGCCTTGATCACAACAGGATAGGATCCGACGACCTTCATCACTTCCTCAATATATTTGGAAGCGCGAATGACCAATGTCTTTGGCATTGGGATGCCGAATCGCTTGAGCACTTGCATGGTGCGAATCTTGTTCTTCGAGCGCATCACCGAGATGTGATTGTTGAGCACTGGGATTCCGAGGAATTCGAACTGGTGAATGGTGCTCACGTGCAAGTCGAGCTCGGTGCCACGAAATGACGGACGAACAATAATAGCATCAAATCCTCTAAGAGGTTTGTTCTTGTAGAGGAGGCGTGGAGTCTTGATGAATTCGAGCTGACAATCCATCGCAGAGATCATCTCGAATTTGTGCCCGCGGCTCAGTGCTGCTTCACGCAACATTTCGCCGCTGATTTTTGCATCAGCGTTGGCGCCGAGCTTTTCGTAATTGGTGAAGGTCAGTACTGCAATACGCATACTGGTCAATTCAGTGAGTGAGAATGTGTGGCAAAAAAGAATCCACCCCGACCACGAGGCCGGGGCAGGTAGAGATTACTTAACGGATTCTACGATCTTCTTGAAAACCTCAGGCTTGGTGCGAGCGATCTCAGAGAGGACCTTGCGGTCGAGCTTCACAGCCTTCTTCTTGAGCGCGTTGATGAACACGCTGTAGGTAGTGCCGAGCTCGCGAAGTGCTGCGTTGAGGCGCACTGTCCAGAGCGCGCGATTGGTGCGCTTCTTGAGCTTGCGACCAATGTACGCCTGCATGCCGGCCTTGAGGACAGCAGTCTTTGCTTGCTTGGTGAGTTTCTTACGACCCCACTTGAAGCCCTTGGTTTGCTTGAGCAGTTTGGCACGCTTTGTCTGGCGTACGGTTCCGCGTTTGACTCTTGGCATAGTAGTTCTTCTATTTTGCGGTTACGTCCGTTGCAGGCTTGCGCTTCGGTGCCTTGCCAGCAAGGTAGGGAAGAGCGCGCAAGATGGTCTTGCGCTTCGTCTCGCTCATACCATGATCGCGACGCTTCTTACGCGTCTGATTGCCGGTATCGCGGGAGTTGAAGTGGTCCTGACCCGCACTGCGATGGATAATTTTCTTGTTCTTGGTCACGCGCAGGCGCTTTGCGAATGCTTTGACCGTCTTGAGCTTGGGCATACAATTTGCTTGAAAACTTGCGCTACTATACCCGAATGGGGCAGAACACGCAAGAGGGGAAAACCCCAGTAAATTAAGGGTTCTCGTTCGCTTCTTCGTCTGTTCCTGTATCCTCGTCCTCATCGTCGTCTTTGTCCTCTACCACTACGTTGGCCTTCACGGTGCCTGCAACGAGTGCAGTAATCTTGTTTCCTTGGCGTTTGACCTCTTGTTCTACGATGAGATCTGCAGATTCACCCAAGGTCTTGATGAAGTCGTGCATAACACCTTCGGCAAGCTCGCGGTGGGCCTGTTCACGACCGCGCAAGATCATTTCGATCTTCACTTTGTCGCCACGCTTGAGGAATCGCAAGGATTGCTGAATACGAATGGCAGTATCGTGGCCACCGATGCGCGCACTGATACGAATACCTTTGACCTCGATTGCCTTCTGCTTTTGCTTCTTGAGACGCTCTTCCTTGTCCTTCTGGTACTTGAACTGACCGTAATCAACGATTTTGCAGATTGGTGGGTTGCTTTTTGGGTTGATTTCTACCAAATCGTGTCCTTCGCGGCGAGCGAGTGATACCGCCTCTTCGAGTGTGATGTCGCCCAAATGTTCGCCATTGAACCCAATCACGCGTACGCGAGGTACACGAATGTGGTCATTGAATCGATACACCGGTGCGGTATCAACGGGAGCGTAGCGGCGTTTGCGGGAAATGCGCATTGCGATGGACTTAGAATATGTGGGCAGTATAAGGAAGAACGGCAAAACTGTCAATAAAATCAATGACCGGACGAGCAGTGCTGCTGCGTCCGGTCTTCGAAGTCACGTGCGAGTTACATCTCGACGAGGGCGTCGAGGAACCAGTCCACTCCTGCGAGATTGGGTGCAACGAGTCCGCATCCCGATTCTCTGACGAAATCCTTCTCCCATTCGGGGGTGAACTCAGTTGCGAGATGAATGTACGTCATCTCGAGTTCCATGGGGAGTAGTCCGTCGCAGTGGAGACTGTCACCTGCGACGTAGGCTCTGCGGTCTGTATTGTAGCGGGACTGCAGATCCATGAGAACGCGGTAGTAGAAGCCGCGCTGTGGGTACGCGTCATATCCTGCTCCAGGGAAGGGGAAGGATACACGCGTTTGCTCCCACATGGGTTCGAATGCGGCCTGTTCTTCTGCGGACCATGTGTCGCTGCGCATGGTCAGTAGGTGCTTGCCAGCATTGCCTACGACAAAGCCAGGTTCGACCTCATGGCCTAGGAGGATTTGCATCTTTCCCTCTACAGGCTTTGTGTCCGAGCCTGTCACTATGTGCAGGCCGACGTCTGGATGCGCGCGCCACTTTTGCACGAGTTCCTTGGCCCCTTCTCGGAAGATGGGCTTGGGATCGTAGCACTTCTTGTGTACGGCGTGCAGCATCTCTTCGCGTTCTCGCTCCGAACCGTAGCGCCTTTCACATGCGTCGAGGGTGAGTCCAGCGAGCACGCGCATGTACACGTATGCATCCATGAACGTCGGCGCGACGGTGCGACCACTCAGATCGCGCATGCCGTACGCGTTCGAGTTGGCCCTGACTTGGTCGGCTGCGTGTTTGAGCTGTTCCTGAACTACTTGCTCTGGAATGCCTGTTGCTGCTGCGAGCTCTGACGGGTAGCGCTCGATGAATTTCTCGCCTTCCTCCCAGCCCTTGGTGAGGAAGTTGTCACAGTCGAAGACTATGAGTCTTTTGTTGCTTCGTTCGTTCACGGTTGCTCCTTTGTGTGCCGTGATTGGCGCGTGCATGCTAGCAAGTGCGGTGGATTTGTCAATGGAAAAAGGAAAGACCAGCACGAGTGTGTTCGTGCTGGTCTTTGCGTTGCCACGTGGGCAGCCACTCACCAGGGCGTGTTCAGGATCTGAACCAGCTCGGCGATGGACGTGACCATGTGGGCGTTGGGCCGTGTGGGCAGCCACTGATGCAGGTAGGGTGGTGTGTTCTCCGTCTCGAGGCAGATCACGCGAGCGCCCAGGTGTTGCCACATCGCGAGGTCCAGCTCCCAGATGTCGCCGGCGACGGTGATGCGCTCGATCGGCGTCTTGCGATTGTTGATGAGCTGGCTCACCAGCTTGCGGTACTTGCCTCGACGCAGGTACACCTCTCGTCTATGCATCCCCGGTACTTGGATCGAGATGGGGAAGTTGGATTCCCACGGGTACTGCGTGCCGTCGATGTCGAGTTCGAACTTGCCAGCTTGTCCCCAGACCAGGTCTGCGTTGACGAATCCGGAGACCTCTGAGATTCGCCCCGAGACATGTTCTGTCCTCGAGTTGGTCACGATGTGGATCGGACCGTCCTCGCGCAGGTCGTTGATCTCGCAGATCAGCTCCTCGGCGCCGGGGCGCAGTGGTGGTACGTACTTCAGGTAGTTGGCACCGTAGAGTTCGTTGAGCACTTCTGCGCGCCGCACGGGGTCGTGGAATCGATTCGCTCGAGTGAAGATCACTTCTGCAATTGATCTGCAGCGCAGATACGGGTCTGCCAGTCCCGGGGCAACGATGTGTCCTTCGAATCGCATGCCGTGTTCCTCGGGATTGGCGCGGATGGCGGCTTCGATCTGACCCATGAGGCCACGCGTCCAATCACGAGGCTGGCCGATGTGTTCTGCCAGACTCGTTGCGTACGCCTCGACATACGGATGTTTGCCTTCCTCGTCGAGCGCTTCGCAGTCTGTGAAGAGTCCATCGAAGTCGAGGATCACCGCTTCGTTCTCCGGAACCGTGAACTGGCACTCGAAGGCAGTATCAGATGTTGTCATGAATGAACTCCTGCCCGTTGTTGATTTGGGCGTCGAGAGTGTAGCATATGTGCTTTTTGCGTCAATACAAAAGAGAATCCCGCCACAAGATGCTCGTTGGCATTCATGGCGGGATACGGGAAGTCGACGCGCGCTGGGACTCAGCGCGTGAGCTCGGATTCATGGTACAGACCCACGTCGCTGGAGTTGTGGTGTTGGACAAGCCACCAGCCATCGCTGTTGGCAGTGCAGATGATCTTGCCCAAGATTCCTGCGGTGCGAACAACATGATGACGATCGCTCACCGACGGACGGTGGAGGTTGCCGAGTGCGTGCACTCGGACAAGAACATCTTTTTCGAATGCTTGTGACATGGTGTCACCTCCTTCATCTCGAGCCTATCAATCGGTGGCGCGTGCGTCAATATAAAAGTGAACGAGAGACTCGTGTAGGAGTCTCTCGTTGGTTGGTGCAGCGCAGGAACGCGCCGCGTCACAGGTTGTGGGAGACGAATTGCAGGAACAGCTCGGTGCAGGGCTCTGCATTCCAGCTGTGGATGCCGAGTTCTGCGAGCATGCAGCGAACCACGAGTATCGATCGTTTCGATAGCACATCGAATTTCACGATGCGGCCGTACGCGATGTGCGCACGTTCGTCTTGTGGCCACTGTACGGACATCTCGTGTTGGTGCGACGGGTGGAACATGAGTGCGTTACTCAGGACAGACACTTCGATGCGCGAAGGGAAGACCTCGGACTTCCGTTCAAACAGCGTCGCCTCCGTAACGAGTTCCCGACGTACGTTCCATTGCAGCTGGAGCGTACTCAGAAGCACATTCACCTGCTGCATAGTTGTTCTATTGTCGGAGCGCGTGACACGGAATTCTTGACCGTTTACGACGGTCAAGTGGGATTCTGGAATGAGCATTGCGACCCTCTTGTCTTGTGAGGCGCTATTGAGCAGGAGTTGCTCGCTTGCGCGGTGGTGGAGTCACGACGGAGCCGACGCGGATGATGCCACCTTTGATGACGGTGGCGACGAGGCCGCCAACATCGTGGAATGCATCGGCAAATCCTGGGATGCCACACAGATTCGACGGACGATCACATGGATCGCAGTACTTCACACCCAGGAGTGTGACGCCGTCGACTGTGAATCGCTTGCCGATGAGGAGCATCAGCTCGAGGCCTGACACGCCGATGTTGCGGCGGGTTTGTTCGAGGGTGAACGGGGACTTGTCGACGAATAGCGTGTTGATGAGTGTGACTTGTCGATGCCCTGTGCCTTTCTTCTTGTTGAAGCTGCCTTTGCCTGTGCAGTACCGATCTGCTTCGAGGCCGCGGCTCCTGATTGCGCGGACCTGTTCGACAGATTCCATCGGTGCGCCAGGTTCCGCGCAGATGTAGATACCAGTAACAACGCCTTTCTTCATGGATTTCACCTCCTGCGGGGTGGGTAACCGCAGGCAGATCCTACTAGAATGAGGTAAAAATGAAAAGAGGAGGGTGGTGGTGTTCACGTATAGACAATGTGCGTGGGATTTGGTAGGCTCGGTGCGCTAACCAACTTGGTGAGCGAACTGTACTTCATAAGGAGGTGGAGAGCGTCATGTCGATTCAAGCAGCGGTGGCTACGGAGATGCAGTCACAAGAGATCCTTCGCGCAACGTACAAGCGGATCGCTGAAGGGGATCTCGGAACGTTCATCAGCGCCATGCGCAGCGGTACACTCGATGCGCTGTTCTTGCCACTCACAGCGCTTCGTCTGAGCGATGAATGCTTGGTAGTGCTGGAGCAGGCTGGGATCGAGTACGTCGGCGAGATCGTTCGCCAGCAGCGGTCGTACTTCATGCGCATCGTCGAGATGCAGCCACACATGGATGAGCTGCAATACGCCATGAAGAGCTGGGGACTGAGCTTCGGCTCGTTCTTCAGGGATCCTGTCAGCGGCTACTTGCAAAACGCGCTCACGCTGGCGCAAAGCAAGTCGACTGCCGAGGCCGCGACTGCGCTCATGGCAGCGTACACGCGCGGCTTGGACTGAAGGTCTCGCGCCAACACAAACAGAACGCCCCCGATCGGTAATCGATTCAGGGGCGTTATGCATTATGGGGCTGCCACTATATATATGGTGGGTCGGGAGGGGATTGAACCCTCGACCGTTGGCTTAAAAGGCCACTGCTCTACCACTGAGCTACCGACCCGACGAGCCTATGGCTGTCGACAAATATGCTATACTACCGCCAGTCAAAATACAAGTCCTGCGCATGGCCATTCAACATTTTCCTCAGGCGTATTACACCGCAGGTAAGCGGGTTCTGGAAGAACTCCGCACTTCTTTGCATTCTGGAATGACAGCGCGCGAGGCTGTGGAGCGTCAGACGCGGTTGGGACCCAATTCTTTGCAGCAGGAACGCGCGCGCATCCGACGCATCCGCATTTTCTTCAGACAATGGAAGAGTCCGTTGTTGTATTTGCTCGCCATTGCTGGTGCTGTTGCATTTGCACTACACGAATATACAAATGCGATTGTGGTGTTGTTGACTGCGCTCATTAATGCGGCGATCGGGTATGCGCAGGAATACAAAGTAGAGAAGTCACTCACCGAACTCTCTGAGTATGTGCCGCTCTACGCACATGTGACGCGCGCGGGCAAAACATTTGAGATTGCAGCAGTCGAACTGGTTCCGGGGGACATCTTGCATCTTGCTGAAGGACAGCTGGTTCCTGCTGATGCGCGCATTCTCGTGTGTGATGGGCTCGTTGTTGATGAGCATGTGCTCACGGGCGAGTCTGAAGCTGTTGGCAAACACACTCGTGTGGTTGCGGCTGAGGCACAAGTAGGAGATCGCAAGAATATGGCGTGGAGCGGAACGTCAGTCGTGCAAGGGACAGCAACGGCAGTAGTTGTAGCAACAGGTGTCGCGACGCAAATGGGCAGCATTGCGCATTTGTTGGCGAAGACGGACGAACCACTCACACCATTGCAACAACAGATCGCAGCGCTTGGTCGTTGGATTGTGATTCTTGTTGGGGTGATGACCGGTTTGATTCTCGTGGTTGGATTGTTACAAGGACGTGTGTGGAATGAGATTTTTTTGCTCGCAATTGCTGTGGGAGTTGCGGCAATTCCGGAGGGGTTGGTTGTGACACTGACGGTGTTGCTCACTATTGGTATGGAGCGCATGTTGCGTCAGAGTGCGCTGCCACGACGTCTTATTGCTGCGGAGACATTTGGATCGGTGAGTGTGGTGTGTGCGGACAAAACAGGAACCATCACCGAAGGGCGCATGCGTGTGGAAGAAGCTCGCACGCGTGCAGAGATCACTGGCAAAGAGTTGGATGAACAGTTGGCGCAGCGTGAGCTGATGCAGGTAATTACTATTTTGTGTTCTGAGGCAGTGTGTCTGCCAGGTGCAACCGCTGCTGATCATTCATATCGCGGCGATTCTACAGAGACTGCGCTGTTGCGTCATGCAGTCGAGTCTGGAATGGATCCGGAGACGATTCTCTCTGGGTTCACACGTATCGCAACGTTGCCATTTGATACGAGCCGCAGGACAATGGCGACTATGCACACCACGTCGGACAAGACACAGTTGTTGTGTGTGAAGGGTGCTCCTGAAGTATTGATCCCGCGATCAGATCGCGCGCTGCACGCTGCTGTTGCGCGGCTTGCGGCTGATGGCTTGCGAGTACTTGCCTGTGCATTTCTCCAGGTGCCTGCAGGAACAGAACTCACAGAATCATTGGTGCGTAGCGCGCGCGTTGTCGGGCTATTTGGTATTGCTGATCCTGTGCGCGAAGGTGTTGCTGAAGTCATTGCGCGTGCTGAGCACGCAGGTGTTCGGACTGTGATGATCACAGGGGATCATGTTGCAACTGCACGTGCTATAGCACAAAAAATTGGATTGCCTACAGGCGATGGAATGGTGTGTACTGGCGCAGAGCTCGATGAGTTCACTGCGAAAGAACGTCACGCACTGGTGCAGACGTGTCGCGTGTTCGCACGCGTTGAACCGCGTCACAAGATTCTCATTGTGCAAGAGCTGCAAGAAGCTGGTGAAGTTGTTGCGATGACAGGTGATGGCGTGAATGACGCGCCAGCGATCAAGGCGGCAGACATTGGTATTGCGCTGGGGTCTGGTGTTCCTGTAGCAAAGGACGTCGCTGATGTTGTACTGCTCAATGATTCACTGCAAACCATTATCACTGGTATCGAGCAAGGTCGGTCAATATTCCAGAATATCCGCAAGGTGGTGCTGTATCTCATGAGCAACATGTTTACTGCGGTGTTGCTCATTGCGGGGAGTTTGTTCCTTTTCCTTCCGTTGCCGCTGACCGCAGTGCAGATTATTTGGATTAATTTGATGACAGATGTGTTCCCGGCGATTGCTCTTGCATTTGATCCGAGCGATCCGTCGGTGATGGATCGTCCGCCACGCAAGCGACGCACGCCTATTCTGTCTGTGTCGATGAAGACGATGATTTTCCTTGTGAGCATTTTTGCGGATGTGCTGTTGTTGCTGTTCTATGTGAGTATTCAGTCTACGAATTTGTCTGTGCCGTACATGCAGACCATGATGTACGCATCGGTCTCACTGTCGAGTGCGTTCTATATTCTCGCAGTGCGACGATTGGAGCAGGCGAAGCCAATGGGATTCTGGCGCAATCGTGTGCTCACAGTCGCGATGGTATGTGCGGTTCTTTCGACTGTCGTGTCCATTCATGTTCCATTCTTGCAGCCAATTCTCTCGACGGTTCCGCTTGAAGCGATGGAGTGGATTGTGGTGCTGATGCTCGCCCTTGTGAAGTACGTGCTCATGCGCGTGGTACAATATGGTTTTCACCTTTATGGCCGTCGACAACTACATTCAACTCAATGATCATGAGAAAATAGTGCTCGTGGTGCGACGCTATCCGCTGACGTACGCTGGCGTACTCATCGGCATAGGGTTGCTTTTGCTCGGGCCGTTCTTCCTCCTTATTCCACTGCTCAAGCTTGGACTCTTTGGGAAGATTATTATTGGTACGTCGCTTGCGTTCGGCGTGTTCTATGCATCGAGATTGTGGTTCGTGCGCCAGCGCGATTGTCTCATTATTACGTCGCATCGTGTCATTGATATTCATCAGCAAGGATTCACGCAGCGGACAATCTCGGAGGCGGCGTATGAGCGTATTTCGGATGTGTCTCATGTGGTGCGAGGTGCGATGCGGATTCTCTTCAATTACGGAACCATTCGCGTGACGTGTGGTGATGGATCAGTTGTACTCACGATGGATCAAGTGAAGGATCCCAAGGCAGTGCATCACACGATCAGTGAGATCATGGGTCGCTCGTTGCGCGGCATGATGCCGCGACATGGGGCCGTGGATCTCGAGCAGGAGTTGGAAAAGATGTCAGAAGTGGAGCTCCAGCGTGTTGCACAACAAATTATTGATCGATTGGGTGCGGTTGGCGCGGCGCGACGTGAGGAACCGGTGAGCAAGCCGCGCAAGCTGCGTGCACGAGAATAGTCATGGTATACTAGCCGCATGAAACCTTCTGGACCTTCAACTCGACGACCGACGCAGTCGTTCTTTCGCTCCAAGATGCTCTTGATTCTGGCGTGCATTGTGCTCGTTTTGCTGGCTATTGCCTTTGGCCGCGCGTATATGCGAGAATATGCGAGCCGACAAGAGATTGCACAATTGGAGGCTGAGGCAGCGCGCCTCAAGGGCGAGCAAGTGCAACTCCTCGAACTCTTGTCGTATGTGCAGACCGACGCGTATGTCGAAGAAACAGCGCGGGAGAAGTTGCATCTCAAGAAACCAGGCGAGGAAGTTGTGGTATTCAGTGCGCCAACCAGCTCACTCAACTACCAGGTTCCAGAGCACAAACATCCAATACAAAAGTGGGTTGAGTATTTCTTCAATCCATCGTAATGAAATTCTATGGAAGACACACGCGATAACGAGAACACAGTAGAGAGTCAGGCAGGAGAAATGCAGGTGATGGAACACGAACCAGATGACGCAGGGCAGCCTGCACCTCGAACTCCAGTAGATACGCGCAGCATGCGTCGTGGATTGTGGAGCGCACTTGGCGCAGTTGTTGTTGTGTTGTTGATTCTCTTCTTCTACGGCGTGTACGGACCTGGTTGGCAGTCGAGTGTGATCACCAAGCCTGCAACGATGTTGCGATTGCCTGTGGCGTCTGTTGGTGATTCGTGGGTGACCTATGGTCGCTTGCGTGAATATATTGGTTTGATCGAAGGATTCAGAGCGATGGATATCAAGTCTGGCGCTGCGGCACCTGTGGCTGTGAATCGCGCACAGGACGTGGAGACAGCATTGCAGCGATTCCGTGAGATGGAAGTGCTCAATCAGTTGGCGCAACAGTACAATGTGTCCGTAGAGCCAGGTTCTGCGTGGGCAGTGTATGAGTCTCGTGGCGTACCGTTGCCAACAGACGCCGATCTAGCATCGGTTGGGACCAATCGCGAACGATTCCAAGAGATTATTTTGACTCCCGTGTTGCTTGCGGAGAAGGTTGGTGCTGCGATCGCATCTGACGCAAGCTATATTTCGTCTGTTACCAACGAAGCAACAGCAGTACATGAGCGTGTAACGACAAAGAAAGAAGATTTTGCTGTGGTTGCCAAAGAGGTGAGTGATGATACTGGCTCTGCGGTCAATGGCGGTGATCTCGACTGGTTCGGTAAGGGTGCGATGGTTCCAGAATTTGAGGCTGCAGCATTTGCACTCAAGAAGGGCGAGATCAGCAAGCCAGTACAGACGCAGTATGGTCAGCACATTATCCAAGTGACCGATATTCGCACCAATGCTGCAACAAAGGCGAAGGAAGTTCGTGCACGTCACATTCTCATCGCATTCCCATCGCTCAACGAAATCGCTTCTCAGAAGGAAGGAACAGTTGAGGTTGACTCGTACATTAATTGGCGCTAGAACAGTGTAGATATTCTGGTACGCTAGATCTGAGCGTGCCACCGCGGGATTAGTACAATGGTAGTATGCTTGCTTCCCAAGCAAGAGACGCGAGTCCGATTCTCGTATCCCGCTCCATTTTTCTTTCTTTGTTTCAGGAGTACAACGTCGCTCGCCCTCCGGGACTCGCGCGTCTCTATCTCGATTTGCCGGATGTGTATCAACGCCTCGCGGCGTTTTTGGTTGGCCGGCAAATCTGCGATGGCCTCCTGAAACAAAGAAAGAAAAAGAGTATCGGTAGTTGCCCATCATGTGTATAGTGAGTAGGCTAGAGTAGTAAAGTGGTCATCGTTTTTATTACGTGTATGCAAACCAAACAGTTTTTCGCGCAGAAGGCATTTATTGTTCATGATGGGTCAGTCCTACTCGTGCGCAAAAGTGCTGATGATCCGAGTCAGGCGGGGAAGTGGGAGGTGCCTGGTGGGCGTATGGAATTCGGTGAAGAGGTGGATGCGCATTTGCAACGTGAAGTGCGTGAGGAAGTGGGGCTCTCAATTACTCCAGGCGAACCATTTGCGATCTGGCAGTGGCAGATGAAGCGCGCAGATGCCAGTGGGGAGGAAACATATATGCAAGTCGTTGCTGTTGCGCGCATCTGTACCACGTCGGACCCGACGGCGCTTGATGACTCACAGCGCGTTGCCGAAGATTATCTTGCGGAGACTGCGTGGGTGCCATTTGCTGAACTGTTGTCGTACGATTTGATTCCCAACATGCGAGGTGTCGTAGAAAAGTTTTTGTATTTGCAACGATCTTGACTGTCGGTGTGCCTCTGAGTACTGTTGTAGCTGGGAGGGCTGAACATGAGAGCATTCACACGTAAAGAGCTCAAGAAACTACTCCTTGAGGCAGTCCATGCTCACTCCGAGGATCGAATGCGATTTCTCAACGTCTTGAGTTCCATTCCGGAAACGTCTCTGGAGCACGCAAGCCTCTATCTCTTGCCAGCGGTGGCTATACTGGGGCGGCTGCAGCCGGTAGCTATTCGGCGCGTATTTTCACCAGAAGAACGGAGCGAAGGGCTCCTCGCGATGGAGATTTTCCACAGATTTAGTTTGGTTCCGCACGACGGGAGACACGCTGCAGGTGACACGACCTTTCCTGCGTTGGTGAGTCGCTTGAAGACGGCACTCGAACAGTCAGAAAACTAACGCGCATATACGCCCCTGGGTAAAACACCTGGGGCCGTGTTGTTTTTACTACTGTCCTTGCGACGCGCGCATGAATCCCGTAGGGTGAGAGTACTATGTTTACTGGCATTATTCGCGGCAAAGCAACTGTAACTTCAGTGAGTAGTACGGCGTCGATTCTGCATCTCACGCTCGTGTTTCCAGACAGCGTCACTGAGGGATTGCAGCGTGGTGCAAGTGTGTCGATCGGTGGAGTCTGTCTCACAGCAGTCGAGATTGACGGCGCGCAAGTGCAGTTCGATCTCATGAGCGAGACGTTGGAGAAGACTACGCTTGGGACAGCAGCGCCAGGTGTGCAGTACAATTTCGAACGGGCGGCAACGTTCGGTGACGAGATTGGTGGGCATCTTCTCTCTGGTCATGTGATGGGAACCGGTGAAGTGACGGCGGTCGAAGACGCGGATGCGCGATATGTTCTGGCGATTCGCGTGGAGCCAAGTCTCTTTGGGTATATTTTTGCAAAAGGATACATTGCTATTGATGGTGCAAGTCTCACCATTGTTGAAGCTGATGTTGCAACCAGTGTATTTACGGTGCATCTCATTCCCGAAACATTGCGTATCACCACGCTCGCACGTCTTCGTGTGGGGGACCGCGTGAACATCGAAGTAGATACTATGACACAGGCAATTGTTGAGACAGTCCAGCGGATGCAACTGGCTACTCGGAGTATCGTTTGATTGGCCTTTGGCATACGTTCGTGCTACAATCGCCATAGTATTTTTCATTCTGTATGCCTGAAATCGTACCGAGTTCTCCTGCTGCGGCTCCTAAAACCGTTCGACCGCGTGTGGTGACATTTATGTCTATCCTTTTGCTGATTCTTGGGCTCATGCTCATTGCATTCATCATTGGTATTTTTGTGACGGCTCCCGAGGCGCTGGAGCAAACCATCCGCAAACTTCTCCAGGAAGACAACAAGGCCATTGATCCTGCGGTGTTGTCAGCTGGTGTGCAACAGATTCGCATCTTTTCTCTATTCCTCCTTCCAAATGCGCTGTTGCATCTTGCAGCGGGAATCGGGCTCTGGCGCATGCGCAAGTGGGGTATGTATTGCTTCTTTGTACTCTTTGCATGGTCTGCACTTTCCTTTGCTCGCGGTGGGTACTCATTGTGGGTTGCATGGGTGGTGGTATTGCTCGAAGGAGCAGGTGCTGCGTACCTCTACACCAACAAAACTTCGCTTCGTTGACAGGGGGAGAGTGCGTGCGGTAGAATGGCGCACAGTTGTTTTTTCTTCGACACAAATTGAGCGTAGTGAATGGGGCTTCCGGTGAGTGTTTTGCTGGGAGTACGCCACTTTTGCACCTCGGCTTCGCCTCGGGGCTAAAGTGGCTCCGTTCGGGAATGCTCGACCGAAGGTCGGCATTCCGCTCACTCCGCCACTTTAGCTCAGCTGGTAGAGCAATGCTTTCGTAAAGCAGAGGTCCCGAGTTCGATTCTCGGAAGTGGCTCCAAGAAATGTGCACAATACAGTAGACCCCCGAATTTCCGTTTTGGAAGTTCGGGGGTCTCTGGTTGTTGGGGGAGTCATCTCACCATGCACGCATGAAGTTCGCGAGGTGAGAGATTGACCTCCTGCTCCATCGCTAGATCTGGTGGTGCGTCTAGGTGGAATCTGGTGACGTAGCTTTGATTCGGACCAGTCACGTTGCGTTGATGGTACGGTCGCAGCTGGGGTTCGCTGCGATGGTCGGCTTCGGTGGGTAGAAGTTGAACTGTTGTTGGAACGATGACTTTGGCCCACACACGTGCCTTGTTGTCCGGCGTCTCGTCTATGAGGTGGATCGTGGGGTACGCATTGGTTTTAGGCGGGAAGGAGATTGTCTCGGTGGCTTTGATTACCATCCATCCAACCGCTTCGAGAAGATTGTTCTTCAGGAACTCCGCGTACTTTTGCCCGAATGCCAGTGTTTTCGGATAGCTAACCAGGGTTGCCCCGAAGAGGACCCAGCGATAGAGGACTGGTGCGAGTTTTGCGCCGTTTTGTTCGTTGCGCTGTACTCGCGTCAGCAATCGCTTGCAGATCGCATCTCTGGTTGCATCGCTCATGCTGGGGTGGTGCGCGAGAACAAACCCGATGAGCACACACCCGCGCCAGTCTGGATAGTGGACTCTGGCGGCATGACACAGATTGTCGTGCCTGAGTTCGAGAGCGTGAAACAGTGCACGATTGGAATCGAAGTGGAGATTGTGTTGTCCCACCGCTCGGATCATGAGGTGTCGTGCGGCCTTCATGCCGAGTGATCGAATCGTATTGTATGCCTCGCTGAACTCGGGCTGCGATTCGTCGAGCTCGAGGAAGAGTAGGACGAGATCGGGGTCGCAGTACGTTCCGATGTGGAACTCGATCTGCTCACGCATGTGGAGAACCGTCCCAGGTTCGAGCGTGAGCATGTAGTCGATGAAAAGAATGAATTCAGACTGGATGCCGAAAACATTCCAGGATACCGGATTGGTGAGTTCGGGTTCCTGACTTGCGACTGCGCTGACCATGGGGCTACCTCCATTTGCCGTCAGTGGTTCTGGATTCCATAGCGGAGATCCATTGCTGTCTATCCTAAATCAACAACCAACAATTGACAACGGGCCTTGGTGGAGTGGGTGGTGAGGCGTGCTATAGTATGTTGTGCAAGGTATGCATTCATTCAACAATTTCTATGGACCAAACGTGGACAATACGAGCAGACAAAACATCGGATCCGATTCAGGTTCGGTATGACGAGGCGCGCCATGGGTATGTCATTACGCAAGACCGTATCCATGTGATTTCGGGTGTGACGCATGTTGTTGATGCTGATGTTGAAGTTGCATTTGTTCCAGAGACACTTGATGCAACGAAGCAGGAGATCGATGCACGATGCTGCGCAAATCAACCTGTGGTATACTAGGTGCATGATTCAATTGCGCAATGTCAGTAAGACGTACCCTGGCGGCACGGTTGGTGTTCGCGATGTGCATTTGGCGGTGAAGCCGGGAGAGTTCGTGTCCATTGTAGGTATGAGTGGTACAGGCAAGAGTACGCTCATCCGTCTTATTATTGCTGAGGAGAAGCCGACGCGCGGGCAGGTGATTATTGGTGGTTGGGATATTACGAATATCAAGCAGCGCGAGATTCCGCTTCTGCGTCGTCAGATCGGCGTTATTTTCCAAGATTTCAAATTGTTGCCGAAGAAGACGGTGTACGAAAATGTGTCATTTGCACTCGAAGTTGCAGGTGCGCCGTCGCATCGTATTCGTGAAGTGGTTCCGCAGGTGCTTGCTGTTGTGGGACTGGATAATCAAATGCACCGCTATCCGCATCAGATCTCTGGTGGTGAGGCGCAGCGTGTGGCAATTGCACGAGCGCTCGTGCATCGTCCGAAGATTCTCGTTGCAGATGAGCCTACAGGTAACCTCGATACGCTCAACACTGCTGATGTGATCGAGATTCTCAAGAAGATTAATGAATTTGGTACAACGATTCTCCTCGTGACGCATAACCGCGAGGTTGTGAACCGTCTCAAGCGTCGTGTAATCACTATTGATAACGGAACCATCGTGAGTGACCAGAAATCTGGTAAATACGTTCTCTAACCTATGACCGCGTTCCTTCGTGCGATCAAATTCGGACTCCAAAATGTGTGGCGCAATTTCGGGCTCTCAGTAACCACGATTTCGATTCTGGTGGTGATGCTCATGAGCGTGAATTTGATTTTTGCGATTTCGGCGATGACGGGTGCTGCGATTTCGTCCGTGAAGGATCAAGTGGATGTGTCCGTGTTCTTCACCCCTGATGCACCGCAATCCCGTATTGATGAAGTGCAAAAGGTTGTTGGTGGATTCTCATCAGTGAAGGAAGCGCAGCTCAAGTCGCCAGAGCAGGTGTTGGCAGAGTTCACCACGCGTCATGCAGACAGCGAAGCGATTCAGTATTCGCTCAAGGAATTGGGGAAGAATCCGCTGGGTGCGACGCTCATCATTCGTACGTACGAGCCTGGGCAATATCGTGACATTGTGAAGGCGCTCAATATTCCGGAGTACGAAGGTGTGATCGAGTCGCGGACGTTTGATGACACGACTGACATTGTTTCGCGTATTGCGATCATCACTGACCGTGCGCAGATGATTGCTTGGGTGGTGACCATAATATTTGCGGTGATCGCCTTCATGATTGTGGCATCGTCGATCCGCGTGGCCATCTTCACCCAGCGCGAGGAGATCAGTATTCAGAAGCTCGTGGGCGCCGGGAACTGGTTCATTCGCGCGCCGTTTTTCGTCGAAGTGCTGCTCTATTGCACCCTTGCCATGATTCTCGCCATCGTGATACTGTATTTCGGCATCACGGTGACTGACCCGTACATCCGGACGCTCTTCGGAACGTACCAGTTCAGCCTGATGGGATACTTCATGACCCAGGGCCCGCTCCTCTTCGGCGCGCAATTCGCTTCGCTGATTGTGCTGTGCTCGCTCAGTGGGTTCATGTCGATGCGTCGGTTCTTGCGCGTGTAGCGCGGGAAAGCGGTGGCGCCTCTGGCGCGCATCGTAGCAGCACCAGAAATTCCGGGATCGTCTAATGGTAGGACATCGCCCTTTGGAGGCGAGTATCTTGGTTCGAATCCAAGTCC